>Ga0299912_10001039_pt1 | contig 22410 bp, 16 predicted proteins | sample RVTome_2_FD_207667 | JGI IMG/M metagenome (GOLD analysis project Ga0299912, IMG submission 207667) | Soil microbial communities from uranium-contaminated site in the Upper Colorado River Basin, Wyoming, United States - RVT95D214 (version 2) ... | reverse complement strand
GGGAAATTAAATGGATCTTGGAGTTGAGCCAAATACTTTGTGACCAGGACGGCAAAGTAAAATCCGTTTCCGGTATTCTCCTGGACACCACGTTTCAGAAGAAGGCTGAGAAGGAAGAGGCCCGCTGCCGGAGATTGGAAGGCAAATATCTCAGTTTCTTCTTAGGTAATGAAGAATTTGGCGTGAGGGTTGATCAGGTCAAAGAGATTATTCAAATGATGGAGGTAACCTCGATTCCCAATGCCTCCGCCTACATCAAGGGGGTAATAAACTTACGGGGTAAAGTCATTCCGGTGGTTGATCTGGGACTCAAGCTGGGCATGACAATTAGAGAAAATGGCCATCAAAGCTGTATCATAATCACCGAAATGCCCGGGAATAAGGGTTTAGCGGGCATCATCGCCGATTCCGTATCCGATATCTCTTCTATTAATGGCCAGGAGATCGATGACGCGGTCCAGAATCATTTACACACGGACTACATTTTCGGCATGGCCAAGACCGACCGGGGGGTGAGAATTCTCCTGGATATTAACCGCACTCTGAATCCGGAAGAACTTATCCTCGGGGACGGGGTTTCCCAGGCAACCGTCCCAGCATAAGAAGCCGGCATCCGCCACCTCTTGCCAGGCCGGCCACCGGCCTAGCCACCCTACCTTCCTCACTGTATCCGGTATTTTAGGTTTTCACCTTGACACCGAACCTCCTCTCCTAATATTCTCCTAAATCTATTAAGTCTATCTAATAATCATCCCCTCTCCGGGTAACCCCCAAAGGAGTCGTAATGCCCAGGCGCAGCGACATTAACAAAGTGATGATCATCGGTTCCGGGCCCATAGTTATCGGCCAGGCCTGCGAATTCGACTATTCCGGCACCCAGGCCTGCAAGGCCCTGAGAAAGTTGGGGTATGAGATCGTCCTGGTCAATTCCAATCCCGCCACCATCATGACTGATCCGGGCATGGCGGACTTCACCTATATCGAGCCCCTGAACCTGCAAACCATGGTGAAGATTATCAAGGAGGAGAGACCGGATGCCCTGCTTCCCAATCTGGGGGGCCAGTCCGGGTTGAACCTCTCCTCGGAACTGGCCCGCTCCGGCGCCCTGGATGAGTATGGGGTGCGGATCATCGGCGTGGAAGTGGACGCCATTACCCGGGGGGAAGACCGTCTGGCCTTCAAGGAGACCATGAACCGCCTGGGTCTGGAAATGCCCCGGAGCGCCATCGCCCTCTCCGTGGAGGAAGCGGAAAAAATCGCCGAAGACCTGGGTTACCCGGTGGTCATCCGTCCGGCTTACACCATGGGTGGTTGGGGCGGCGGCCTGGTCTATAACCTGGTGGAGCTGCGCACCATTGCCGCCCGGGGCCTGGCCGCCAGCCTGGTGGGCCAAATCCTGGTGGAAGAATCCGTCCTGGGTTGGGAAGAGCTGGAGCTGGAGGTGGTCCGGGACGCCAAGAACCAGATGATCACCGTCTGTTTCATCGAGAACGTGGACGCCATGGGGGTGCACACCGGGGATTCATACTGCACCGCGCCCATGCTCACCATCGACCCGGAACTCCAACAGCAGCTGCAAAAATATTCCTATGCCATTGTGGAGGCCATCCGGGTCATCGGCGGCACCAACATCCAGTTCGCCCATGACCCCAAAACCGGGCGGGTGGTGGTCATTGAGATCAATCCCCGCACTTCCCGGTCCTCGGCCCTGGCCTCCAAGGCCACCGGCTTTCCCATCGCCTTGGTCTCTTCCCTCCTGGCCGGGGGCCTGACCCTGGACGAGATCCCCTACTGGCGGGAAGGGACCCTGGAGAAATACACCCCCTGGGGGGATTACGTGGTGGTGAAATTCGCCCGCTGGGCCTTTGAAAAGTTCCCCGGCGCGGAAGATAAGCTCGGCACCCAGATGAAGGCCGTGGGCGAAGTCATGAGCATCGGCAAGAATTATAAAGAGGCCTTCCAGAAATCCATCCGCTCCCTGGAGATCGGCCGCTACGGCCTGGGGTTCGCCAAGGATTTTTACGCACAACCCCTGGAGGCCCTGATGGAGATGCTGCAAGAGCCTTCCAGCGAGCGGCAGTTCATCATGTACGAGGCCCTCCGGAAGGGCGCGTCCATCGACAGCCTGTACGCCAAGACCTATATCAAGCCCTGGTTTATTGAACAGATGCGGGAACTGGTGGACCTGGAGGAGCAAGTCCTTCAATACCGGTGCGGGGACCTGCCGGACGATTTATTGATCCGGGCCAAGAAAGACGGTTTTGCCGACCGCTACCTGGCCCAGATCCTGAACCTGCCGGAGGAGAAAATCCGGGCCCGCCGCCAGGCCCTGGGGGTGGTGGAGGCCTGGGAACCGGTGCCGGTGAGCGGCGTGGAAAACGCGGCCTATTATTTTTCCACTTACAATGCCCCGGACGCGGTGGCCTCCAGCCAGCGGCGCAAGATCATGGTCCTGGGGGGCGGGCCCAACCGCATCGGCCAGGGCATCGAGTTCGATTACTGCTGCGTGCACGCGGCCTTAGCCATCCGGGACGAAGGTTTTGAATCCATCATGGTCAATTGCAACCCGGAAACGGTGTCCACCGACTACGACACCTCGGACAAGCTCTATTTCGAGCCCCTCACCGTGGAAGACGTGCTGAGCATCTATGAAAAAGAGAAACCCGAGGGGGTGATCGTCCAGTTCGGGGGGCAAACGCCCTTGAACATTGCCAATGAATTGGCCGCGGCCGGGGTGAAAATCCTGGGCACCACCCCGGACATCATCGATCTGGCGGAAGACCGGGACCGCTTCCGGCAGATGATGCGAAAGTTAGGCATTCCCCACCCCCAATCCGGCATGGCCGGCAACCTGGAATCAGCCCTAGAAGTGGCCGGGGAAATCGGCTATCCCCTGATGGTCAGGCCCTCCTATGTGTTGGGGGGCCGGGCCATGGAAGTGATCCATGATGATGAAATGCTCAAGCATTATGTGGCCGCGGCCGTGGAAGTGAGCCCGGCGCGGCCCATCCTCATCGACAAGTTTCTGGAAAACGCCATTGAAGCCGAGGCCGACGCCATTGCCGACGGCGCCGACGCCTTTGTGCCCGCGGTCATGGAACATATTGAGCTGGCCGGGGTGCATTCCGGCGATTCCGCGTGTGTCATCCCCCCCATCAGCATCCCGGCCAAGCACCTGGACACCATCTATGAATATACCCGGCGCATCGCCGTGGAACTGGGGGTGGTGGGTCTGATGAACATCCAGTACGCCATCCACAACGACGCGGTGTACGTCCTGGAGGCCAACCCCCGGGCCTCCCGCACCGTGCCCCTGGTCTCCAAGGTGTGCAACATCCCCATGGCCCGTCTCGCCACCCAGATCATGTTGGGGAAAAAGCTGGCCGACCTGGACCTCAAACCCAAGACCATTCCCCACTTCGGGGTCAAGGAGGCGGTCTTCCCCTTCAACATGTTCCCGGAGGTGGACCCCTTGCTGGGGCCGGAGATGCGTTCCACCGGCGAGGTTTTGGGCATGGCCCCATCCTTCGGCCTGGCCTTTTACAAGGCCCAGGAGGCGGCCCAGCAGGCTTTGCCTCTGGAAGGCACCGTGCTCATCACCGTGGCGGAAACGGACCGGACCGGGGTCCTGGAGGTGGCCCGGCAATTCCACCGCCTGGGATTCAATATCAAGGCCACCCGGGGGACCCACCAATTTTTGAGCGAGAACGGCATCCCCGGGGAGATCATCCTCAAGATGCACGAGGGCCGGCCCCATATCGTGGACAGCATCAAGAGCCGGGAAATCCACCTCATCGTCAACACCCCCAGCGGCAAACTGAGCAAGCACGACGATTCCTATATCCGCAAGGCCGCCATCAGGTACAAGATCCCCTATATTACCACCCTGGCCGGGGCCCTGGCCGCGGCCCGGGGCATCGCCGAGTTCCGCCAGGGCCAGGCCGGGGTCAGGTCCCTGCAAAGCTACCATGCCGATATCCGGTGAGGCTTTCACCTTTCCTGACCTGAGACCAAGTTTCAGTCAAAAGGTAGCACAGGCTTTCCAGCCTGTGCCAGCGCAGGCTAAACGTCCATGCACCAGAAGTTTGTCTCACCCCCGTAGATGAAAAATCCCCCCTACCCCCCTTTAGAAAAGGGGGGTTTAAAAAGTCCCCCTTTATTAAAGGGAGATTTAGGGGGATTTTGATTTTCACGGTAAAGCCTGGGGCTAGGGAAGATAGCTGTGTGAATGCGACTTGAGATCTCTGCGAAACCTCTTTTTTGTTATCCTGAGCGAAGCGAAGGATCTCGTATTTACTCGTAATTATTAGATTCTTCGGTCGCTTCGCTCCCTCAGAATGACAGTTGAGAGGGCTTTCGCAGAGGTCTCGACTTGCTATCAGACACTCGGCCATTAATATCTGGCGATTGCAAGGTTATGACTTCTTTAAGAGCATGGCCGCGAGGGGCCACCAGACCCTGCAAGTGGGCAAGGGGGACAACAAGGGGAGCAAGGGGGAACTAAAGGCCCTGGTAGGGGAAAATCGGTAGGGGTGGAGACCTATATGGAGACCAAGCGATTTCGGGAGGGGGAAGACGGCGGCTAACTACCTGAAATCGCTGGAGGCGGCATCCGGATTCGAACCGGAGAATAACGGTTTTGCAGATTATTGAATAACTATAAATATCAATTAGTTATAGTAGTTACCCATGCTAAATGCGTCTTTTTCATGTAAAATCGCAAAGACACAAGCATCCTATACGCACCCTTCATTTTTCTTGTAAGTGCCTGAAAAATTATCATCTAACCGGTCAACAGCTTGCCGATTTGCCCCCGGCACCAAGTGGCCGTATGTGTCCACCGTTATCGAAATTGAACCGTGACCTAACTGATCTTTCACATAGACGATACTTTCCCCATTTTGGAGGAGCAAGCTCGCAAAGGTATGACGTAAGTCGTGAATCCTGATCCGGCGCAGACCCACTTTTTCCAGGGCTGCATGAAAGACACGGGGTCTGAGGTTGAATGAATTAATCATCCGCCCCTCATAGTTCAAAAATACCAGTTCCGGCACTTCCCCCCAGCCTTTAGCCAGGGCTTCCCGTTTCCGGTCCGTCCTAAGTTCCTTTAAAGTATCGGCCAGCTGGCGGCTCATATCAACCCGGCGGCTCTTACCGTTCTTGGGTGTCGTAAGCTGCCCCTTGGTATATGCTCGTCTTACCTCAATGAATCCGCCCTGAAAGTCAATATCGCCCCACTCCAAAGCCAGCAGTTCTCCCAGGCGCATCCCGGTTCTCAAGGCGCATAGGAAAAAAGGATAATACCTTGGGTAATGCTTCCCTACGGCCTCAAGCAATGCCTGGGCCTCATCGCGGGTTAAGGGGGTCACGTCCGTCTTGCGTTCTTTAGTCTTGATAAGTTTTCCAAGGCGAGATACAGGATTCGCCAAAAGCAGACCATCTTCTAAGGCGTGGCTTAAAATACCCGAAAGGATATTTTTGATATTTTTTACGGAGTTCGGGGCCAGGCCACTTTTCAACTTCGCATAAATCATTTCCTTGATTTCAGTCCGGGTGATCCGATCTATGGGGGTAGCATCGAAAAATGCCAGATGATTTTTCAAAGATAGAGTATAGCTCTTCAAAGTCGAATATTTAAGGTGCGTCTCCCCATACCCTTCAAGCCATTTCCGGGCATACTCACCAAACGTAATCATCTTCTTTTTGGGGGTCAGGTCAAGAGCGCCCATCTTCAATTGCTCCCGAATACTGCTGGCGACTGCTTCAGCAGCCGCCTTATCGCCTACCCGGATAGACTTTCGTTTCCCTTGATGACAGATAAACACCGTCCACGGCTGGCCTTTCCCTTTGTCCTTCTGCTTTACAACAACGCCCATAGGCTTGCCTCTCTGGTGGATTTCTCCTCTAAAAACAGCCTGCCGATAAAGTCTATGTTCACTTACCCCGTGACTCTCAAAATCAGGGGCGGATTAGGGGCTGTTTCTCTCTCGCAGAATTAGAATTTTTTGCTTCAAAGCGATAGGCTGCAAGCGCATTGACGCCGGCGCTCGTTAGCTTCTCTCTATGCTCCGCCGAAAGCCGTCTCCGCTTTCTGGCGCATGCCATTTCCGCTACCTGATGCACGACCTCCACTGGAAAGTAGATTACGGCCTCTCCATCCATATGAAAGTCGGCCAAGCAGCCTGGAATATGCTTGACCTGTTCGAAAATCAATCGGGCGTTCTTTACCCTGGGTGTATAGAGCTGGAGAATTACTGTCGGGGTGTCGGAATATAAGCCTATGAACGCACCGCCCCGGCAAGGTATTTGCTCGTACCAGCGCCGGTTTGCTTTTCTTATCTCAGGGCGTTCATGATGCCAGGATTCCTCTAACCCAATCCGATACCGCCCTTCTGTTAAATCAGCTAATCCATTTGTTGGCATATTCATCCCCTTTGTTCATATCCCATAGCAGTATCAATCGTTTCTTCGCTGAGGCGCTGTTTTTTGAATCCTCAGGTGGGCATGATAAAGATTCATTTGCCCTTGCCATTAATTTCCGCCATGACATCTGCTACTAAGGCATCTAAGTCCACGGGAGCCGTCTTGAACCGTTCAAGCCAAGTGTCCCAATCGCTTTTCCTTATCAACACCTTTCCCCCAGGGCGATAATGCGGAGGACCTCCTGGCCGGGCGAGAATAACCCGCAAGGTTCGAACGCTCAGGCAGGAGTATCGAGATAGGGTCTTGAGGTCCAGATACTCAGGTTCGACATTCTGGAAAGATTTCATTTTCCCGGGCTCCCAACTTCTTGCAGATTAAACTTCGTTCCTCAGCCGTCGGGTAGATTCGACCATGGATGATTTTAGATAACCTGTCCGGGGTCATGCCGATTAGCAAGGAGAAGTCTGTCAGGGTGTCGAACTTTTCAAAGACTCGTGCCTTTAAAACTTTATTCTTATCCATCCTAACCTCATATGGCTAAGCAGTTAGCCATTAGTTCACAAAAAAAAATATAGAATTTATTTGCGGTCCAATTTCTCAATCTGGCTTTGAACAAATTGAGCAATTAGAGGGAGCCTTATAATCGTTATCACAGCCGATTCCTTCTTTAAGTTAAAAAATTCACCAAGATTCTCCGGCTCGCATAAAGAAATATCTTTATTGGGTTGCAGGCCAAACCGCCGAAATAAAACAATCTTGGGAATTACCAAGTAGTTTTCCATGACGCTTGATTCGCTTGCCCTATTTTTGCCAACATCTATTAAATCAGGCAACATAGGGCCTCCCTTGACAAAATCCTTAAAATATTTGTCCATCGTATAGCGTATGAGGAAAGCTGGAAGCGCTATGCCTGCAAGCTCCCGGACAATGGCTATCTGATAAAGATTGAAGAGGGAATATTTGCGATGGATACCCCGGCCATCTTCGACCTCTTCTGCCCACTCCACAAAATCTTGCCGTGCCCAATAAATCAATGTCTTATTGGGTACATCAGGGAAAATTTTGGATACTTCGTTTTGGGTATATAACTTTTTCATGTCTAATAGCTAAGCCTTTAGCTTATTTTATCTCTAATAATATTATTGTCAAGATAAAAAGAAAGTTTTTAGTTTATACAAAATGATTTTTCAGCTCCTTCAGTATTGAGTTTGTTTATAATTTGCCCACTCCAAGTATATTATAAGATTAATGCTCACTTACATGTTAAAATGTAATGAGAAAATGGTCCGGAAATTTTCTTATTTTGAAGCTGGCAAGGATATCTTCGATGATGGCGGCGGCGGAACCAATAACATTTACGGCAATTAAAGTTATAAATGGCAAGGTAATTTATTAACAAGGTTAGGGATGAATCATATCTTATCGAAATAACTATTTCATTCCACAAGCTTATGTTCCTGGTTCCAATATATATAGAGATAGCTAATTAAAAGGAAAATACTTTGCAAAATTACGGAAGCGGAGCTTCCGTTAGTCTGGTATCCAGAATTAAAGGAACATAAGGTTGTGGAATGAAATGGAGCTGAACGATAGTGAAGTGAAATAAAATTCCAGAACCCTTCCTTTAAGAAGGGTACCGGACATATATACTAAGTCTTTAAAGATTTTATATATGAGAGCAAGACTTTAAGCTAATGCTTAATATCATTTTTGAGATTTTCTATCATTTCGGTACGTTAAACCAGAATAAATTATAAATGACCTTTAGGAAACGCTTATTTTTACCTTGCTCAATTGTAATTTCCGTCAAGGCATCAATTATAAATTACAATTGACATCAAAGCCTAAAATTCTGGAGGGCAAGCTTCATCTGCTCTCTATTTTTAGCTTGCCGGATGAACTCTCTGCGAGTGGGCAAAAATTCTTGCTTGCCGGTTTCCTCATCGGGCACAGGGGCAGTCTGCCAATAACCTATTGAGTAAATATAAGCACCGCGAGAACCGATTTTGCGTTTTAACTTTTTGAGAACTCCAGCGTTAGCCATAGCCTTGACATACTTACGGACAAGACCTTCAGTAATTCCAAACTTAATGCTTATTGCCTTAAAATTTGGGATAACACAAACATCGCCCTCTGACCCACCTGTCTTCTCAGATTTATCAATTGGATAAGATTTTCCACCAGCTTGTGATATCAACTCATTTGTTTTTTTATCGGTCCAGGAAATTGTATTCGAGTAAAGTTCATTATATATATTCATAAAATGTGGTGGCAGTTTAATTGTAGGGTCATTTTCAAACCAATATCTTTTCCCAGAAGTTTTAGGTTTGAGAATATCCTTGTATTCTTCATCAAACCACTTACGCAATTTAGTGATAGCATCTCTGATTTTAATAGCATCCTTCCTTAATCCAATATTATTATATTTCCTGATAGCATCTTGAAGGTCAGAAAATAATTCCTCATCCCATTCTGTATATGGAAACATCTATTCCTCCGTTAACTAAAATAGGGTAAGGGAAAAACTTAAAAGGAAACTGCCTATAAAAAGTCATTAATAATTACTAACCTAACATAACAATTAAAGCAATTATACTTCTGTCCTTCCATAGTTTTGATTCGATTTATTATTCACAATTGCTGAAAAGACTGGTTATTTGTGCTCCCGCCGACATTCTATTGAGAATTTCTTTGCTGCCAACAAAAGAATAAAATGATTCCGGTGGTGGTGAATTCCCTTGCCCTTGTTCTTTAATCTTCCATCAGTTGATGATATATGAAGAAAAGTTTATTGTCTTCCAGAAATTGATGGCAGCCTGTCTTCAGAGATTTTTTGAAAAGGCCAGCCCAACCGTCAGATGATTTCTGTTTTAAGCACTCTGATTTCGGTGTGCTTTGGAAGCGTCTCTACGGGCTTCTCACGGGCCTTGAAATGTATTTAAAATGACGGGTTTTGAGAGCGGTTCTTTGGTTTGAAAGGACAAATTATGCCCACTTTGGCGAAATTGCCCTTGTCGAAATTTGACCTAAAAGGGTTATAGTCAATATATGACCAGGCAATATCTAGATTCTGAAAATCCCCCCACCCAAGCCCTATTTCTCTATCCAGATCATATCGGAAATTATTTAGTTTTTTTGACCAGTTTCGGGTGGGGCAAGCTATATTGCAATCATGGGGCCGAGTATCTTAATATGCCCGGATCTGTTATGTGCATGTGGCCCCGACTTTTTCTCTGGCCCATCATTATCAAGCGAGGCTATTTGGGGATTCATAGGCCGCAAATCAATGAAGTGTCTGTTACCGCTGGACTAGTATGCAAAAATTCTTTAAAGTTGACTTTGCAAGAAATTTTAAGCTATTATGCCTCCCATCAAGAAGGGTTGATTTAGAAAAAGGTTGGGCAAAAATCCTGGGAAGGTCAACGAATCCGACATAATCTCGGTCCTTAAGTACACTAGTAAAGAATGATAGAGACAATCCGAAATGATTTGTGCCTTGAAGCTCCCAAAGAATTCCGGATGTATCGTCGATATCCCTAAAGCAGTCTTCAGCTACTGGCCGCTTTTTGGAGAGGGGTTAGTTTATAGAACCACCGTCGCCAATATTTCAATTACATTCAGAAATCAGTTATTTTCTCCATCAAGCTTGTTAGGCGCGTACCTGTTGTTTCCGCCAGGCCACATTGACAGAGGGCATCTTTATAGTATTACAGAAACATTACTTGATGATAACAATCCTTTGTCTACCAGTTACACTGGTATTTATAAGAAGGATCATTCACCATATTTATTGTTAAAGTATGATGGCGTCGATAACGTCCTTGTAGATTGCTTTGCTAGTTTTTGTTACTTCCAATCAGAACGTCCTCCCCTAGACATCATCCGAGTTTTGTTCAGTAAACCTATTAGTCCCGGGTGGTGTGTTGCAATCAGAATTCTCTATAATTCATCATCATTATTCGATGTAGGAGCTGATAGGTCCTTACATTTTACTCATCCGTTTCTTGACATAGGTAAATTATATAAGTATTTCTCAGAAGCCAAATTACTTACTTTAGAAATACCGATACTAACTAACTATGATTCCGAACATAATGGTGGATTCGATGTATTCTATTATATGCCACTCGAACTCGCGGGCGAGTGCTTTGAACATAATCCTCGGTTTCGAGTTCTTCCGCGGTATGACTTTCTCGGGCGACCAACAAGCAAGCCTTTTAAGAAGTTTACTTGGCAAGCAAGGCAGGTTTTAGGAATTCCACCTGATGCACCGACTGCACTTCATATCGGAGACGGATTTGCACTAACCGGGGTTTTTTGTCCAAGAAATTTTAAGGGGGTAATTTTTATGGGAGACATCGATAACAAGGGCGGAATTGTGGTAATTGGCAGTAGTATTGACCAATCCGATCTAACAGTAACTACTAATGAGAAGAATGTTGACATCGAGGTAATAATAGACAAAATATTAGCCCTTGTTAAGGACTTGGAGGTGCACTTGTCTGACAAGGTTGCTATACCTGAAGAAAAGAGAGTGTTGATACAGCCTTACGTGGACGCCATCAAAGCGCAAGCAGGTACGAAAAATAAGAATATGTTACGAATAACTCTCGACGGCCTAAGAGAAACGCTACGTTACGCTGGAGATATTGTACCCAGTGTATCTAAAGCAATTGAAGCGATTAAGGAATTATTTTGATTTAACTATTTAATCAGGAGGATATCATGTCAATAACTATAGCCATTAATGAGTCTGTGACAAATAAATACCCTGAACTTGATATAGCGTTCATTACTGTTGATAAGCTTCCTGGGTATAATAATGAAGCCAACAAAGCAGCGGCGGAACAGGATATTGTGAATTCTGTACTGGAAGTATTTCCAACGAAACAATCTCTTGAGGGACATATATTAAAGGAGGCATACGATACATTCTATAAAAGTATGGGTTTGAAGCCTAAAAAGGTCTCAACTCCGGTTCAGCAAGCATTAAGGATTTTTGACACAAAAAAATACAGGAGTCTTTACCGTATCATAGATATATGTATGAAGATTGAATACACAACCCTGGTTAGTTTTCAAGTCTATGATCTCGGTAAGATTAAAAGTCCTGTTGAATATCGATTTTCGTCAGGTACAGAACAAATCACAACATTTCAAGGCGAGACAAAGACATGCAAACTGGGGGAGCTAATTCTTATTGATGCAGAAGATGTTTTGCATAGCTGCTACTATGGTAATAACAAGAACAAATCAATAAGCAATGCCACAACGCGGAATCTAGTTCGAATTATGAAGATACCTGGTGTCTCCTCCCCCGACTTCTATTCGATAACGAAGGCTTTCTGTGATGCAAGTGGCGTTGACCAGTATGTAATCTTAAACAAGGAAGAACGAACAGCTTCATTGGAATAAGGAATATATCATGATACCTATGGATAATTTTTCCGATGTGCTTGTTGTGGGCGGAGGGGCGGCGGGGCTGTATGCAGCAATTGCAGCTACAGAAATAAAGGGAATACGTAAGGTGACATTGTTGACGCCAGATGAGCTTGGAACAGGCGGCTGTTCAAAAAAGACACACGGAATCAATGCAGCACTTAATGAGAAAGATTCTTGGGAATCGCATGAGCGAGATACCTTAGAGGGTGGTGGATGGATCAACAACCCTGCCTTAGTTAAAATTATGTGCCAAAGAATACCTGATAGAATAAAAGAACTGGAGTCTTGGGGTGTTCGTTTCGCAAAGTCGGGTGAGCGATATGACGTAGGGACATATGGTGGTAGTTCATTTAGCAGAAGTATACACTGGTATGACATCACTGGCCTTGAAATTGTTAACGAATTAGTCAAGAGGGTTATTCTCAAGGGCTGTTTCGTGCATGAGGGAAGGTGGGTTGTCGAACTTCTGATACATAACGGACGATGTTTTGGAGTTTTGGCACTCAACAAATTAGGGAAACGGTTCGAAGAATACAGGGCCCGATCTGTCATTTTTGCTACTGGGGGCGGGGCGTGCGTATATCCTATATCGTCCATCAGCAGCGACAAGATAGCAACAGGCCTGGTTTTGGGGTTTAGAGCTGAAGCACCAATGGTTGATATGGAGATGGTGCAGTTTCACCCAACAGGGTTATTGCTCCCTGGCAGTCAAGGAAACGGAAGTCTATTAGAGGAGGAAATGCGTGCAAAAGGGGGAATCCTTCTGAACTCATTGTGTCATAGATACATGTATGATTATGACGATCGGGGGGAGTTAGCTACCAGGGACATTGTGGCGAGAAGTTCCTACCTTGAAATCATCAAAGGACGGGGCACCAAAAACAAAGGAGTAATTTTTGACATTTCTCGCATAGACAAAAACATTCTGTCGACTAGGCTACCCAAAACAGTAAAACGCCTGCGATCTTGGGGAATCGATCTTATGGCTGTAAATGAGATAGAAATAAGCCCTACAGCTCACTTCCTTATGGGTGGTCTGGTCATCGATGAAAGATGTGAAACCGGAATCAAAGGACTTTTCGCCTGTGGCGAAGATGCTGGAGGTATTCATGGAGCTAACAGACTCGGGGGTAACGGAGTGGCTGAGGCGCTTGTTTTTGGACACCTCTGTGGGGTATCAGCAGCTAACGCCGCCCTTGGAAGTGACGCTAACCCTCCAGCTTCTCTTTTGCCCAAGCCATTGACTTTCTATGCAATAGACAATGCCCAAATGGTTGAAATAGACAATAAAATAAAACAAATTATGTGGAACGGAGTAGGAGTCGTCCGTTGGCAAGCTCAGCTAATGGACGCATGGAATAAGATCTGTGAAATCCGGGATATCCTAAAGCCAACAATGCAGGAGCTTGCGCCAAAGGAGATAAGTAATTATGGGAAAAACTTCTGGGGTGGCAGAATTCTTCTAAATAAACTGGACATAGCTACTATCATAACTAAGGCGGCTATAACCAGAAAGCATTCTATTGGCGCTCATTATATAGCGGATGAAGAAAGTGAGGGGGAGCCATTTTACAATGTATACGTTCGCTGGGGTACAGATCACCTCCCGAAAACCCAAATAGTCCACCTGCCCGAGAATAGGCGAACTACCATTTCAACATAGCCTTCACGGTTACTAAAAATTATGTTTGAAGCCCTCTCATCCTCCAATCCCCATCCCAGGAGATTCTCCGTCAGGAGCAAACGCCCCCTTCCCTTCGGCCAGCGGCTTGTAGGTCCATGGTTATAGGGGGTTAACCCTGGGCCCAGGGTTAAGTGTAAATTAAATATAATCATTTATTGCTCCAAAAATTCGCTCGAATATGCAATATAAGATTAGCTAACCAGTCGGTCATAATGTACTGAACGCATTACATGGGGGTTAAGCTTGGCCATTGATACCTGCTATATCTACGTGGTAATAAGCTAATTAATCGATATTCTATATGGTTATCATGTCTGCAATTCAGATCATGCCGATTTATTAAATTTTACCCTCATGTCAGGTTTAACCTAATTTCGATATGATGATTCTGGTTATTACAATTGGGTATGGGGAGTGGGCGGGGGATTCGTTTGACCAGGGGCCAGTCCTCTCTTGCTCTGGGATTATTTTTATCTCTGAGGACTCATAGCTCTTAATTCTGAAAAACTGGCACCCGGTCTATCTTGTTCTTTTTCAGCCAGTTGTTCAGGTTAGCCTCCGAGCAGCCATACCGTTTAGCAACATATCTCTGAGTAGAACCATTTTTCATTAAAGCCTCAATCTCCGGGCGGTACTGGTCCAGTTTCGATTTACCGGGACCTCTTGGCCTACCGAGCTTCACACCGGCAGCTTTCCGGGCTTTAAGTGCTTCTTTGGTTCTTGCAGATATCAGGTCACGCTCAATCTCAGAAAAGAGCGCCATCATGGTTACGAAAACCTTGGCCTCTATGCTGCCGTTTAGAGTCCAGTTACCTTTTACCGCATAGACGTTAACGCCCTTCTCCCGGAGGACCGATAAAACATCAAGGATATCCAGCGTGGAGCGCCCGAGCCGGGAAAGCTCCGACACGATTAGCCAGTCTCCTTCGCCCAGCGATTCAACAGCGTTTGCGATCTGCCGCTTCTTCCAGGTCTTCACACCACTGACTTTCTCCTCAACCCAGGTGACGTGCCCGAGCTTGCGCTCATTAGCGAATGCCAAGATATCCGCCTTGTTCTTTTCAAGGTCTTGGTCTTGAGTACTCACCCTCAGGTAGCCGATTACATGCTTTTCCTTGGGCTGGCCGTCGGTCTTCTCTGCCTTTTCCCCACATGCTTCGCATGTTCCACGCCATAATTTTTTCGGCGCAATGGAGACTAAATGCAGATTCACCTGGGCAGCGCATTTTTCACATGGTTGGATAATGACCGATTTGGCCGCCTTTCTCCTAATCAATTTTGGTCTTCTCTGGTCCTCCATCTGCACATCCCTCCTACAGATTTTATGAAAACGTCTAAGCTATCTATTAAATTATTAGGCTATTTTATGTATGTCAACCGTTTTCATCTAATTTTCTGAAAAATTATAACGACCGTTTTCGGTGAATAATTTGAAGGGCTGTAACAATAGTAGATAGGTAGGACAGGAGGCACAGGCTTTCGTCAAGGTTGCAGCTATCCTTGCCTTCTGATTTGCTGCCGCAAGGGGGGTAGGGGGGTGGAATTCAGTAAATTCTTCCGAAGGGATATACTGCCGGGATTAAACCCTAACCTACTTTTTAGAAATTTATCCTTGAGCTAAGAAGCGGTTAGAGGTATAAGTTTCCAACAGGATTGCCCGTAAAAGTAGCTGAAATTAAGAATATTTTTCTCGAAAGGAATTATCAAGCGTATTAGGAGGTTTTTCTCAGTGGAGTCAGTTTATAAAGATTTATTCAAAAAGTTGACAAAAAGGTATGGGGGGGTAGACCCTCAGGCTCTTGTAAAGGTTCTTTGTCCTATTTTAATTCCTATGCATAGTCTTGATAAAACAATTATTAGGCTCCCTGGACAAAGTCATTATAGGGCTTCTTTCTCAATAAAGGTAGAGGGCGAATGGAAAGAGCTTATACAAATAAGGATGTACAGGGAAATTCGTACCAAAATCTTATGTTGAAGGAGGACTATGGAGAGAAATTGTCAAAGGTAGAATTATTGATGTGGACTATATTAATCAAATTGCTCATGGTGAAATATACTTTACTAAAAAAGAAGAACTTAAGATGGCGTTGGACAACCTTTCAATTGATGATTTCCTTGAAATAGACCAATATGGAGCAGCAGCTAAAGTCTTGAGTGGGCTTGGTGAATATTCACTATCGAAAATAGTTTCAGAAAAAGGTTATACTGTAAGGAGGATGCCAGAAGATGTTGCTAAGCATTTAGGTACCTATTACCATTATGATTTCGAATTCGAACGGGATGGTGTCATAAAGAAAATTGAAGCTAAATCCCTTTGGGGAACAAATACAAATTATGCACGACTTATACACAGCAAAACTAAAGAATATAAGACGAGTAGTTGCAGATTCGATACTCAAGATATTTTTGCTGTTAGTCTTTTTCTACGTACAGGACATATAGCAGATTTTGCTTTCGCAAGGTCAGTTCCAATAGACGAAAAACCATACGGACTTCCAAGAGCTTCAAAGTACCCTGAATATGTGAACCAAAATCCTTCTTGTGAAATCGGAGATGGAACTTGGTTTGGGTCCATAGATGAGGTCTGGGATTTGGAATGAAATGCTGCCTACACCATCCAATTACTCACCAAGTTGTTAACTTCATCCTTGATGTTTTTTCGCATATTCCTAATCTTAAAATCATATTCAAGAATATCTTTGGCACTACTTTCAAGTATTGCTAATTCATCTTTTTTAATTGGCAAAAGGATATCAAGTAAGCAATTTTCATCAATTGCCGGGTATGCGATTCCTATATTATTTCTCAAGACTTGTAAGGAAACAAAATCAGTTTTTAGCAGATAGGCTAACATAAGAGAATCAATAGCGTATGGTCTTAAGACAGCGAAACCTGTTGTACAAATTGAACCATCTTGGTCTTTTCCAACTACTCCTACAATTTTTCTCTCAGGACGGACTGTAGAAAAAAGTACATCCCCAAAACGTACCATTTTTCGAGCACGGCTTGGCGCATGAGAACATTGAATGGTTTTTGTTGTTACCATACATGTATTTACATCGACATCCGATATCTCTATGTACTGAAAGGATTTCTTTGTGCATTTCATGGGATTGAACCTATCATTAGACAATTTCGCAACATCAGATAAATAAACATCGGAATCTAAACGATATTTTATTCTTTCCGAAATTGCTTTAGGAAGAAAAGCATTATAATTTGCATCCCATCTCTTTGTCTTTGCTACCTGTTGGACTCTTTTCCCTATTATTAATGAAGCATCTGGAAGAGAATATTCATCTAAGATTTTTAACAGTTCACTACTTCCATTAACAATTTTTGTTTTTTGAGAAGCTTTTGTTGCAACATTGTAACCTATATTATTACATATTGCAAAATATGTTAGATGCTGTGATGAGTTATTATTGTTTCTTTTTTTTATGTGTAAAATCGATGTCTTTGTAGTTGTTCCAGCAGTTCCAAATGTAAAATTAGGAAGAGATACAACGCTCAAAATCTCCACCTTATCAGCAAGGCCGTTTCGTAAATCCTTATAGATTCCCTTATTAGTTAATATACTATCAGGCACAATTGCCAATAATTGGCCTCCCGGCATTAACCAATCTAAATATCTCTCAATAAATAATATTTCAGAATTTACTTTAGGTGGAATCCTTTTAGCCCATCTTGTTACTATCTGATATTTTAAAAGGTCATTTCCCTTAAATTCTGCTCCAAAAGGAGGGTTTGTTAATATTAACCTTACCTTACCTTCTAAAGATTTTGTTAACGCTTGGTCGTGACCAATCCTATCTAAAGAATTAGCAAGATATAACCTTACGCTTGGAACTCCAAACATAGCCACGTTAGCTAATGCGAGTCTAATCATCCTCTCACTTTTGTCTATGCCAACTATAACATTCTTCATCATATTTGATAACCATTCGATTTGGCTATCTCTTTCATATATTGATGACACTTTCTTTCTTAGATTTTTAATCATATCAACTAAGAAGGAACCAACGCCGCATGATGGGTCAAGTATATTACCAACATTTGAGCACTTAACAGGATTTGTTAAATCTGCTAACTCACAATCGCTCATATTCTTAATACTTAAGGAAACCATAAAATTAACTATTTCAGTAGGAGTTAAGTATTGTCCTAATTCCTTTTCATTAATAAATGAATCTGCTAAAAACTTTCCAAAAACATCATTGAGAATATCTAATTCCTCAAAATCACTTATTTTACCAACTGCCTCTTTAGACAACAATTTTTCGAAACAATCTATAATTTCAATTGCCAACTGATTTTCATTAGGTTTTATTATTAGACTAAAATCAGATGGTTTCATTTCATGGGATAGAGATTCGGGCATATGTCTACTGACTATTTGTGTTACAAAACTTTTCAGAGAAATTGCAGCCTTTGAATTATCGTTATTGCCCGATAACACGGTTTTTCGGCAAATTCCTCGAGACCCATTGATAATCGACATTATGTGAGCAAAAAGTAGCTTACATAATTCATCGAGAGCTTCATTTCTTGATGATAAGCGACCTCTTCTATGTAAAATTTCTCTGAGTTCTCGAAGAGTTTTATCAACTGCATTGTGCAAGCGCATATTCCTTGATAACAAATCCATTGCCACCCTCCATTTTTATAAATTTACACGCCGTGTATTTTTATATCAAGCTAAATTTACACGCCGTGTAAAATATAATCAAACTAATAGCCGCGAACCTGCGATAAGCAGTCCCAGCCATTTTTCGATTGATTTCTGCTCTAACACTCACATACTCGGTTTAATATGGAAGCACCTTACAGGGGCTCTGACGGGCCTCAGACCAACCGATAATTCATCTGCTTATGAGCAAGATTTAGAGTTGCGGAGAGCAGGGGGTAGGGGCGGTCAATTCAGTAGAAATTTCCCGGAAGATATACATACCGCAGAAAACTACGGCAAGGATTTTGAAAATTGACCTTTTGGCGTGGAAAAATTAAAACCGAAAAACCGTTCCGGCGCTTTCTGAGAAAGCGGGCTAACACGCAACCTATACGCAACCAAGGAATTTTGGAAGGAACCGAAGGAAGGCTAACTACTTGAAAACACTGGAGGCGGCATCCGGATTCGAACCGGAGAATAACGGTTTTGCAGACCGTTGCCTTACCACTTGGCTATGCCGCCCAAAAAAGATGGAGCGGGAAACGGGATTCGAACCCGCGACTTCAACCTTGGCAAGGTTGCACTCTACCGCTGAGTTATTCCCGCTCGCCCTTTATTTTCGAAAAGACCCGGGCGCTTGTCAAGGGGAAAAATGGTTTGTCCCCCCGGTAAAGGCCACTCGCGAACCGGTGAGGAATTGGGAGCTTAGTGCCCCTTTTCCAGGGATTTAATCTTATCTTTCACGAACTTGACCTGAAGTGGATCCGGGGCAGATGCGTTCTGAAGATAAGATTTATAGGCGGCCAGGGCTTCTGGAACCCGGCCCGCCTTCTCATAAGCCATGGCCTTGCGGACGTAAGCATGGCCGTTGCCGGGGTTCATCTCCAGGAGCCGGTTATAGTCGGCGACGGCTTGTTCATAGCGCCCCATCTGGGCATAGGAATTGCCGCGGTTATACAGGGCTTGCTCATACCGGGGATTGATTTCCAGGGCGCGGGTGTAGTCGGCCACGGCCTGGTCATGTTTGCCCTGTTGGTTATAGGCGAGGCCCCGGTGCAGGTATCCCTGGGCATAGCGGGGGTCGATCTGCAGGACCCGCTTATAATCGGCAATGGCCAGGTCCCATTTCTTCTGGTCCGCATAGGCGTCCCCGCGATGGTTATAAGTCAGGGGATAACGGGGGTCCAGTGCCGCGGCGCGGTTCAATTCCTGGATGGCTGCATCGGTACGGAAGGCGTTGAAATAAGCGAAAGCCCGGAAGAGGTGGACCGCGGTCTCCTCTTTAACCCGCCGGGCCTGGACGTCATCCAACAGCCCGAGGCACCGCCGCACGGGGGTGAGGCGGGGATCGATCTTCAGGGCCTGCTCCAGGGCGATCCGGGCTTCGGCCATCTTTCCCTGGGCGCCCAGCCCCACCCCCCGGTCGTACAGGGCTTTGGGATCAGAAGCATGGGCCAGCCCCAGGTTCGTCAGCCACACCCCCAGGACCAATAGTTTGAAGACACTTCCCAATTTCATGCTCTCCCTCCTTGCGCCAGGTATAAGGATGTTCGCTTCCGCCTAAAATATCTGGTTGTTGAGTGAAGAAAAAGGTTCACTCTTTCTCCTCCGGCTGGGTTGGAGGCGGCGAAAAGAGAGGCATCTGGGGGATTTCCTTGCCCGGACGCCGCCGGTGGCGGGCCAGGCGGGGGAGGCCCGTGGGGTCCAGGGTGCCTGCCTCCAGGTTCTCCAGGACCTCCTGGGCCCGGGCGATCACCGGGGCCGGCACCCCGGCCAGTTGCGCCACCTGGATGCCGTAACTCTGGGAGGCCGCTCCCGGGGCCAGCCGGTGCAGAAAGACGATTTGGCCCCCGGTTTCCGCCACCAACACCTGGAAATTGCGCACCCTAGGCTTGAGGCGGCTCAAGGCGGTGAGCTCCTGGTAGTGGGTGGCGAAAAGGGTCTTCACCCCCGAACCCTCCAGGTCGTGGAGATTTTCCGCCACCGCCCAGGCCAGGGCCAGGCCGTCAAAGGTGGAGGTGCCCCGGCCGATTTCGTCCAGGATCACCAGACTCCGGGGGGTGGCCTGGTGGAGGATACGCGCGGTTTCGTGCATCTCCACCAGAAAAGTGCTCTGGCCCCGGCCGATGTCGTCCACCGCGCCCACCCGGGTAAAAATCCGGTCGGTGAGGCCCACCACCGCCTCGGCCGCGGGGACAAAGCTCCCCATCTGGGCCAGGAGCACGGTCAAAGCCACCTGCCGGAGAATGGTGGATTTGCCGGACATGTTGGGACCGGTGACGATGAGAACCTGTGACTCCGAGTCCAGGGCGATGTCGTTGGGCACGAAACTGCCCGGGGGGAGAGTCTTCTCGATGACCGCATGGCGGCTCTGGGTGAGTTTGAGCACCGGCTCCGCCGCCACCCGGGGTCGGCAGTAGCGGTTCAGGGCCGCCACCTCCGCCAGGGCCGCGAGCACGTCCAGGCGGGCCAGGGCCGCGGCCACTTTTTTCAGGCGGGGCGCTTCCCCCCCCAGGCGGCGGCGCAGTTCCTGGAAGAGCTCCACTTCCCTTTTGGTGCGGGCCTCCTCCGCGCCCAGGACCCGGGCCTCGTATTCCTTGAGCTCCGCGGTGATGAAGCGCTCCGCGTTCACCAGGGTCTGCTTGCGGATATAGTCCGGGGGCACCAGGTGGAGATTGGTCCGGGAGACCTCCAGATAGTAGCCGAAAACCTTGTTGTACCTCACCTTCAGGGAGTTGATGCCGGAGCGGTCCCGCTCTTGAGTTTCCAGGCGGGCGATCCAGTCTTTCCCTTCCCGGCCCAACTGCAAAAGCTCATCCAATTCCGGGTCGTAGCCCTCCCGGATGATGCCCCCGGACTGGAGGTTGGCCGGGGGATCGTCCGCCAGCGCCTGGGCGATCAGCGCCTCCAGGTCCTCCAGATTCTCCAGGTCCCCGGCCAGTTTCGCCACCAGGGGGGGCAAGTCCCCGGCCAGCATTTCTTTGAGCAGGGGCAGGCGGCCCAAAGCGTGGCCCACCGCGGCCACCTCCCGGGGCAGGGCCTGCTCCAGGGCCAGGCGGGCGGTGAGGCGCTCCAGGTCCCCCAAACCCTTCAAGGTCTGGCGCCAGCGCTGCCGGAGCAGGCTGTTATCCTGGAAAAACTGCACCGCGTCCAGGCGGGCCTCGATGGCAGCCTGGTCCTTTAAGGGATAGCGCAGCCAGTTCCCCAGGCGGCGGCTGCCCATGGGGGTGACCGCCGCGTCCAGCACCTCCAGGAGCGAGCCCTGGCGGGAACGGCTGCGCCAGGTCTCAAAGATTTCCAGATGCCGCAAGGTGGCTTCGTCCAGACCCAGGTAATCGTCCCGGCTGAAAGGCAGCAGGCGGTCGATATGGGGCAGGGAAGGATGGTGGGAGTCCTTGAGATAGCGGAGAATGGCCCCGGCCGCGGCCACCCCCGGGCCATGGGCCTCCAGCCCGAAGCCGTCCAGAAACAGGGTCCCCAACTGGCGTCCCAACTCCTGGCGCGCGGCCTGGAGCTCAAAGGCATAGGGGGCCAGGACCCGGCGGGTGGGAGGGACGTCAAAAGGGAAGAGCGCCGCGTCCAGGAACTTGCCGTCCAGGTCCTCGGACACCAAAATTTCCGAGGGTTTCAGGCGCCAAAGTTCATCCCCCAGGGGATCAGCCCCCTCCCCTTCGGTGAGGCGGAACTCCCCGGTGGAGAGCTCCAGGAAGGCCAGGCCCCAGCGGCGGCCCTGGAGGGCCACCGCGGCCAGGTAGTTGTCCCGGCGGCCGTCCAGGGCCTCCGGGTCCACCAGGGTGCCCCGGGTGATGATGCGGGTCACTTCCCGGCGCACCAGCCCCTTGGCCTGGGCCGGGTCCTCCACCTGGTCGCAGACCACCACCTTGAAACCCTGCTCCAGGAGGCGGGAGATGTAGGCCTGGGCCGCATGGATGGGAAAACCGGCCATGGGGATGCGCTCCTCCCCCTGGCGACTGCGGCTGGTGAGGACGATATTCAAGGCCGCGGCCCCTTTCTCCGCGTCCTCGAAGAACATCTCGTAAAAATCCCCCATCTGGAAAAGCACCAGCGCGTCCTGGTACCTGGACTTTAAATCCAGGTATTGCTTGAGCATGGGGGTGATTTTATCGGCAGGGGCCTCGGGCATGGCGGTTTTTGGGTGATTGTGGGGGGAGGGCAGGGACCTGAGGTCCCT
>Ga0299912_10001038_pt1 | contig 22419 bp, 23 predicted proteins | sample RVTome_2_FD_207667 | JGI IMG/M metagenome (GOLD analysis project Ga0299912, IMG submission 207667) | Soil microbial communities from uranium-contaminated site in the Upper Colorado River Basin, Wyoming, United States - RVT95D214 (version 2) ... | reverse complement strand
GAAGATACCGGGCTGCTCGGGTTCACCGGTTACGGAGATGTAACCTCCACCCAACTTGTTGCCTTGTAGGTCGAAAATGAAATAGCCCAAATCATTCCCAGGAGAGGTCTGGTTGGTCTTACCCACTATGTGCACACCCTCCTGAAGGGCTTGGAACGGCTGGGGAGCTTCGATGGTTATGGAGGGAGCGCTGCCAGGAACTTCCGAGCCCACCTCGCCTGGCTGTTGTTGTGAGGAAACACTTTCCACGACGAGCTCGACGACGGTTGGATTTCCCTGGGTGATCACCGGGTAGATTTGAGTATTCGTAAATAGGGGGTCACCGGCAGGGCTGGAGATTTTCGCCTGGACAATATAGGTGTTAGTTGCCACGATTTGGGCTGGATTGTAAGGGATTTCGAAGCGGTAAGGGGGCACCTCACCGCTGGTAATAATCGATTGCGAGCCGAGCAATGCAGGTGGGGCATCTGCCTGTGATATATCCAAAAGCTGGATTTCAACCAGCGACCCCTGGGGTAATTCGAACTGCTCCTGAAAAGTCACCGCGCCGCTCACCGAGGCTTCCGCTGGGAGCCCAGATTCTCCCTCTTCCGAGGGTATCAAGCTAACGACAAGTTCTATCCCTTTAGTGGGGTTTCCTTTCGTAACAACCTCAACAGCCTCCGGCGAAGACCAAACCACTTTCCCATTTATGGATATCCTGGCACCCAATACGTATATGTGGCTCGCATCGATATTTGCCGGATCATAGCTCAACTCAAATGATAGAGGCACCTGTTTCCCCGCAGACGGAAATGATTGCAAGGAAACCAGCTTGCCTGGCCTGCTGGTGTCTGTCGCATCCAACAACTCGATGTCGATGATAGCGTTCGGATTTAGGGCGATATCATCCTCATAAGTAACAATACCAGATAAGGTCCCGCCCTTCTTGCTGAACCCCGAAAAGATCGTGCAACTTGAAAGAAACACGACCAAACAAAAAAGAGGTAGCAAAACTCTGATCCGCTCCAAATTTCGATCATTCATAGTTTATGGTCTCCAAAAATCTCGCTCGACAGTATTTACAAAACCCAATTCTACCCTACACTTGCCAAAATTCATTGAATTTTACATGATTTTATGCAATTTGCTTGACGCTTTTCCCGGATTGTGCTACTATCATTGCAAAAATGGAGAGAGTAGCCATCGAAATCAAGTGGATCGTATCACATGAATGATTAGAACTAAAGCGGGTGACTCTACAAGGAGAAAATTATGGATATTAAACGCTTCCTAATGATGGTCGTGATCGCCTCCCTCGTTCTCAGCCTACCAGCATGCGTTAGACCCGCCTCGAAGGCTCCTGAGGGAACACCCACGACCTCGCAAGGAGGGTTTCCTCTCCCAGGGACCGCCGTAGATGTAATGGGGCAACTGGAAAGCTTTGCCACACAAACTGCGATCGCGATGCTTGGCCCGGGCGCGGGGGCGCCAGTCGTGTCAACCTCTCAAGGAACTCCTGTAACCGCTGAAGGTGTGGTATCAACCCCGGCTCCTCAGGCTTCTCCAAAAGTCAAGAAAGTCTACCCCCAGGCGACGCCCGGCAAACCCAAGACATATACCTTGAAAAAGGGTGAACATCCCTATTGCATCGCCCGTCGTTTCAACGTCAATCCTGAAGAGATGTTGAGACAAAGCGGTTTAGGCTCCGGCGGTACGTACGTTACCGGTACGGTATTAAAGATCCCCTCCGGGGGTTCCTTCCCTGGCAAACGCGCTCTAAAATCCCACCCCACAACTTATACAGTCAGGGCTGGCGACACCATCTATTCCATCGCCTGCGATTTTGGCGACGCCGATCCGAATATGATCATCCGAGCCAACGACCTAAAATCACCATATACACTTAAATCAGGACAAAAACTGGATATTCCATAACGGAATAATCGTCATCGAACATTGCTGGGAGTAATCCGAAATGACCCGGATTACTCCCTGTCATTTTATACGCTGAGGATTCCCATGCAAATCGATACTATAAAATCTAAGGCTATCTTTCAGGGACGGGCATTCAACGTGCGCCAGGACGAAATCCGATTGCCCAATGGGCGCACTACCCTGCTGGATATCGTCGACCATAAGGGCGCGGTCACAATTTTACCCGTAGATGAAAACAATCACATCTGGTTCATCCAACAGTACCGGCACGCTGCGGGTAAGATAATCCTGGAGCTACCGGCAGGCACCCTGGAGGAAGGTGAAGACCCAGAAACCTGCGCTTTCCGGGAGATTCGCGAAGAAATTGGTATGTCGGCTTCTAAAATCGAAAAAATCGGGGAGTTTTATATGGCTCCCGGTTATTCGACCGAATATCTATACGCATATCTTGCAACTGACTTGAAACCAGAGCCCTTGCCCGGTGACGAGGATGAACTCATTAAGGTGGAGAAGATTCCCACCGATAAAGCCTACTTATTGGCCAAATCAGGCCAAATCCACGACTCCAAGACTCTGGCGACGCTGCTCTTAGCCCTGGGAAGGCTTATAGGATGAGCGTCCCCGGTTTAAGTTAATCGGCCTCTTGCGTTGCCGGGAGGTGACACGTTTCGCTTCTGGGGTCAACAAGGTGTTCAACCAGGTAATCGCCCGGTTATCGTACTCGCGCCGGCCACAAAGATCACATACCCAGGCAGGAAAATTGGGCACGGTGATCAACTCCTCGTTCAGCCAGGTGAAGTAGGTCAGGTACTGCAAGTGCATCACTCCAGACTGGCACTCGGGGCAGGGAGCGATATATTTTTCAATCGGCTGTGATGTATCTTCGCTCATCATGGGGCAGCAACAGCAACGGATGAATGGGCAATCAGTCCCCAATTTTTGGGAGGCCAGTATACTAACACCGCTTTTCCAATAACATGTTCCATCGGAACGGGACCCCATGAGTGCGAATCAGATGAATTGTTACGGTTATCACCTAACACAAATAGCGAATTTTCGGGGACCACCCAATTAGCCTCGTAAGAGGGAGAGGCAGCTAAATAAGGCTCATCGAGGACATGATCGTTTATGATTACCTGTCCTGCAGATATCTCCACCTGATCACCAGGCAAGCCGATAACACGCTTGATATATTCCTGGTCAGGGTCTCGGGGAAACCGAAAGACGATCACATCACCAGTGTTGGGAGCACCCAATTTATATGCCAATTTGTTGACAATGACGAACTCCCCGGTGTGCAACGTGGGTTCCATGCTCTGGCCATCCACCCGGATGCGGGCTGAAATTGCATTAATCCCGAGGAAGAGAACCGCTGCCAGGAATATCGTTTCCAGTAAATCCACCAGAAAATGAACAAGTGTCGGTTTCTTTTTCGGTTCAATCGTGTTTTCCGGAAATTCATCCGGTTGTAGCTCAATCAACCTATTCCTCCAACTACTTACTAATGAAAATTATAAGACTGCTCAGGGGGGATATCAAGGGCAAGACAAGCCCAATGGTAACACAATTTAATTACAAATTTGATTGGTTCAACGCCTGGCTCGTAAAACAATCCTGATGGGCGTCCCCAGGAATGGGAAAGTCTTGCGAACTTGGTTTTCCAAAAAGCGTATGTAAGTGAAATGCGCCAATTTTGGCTCGTTGGCGTAAAGCAGAAATGTTGGCGGATCAGAGCGCACCTGGGTGCTGTAGTAAATTCGCAACTGGCGACCGGCGTGAGAAGGCGCCGGATGCAGGTCCTGGGCAGATTGAAATATCTGGTTAAGTTGGGAGGTTGAGATGCGTACCAACCTCTCCTCTTGAACTTTCAATGCCAGGGGTAATACTCGCTCCACACGCTGGCCTGTTTTCGCCGAAATAAATAACACTGGCACATAAGCTAAAAAGTTCAATTCGCGGCGAACGTGCTCGGTGTAATTTTCCATGGTATAGGTGTCTTTCGCGATCGCATCCCATTTATTCACCAATAAAACCACGCTTTTCCAAGAATCAAGGATATAACCAGCGATGTGGGCATCCTGAGCGGTGATTCCGCTTGTGGCATCAACTACCAGGAGAGCTACATCTGCTCTCTCAATCGCCCTCAAGGAACGCAAAACACTGTATTTTTCAACGCCCTGCTCGATCTTCCCCCTTCGGCGAATGCCAGCCGTATCAATTAAGGTAACCGGCAGACCTTGGTAATCCAGGTGGGAGTCGATAGCATCTCGGGTGGTGCCCGGGATCGGGCTAACGATAGCGCGCTCCTGCCCAAGCAGGCGATTGAGCAAACTGGATTTACCAACGTTTGGTTTCCCCACTATGGCAATTTTTACCGACTCGTCTTCCTGCTCTTCTCCGCTGATCTGTAACGTCGCTACCAGAGCATCCAGCATATCACCAGTCCCGGTCCCGTGTAGCGCGGAAATCGGAAAAGGCTCCCCAAGACCCAGTTCGTAGAACTGGAAAGCTTGATCACGGCGCCCGACATTATCGGCTTTATTGACAACCAGCAAAACGGGCGGGAAAAACTTGCCGTCAACCATTTTTTGGTGGCGACGCAAGATCAGAGCAATTTCCCGGTCTGCAGGTGTAACGCCGCTTTCCGCCTCGGCGACAAACAAAACCGCGTCGGCTTCATGGATGGCCATTTCAGCCTGGACGCGGATTTCACGAATGAAATCCGCCGATCCCACCGAAAGCGGTTGCCTTTTCCCTGCGCCGCCCCCAGGGGTAGGGTCGATCCCGCCTGTATCCACCAAGTCGAAAATATTTCCAGCCCACTCAACCTCCGAAACGAGCCGGTCGCGGGTGGTACCGGGGACATCGTCCACCACCGCCAGGCGCTCCTCCGCCAGACGGTTAAATAGGGTGCTTTTTCCTACATTTGGTCTGCCAACCAGCACAACAATGGGTTTGGGCATTCATCCCTCTCAGGGCTTGGGCGTTGGAGATATGGAGGGAGTCGGGGTGGGTCGTAACGTCAAAGTCGTTTTCGGAGTCGGCGCGTATGTAATCGTCACCTCGACGCTTTCCGGTAGAACTGACGCTACTTTCAACTGTGTGGGTAGTAGATCAACTTCAGGTGTAACCTGATGCGTCCCAGGCAACAACCCAGCCAAATTGATGGACACCCGAATTCCCCCAGGTGTCAGGTTGTTCAAGATAGGCAGGGGACCGGTTATCAGCACGTCCACCTGTTCGGGCGAGACAGCGGCTTGCAATTCGGGTGATAACCCGATTATTTCCAACGGCAGAGCGATTGGCAGACTGCCCTCGAGGGCTGCAATACTCAGCCGTACCAAAACGCTTTCCTCTCCAGCCAGGGTCACACCCTCTGGCAAATCCAGGGTGACACGGATATCCACGTCGTCTTTCAAGCCGGTTAAATCCACTGGCTCAGTCTCCACAAATCCCGGAAGCTCGTTAACCAGTTGTGGATTAGTGGAAAAGACGGTCACGTTTGGAGGCGTTACGATGATGTTGGTCAACCAGTATCCCTCGGTCACCTGCCTGGAGGTCACAACCTTGACTACCACGTTTCGATACCCGCCCAGCAAATTAATCTTCTGAACGACAGAGACCACTTGAGGTGTAATCGTCACACCTTGCACAACCTCACCTCTTTCATCGAAAGCCTGGAGGGAAACATCTTTCCGTATTGTCTCACTTAGATCAGAAATGTCCAATGGAGCTTCCACGCCAACTACTGTCGACACAAGGGACACAGGACCCGATACCGTCACCTGTCTGGGACTCACAGAAGTCTGCCCTTTTCGATAGCCCAATGCCGGGTCGCCTGTCGTTTTCAGGCGGACGTCCAACGTTTGCGCCAGAAGCAGTTGCAAGGTAATGGTAACCTCGCTAGGCTCCACCTTAACCACTTTGTGTGGAGTCACACCTACCTGCACTTTTACCGGGACGATGTATTGGCCTGCCTCCAGCCCGGATACATCGATCCAGGCTCGCACAACTCCCTGCCCAGAATTTAATTTGCTCCAAATCGACCTGGGAGCGTTAACAGTAAGACGAACCTGGGAGGGGACCGAGTTCGACAAGACCAGTTCAGGGTCCTGACCCGTTATCTCAAGGTTAACTGGCTGAGGGTATACACTCTCTTCGTTCGGATCGGTAGCGACAACCGCCGATACCCACACCACCACCGCTAAAAGAAACGCAAGAATAAGAGAACCCAAATTTTCATACAACCACCGCAATGGTTTCAACACCAGATCACCTGTCTTCCCAACCCGCAGACGAATTGCGACGGAACAATTGCAGAAGGGAACCAGCGATGCCCTTTCTGCCCTCTGCAGGACGGTAGAATGCTTTTAAAATACCTTCTAATCGCTCCGCATCCAGACGGCGGATCATTCTGCCCCCATGCACGACCGAAATATAGCCCGTCTCTTCAGAAACTACAATTGCAATAGCATCGGTCACTTCCGAAATGCCAAGCGCAGCTCGATGGCGCAACCCCATCTGGCGGTCTGGCGAATGAGCCAGCACTCCGGACGAGGATAGAGGCAATACACATGCACCTGCGACCAGACGCGACCCGGAAATGATTACCGCACCGTCGTGAAGAGGTGTGTTCGGGTAAAAAACCTGCAAAAGCAATTCAGACGTCACCTGGGCTTCCATTAGAACACCAGTCTGGACATAATCATCCAGGTTATCCAATCGTCGCATTACAACCAGAGCGCCGTGTTTCCGCTCCGACAAACGCGCTGAGGCAACTACTACGTCGGCGATCACTTCATAAGCAGACGAAGCGGTCAGATTGCCGGGTAGGATAGATCCCGCCCGGCCGATGCGTTCAAGCGTCCGCCTGATTTCCGGAGCAAAAATCACCGGAATAGCCAGCAGCATCGCCGGAAGTGTATTACGCACCAACCATGAGAAGGCAGGCAACACCTCGAGGCTGGCCAGGAGACTGAGCAAAACGATCAACAATAACGCCCCGCGCAAAAGCACAATTGCTTGAGTATCACGAATCAAATGCAAGATGACGAAGAAGATCAGGGTAACCAATACCAAGTCGAAAACATCGAGCCAGGTCACTCGTTGAAAAATAAAAAGGACGTTATCTATAAAACGGCTAAATAATTCGTACACCCTAAACGACTCGATTCACTCAAACCGGGTGTAACACCCGGTCTGCACGCAGTTGTTTATAATACATTTTTGATCCCTCTGGCATCGATTCGAGGGCAGCCTCCTGCCAGGCACGCACCCCCAGACTCTGGATAGATCCCTCTTTATACCCAAGTTCTCCCCATATCGGGCTTTTTACAGTCATCTCGGGCGCGATGAAGAGCAGCGAAACCTCGCATTGTAATTCCCGGGAAGCGCGTTCCACGTCGTCCATTAATACTCGCACGGCTTTTTCAAAAGGCACGGTCACCTCAATGTAAATGCTGTCCGTGCGCGCTATCAGATTTTCCACCTGCCACCCGGCAACCCCAACAATTTGGGCATCTTTTTTCAACAACAAAAAGGCCTTTTCACTAAAAGCCGCCATAACGTCGTCGTGGGTTAATTTCTGACGGTCGTTCGAAAGTCGGGTGATCAAGGTCGCGATTTCATTAGCTTGCCCCGGGCGGGCACGTTGGACGCCAAATTCCGCTTTTACCACCACCTCCGGACTTTCCAACGGCGACTGTATTGCGACAGCCACATCCTTCCACGCTGCGCTCACCTGCTTCCAGGTATCATTAAAAGAGCCCTGGTTGCGGATCACGACATTCGCAACACGAATCTTCTCTTCCTGGGAAGATTGGGCCTCGATCCGCTGGCAGGCGGAGGTTTCGCTCATACCTCGCTTCTGCCTCAAGCGTGCCGTTTGCACCTCTTGAGGCGCGTAAGCAACCCAGATAACATCGCAGGCTTGACGTAATGGTGATTCGAGCAACTTGATGGCTTCTACGACGATCACCTTTTGTGAAGAGCGCTTGACCAGCATATCTATGGCTTGCCTGACCAAAGGATGCACGATGGCTTCCAGCTTCGCCATGGCATCCGGATCAGCGAATACCACCCTGGATAGCTTCGTCCGATCGATCTGTCTATCCTGGGAGAGAATCCAGCTTCCAAACACGTCGATCACCGGCTGGTAGCCGGGGGCGTCCCTGGCAATGGAGCGGTGACCCAAGGCGTCAGCGTCGATCCCATAAGCGCCGAGATGCTCCAGCATCCGGCGGACGACGCTTTTTCCCGTGGCAATGTTACCGGTCAATCCAATAACGTACTTCCCCGGCCAGGAACTCATTCAACCTCCAGACGACGAGAAACCCCGCCACTCCCCATTTTAGCCGGGGCAGCACAGAATGTCAAAGGTATGAAATAAACAGGGTTGAAAAAGGATGCTTACTACCTTACTCAATCCCGTTTTTAAAGTCATACTTTCAGGCGTTGAGCCAACCGTGGGTCCAGGGCATCGCGCAAACCATCACCCAACAGGTTAAAAGAAAGGACAACCAGCATTAAAGCTATCCCTGGAAAAAAGGTCAGGTGGGGGGCGTTGAACACGTTTTTATATTCCTGACCCACCATCAAGCCCCATTCCGGCGTGGGATGCTGAGCGCCTAAACCCAGGAAGGATAAAGCGGCGGCATCCAGGATAGCCGTGGCAATGCCGAGAGTTGCCTGGACGATGAGTGGCGTCAGAGAGTTGGGCAAAATGTGGCGCAACATAAGGTAAGCGTCGCTGGCGCCCAGGGCAGTGGAAGCGGAGACGTAATCCAACTCTTTAATGAGAAGAACGCTTGCGCGCGTGACCCGCGCGTAAGTCGGGATCGAAACAATTCCGATCGCCAGTAAGGCATTAATCAAACCCGGTCCTAACACAGTAACGATTGCGATAGCCAATAATAAGCTGGGAAAGGCAAGCAAAACGTCCAAGACCCGCATAATCGTGTTATCCAGCCAACCACCCATAAAACCGCTCACCAGTCCTAAAAAGGTACCAATGATCACTGCAAAGACTACGGTGGTAAAGCCAATCACCAGCGACAACCTGGCACCAAATAAAACCCGGCTGAAAACATCGCGCACGTTGCCGTCAATCCCGAAATAATGTTCAGGCTTGTCGGCGGGGCACCCCAAAAGCCGGATGCACGGCCCCTCGCGTTTTTTCACATTTTCTTTCCCGATCAAGGGTTTGACCGGGTTATAGGGAGAAAGAAGCGGAGCAAAGATGGCTATAAAGGTGAGCACGGTCAGAATAACCAATCCAACGATTGAAGACCGGTTTCTGAAAAGTCTGCGGATCGTAACCCGCCATTTGCTTTCTTCTGGGGGGAGCGCTTCTCTTTCAAAAATTAAATCATCGGTTTGCATGTTTATCCCAGACGAATGCGCGGGTCAAGAAACGCATATAAAAGATCAACAATTAGATTAATAGCAACGTAAAAAACCGCCACTACCAGTGTAAACGCCTGCACAACCGTGTAATCCCGGGCTGTGATGGCTTCAAATAAAGACCTGCCAATCCCGGGCAGGTTGAAGACCGTTTCGGTGAGCACCGCCCCACTCAACAAACCGCCTAAGGAAAGCCCAATGATCGTAACGACAGGAAGCAATGCATTGCGAAGAGCGTGCTTGAAAACCACGCTTGACATATTCAAACCCTTGGCGCGGGCGGTACGGATGTAATCCAACCCCAACACATCCAGTATGCTAGAGCGGGTCATTCGAGCAACAATTGCAAGCGGGATTGTCCCAACGGCCAAGGCAGGAAGGAGCAGATGGCGTAAAGCATCCCCCAGGGCTTTCCAGTTACCCGTGACTAAAGAATTGAAAATATATAAACGGGAAACGAAATCGAGGACTCCAATCAAAGCCGGGGAGGAATTCTCGAGTTTCCACGTCGCGGTTAAATGGGGAATCGTCACACCCGAAGAGAGCCGGCCAGAAGGCGGAAGCCACAGGAAAGTGTCTTTAAACAAAATGGCAAATGTGTATTCAAGCAACAAACCCAGCACGAAAACCGGCATGGACACGCCAATATTCGCCCAGATCATGGTGACTACATCGATGGGAGAATTATGCCAATAAGCGGAAATGATACCTAAAGGGATTCCCACGACAGTGGCGAAAAGCATGGCAGAAAAAGCCAGCTCAATGGTCGTGGGCAGCCGCTCAGCCAGGATTTCCACCGCGGACCTGCCCTGGCGGAAAGAAATCCCCAGATCGCCTTGAAGCACATCACGCAAGTAGATGCCAAATTGAATGTAAATAGGTTTATCCAACCCATAGCGCTTCATGAACGCGTCACACACTTTAGCAGTCGCCCGCTCACCCAGGGCAGCCCGGCAGGGATCTCCTGGTAATAATCGCGCCATGGAAAAAGTGACGAAAAGGATGCCCAGCAAGACAGGGACGGCGAGCAACAATCGTCGGGCAATGTACTGGTACATATCTAACTGAAAGGTAAGTAGAAGGATGGGGCTGTGAGAACTAACACAGCCCCATCGGTATAGCTACGGTTTTTATTGAGGAGGATTTAAGAATCCACCAAACGTACCGGAGAAGTAGGCGAAGTCGCCCACACGGCCGACGTGCAGCGGGTGAGCTGCATCCCACTGGACGACATAGGACAGGACGACGTCGTTCGCGTCAAACGTAGATCCGTCGTGGAACGTTACGCCCTCGCGCAGCTTGAAGACCCACTCGGTGGCGTCTTCGTTGGGGGTGTACTCGGTCGCCAGGGAGGGGATGACTTCCACGCCACCCACCGAGTAAGCCAACAGCGATTCGTTGGTCTGCTCGCAGACGCGCAGCGATTCGCCGTCGGTCTCATCCGCGCAGTATATGCCGATCGGCTCGGCGTTCTGCATGAAGGTGAAGGTGTCCTGACCTTCGACGTACATGACCTCCAGGCTCTCGTTGCCCAGCGGGCTAGCGTGAGCACCTTTCACCGTCGCCAGGTAAGCGGCAGCCGAAGCGCCATGCGCCACCGGGATCATGGGCACGTGCTGCTTGATCAGGTCATTGACCTCAGCGTAAATGGCGCGGCGGGCTTCCTCGTCGCCTAGCTGGGCGGCTTCCTTCAACTTCGAGGTGATGTCATCGAAGGGGTCACCAAACTGCGGTGTGGCACCAGCGCCAAAGTGGAAGTCGTAGAAGTTGATCGGATCGGGGTAGTCGCCCGTCCAACCCAGCAGGTGAATGCCCTCGATCTGACCTGCATTGGAAGCGTCGATGTAAGCGCCGGATTCCATCTCGACCAGCTCGGCTTTGATGTTCAGGTTTTCTTCCAACTGCGCAGCGATATCCTGAGCGACCACAGGCGGCTCGGGCAGGTAACCTCGGAACACGTTTCGGTAAGTGATGGTGGTCTCGAAGCCATCCGGGAAACCGGCATCAGCCAGCAAAGCCTTGGCGCCTTCGACGTCGAATTCGGTGTATGTAGAGTCATTGGCACGGGCTACGAGTCCCAACGGCAGGAACTGGTCGGCGACCTTGGATCCCACCGGGTAGAAAGTGTCAACGATGCGCGTGCGGTCGATGCCCATGGCAATCGCCTGGCGGACTTTCTCATTATCAAATGGGGGGAAGGTGTTGTTGAAGCCGACGTAAAAGATGTTGAAGGCTTCGCGGGGGACCAGTTGTAGATTAGGATCGTCCTGGACGGTGGGGATGTCATCCGGGGCGACGTTGTCGATGCCGTCCACGGTGCCGGCCTGCAGCTCGATCAGTTTCTGTGGACCTTCCGCGCTCCAGCGAAAGATAGCGGTCGGGGCTTTGGCTTTCTCACCCCAATAGCCGTCGAAGGCTTTGAGGGTGACGTTTTCCCCACGATTCCAGGCTTCCAGCATATAGGGGCCGGTGCCGATTGGTTTTTCAACCAGGTCACCACCGCCGCCAGTAGCTTCCAGGTATTCTGAAGCCTGGATCTGGAAGGCAGAGAAAGCCGCCTGAGCGGGGAAGGCAGGATTGGGCACGCAGAACGTGAACTTGACGGTCAGCGCATCGACTGCCTCGATGGATTTGAACAGCCCACCATAATCACAATCGGGGGCTTCGTATTTCATAAATTCCCCAGCGGGCTCTTCAGTCATGACAGGTTCTTCAGTGACCTCTTCGGTCATGACAGGCTCTTCGGTCATTTCTACGGTCGCGGCTGGCGCTTCGGTGGTTGCGGCGGGTTGCGGTACGCAGGCGCCCAAGACCATGCTCAGAACCAATAGCAATGCCCCAATAGTCAACAATTTGTGTTTCATTCGTTCTCCTCCTGATAAGGGGTAATAAAATTGAACTTGTGGAATTTTCGGTCGAACTTTAGAATGGTTATCTCGCTCGTCTTTCACCTCCTCTCTATTACTTGCATTGTGAAACCGTAGCACCTAATTATACATAAGGATTATCAAACGTCAATCAATATCACAACCTTTTTTGCAACCTGATTTCCAGACTTGCAATAGCTTTTTCAACTATAACAGACGAAATTTGTCGGGTTTTGAAGTGACACCTGACACTATTCGGTCATATTATTTAATCTTATACTACTCGTAATATTCTTTGGTTCTACCAGAAACCCATCATCAGAAGAGGTATTCCAAAGGAGGTACAGTGTGACCGTCAAAAACTGGGAGACGATAAAATTTTGTTTTTGCGAGCGGATCGGCGCCGAAGTCGGTCTGGAAGCAGAGTTTGTTTATCCAGCCGATTGGTTGCCTGAGCTGAAACCACGCATCCTTGCCCACCGCTGCACACGCAGCCTCGAGTGCAATGCGGAAGAAAGAGCGAGCTGCAAATGGGCGGGCACCAACCCGATGGTTGATCCTTTTACAAATTCAATTTAGGTTTTCATCTCCTCTCCGAGGGTCGTTCTTCCACATGTCATTCCGAGGAGCGTTCTTTGCGACGAGGAATCCCCCAGGCGAAAGCCGCGCCATCCTCTTCAAGGAAGTGAAAAGGCAAAGGCTCCTGGGATTCCTCGCTACGCTCGGAATGACATGCGAAGGTGGTCAACTCGCCATTCCACCGACTTCTTCCCCCTTTCATTAACAGACGCCTTCTCCTACATCATTCTGGCTAGCGCTATTTCCCGTGTCATTCCGAGGAGCGTTCTTTGCGACGAGGAACCCCCCAGCGAACAACTACATCCCTGCGATGGAGAGAGAAGACGAAGGCACCAGGGATTCCTCCCCCTCGCAAAATGCGCTCGGGGTCGGGATGACAACGGAGTTTTGCGTGGTTACGAAATCACCCCAAGCTTTCTGCCAACCCCTGCAAACGCCTCCAGGCCTTTATCCAAATCCTCCCTTTCGTGGGCGGCGGAAATCATCACCCGGATGCGAGCTTTACCGCGCGGCACGGTGGGAAAGCCAATTGCCATACCAAACACGCCGTTTTCAAACAACTCCCGACTGAATTGTTGCGCTAACGGAGCCTCCCCTAACATGACTGGCGTGATGGGTGTGGCGCTCTTACCGGTGTCGAATCCCAATTTTTTCATTTCCTCTTTGAAATAACGCGTGTTTTCCCAAAGTTTATCCACCAGTTCTGTAGAGGCTTCGAGAATGTCCAGCGCCGCCAGGCAGGCAGCCGTATCCGGTACGGTCATGGCTGAAGAGAACAGGAACGGTCTGCCTCTCTGGTGCAGCCATTCCACTACCAGGGGATTACCCGCCACTACCCCTCCCACCACGCCGAAGGCTTTCGAGAGCGTGCCGATTTCCACGTCCACTTTCCCGTGCAGTCCATAGTGATCGACAATGCCGCGCCCGCCGCGGCCTAAAACTCCTTCGCCGTGAGCATCGTCGACCATCAGGATTGTTCCGTACTTCCGGGTTACCTCGTAGATCCTATCCAAAGGAGCTATGTCGCCGTCCATGCTGAAAACTCCGTCGGTAACCACCAGAGCACGGCGACCGTCCATCTGATCTTTTATTGCCCTCTCCAAGTCGTCTGGGTCGCAATGAGCATAGCGGACAGTCTGAGCGCCTGAGAGCCGGCAGCCATCAATGATGCTGGCGTGGTTCAATTCATCCGAAAAAATCACGTCATCCTTACCCACCAGGGCAGGGATCGTCGCCAGATTGGCGTTGAAGCCCGACTGGAAGGTAATCGCAGAGCTGACCCCTTTAAAAGCTGCAAGCCGCTCTTCCAAATTAACGTGCAAATCCATCGTACCCGCAATCGTACGAACCGCGGCCGGGCCAACACCGTACTTATCCACAGCCTCTTTTACCGCGTTTACCAACAGGGGGTGGTTGGCCAGTCCCAAATAATTGTTCGAGCAAAAGTTTAACCTGCGTTTACCATCCACCACCAACCAGGCTCCCTGAGGCGAACTGAGCTTGCGGATGTTAATGTAAAGACCAGCCTCTTTTAAGTTTTTTAGCTCATCTTGAATCCACTGTAAACTATTCCCCATGTTCGACCTCACTTTTTTGGTTTTGGTTTCCTGCCCAAGCCAATCAATCGTCCCATAACTTCTCCAGAAGTAGGGACTTCGATCCCCGGAGCGATTTCTTCCGCCAGCCAGTTGGCTGCTTTTCGCTGGGTCCACCATTGAATTCTTCCCTGACGCGCCTGCTCCAGTTCTCTATCCAATTGGGCCCCTTCATGCTGCTCGATCATCTCTCGCAGATTCTGTAAACCAGCCAGGATGTTATCCAACACCCTCAATACGTTATCTTTGTTTAACAGCGCGGCCGCCCCCAGGGCATTCAAATCGCTCATGTGGGCGTAAGCACCAGTGGCCTCAGCATAGGCGCGCCCGGCGACCTTACGCGCCTCACGCCAGCCTGGTTGATTTATCGTGGCGTTGATCAGGGCTACACCCAAGAACTGCGGGGCTAAATGGGTAGCCGCCATCAGGCTATCCATTTCAACAATGTCCGCAAAAAACGGATTGGAACCAAGCAGTTTGGTCAAATCCGTGGCTAACTTGATTGCTTCTGAGGCCGTCCCGGGAGCAGTGGTGATGCCAATCAGCCCATCATGGAATAAATCAGGGCGAGCCGCACCGGGTCCTGATTCGACCGAGTGCAGATAAACCGGGTTGATCACCGGTGTCAATCCAACGTAATGACAGCCAGTGGGTAAAAGCTCTTTTGCCCAAGCAGTAACCACCTGCTTAACAGGCGCCGTATCCACAACCACCGCCCCAGCGTGCAAATCCTGGGCGATGAATTCCAGCGTTTCACGCACTTGATCTATCGGCAACGCCAGAACAACCAGGTCGGCTCCCCTCACTGAAGCCGGCAAGTTAGCTACAATCTTATCGACCGCGCCGGCTTTCTCCGCCTGGCGAGCTATGTCCATGCTCTTATCGTGGCCGACCCGGGTGACAAGTTGTTTGTGCTCGGCCAGCGCCAGGCCAATCGAACCGCCGATCTGTCCCAAACCTATTATAGTAATCTGGATGGGCATTTTTTCTCCCTCGAACATTTTATTTCGTAACAGCTATTTTCTTCCCCGTCCAACTCCTGTTTCCAAGAAAAAAACCGGTTATCCCAACAAAAGGTTCATCAACAAAGACAAAGGTGGGTAGATAATCCACCTGAGCACACCAAGAAACACAATCGCCATCAAGATAATCGGGCCAAAAGGGCGAATTCTTTCCATAAACCGTGACCAGGATGGTGGCATGAAATATTCCGCGATGGCGTCGCCGTCTAATGGTGGTAACGGGATCAAGTTAAACAGCATCAAAAGAAGATTGACGCTGACGAAAACCCACAGGATTTGCGGCAGGGTAGGAAATATCCGCTCGCTACGTGTCATCAGATCGTATTGGGTAGCGGTAATGGATACAATACCGAGACGAAAGGGGATTGCAGCGATCACCGCCATCAGTAAGTTGGACAAAGGCCCCGATAATGAAACCCACATATAAGCTGAAGGGGAACGGCGTTGCAGCGCGTAAGGATTCACTGGCACCGGCTTAGCCCAACCAAAACCCGCTACCAGCAACAACAAGGACCCGATCGGATCGAGGTGCGCCAGAGGGTTCAAAGTCAAGCGGCCATTCATGCGAGGAGTGGTATCACCAAAATAATCTGCGGTCAAGGCATGGGCCAGCTCGTGAACCGGAAAAGCAATCAGTAACACAATCACGTGAGCGATCAAAGTCGATGGATCAAGGTCGAAAAGCATGGATTGCCTCCGGCAAGATTATACCATCGGGTTCTTGCAGGGAAAAAAGTATGGTTTTTGATATAATCCTCTAATGCTACCTGAAATAAAGCTGGATGATGTAGTGCGTTTGCGAAAGCCTCATCCTTGTGGGAGCTATGAATGGAAAATCGTCCGCCTGGGCGCCGATATTGGGTTGGAATGTACGCAATGCGGCCGGCGCATCTTACTGCCTCGCAGAATCCTGGCTCGCCGTCTAAAAGCTATTCTGACACAACCGGAAGAAGGTTGAGAGGGTAATGGAAGGCCCAAGCATTCTCTTTTTGTTCTCGGATACTGGAGGCGGCCACCGCAGCGCGGCGGAAGCCATCATTGAAGCGCTGAATCTCCTATATGGCGACCGGGTAACGACCAAGTTGGTCGATATCTTCAAGGAATATGCACCTATACCTTTCAACCGCATGCCTGAGCTCTACCCGAAAATGGTGATGATCCCATCTGCCTGGGGTTTGGGTTATTACCTGAGCAATGGTAACCGGCGCTCCAGGCTGCTCATGTCTGGCTCCTGGCCTTACGTGCGCAAGGCAGCCAGAGGCCTCATCCAACAAAATCCCAGCGACCTGATCGTCTCCGTGCATCCGATCGCAACTGCGGCTGCTTTGCGGGCTATGAAGAGCAGCTACCCGCCATTCATCACCGTGGTGACCGACCTGGTCAGCACTCACGCGCTGTGGTACCAAAGGAAAACAAACCTATGCCTGGTACCCACGGAAGCCGCTCGACAGCGAGCCATGATCTTTGGCTTGAAGCCAGATCAGGTACAGGTCGTCGGCCTGCCGGTAGCCGACCGGTTTTGCCAGCCGGCTGGCGATAAATATACCTTGCGGAAAAAGCTAGGCTGGCCGATAGACCAGCCTGTAGTGCTGTTGGTGGGCGGCAGTGAAGGCATGGGCCCCTTGTACAGCACAGCCAGAGCAATCGCCCACGCCCGCCTGCCAGTTGCCTTGATGGTCGTCGCCGGTCGCAATCAAAGGCTGCAATCTCGGCTGGAATCACAGACATGGCTCGTGACCACACGGGTCTATGGTTTCGTCAAGGAAATGCCAGAGTTCATGCAAGCTGCCGACATCCTGGTCACTAAAGCCGGCCCTGGCACCATCAGCGAAGCCCTGAACGCCGGATTGCCAATGTTGCTCTATAGCCGCCTGCCCGGTCAGGAAGACGGCAACGTCGCTTACGTTGTATCCGAGGGCGCGGGTCAGTGGACACCCGAGCCAGACTTGGTCGTGGATACCTTAAGCGTCTGGCTGGCAAAACCCGAACTCATCGCACAGGCAGCAGAAGCCTGCCGCAGGTTAGCCAGACCCCAGGCAGCACGCCAGATCGCAGGCATACTGGGAGAGAGATTAGCTCTGGAGTCTGTATAGCCCTGAGGGCGGCTTAACCTAGCGGATATCCTCCCAACATGAGACAACCTGGAATCTACCTTCTGTTATTTTTGATTTTGACCGGATGCAATTTTCAACCGACCGGACAGGCTATATCCCAGATTGAGGTCACCCACGCCTACCAGACTTTGGCAGTGGAGCTGACCGCAGCTACAATCCTAACAAGCATCCCCACCCACACCACCACACCCTCTCCATCTCCTCCCACCGATACTGCCAATACCAATCCCACTGTTACCACCACGTCCTTTCCGACTTCACCCCCGACCTACGATTTTTGCGACCAGGCTGCTCCAGGAGCGCCGATAGACGTCTCAATTCCGGACGACGCGGAAATGCTTCCGGGGCAGGCGTTCACCAAGATCTGGCGACTGCAAAACATTGGCTCCTGCGCCTGGACCAAGGAGTATGGCGTGACCTGGTTCTCAGGCGCCCAGTTGTCTGCAAACCCACGCATCCCGCTTAACGCCTCCATATCGCCAGGCCAGACGGTCGACATCGCCGTAGACATGACCGCACCCCCAGAGCCGGGTGTCTATCAGAGCAATTGGAAACTATATAACTCCGCCAACGTTCTATTCGGGATCGGGCCAGCGGGTGGCTCCCCTTTCTGGGTGAAAATCAGGGTAATACCGCAACCCACCTCCTCCGGAACGATCATTAATCCCACAGCTACAGCCACCCCCACCCCACCGACTATCACCAGCGGACGGATTGTCCTGGCAAGCCTGGATAAAATCGACCTGGACAACCAGCAGGTCAACCCGGTTACGGGCGAGGATTTAGCCCACGAAATCAACAATAAAGGCGCAAATCTCCTCGTTCCCAAAAGCGGCGCGCTGATCGGTTTCTACAGTGATAGTCCTCCGGGCATGGGAGATTGCCAGAACACAGAAATGAGTGAAACGCCGATCGTCGTGGCCGACCTTTCCAGCGGCGATTTCATTTGTTACCAGACCAACCAGGGATTTCCAGGAAGGGCGCAATTCATCAACATGAACCCGGATACCACCTACATCATGCTGGATATAATCACCTGGTATTTACCCTGACGAAATCCTGGAATAATCCCTTTGAGCACCCTTTACCTCGTTGCAACCCCCATTGGAAATCTGAAGGACATCACCAGCCGCGCTCTCCAGATACTCCGAACGGTAAGCCTGATCGCCGCCGAAGACACACGCCAGACGCGCAAACTCCTGGCTCATTATGGCATCTCGACCCGGCTCACGAGCTATTTCGAATACAACAAGCTGACCAAAGTAGAAACGATCCTGGCAGAGCTACAAATTGGGGATGTTGCCCTGGTCTCTGACGCTGGAACTCCGGGGTTAAACGATCCTGGTTACGAGCTGGTGCGCGCCGTATTAAAAGCCGGTCACGCTATCAGCCCTATCCCAGGAGCTTGTGCGCCAATCGCCGCATTGGTGGCTTCAGGCTTACCCACCGATACGTTTCTTTATTTAGGATATTTACCCCGCAAAGCCGGCGAGCGTCACCACCGGTTAGCGGAAATCGCCGACTTTCCTCACACGCTGGTCTTACTGGAGGCGCCTCACCGTCTTCTAGCCTGCCTGGAGGATATCCACCAGGTTTTGGGCGACCGGGAAATCGCCGTCGCTCGCGAGCTGACGAAAATCCACGAAGAGATCTTCCGTGGCACGGTTATGGCTGCCTGCCATCATTTTGCAGCGAAAGCACCGCGCGGCGAGTTTACCCTGGTGGTAGCCGGATACGAGGCGCAACCAGAAGTAATTTCTTTGGAGAAAGTCAAAAAACTGGTGGAGGCTCTCCTGGATAGTGGCGCACCTGTCACGCAAATCGCTTCCCAGGCTGCCAGCCAGACCGGCTGGCCTCGCCGGGAGGTGTATACGATCGTTACACAAATCCAACAGGCACGTAAAGGCAAGTAAAATCCTACTTAATTATGAAGGAAGGATCCATTGAACTTAGACAACCTTGAACATTTTGCCCAGATCGATAGCGAGCATATGATCAAACACATCGATCGCCTGCCCGACCAACTAGAGAATGCTTGGAACCTTGGTCAACGACTGGAGTTACCCAAATGGGAGAATATCCAGCGCGTGTTGGTAGTGGGAATGGGAGGCTCTGCCATGGGGGCAGATCTCCTGGTAGCTTATTGCAAACACACCTGTACGGTGCCGCTCCTGGTGAACCGAGATTACGATCTGCCGGCCTGGGCGCGTGGCCCTGAAACACTGGTTGTCGCTGCTTCTCACTCAGGAAAAACTCAGGAAACCCTGGCAGGTTACCAACAAGCGATTGAAAACGGCTGTTCGGTCCTCGCAATCACAACCGGTGGGCAACTGGGGGAATTAGCTTCCCGCAAAGGCACCACTTTATGGGAATACCATTACGATAGCCAGCCACGAGCTGCCGTGGGATTTTCATTTTGTCTGCTCACGGCAGTCGTTACCCGTTTGAATTTGATTCCCGACCCTTCTGCAGAGTTGACCAGTGCAGTGAATGCCATGCGCCAGGCGCAAACCCAGTTAAAAGCAGACACCTCCACCGTTCAAAACCCAGCCAAACGGCTTGCCGGCCAACTCGTCGATCGTTGGGCGGTGGTGATAGGCTCGGGGATTCTGGCGCCCGTAGCCCGCCGCTGGAAAAACCAAATCAACGAATTGGCCAAAGCCTGGGGCCAGTTCGAGATCTTGCCTGAAGCCGACCATAACCTGCTGGCAGGCGCCCAAAATCCGGCTGAAGTCCTTTCAAAAACTGTCGTCCTTTTTCTGCGTGCTCCCTCCGACCGGCCTGACGAACGCCTGCGCAACGACCTGACCCGCAAGGCGTTTATGCTGCAAGGACTGGGCACCGACCCGATAGACGCCAAAGGCGAAACACCCTTAGCCCACATGTGGACGGCGCTCCACTTTGGCGATTATACGGCTTTCTACCTGGCGATGGCTTATGGCATTAACCCCACTCCCATCGAGATTATCGAGCTGTTCAAACAGGATATGCAGTCTTCCGGAGACTAAACAGAAAACCAAAAAAACTACACCCGTGCTTTTCTGGCTAATTTATAAAGTAGATTTCTCCCAATCCCATCAATAATCCGATCACACAGCCAGCCAGGATGTCGCTCAGGTAATGCAAGCCCATGGCAACCCGCGCCAGAGCTACGAACGGCGCCCAAACCACCAGCAGCACTGCAAACCAGGTCGGTCCCAGGCTAACAGCCAGGACAGCCAGCATCACCCCTCTGGCTGCATGACCAGACGGAAACGAGTGCGGATCGGTGTTCCGATAAATCTCACCCCAATCTCCCTCCGGCCTCCTGCGACGGACGGTGAATTTAATCAACATTACCAACACAGCGGTCGCCAGGATGCCAATTGCCAGGACAACTGCGCGCCCCCGCCAAAAGTTACTCCCCAATAGCCATACCACAGCCAAACCAGCCAGCCAGAACCAGGAATCGCCTGAGTGGGCAAGGAATATCGCAACCGTCCGTAATTTACCCGGTCTTTCGGCAACCCGCAAAAGGTTTGAGTACCGGGCGTCTAATTCCAGCAACTTTCGGAAGCTCAAGAGGATTTTTCCCCCACCTTTTTTGCCAGGTCCACGCGCACCAGCTCCAGTTGGTGAGGTTTGTCGATGTCCATGCCTATCTCAGCGTATGGACAAAGAATAGCTCGACCGGTGATATTTAGCCTTTTAACAACCGTTTCAACCGCTTGCTCCAGGGTGATCATCCGCAATAGTAATAAGAACAACGTATCGTAACCGATCAAGGCTGCCTGCTTGAAGACATTTTTCCGAGCAGCGATGATTCGTGACCACAGGGCATCGTTAGAAGTAGCTATCAAAGCCCTGATCACGTTCATATCCCCGCCACAAATCTCCAAGTCCTTCAAACGAGTATATGACCTTTTCGAACCCGGAAAACGCGCCTCCATCACCCGGCGCTCAATCACGTTGTAATAAATATCATCGTCGGTTTGCATGGCAGCATCGACCGCCCAATCCACCATCGCACCCGTAATCGCAGGGATATCCGAAGAGACCAACAGGACGTGATGCGCTTGTGGATTGAGCTCCAACACCTTCGCAACACCGGAGCGGATGTTTTCCAGCATCTCTCCCTGGTTGGGTATCCAGGTGGTGGGTTTCGAGCAACTTACACCCGATTCAGGGGATAATCCCATCACTACGACCCGGTCAATCGTCTTCGCCTCGCTCAGCGCGTCCATTACCCATTGCGCCATGGGTTTACCAGCCACGTCCAGCAAAGCCTTGATCTTCCCCTGTGTGTAAGGGTAAAGAGGCTCGCCAGGTTTAGGCGTCCCTCCAGCAGTAACAACAGCGTCTAACATGATTACAACTCCTGTAATTGAGGCTCGAATCCCATCTGGTCCAACATCTGATTGAGCTCGTCTCGTGTGAGCTCTCTACTTTTACCGGAAACGGCTACCATGGCTGCTTCCATCATGTTCGTCCCAAATGATCGCCCTTCGATAACCGGTGTGGAAGTGACCAGGTATTTCACACCCGCCTCCCGGAACCACCTCACATCTTCCGTGGTAGTGGTGTTCGTGGCGATAACCTTTCCATCCAACCGTTCCGGCATATGGTGGGTGATGTAGTGGCAATCGCCAGCGATTACCGTGCCCCACTGGTAGTACTTGACCCATTTTGGCGAACGAATATTTTGCTTTTCACCGGTCGGGTAAACCCACTCAAAAGGTAGTCTGCCAGCCAGCGGCATCAATATCGCCGCGAACGCCTTCAAACTGCCAAGACTATGTAGAGGAAATGGTAAACCCAAGCCGAACATCAAATCACCGAAGATGCATTCGTACCCGCAATCCACGAAAGATTTTGACATCCCCCAGCGGTCTGCGCCCAGGGTGATAAATGTTTTCTTGCCTTGGGCCTGGACGTAATCTCCAAT
>Ga0299912_10001037_pt1 | contig 22426 bp, 21 predicted proteins | sample RVTome_2_FD_207667 | JGI IMG/M metagenome (GOLD analysis project Ga0299912, IMG submission 207667) | Soil microbial communities from uranium-contaminated site in the Upper Colorado River Basin, Wyoming, United States - RVT95D214 (version 2) ... | reverse complement strand
TCAAATGCCGCTTGCATGGCGCTCTTTTCACCCCGTTCCTGAGTTTTGTACATTTTAGGAGTTTGTCGGGGCCAAGCCCGACAAACTCCTGGCGACAAAAGGATATTTTCGGGGTTAGAATCTTCACGGGCAGCGCCCGTGCGTGGCCGGCGCTGATTAAGGGTCCCCTCTTGGCCACATCGCCATCACTGGGAGAAAATCGAATGGCACGCCTGACTATCAACGGTAAATCTCACGTATTCGACGTCGATCCCGCCACGCCGCTGTTGTGGGCGATCCGGGAACAGGTCGGCCTCACCGGCACCAAGTACGGCTGCGGCATCGCCCAGTGCGGCTCCTGCACCGTGCACATCGACGGCGCGCCGGTCCGTTCCTGCGTGGTGCCCGTCAGTGCAGCGGAAGGCAAGCAGATCACGACGATCGAAGGCCTCGCCGTCAACGGCGTGCTGACCAAGGTGCAGAAGGCCTGGCTCGAGCACGATGTGCCGCAGTGCGGCTACTGCCAGACGGGCATGATCATGGCGGTCACGGCGCTGCTGAAGGACAAGCCCAAGCCGACCGACGCCGATATCGACGCCGCGATCACGAACATCTGCCGCTGCGGTACCTTCCAGCAGGTGCGCGCCGCAATCCACGCTGCAGCCAAGGCATAAGGAGAAACCATGATCAACGCTCCGAAAATTACCCGCCGTAAGTTCATCATCAGTACTGCCGCGGCCGGCGGCGGCCTCGCGCTCGGTCTCAGCATCCCGTTTGGATCCAGCCTCGTTCACGCCGCGGACGGCTCGCCCGAAATCAACGCCTGGGTGGTCGTGCGCCCGGATGACACCGTCGTCGTCCGTATTGCGCGCTCCGAGATGGGGCAGGGCACGCTCACCGGCCTCGCGCAGATGGTGGCCGAGGAACTCGAGTGCGACTGGTCCAGGGTGACGACCGAATATCCGACGCCCGGCCAGAACGTCGCGCGCAAGCGCATCTGGGGCGACTTCGGGACCGGCGGCAGCCGTGGCATCCGCACTTCGCATGACTATGTGCGCAAGGGCGGCGCGGCGGCGCGGATGATGCTGGTCCAGGCGGCAGCCAACGCATGGAAGGTGCCGGCCTCGGAGTGCAGCGCGGCCAACAGCGTCATCACGCACCAGCCCTCGGGCCGCACGACCACCTACGGCAAGGTGGCGGACGCCGCGGGCAAACTCGAAGCGCCGAAGGACGTGGCGCTCAAGGATCCGAAAGACTGGAAGATCATCGGCAAGCCGCTGAAGCGGCTGGACACGATAGACAAGCTCACCGGCAAGCAAGTCTACGGCGCCGACCTGAAGCTGCCCGGGATGCTCAACGCTGCCATCAAGGATTGCCCGATTTTCGGCGGCAAGGTGAAGCGCTTCGACGCGGCCAAGGCCGAGCGCATGCCGGGCGTGAAGAAGATCGTGCGTGTCGGCGACTCCGCGATCGTCGTCGTCGCCGATACCTGGTGGCAGGCCAAGACCGCGCTCGATGCCATTGCCATCGAGTGGGACGGCGGCGCAAATGCCAAGGTGTCGAGCGCGTCGATTGCCGGGATGCTGAAGGAAGGCCTGAGTGCGGAGCAGGCGTTCGTTCACAACCAGAACGGCGACGCGAAGGCCGCCATTGCCGGCGCCGCGAAAAAAATCGAGGCCGTCTACGCCTATCCGTTCCAGAACCACGCGACGATGGAGCCGATGAACGCCACCGCGCTCTACACGGCCGATCGCTGCGAGGTCTGGTGCCCGACGCAAAACGGCGAGGCGGCGCTGGCGGCCACGGCTGCCGCCTCCGGGCTGCCGGTCGCCCAATGCGACGTCCACAAGCTCCATCTCGGCGGCGGTTTCGGCCGGCGCGGATTCACCGACTCGGTGCGCCAGGCCGTCCAGATCGCCAAGCAGATGCCGGGCACGCCGGTGAAGCTGCTCTGGTCGCGCGAAGAAGACATGCTGCACGGCATGTACCACCCGGTGATGCAGGCGAAGCTGACCGGCGCGCTGGATGCCAGCGGCAACCTGGCCGGCATGCACATCCGCCTGTCGGGACAGTCTATCCTCTCGGCCGTGCGCCCGGAGGCCATGGACAAAGGGAAAGATCCGTTTGCATTCCAGGGATTCTGGCCGAGCGGGGAGCACTCGCTCGAATACACGATCCCTAACCTGCTGGTCGATCACGCGATGCGCAACACGCACGTGCCGCCGGGCTTCTGGCGCGGCGTGAACATCAACCAGAACGCCATCTTCCTCGAGTGCTTCATGGACGAACTCGCCCATGCGGCCGGCCAGGACGCGCTTGAGTTCCGCCGCAAGCTGATGGCCAAGCATCCGAAGTCCCTCGCGGTGTTGAACGCGGTGGCCGACAAAGGCGGCTGGGGCAAGCCGGCGGCGCCAGGCGTGCACCGCGGACTGGCCCACTTCAGGGCCTTCGGCAGCTACGTGGCGGCCTGCGCCGAAATCTCGGTCAGCGGCGGCAACAAGGTGAAGATCCACCGTATCGTCGCGGCCACCGATACGGGGTACGCGGTGAACCCGGCCCAGATCGAGCGGCAGATCGCCGGTTCGTTCGTCTACGGGCTGTCCGCGCTGTTCAATCAGGAATGCACGGTCAAGGACGGCCGCATGGAGCAGGACAATTTCCACACCTACGACTCGATGCGCATCGCGCAGATGCCCAAGGTCGAATCTCTCATCATGCCCTCCGGCGGTTTCTGGGGCGGGGTCGGCGAGCCGACGATCTGCGTGGCAGCGCCCGCGGTGCTCAACGCGTTCTTCGCGGCGACCGGCAAGCGCATCCGCACCTTCCCGCTGAAAAACCACGGCATCACGATGGTGTAGCAGAGAGAAAAGGATGAAGGGTTAGGGATCAGGGATGAGGGATGAGGGATGAGGGATGAAGAGACGCAAATTTCAATCCTCGACCCGCAATCTTCAATCCTTCGCCCGCCGAGAATTTCTGCTCGCGGCCGGCGGCATTGCCGCCGGGATCGCGCTGGAATCGGCAACGACAGCAGCCGCGGCAGCCGAGCCCGCGAGTGCGACGGCGGCGGCGATGCACGCAGCCATCCGCAAGGTCGTCGGCACGGCGCGCGTCAACCCGGGCAAGGTGACGCTCGAATTGCCGCCGCTGATCGAAAACGGCAACAGCGTGCCGCTCGCTGTCAGGGTCGACAGCCCGATGACGCAGGCCGATCACGTGAAGGCCATACACGTCTTCTCCGAGAAAAACCCGCTGCCGAACGTCGCGAGCTTCTTCCTCGGGCCGCGCGCGGGCCGGGCCAGCGTCGCCACGCGGGTGCGGCTCGCCGACACGCAAACCGTCGTCGCAATCTGCGAGCTCTCCGACGGCTCGTTCTGGTCCGGCAGCGCGAGCGTCGTCGTGACGATTTCGGCCTGCCTCGAGGCACTGTGATCGTGTCACGCGCGCTCGTCAGTCTGCCTGCAACCGCCCGTCGCGGCGAGATCATCGAGATCAAGGCGCTCGTCGCGCACTCGATGGAGACCGGGTTTCGCCGCACCCAACTCGGCGCGCTGATCCCGCGCGACATCCTTACCCGGTTCGTCTGCACCTATAACGGCGCGGAGATCTTCCGCGCCGAGTTCCACCCCGCGATTGCCGCGAATCCGTACCTCGCGTTTTCAACGCTCGCCACCGAGAGCGGCACCATCGCCTGCACCTGGACCGGCGACAACGGCTACTCGCACACCGAGTCCGCCGCCATCACTGTCGCTTGAGCGCATCCGCTCGCTGCCTTGCGGGAATTATCCGGCGGAGCAGGTGCCGGACGAGGTTTAGGACGAGCTCTCCGGTTTTGTAGTTTGCGCCGCGGGCTATTCCTTGATGTTCGAACGCTTGATGATCGGGACCCACTTCTTCTCTTCGTCGCGGACGAACTTCGTGAACTCCGCCGGCGAGCCGGGGCTGGCGTCGATGCCGCGGTCTTTCAGTTGCTGGACGACGTCCGGCGACTTCAACGCAGCCACGAGTTCCTTGTTGAACCGGTCGATGACCGCTTTGGGCGTCCTGGCCGGCGCGAGCAGACCGTACCAGTTGGTCGCGGCGTAACCGGGCACGCCGGATTCCGCGACGGTCGGCACCTGGGGCAGGGCCTCGCTGCGCTTGACCCCGGTCACCGCGATGGCGCGCGCCTTGCCGGAGCGGACATGCGGCACGGCGGTCGAAATCACCGCCACGAAAGACGGCACGTGCCCGGCGATCAGGTCGGTGATCGCCGGTCCGCCGCCCTTGTAGGGGACGTGCGACATCTGGATGCCGGCCATGGATTCGAGCAGCACGGTCGCGAGGTGTCCCGGGCTGCCGATGCCGGAACTGGCGTAGTTCAACTGCCCCGGCTTGGATTTGGCGAGCGCGATGAACTCCTTCAGGTTCTTCACCGCGACCGACGGGTGCACGATAATGATGTTCTGCAGCGAGACCATCATGCCGATCGGCGCGAAACTCTTGTAAGGGTCGTAGGGGACTTTCTGGATCGCCGGACTGATGATGAGCGTGCCGATGTGGCCGAAGCCGACGGTATGCCCGTCGGGTTCGCTGCGGGCGATGATGTCGACGGAAATCACCCCGTTCGCACCGGGCCGGTTGTCGACCACGACCTGTTTGCCGAACGCTTCCGACAGTTTGGGCTGAAGGATGCGCGCCACCAGATCGGTCGCGCCGCCCGGCGGGAAGCCGACGATCATGCGCACCGGCTTGGTCGGGAACTCCTGCGCGAAAGCGGAGGCCGCAGCCAGGGCGGCGACGGATATTGCCAACAACATTCTTGAAACGAGCTGCTGAGACTTCATTTTTTTCTCCGGTATTGTCTCCTCCGGATCATGGTTTATTGTGATTGCTCCGGTATTTCTCAGTTTGTGTGATACAGCCCGGCCGCCTTGGTGACCTTGGCCCATTTTGCCGTTTCTGCCTTGATGTAGTTGCCAAACGACTCAGGGGTTCCGGGGTTGGCATCCAGGCCCTGCTTGAACAGGAAATCCTTCACTGTCGGCGTGTTCAGCGTTGCGGTGATTTCCTTGTTGAGGCGGTTGGTGATGGCGCGGGGCGTGCCGGCGGGAACGAGAACGCCATACCAGTTGTTGGCCTCAAAACCGGGTAGCCCCGCTTCCGCGACGGTGGGCAGATCCGGAACCAGCCCTGAGCGCTTGGCGGTGGTGACGGCAAGCGCCCTGATCTTGCCGGACTTGATGTGGGGCATTGCGCTGGCCGCGGTGGCGAAGATGAGATTGATGTTGCCGCCGAGCAGATCCACCATGGCCGGTCCGCCGCCCTTATAGGGAACGTGGATGATCTTGGTGCCCGCCTGCAGATTGAACAGTTCAAGCGCGAGGTGGCCGGTGCCGCCGACGCCCGAAGATCCGCCGTTCAGCGATTTCGACTTGGCAAGCGCGACGAGTTCTTTGACCGATTTCGCGGTTACCGTTGGATGCACCACGAGGATGTTGGTCGAGTCCACGGCCAGCGTGACGGGTGCAAGATCCTTGACTGGATCGAAGGGTAGTTTCTTGTAAAGGCTGGGGTTGATCGCGAGCGCGGCGATCGTGCCCATCAGCACGGTGTAGCCGTCAGGTTGGGCGTTGGAAACGATTTCCGCCGCAATGTTGCCCGCGGCGCCCGGCCGGTTGTCGACTACGACCTGCTGTTTGAGCAGCTCGGTTAGCCGGTTGGCCATCGCGCGCGCGGTGGTATCGGTGCCGCCGCCCGGCGCAAAGCCGACGACGAAGCGCACCGGCTTGGTCGGGTACTCGGCAGCGAATGCCGGCGCGGACAGCGCAACCGAGATCAGTGAAATCAATGCGGATTTGTGAAAAGACATTTTTGTTTTCCTCCTCGTTCTGCCTGATTGATGGATGTCCTGGAAGGCGTCGCAGCACCCATATTATACCCGGGAGCTTGCCGGACTTGGATTCGACAAGCTCCTAATAAGGATTGTATCTACAATGTCGACACGTCCAGGCTGAATGTGTATACTGCGTATCGACATCAATCATGAGTGCGAAAAATGGAAGCCGTAGTAAAACTGAAACGGTGGGGCAATTCTCTGAGCGTTCGCATCCCGGCGGCCGTTGCGCGTTCCCTGGGTTTGGTTGAGGACTCGCCCGTGACGGTCAAAACCGAGGATGGCTGCGTCGTCGTGGAGCCGGTGCGTGCCCGGACGTTTGATCTCGACAAGCTGATCGCGGGAATCACTCCGAAAAATTGTCATGGGGAAGCCGGCTTTGGCCGGCCGGTCGGGCGGGAAGTCCTGTAGTGCCGTCCAAGTACGTACCCGACAGCGGAGACATTGTGTGGCTGGACTTTGAGCCGCAATCCGGACACGAGCAAAAAGGAAGACGGCCGGCTCTGGTGCTATCGCCGGCTGCATACAACAAGCGGGTGGGTCTGATGGTGTGCTGTCCGATGACGACGCAGATCAAGGGATATCCGTTCGAGGTCCGGGTGGAGGGCGCGAAGGGCCAGAGCTCGGTAGTGCTGTCCGATCAGGTGAAGAGTCTGGACTGGCAGGCACGGAACGCGGCGCGCAAGGGAAGGGCATCAGACGATGACCTTGCTGAAGTGCTGGGGAAAATAAAGGCGTTGTTGAGGATTTAGGAAAGCAAAAAGGGCAGCCGTGGCTGCCCTTTTTGTCGGAAGTGCCGCGAGGTCTGCTTAAAACTCTTCCCACTCCCCGTCGCCTTGCCTGGCGTTGGCGACTTTTCGTGCGGCAGGTTTTTCCGCCACGGTCCCTGCTGCCGGCCTGGCTGCCGGTTTTTTCCGCGGCAGTTGGGTCACGCTCGCTCGCGGCTTCTCGGCGCTCACCACCGCGCGTTCTTCATGCTGCGCGAGCTTGAACACCGCCACCGCTTCCGCCAGGTTCTGCGCCTGCTCTTGCATCGATTCTGCCGCGGCCGACGCTTCTTCCACCAGCGCCGCGTTCTGCTGCGTCGCCTCGTCCATCTGCGTGATCGCCTGGTTCACCTGCTCGATGCCCGAACTTTGTTCCTGGCTCGCCGCCGCAATCTCAGCCATGACATCGGTCACGCGTTTGACCGCGGTCACGATTTCGCCCATGGTCTTGCCCGCTTCGTCCACCAGCTTCGTGCCGTCCTCGACCTTGTGCACCGAGTCCGAGATCAATTCCTTGATCTCCTTGGCTGCCGCTGCCGAACGCTGTGCCAGCGTGCGCACTTCGGTCGCCACCACCGCAAAGCCGCGGCCCTGCTCGCCGGCGCGCGCCGCTTCCACCGCGGCGTTCAGCGCCAGAATGTTGGTCTGAAACGCGATGCCGTCGATCACGCTGATGATGTCGGCAATCTTCTTCGACGAATCGTTGATCGAGGCCATGGTCTGCACCACCTGGCCTACCACCGTACCGCCCTTGACCGCGACCTCGGAGGCGCCGGCCGCCAGTTGATTGGCCTGCTTCGCGTTTTCGGTGTTCTGCTTGACCGTGCTGGTGAGTTCTTCCATCGAAGAGGCGGTTTCCTCCAGCGAGGAGGCCTGCTCTTCGGTGCGGCTCGACAGGTCGGCGTTGCCCGAGGCGATCTGCTTCGAGGCCGTGGAGATCGAGTCGGTGCTGCCACGAACTTCGCCCACGATCTTCTTCAGGCTGTCGTTCATGTCCTTCAACGCCTGCAGCAGCATGCCGGTCTCGTCCTTGCTCTTCACTTCCACTTCACTGGTGAGATCCCCTGCAGCCACGCGCCGCGCGATGTCCAACGCCTGCTTCAATGGACGGGTAATCGAGCGCGCAAGAAGCCACGCCAGCACCGCCGCGGCCAGTATCGCGAGTCCGCTCAACGATACGAGCAGAATCCGCTCTTGGCTCATCGTTGCTACCGTAGCCTGCCCTTCCGCTTGGGCAGACTTTTGCTGGAGATCGACTAGACTGCCCAAGGCCTTTACCGTTGCCCCACCTGCCGGCGTGAGATGCTCGGCACGGAATTTCGACGCTTCCTCCATCTTGCCGCTGCCGTAGAGTTCGAACCACTTGGACCGGGCGCCGACATACTTCGCGAAAGCGTCGTTCAGGTCCTTGAGGATCGCACTTTCCTCTGCAGTACGGGTGCCGCCCTGATAGAGGCGTATAGCGTCGTCGAACGTTTTTCGAATCGCATCCTGGCCATCGACGATCTGCTTTCGTTCGTTTGCATCCGTCACGGCGATGAATTGCGCGACACCCCATCGCAGCGCCCAAATCGCACCCCGCGCGTCGGTGAGTGCAATCGTTTCCCGATTGCTTTCGGCCATCGCGCGACTCAGGGAAATTCCGCCGGTCGCGTTCATGACACCCAGCGTGGTCACCCCCAAGAGTGCCAGCATGACGATTCCAAATCCGATGCCCAGCCGGGCGCCTACCTTCATATTGCCGATTGAGAACATGATCATTATCCCTTGATAAAATTTGCCATTTGATAATCCGGGGCCGCGCTTATTGCAGCGTTGCCTGTTCCATCAGGGCCATGTCGCTGCCGGACATCAGCTTCTCGATGTCCACCAGGATCAGCATGCGATCCTCCACCGTGCCCAGTCCGATGATGTATTCGGTATCGAAGGTCGAGGAGAAATCCGGCGCCGGCCTGGTCTGCTCGGCGGTGAGCGTGATCACGTCGGAGACGCTGTCCACCACCATGCCCACCACGCGATCCGCCACGTTGAGAATGATCACTACCGTGAACTGGTTGTATTCGACGCTGCCCAGCTTGAACTTGATCCTCATGTCCACGATCGGCACGATGATGCCGCGTAGATTGACCACGCCCTTGATGAACGCCGGCGCGTTGGCGATGTGGGTCGGCTCCTCGTAGCCGCGGATCTCCTGTACTTTGAGGATTTCCACTCCGTATTCTTCCTGCCCCAGGGTGAAGCTCAGGTATTCGCCGCCGGTCTGTGCCGCTGCTGCGGCTGGTGCTGCGGCTGCGTTCGTTTTTGCCTGCATCATGTGTCCGTTCCTTTCCATATCATTGAGCTTTACGATCTGAAATTAGTGTTGTCCGTAAAGCGTGGCCGATATTACAGCCCGTGGTATCCGTGCTGTATTACGGTCAAAGAAAACGCGACTTGAGTCTTAGTTTGTATGAGTTGTGTAACAGCCTGGAAGAATCGGCGTATCACGATGCGGGGAAGGGGGCTGTGCGGCGGACACGGGGACAATGCGCGCCATTGGCCGGCGCTACCGGGCCGCCGGTTTTCGTCGACGGTCAAAACGAGGAACCGGAAAAAAAAGGGCAGCTTCGGCTGCCCTTTGGAGTTCAGGCCACTGCGAGTTGAGACGTCGCGGGCCGGTGATCAAAACTCTTCCCACTCCCCGTCGCCTTGTTTGGCGTTGGCGACCTTGCGCGCAGCCGGTTTTTTCTCCACTGTAGCCGGGCCCTTGGCCAGCGCTTTTTTCCGCGGCAGTTGGGTCACGCTCGCTCGCGGCTTCTCGGCGCTCACCACCGCGCGTTCTTCCTGCTGCGCCAGTTTGAATACCGCCACCGCCTGCGTCAGGTTCTGCGCCTGCTCTTCCATCGACTCCGCCGCTGCTGCAGCCTCTTCCACCAGCGCCGCGTTCTGCTGCGTCGCTTCGTCCATCTGGGTGACCGCCTGGTTGACCTGCTCGATGCCCGAACTCTGCTCCTGGCTCGCCGCCGCAATCTCCGCCATGACATCGGTCACGCGCTTCACCGCAGCCACGATCTCGTCCATGGTCTTGCCCGCTTCGTCCACCAGCCGTGTGCCGTTCCCGACTTTGTTCACCGAGTCGGCAATCAAGTCCTTGATCTCCTTCGCCGCCGCCGCACTTCTCTGGGCCAGCGTCCGCACTTCGATTGCCACCACTGCGAAGCCGCGGCCCTGTTCTCCGGCGCGCGCTGCTTCCACCGCGGCGTTCAGCGCCAGAATGTTGGTCTGGAAGGCGATGCCGTCGATCACGCTGATGATGTCGGCGATCTTCTTCGACGAGTCGTTGATCGAGGACATGGTCTGCACCACCTGGTCCACCACCTGGCCGCCCTTGACGGCGACCTCGGAAGCGCCGGCCGCCAGTTGATTGGCCTGTTTGGCGTTCTCGGCGTTCTGCCTGACCGTGGAGGTCAGCTCTTCCATCGAAGACGCGGTCTCCTCCAGCGAGGAGGCCTGCTCTTCGGTGCGATGCGACAGTTCCGCGTTGCCCGAGGCGATTTCCTTCGAGGCCATGGAGACGGCTTCGGTGCCGCTCCTCACTTCGCCGACAATTTTCTTCAGGTTCTCGTTCGTGTCTTTGAGCGCCTGCAGCAGCTGCCCGGTTTCCACCCCGCTTGCGACTTCGATCTGTTGGCTCAGGTCACCGGCGGCCATGGCCTTTGCCACTTTGACCGCTTCGCCCAAGGGACGGGTGATGGAGCGGTACATGACGTAACTCACCAAAAGAATGCATAGCAAAACGAGGCAGAAAGTGGCGATCATGATGCCGAGCACCTTGCCGGAGGACGCATTGCCCTGTACCCGGATTTCCGCCGCCAGGCCGTCCATCTCTTTTAGCAAATCAGTGGACACGCCGACGATTTTGCCAAAGGCGATCATCGTGGCGCTATCGTCAGCACTGAGTTTCTTGTTTTTGAGGAAGGGTTCAATCTGGGCCGCTAGCCCTTTCCAATGTTTGGAAATCTTTTCCGCTGAACCACGTTTGGCCTCGTCCCGGGCCAGCAAAGGCGAGATTTCGGCCAGCGTTGTTTCAAAATCCTTCATGCCCTTCTGCGCCAATGCGATCGAGGAACTGGATCCCTCGGTGAGAATGGATTCGTTCACCCCGCGCAACACCACCTGCAGTGCCAGCTGTGCGTCGGCAAACAGGCGCCCTGTTGCGTTTGTCCGTTTGATGGATTGAACGCTCAGCAGGGCCGCCAGGGCGGCGCAGACCACCAAGGTACACGTCACCGCATTGGCCGAGAACAGTTGTTTGTTGACGCTCAGTCTGGAAAAAAATTTGAACATGATGCCCCTCCCTTAACTGCGCTTAATCAGAGCTTCCCGAAAGGGAACGGCCGTTCATGGCGCGAAGAACTCACCACGAACGGCCTTGCACTGAGACGCTGCGATCCCGGCTTTTTATTTTTCTTCCGGGTAGCCTCTGGAAATCCAGTCCGCATAGCCGCCGCGGAAGTACATCACGTTCTTGTAGCCGGCATTGACAGTCATCACCGCAGCCTTGTAGGACTTCCAGCCGGTCGGGCCGTCGCTGTAGAACACGACCTTCGCGTTCTTGTTGGCCGGTAGTTTGGCAACCTCGAAACTGTCCACGGAGGCGTCGAAGTTGGGTACTTTGTCGCTTTTTTCCTTGTAGGCAATGGATGCGGCGCCGGGCACGTGTCCCTTGCCGAAGTTGACCGGGCTGCGCGTATCGACGAAGAAGGTCCCCTTCGCGTCACTCAGTTTCTTGACATCATCGGCGGTAACGACTTTGCCGCCCGTCAACGCGGCCGGCGTTTGCGCGATTTCGGCTGCAACGGCGTTGCCGATGAACCCGAGGCAAAGCGCCACCGGAACCAGCAGGGCTACCACTTTGTTTCTGATATTTATCGGTTTCATTTTCATCTCCTCTTCAGTATGGTCGTTGAATTAACAAACACCCGTTTGCTTGCCGCTTTACTGCTTCGCCTGGCCAGAGCGCGGCAAATCCTGACCCCGACGCTCTCAGGTTACGGAAAATGAATCCGAATCAATGTCGGAGATGCGTGTCGATTTTGTAACGGTCAGTAACCGCGGCGTGCGGCGACGGCAAGCCTCGATAGCCGTGAATGTTTATCGCGTCATCTTCTTACTTTCTTATTGGGCTCCCTGTTACCAGCCGCCGAGCCGGCTCGATGCAAAAAGCGTTCTCCGAAACCGTGAATTTTTTCACGGAATAGAGTGGGCATAGCAGATACGGCCGCGAATGGCCAAACTTTAGGGCAATCGTACGCCATCGCTTTACCGCTCTGTCCCAAAGCCGATCCTGAGAGCAAAGGCGGATTAAGCCCTCTCTTCTTGTCCTTGATTACGCGGGGAAAGGCGAGATTAAGTGTGGCGCTTATGTAACGGTTTGTAACGACTGGCAGCCCGTCGGAATTGGCTCCATTCACCGAAACGCGTAGCGTCAACGGGTCATTGTTGACCGATGCTTCGGCGACAGGCTGCATAAGAAAGAAGTTGTAGGTCGGCAATGCCCCCACGACACGTTAGCGGAACGCCCGGTTGCGGGAGTGGGGGCTGGGCGCGCTTCCCGCAAGTGGGTGGCTTCGCCCCTAACGAGTCTGCGCGCCTCTGCCAGCGTCGCCCCCTCCGGGGATTCTTCACAACACCTTCTTTACAACACTCCCTCGAGGGGTGCGCTTGATGGGTGCTTGCGCCGCGGCGGGAATCCCTTCCCGCCCTACAGCCTAACCGGAACAAACGTCACTTGCGTGGCGTTCTTTTCGCCTCGTTCTTTAGTGCTTTTCATTTTAGGAGTTTGTCGGGGCTAAGTCCGACAAACTCCTAGTGCAGGCGCGCCGCGGCGAGTTTTGTCGCGAGCCTGAACGCGTGTTCGAGCGCGCCGGGATCGGCGCGGCCTTTGCCGACGATGTCGTACGCCGTGCCATGGGCGGGCGTGGTGAAGACGGTCTTGAGTCCGGCGGTGACGGTCACGCCCTTGTTGAAGCCGAGCAGCTTGGTCGCGATCTGCCCCTGGTCGTGGTACATCATCACCACGCCGTCGAATTCGCCCTTGAGTGCTCTGAGAAAAATCGTGTCGGAGGGAATCGGGCCGTCGCAGGCGATGCCGGCAGCGCGCAGTTTTTCCACCGTCGGCCGGATGATGCGGATTTCCTCGTCGCCGAACAGGCCGTTTTCTCCGCCGTGCGGATTGAGCGCGGCAACGGCGATGCGCGGCACCTTGTGGCCGGCGGCGCGCAGCGAGTCATTGGCGAGCGTGACGGCCGAAGTGATGCGTTCGGGCGTGATCATGTTGACTGCTTCGCGCAATGCGATATGCGAGGTGACGCGGAAGGTGCTGAACTCCTTGATCACGTTCATTTCGCCGAAAAAGCCGTCGTGTCCGATGAGCTTGGCGAACATCTGGTGCTCGTCGTGGAACTTCCAGCCGCCTTTGTGCAGCGCGCCCTTGTTGAGCGGCGCGAAACAGATGCCGTCGAGCCTGCCGGCGAGCGCGAGATCGATCATGGCTTTCAGCGTTTCGCCGGTGAGCCGTCCCGACTCGGGCGAGGCCTCGCCGCGCTTGAACTGTTGCGGGTCGATATTTCCGAGATCAAGCAGCGGCACGTCGTCGCGCGGCCATTTTACTTCGCCGAAGTCGTGGCAGACCGTGTACGGCACGGTGACGCCGGCGTCACGCATACCGAGTTCCAGTACCCGCGCGTCACCGATCACCACGAGGCGGGCGACAGCCTTCATCGCGCCGGAAGCCAGCAGCTTGGCTGAAATCTCGGGGCCGATGCCGGTGACGTCGCCGAGCATGAGGCCAATGACGGGCAGAGCGTTACTCGGAGTATTTATCATAATTACTTGCGTTTCGCTTTCTTCGCAACCTTGGGTGCTTTCACCTTCGCGCGTTTCGCGCCGCCGGCGGCGAGCAGCCGGGTGAGTTCGCGTATGCTCTTGAGCTTTTCCAGATTGAACACCAGATCGACAACTTTCTCCGCGTTCGCTTTGGGCAGACGGCCCCATGCCGCGCACTCGCGGAACTTGTTGGCGAGTTCGTCATCGCTCATCGGGTTGGCGGGGCTGCCTTTGCCGAAATCGGCGCGGCCGCCGATTTTGCGGCCGTCGCTCAACTCGATGTCGATGATGGTGGTCATCTTTTCGTAGCCGGCGGCTTCCGCTTCCGGGTGCACGCCGAACTCGATCTTCTCGATCATCTTCTGCACGTCGGGACGATTGACCACCTTGTCGGTGAACTCGGCCAGTCCCGCTTTGCGTTCCAGCAGCAGGATCGCCATGCAGAATTCCATGCTGAACTTGGCCTGCAGCTCGTTTTTCGGGCGATGGTGGATCAGCGCGTTGGGCATGTGGCGGTTGGTGCCGACCTTGACCTTGACCACCTGTCCGGGCCTGATGTCGTGCTGCCTGATGAGATCGAGCATCAGGCCCATGCCCGGGTGGGTGAGCGAGCCGCTGGGATGCGGCTTGATCGAGACGCCGGGGAAGGCGAAGGTCCACGGCTTGCCGAGCTTGCCGTCTATCATTTCCGCGTCGTAGCCGCCGCCGGCGGCCTTGAAGAAACCACGGCCGGCTTCGAGCACGATCGGGGTCGCGGTCCAGCCGAGCCTGGCGAATTCGGCGGCGACGATGCCGCTTTCAGCCGAGCGCCCGGGGTGGAACGGTTTGGTCATGGTGCCGAAGTTCTCGCGCAGGCCGGCCGACTGGCTGGCGCCTATGCCCAGCGCGCGCCGCGTCTGTTCCAGATTCAGGCCCAGCATGCGGGAAGCGCCGGCGGCCGCGGCGATGGCGCCGATGGTGGCGGTTGAATGAAAGCCATGGTCGTAATGGCGCGGGTGGATGGCTTCGGAGATTTTGGTTTCGACCTCGACTGCCAACTGATAGGCGGTCAGCACGTCACGCCCGGAGCGGTTGTCGCGCTCGCCCAGCGCCAGCACCGGCGGCAGCACGGGCGCGGTGGGGTGGGTGAGCAGACCGTAGACGCGGTCCTTGGCGACCGCGAGCTGGGTGTCGTCGTAATCGTCGGCGTGCACCGCGATGCCGTTGGCGAAAGCGGCGAAGCGCGCCGGCACTTTCATATTGGTGCCGATCACGGTGCAGCCCTTGTCGGTCGGGAAGCCCAGAGTCTTGAGATAGCTGCGAACGATGTGCCCCGATTCGGCGGCATTGCCGGCGAGCGCAAGCCCGATGCCGTCGAGTATCGAGCGCTTGCCGAGATGCATGACTTCAGCCGGGATGGCGGAGGATTTGGTGCCGACGATAAAGCCGGCCACGTATGCCGTCAGCGACGGCGGCTTGTCTTGACTCACGGTTTTCAACCTTTCCGATGACATGAATTGTGGTTTCGGCCCGATTATCGCATGTAAAAGCCTGCTAAAATACTTCGCTGGCGCCGGCCAACCCGCACGGCAGGAAAATCCAATGAGGAGGAGATGAAGTGGGCTCGACTATTGCCGAGAAAATCCTCGGCGCTCATGCCGGCGGTAAAACAGTCAGAGCCGGAGAGGTGGTCGTCGCCAGCGTCGATTTTGCAATGGTGCACGATGCGCGCGCAGCCAATGCGCTCAAGATGATCGCCAGGCTCGGAGCGAAATCCCTGCCGTTCGTCACCAAAACCGCATTCGTGCTCGACCATTATTCGCCGCCTCCCAATGCCGAGGCGGCCAATACCCATGCTGCGATGCGCGCCTTTGCCGATGAGCATGGGGCCGCGCTCTACGACGTGGGCGATGGCATCTGCCACCAGGTGCTGCCGGAGGGCGGGCATCTGACCTGTGGCGACATCGTGGTCGGCACCGATACCCATTCCACGACTTACGGCGCGTTCAACGCTTTCGGCACCGGTGTCGAGGGAACGGATGTGTCCGCGGTGCTGATGACCGGCAAGCTGTGGTTTCGCGTGCCGGAAACCATACGCGTCGAGTTGCGCGGCAGGCTCCAGCCCGGCGTATGGGCCAAGGACGTGACGCTCCACATGCTGGGGCGCCTCGGCGCGGAAGGCGTCAACTACCGCGCGCTCGAGTACTGCGGCGCGGGCGTGGCGGCGATGGACATCGACGATCGCATGACGCTGTCCAATCACGCCGCGGAACTCGGAGCAAAGGCCGCAATACTCGAAGCCGACGAAAAGACCTTTGCCTGGCTCAAGGCGCACGGCGCGCGCGCGCCCAGGCCGGTTGCGGCCGATCCCGATGCCCGTTACGTGGAGCGCATCGCCATCGATGCTGCGCAACTGCCGCCGCAGGTTGCGCGCAGGCACAACATCGACGACGTGGCCGGCGTGCCCGAGGTCAAGGGCCAGAAAATCAATGTGGCGCTGATCGGCACCTGCACCAACGGCCGGCTCGACGATATCCGGCAGGCTGCGGCGATACTCAAAGGCAGGCATATCGCCAAAGGCGTGCGCATGATCGTCACGCCGGCGTCGCGCCAGGTCTATCTCGCCGCGGCGCGCGAAGGGTTGATCGAGGCGCTGACCCTGGCCGGAGCGTCGGTGGAAGCGGCGGGCTGCGGCACCTGCGTCAACATCACCGGGCACCTGGTCACCGGCGACAATGAGGTCGTGATCTCCAGCGCCAACCGCAATTTCAAAGGCCGGCTCGGCAATCCCCAATCCGAAATCTGGATCGGCTCGGCGGCCACCGTCGCTGCTTCTGCGCTTGCCGGTTATATTGCCGATCCACGGGCGGTCGAAGGCGGGAAGTGGCAGCCGGCAACTGAAAAGGCGACTGCATGAACTGCATTGAAACCGCCGATGAACGCCGATGAACGCAGATAAGATCGAACCCCAAGGCTTTTGCCACAGAGTGCACAGAGAATATAAGCTCACAAATGATCCGCTCTTCGATTATCTCTGTGTCCGGAGGCTCTTGATTTTTATCGGCGTTTATCGGCGTGCATCGGCGGTTAAATGCCTCTTAAGGGTATTTCGATGACTTCCAGCATCCGCGGTCGGGCGCGTTTACTTGGCGACGACGTCAGCACGGATATTCATTGTTCGAGCAAATATCTGCCGGGCAAGGACAACGCCTATATCGCGCAGCATGCCTTCGAGCAGGTTGCGCCCGGTTTCGCTGCGCGTTTCAGGACCGGCGGTATCGTCGTCGCGGGCAGGAACTTCGGCATCAATTCCTCGCGCGAGCAGGCGGTGCACGTGATGCGTGCCATGGGCGTGGCGGCCATCGTCGCCCCGTCGTTCGGCCGGCAGTTTTTCCGCAATGCGATCAACAACGGCCTGCCGGTGGTCGAGTGCGATATCTCCGGCATCGCCGAAGAAGATGAAATCGCGGTCGATCTCGCAGCGGGGCGCGTGAGCCTGCCCGCGCGCGGCATTGCGCGCGAGGTGGCGCCGCTGCCGCGGGAAATCCAGGCGATACTCGCGGCCGGCGGGCTGATTGCATTTTTACAGAAACATCCAAACTGGGAACCGGCCTGATCATGAAAATCGAACGTGTGGAAGTTTTTGGCGTAGCGGTGCCGCTGGTGGGCGAGTACAAAAATGCTTACCTTTCCAAAACGGTCGTCAAGAGCGCGGTGGTGCGCATTACCGCCACCGGCGGCGCGGTCGGGCTTGGCAATATCGATCCCACGCCGGGTTACTCGAAAGAAAATACCGAGGATCATCTGCGGGTGCTGCGCGACAAGCTGGCGCCGCTCCTGATCGGCATGGACCCGACCAATGTGCACCGCATACTGGAGAAGATCGAGCCGGCGGTGCCGGGCTTCCTCGACTCGAAAGCGGCGATCGAGATGGCATGCGTCGATCTTGCCGCGCGCGTTGCCGGCATGCCGGTCTACACCTACCTTGGCGGCGCGGTGAAAGACAGGCTGTTATTCAATGCCTGGATCGGCATCCTGTCGCCGGAGCAGGCGGCGCAAGAGACGCTGGAATGGAAACAGAAGGGTTTCCGCTCCGCCAAGATCAAGGTCGGCGGCAACATCGAGGCCGACCGCGACCGCGTGCAGGCGATACGCGAGGCGGTCGGCCCGGATTTCCAGCTCAGGATCGACGCCAATGCCGGCTACGATGCCGACACTTCGATCAAGCTCGCGAAAATGATGGCGCCGTACAAGCTGCAGTTGTTCGAGCAGCCGGTGCCGGCCGACGATATCGCCGGCATGGCGCGGGTGCGGCGCGCAGCCAACGCGGTGGGCGTGCCCATCATGGCCGACGAATCGGTGCTGGACCACGCGAGCCTGATCAACATCATCAGGATGGACGCCGCCGACATCGTCAAGGTCAAGGTGATGAAGCAGGGCGGGTTTCTCAACACGCGGCGCATGATCGCCACCGCGGAAGCAGCCGGCATCCGCTGCGTCGTCGGCCACGGCTTCGGGCTCGGCGTCAATACCATGGCCGAAATCATGCTCGCCGCGACATCGAAGAACGTGCTCGACGGCCTGGAGTGCGTCGGGCCGCTCAAGACCCGCGACGACATCGTGACGCACAAGCTCGACCTTTCCTCGGGCAGCCTGGCGCTGCCTCCGGGCCCGGGCCTGGGCGTCACGCTCGATGACGGGAAGATTGCTTTGTATCGCTTCGAGGTGAAGGCGGCGGCGTGAGGGATGAGAGATGAGGGATGAGGGATGAGGGATGAGGGATGATGAGGGATGAAGGATGAGGGATGAAGTAGGGCGGGAATCCCTTCCCGCCGGGGCGTCTATTTGACAGCGTTCTCAGTAGGACAACGAGCGGGGGAGTTCATGAAAACTATTATAAAACAATTAGTTGCATTGTTATTGGGCATGTTGCCTCTGGCCGTGGCGAATGCCCAGCAGTACCCGGCGCGGCCCATCACGATATTGTGCTGGTCGGCGCCGGGATCGCCGGTGGACATTTATTCCCGCATCATGGCGAAGCTGCTTGCCGCCGAGCTTGGCCAGAACGTGATCGTCGAGAACCGCACCGGCGGTTCCGGCATCATCATGATCAATACGCTCCTCCGGGCGCCGGCCGACGGTTATACCATCGCTGCCAATACCATCACGCTCGCCGCGCTGTTCAGCGAACCCACTGCCACTTTCAAGCCTGACGATCTGCAGATGATCGCGCGCTCGCAGGTCGATCCGTATGGCCTGGTCGTCCACACTTCGACGCCGTTCAGGACAATCGACGATCTGGTCGCCTTTGCCCGCAAGAAGCCGGATTACATCAACATCGGCGGCGTGTTCGTCATGAGCGGGCATCGCGTGGCGTGGGAAGTGTTCCAGGAAGCCGCCGGAATCAAGACCACCTGGGTGCCATACCAGGGCGGCGGGCCGGCGCTGACGGCAGTTGCGGGCGGGCACGTCGATGCCGCCACGACCAATCCCGGCAACGTCAAGCCCATGATAGCCGCCGGCAAGGTGCGGGTGCTGGCGGTGTCTTCGGACAAACGGCTTGAAGATTTTCCGGATGTGCCGACTTACAAGGAGCGCGGATGGGATGTGGTGCGTTATCAGTGGCGCGGCGTCATGGCCAAGGCCGGCGTGCCGAAGCCCGTCGTCGACCGGCTCGCCGCGGCGATGCAGAAGGCGCAGCAGGCCCCGGAGTGGAAAGCATATTTGAAGCAGGTGACCCAGCTCGATGGTTTCCAGGCCCCGGATGAGTTCCGCGCGCAGCTCCTGAAAGACATGCGGGAGATGCAGTCGGTCAAGAAGAAGTTGGGGCTGTGATGAGGGATGAGGGATGAGGGATGAAGGATGAGGGATGAGGGATGAGGGATGAAGGATGAGGGATGAGGGATCAATGACCAAAACAAATCCTCCAAGTGTTCGGCAACGCCTGCGTGCACGTCTGACAAGCGGGCCGCTGATCGTCGCGCCCGGCATTTATGATGCCTACGGCGCGCGCTTCGTCGAGCAGGCGGGATTCGAGGCGGTCTACATGACGGGCAACGGCGTGTCGGCGAGCCTGCTCGGGCGGCCCGATGTCGGTCTCGTCGATCTCACGCTGATGGCCGGCCATGCCCACCGCGTCGCCTCCTGCGTCGACATCCCGCTGATCTGCGATGCCGACACCGGTTACGGCAACGCGGTCAATGTGCGCCGCACGGTCGAGGAATTCGAGGCGGCGGGTGTCGCCGCGATCCACCTTGAAGACCAGGTGTCGCCGAAACGTTGCGGGCAACTGCCGGGCGCGCGGCCGGTCATCGATCTTGGCGAGGCCGTCGGCAAGATCGAGGCGGCGATGGCGGCGCGCCGCGATCCGGACTTCATCATCATCGCGCGCACCGATGCCGCATCCGGCCTCGGACTCGACGAGGCGATCCGGCGCGCTCAGGCTTTCCGCAAAGCCGGTGCCGACGTGCTTTTCATCGAGCTGAAAAGCAGCCCGTCGATACTCGACGATCTCAGGCATGTGACCGCTTCGGTCGATGCGCCGTGCCTGGTCAATGTGGACGCGGGCGGCCGGCTCGGCGAGTTGACCGCGGCAGAAATCGAACAGCTCGGCCTGCGCATCGCCATCTATCCCGGGCTGGCGCGCGGCGCGGCGGGATTCGCGATTCGCGAGGCGCTGGCCGCGCTCAAGCGCGACGGCAATACCGGCGCAGCGCGCGAACGCATGCTCACGCTCAAGGAATATAACGATGCGCTCAAGTTATCGGAAGTCGAGGACTGGGAGCAGCGGTTCCTGCTCGGCAGGCAGCCGTGATTGATTTAACAATTGACACAGGGGGATGACAGTGAAAGCCACGTTCCGTAATGTCTTGGCAAAAGTTGTATTTCTGCTTGCGGCGGGCGCCGGGTGCGTTCAGGCGGCGGAGAATTATCCGTCGCGGCCGGTGCGCATGATCGTGCCGTTTGCGCCGGGCGGCGCATCGGATTTTGTCGCGCGCATCATCCAGCCCAGGCTCGCCGAGGAGCTTGGGCAGCAGCTCGTGATCGACAACCGCGCCGGCGCATCCGGCAATATCGGCGTCGAAGTGGCCGCGGACGCGACGCCCGATGGCTATACGGTGATTCTGGGCAACGTCGGGTCGATGGCGATCAACCCGAGCATTTACCCGAAATTCCGGATCCGGACAGTGCGCGACTTCATACCGGTAACGCAGGTGGTAGACGTGCCTACGGCCCTGGCCGCCCACCAGTCCGTGCCGGCCAACACGGTCAAAGAGTTCATCGCTTACGCCAAGGCCCGTCCCGGAAAACTCAATTTCGGCTCCGCCGGGGCCGGCAGCAACGGCCGCCTCGAGATGGAGTCTTTCATGCAGCAGGCGGGTATACAACTCGTGCAAATTCCATACAAAGGGGGTGCCGGCGCCGCGGTCGCTGCGGTTGTCGGCGGCGAAGTATCAGTCGCGATGATCACGGTTTCGTCCACCATGCCGCACGTCAGAAGCGGCAAGATGAAGGTGCTTGGCGTTGCGGCATCCCGTCGCGTCGCGGCGCTCCCGGCGGTTCCGACCATGGCCGAGTCGGGATTTCCCGGCATGACGAGCGGATCATGGCAGGGCGTGTACGTGCCGAAAGGCACGCCGCAGGCGATCGTGAAAAAGCTCTATGCCGTTGTGACGAAAGTCATGGCTGATCCGGCGGTGATCAAGCGCCTGGGCGCGGACGGTGCGGAAGTGATTACCAGCAAGTCGCCGGAGGCGTTTGCCGCCTTCATGAAGGCACAAACCGAACACTTCGCGAAACTGGTGAAGCAGGTCGGCGCGGTCGCGGAATGACCATGCCCGGTTCAGGCAATGAATTGTTTTCTGATGGAAAGGAAGTGAAGTGCTGAAAATAGGAATCCTGCTGGGCGACGATATCGGGCTCGAGGTAGTGCCCGAGGCCGTCAAGGTGATGAAGGCTGCGGCGGCCGGGACCGGGCTTGAAATCGAGTGGCACCCGCTGCCTATCGGGCGCAAGGCGCATGAGTCGCACGGGCACACCATGCCGGCGGGCACGGTCGAGGCGCTGGCCGGCGTCGACGGCTGGCTGCAGGGGCCGATAGGACACAATGCCTATCCGCGCAACGACCCGACCTGGGTCAATCCGCCGCTCAGGAAGAAGTTCGAGCTCTTCGCCAACATCAAGCCGGTGAAGTCCTATCCCAACCTGCCTTCGCTGCACAAGGATGTGGACATCGTGTTTCTGCGCGAGACGACCGAGGGCATGCAGTCTTCGAGCGTGGTGTTCGCGGGCGCGGGCGAGTTCCGCCCCAATGACGAGATTTCGATCGGCATGCGCGTGGTCACCCGCAAGGGCGCAAATCGCGTTGCGCGCGAGGCTTTCGAAATCGCCCGCACCCGCAAGCGCAAAAAAGTGACCGCGTTGCACAAGGAACCGGTCTACCGGCTGGTATGCGGCATGTTCGCGGAGGAATGCAGGAAGGTGGCGAAGGAGTATCCCGACGTCGAGTTCGAGGAGGTGCTGATCGACGGCTTCGCGATGAAGCTGGTGATGAAGCCGCAGCAGTACGATGTCGTGGTCACCACCAACCAGTTCGGCGACATCGTGACCGACGAAGGCGCAGGTATCGTCGGCGGGCTCGGACTTGCGCCGGGGCTGGTGGTCGGCGAGCGCCAGGCCATGGCGCAGGCGACCCACGGCTCCGCGCCCGACATCGCCGGCAGGAATATCGCCAACCCGTACGCGATGATCATGTCGGGCAGAATGCTGTTCGAGTGGCTGGGCCGCAAGCGCGGCGAGCCCAGGGCAATCGAAGCGGCCCGGCGCATCGAAGCGGCCGTGGACAAGGTCATCGCCGAGGCGCAGCACCTGACGGGAGACCTTGGCGGCAAGGCGGGCACTACGCAGATGGGTGATGCTATCGCTGCCGCGATTTAATAATACTGGGCCACAGAGGGCA
>Ga0299912_10001036_pt1 | contig 22430 bp, 20 predicted proteins | sample RVTome_2_FD_207667 | JGI IMG/M metagenome (GOLD analysis project Ga0299912, IMG submission 207667) | Soil microbial communities from uranium-contaminated site in the Upper Colorado River Basin, Wyoming, United States - RVT95D214 (version 2) ... | reverse complement strand
GGCTCATCGACGGTTTCAAGCCGGATATGGAAGATTAAACCATAACGCATTAAGCATGCCCCAGGTCTAGAACCCACGATAATGGGCTCCACCGAGGTTATCTCTGACGCCGCGACCTGCGAACATTGGGAGAACGTCGAGATACTCGTCGTCGACGACGACGAGGACATAAGGTGGCTCTTCTCCTACATACTGAGCAAGGCCGGCTACACCGTGAAGTCGGTGTGCGACAGCAAGGGGGCCCTGGAGCAGATCGGGGCGAAGGCCTACGACATCGTGATCCTGGACTACATCCTGCCGGAGATGAAGGGGAGCCAGTTGGCCCTGGAGATTCTGAAGAAGAGGTCGGACGTTAAGATCATCTTCATCACGGGGTACCCTGACTTCTCCGATGAGCTGATGAAGAACCCGCGACTGCAGTTCCAGACCGTGCTGTACAAGCCGATCACCGGGGAAAACCTGCTGAAAACGATAAAGACGATCCAGTAAGCGGGTTACAATGCGATACTTACTATTAAACGATATAATTCACGTGTTCAACTGTGTAGAGCGTTTATTCCATCCATCATCAATTGGGTTACTATGTTTTATGACTCTATATCCTTGCTACGTTCTAGTGGTACATACAGCTTAAAACAATATACCTGTTTCTCCTATGAATGGTATCCTCTCCACGTGCTACATTTGATGCTGCGAACATATCTGCGAGGCTATTTGACGGGCTGGGGCAGGGGAGCTCCTACGGGATACCGTACGACACGGCGTGGGCGGCCCGCCACGAGAGGCTGTTCCCGGAGTCGGCGGCGTGGCTCACGAGGAACCAGAGGCCGGACGGCAGCTGGGGGGGAGAGGTCGAGTACTCACACGACCGGCTCATATCGACCCTCGCCAGCGTCCTGGCCCTGTCCAAGTCCGAGCGATCGAAGCAGTATGGGAAGCAGATAGAGCGCGGAGAGGCCTACCTGTCCAGGACCCTGCACAGGGCCAGGGACGAGGAGCGCTGCACCATCGGGTTCGAGCTGCTCTTCCCCACGTTGATGGAGGAGGCGGAGAGACTCAGGCTGAACATCCCGTGCGTCAAGGACGAAGACCTACGCAGGATCCGGGAGGCCAAGCTGAGCCTGGTGTACAACGGCATCGTCTACAACGGAGACACGACCCTCTCCTTCTCGGTGGAGTTCCTGGGCGAGAAGTTCGACGTAACCAAGGCCAAAGGGCTGCTGAACCCCAACGGGTCCGTGGGCAACTCGCCCTCGGCCACCGCGTACTACCTGCTGAGGGAGATGAGCCCCGCGGCGCTGAGCTACATGGAGAGCGTCCTCGGAGTGAACGCCGACGGGTCCGCCATGCCCGTCTACCCGTTCGACGTGTTCGAGAAGGCGTGGAGCTTCTACCACTTCGACGCCCTGCAGCTGCCGGTCAGGGACCGGTTCGCCAGGCACGTGGGGCCCATCAGGGACTCCTGGACGAAGAACGGTGTGGGGACCACGAAGCACTCGGTGGCGGACTCGGACGACTCTGCTCTGGCCTTCAAGTTCCTGACCTCGATGGGAGAGAAGATCGACCCCCACGTGTTCGACGGCTGGGAGAAGGAGGGCTTCTTCCAGTGCTTCAAGTACGAGAGGGACCCCTCCCTGAGCTCCAACATCCACATACTGGACGCGGTGAAGGGCCTGGAGGGGTACGGGAACCGCGACAACGCCGTCGACAAGATCGCTTCGTTCCTGGAGTCGAATATGCGTGGAGGCGGCTTCTGGCAGGACAAGTGGCACCTGTCGCCCTACTACGTGACCAGCCACGCGATCGCCGCCGTGCACGGAGTGAACGATACGCTGGTCGAGAAAGCGGTGAGCTGGATCATCGAGAGTAGGAAGCCGAATGGGTTGTGGGGGTTCAGGAACGGGACGATGGAGGAGACCGCCTACGCGCTGTGGGCACTCCTATACTACAACGACCACGTGACGCCCGTCGACCCCGACATAATGACGAAGGGGCTGAGCAGGCTGGCCTACGGCGGCGCGCCCGCGAAGCTCGAGGAGCTCTGGATAGCGAAGGGCCTGTACTGCCCAATCAAGGTGGTCGAATCGGTGATCCTCGCGGTCCTGTGCAAGGCCGAGAGGATGGAGTTGCTCGGCCCTGCCATGGCCGGGAGCGCCCAGCTCGCTGCGCCGGTCATACCAGCGGAGGTTGATACTAATGGGCTGGGTTAAGATCGGTGAGGGGCTGAACGCCCTCTTCTCCAGCGACGCGGAGGTCGAGGGCACCGTGAAGGAGATCAACTCGTACAGCGACTCCATGGAGCTGTACGAGGATAAGCCGCAGAACCTCGTAGTCCTGCTTAGGACGGCGGGGTTCACGGTGCTGGCCCCCATCATCTCGCTGATAAAGGGGATCATATGCACGAGCGGAGGCACGAGCTCTCACCTGGCCATTATCTCCAGGGAGTACAGGATCCCTTGCATCATGGCCGCGAGGCTCGACCACGACGACGACTTGGACAAGAAGAGGGTCAGGCTGCTCCTGCGGCAGCAGAGGGGCTACGTCTACCTACAGGAGGCTCAGAATGAACAAGGATGAGGCGAACAGGTTCCTGCTGAAGCTCTCGGACGCCACGAAGACGTTCATGCGGTCCAGGACTCTCCTGGAGTCCAACCTGTTCCCGGTGAGGGCCTACATGGCCGTCGGGCTGTACAACCTGTTCGAGAACGAGTACGACCTGCTCCGCAAGGTTATCAGCAAGAAGAGGCCGGAGAGGCTGGGCGCCGAGTGCAAGACCGTGAACTCCGAGATCAACCAGAAGACACAGTTCTCCACAATAGTCGGGTACCTCGTGGGGAGGGAGCAGGTCATCCACGACGGCAACATTGACGACTACGGGGACCAGGATTACGACGCTGAGAAGATCATGTTCCTCCTCGACTACTGGAGCAAGTTCTCGAAGACCTACAGGAACGACGGCGAGATACTGGTGGACGACTCACAGGGTACGATCTCGGTCCTCAACAAGAGGGACGTGAAGAGGTTCAACGATGACCTGCTGGATAACGACGCCAAGAGGAGCGAGAACCTGCTGAAGCTCGCGGCGGTGATCCAGTCCTACCTGTACCTGCTGAACTACGAGTCGAGGGGCGGCGTCTTCAACCATGGCCCCTACGAGGTCGACGACGAGCTGCTGGTCTTCAGGGAGTTCATACACCTCCAGAAGAACACGTACAAGACGACCATGAACGACGAATTCGACTACAAAAACATCACGATAACGCTGAGGCTGAAGGACGTCGACGTGAGCCTGAACGAGGTGGGGACGCTGTTCGTGGACCCCATCAACTACGCCGACAAGATAACCGGGTTCAACATATACTCCAGCAACAGCGACCCGAAGCCGATAAACGTCGACGACATCAACAAGATCTCTAACCTGCTGAAGAACAGGATACTGCACCTGTACAGGGACATCAACAAGTGGGACCGTAAGGACAAGATCATCGCCGGCGCGCTGCAGTACTCGGATCTGTCGTGCTACGCGAAGGCCGCCAACATAAAGTACAGGCACGGGCTGTCGAGGGGTGTCGAGGAGAGGTACCTGCCGAAGATGATGCGCCAGGTCACGCACGAGTTCATGAACAAGTTCACGGAGACGGGGAAGCTGTTCACGTTGATTGAGTGAGGTGAAGAAATGTACGCCGAGGAGATGTCGAGGGAGTCCTTCATGAGCCTGGGGAGAAGGGAGGTGTCGAGCCTCCTCAGGAAAACAGGCCACCCAAGCACAGTGGTCCTCGTCCCGGACAACACGAGGAGAACAGGCATACTGTACAAGGGCATAAAGGCGGACGCGAAGTACTTCGAGAAGGACCTCTTCAACGCGTTGAGCAGCCCCTTCATAAGGTTGGTTAAAACCATCTTCGACCACGGCATAACAAACCTCTTCATCCCCAGCCTTACCCACGGTAACCTCAGCAGGAACAGAAAGTACGTCGACGCGCACCTGAAGTACGCCACGAGGCTCATCCTCAAGGAAGAGAAGTGGATGAACTTCTACGAAGAGAACGGCGTAAGGGTCAAGATATACGGCGACAGGGACTACGTCGAGAGCCTGGGGTACCATGACTTCGCGAGATGGGTTGAAGACGTGGAGGAGGCCACCAAGCACAACAGCGAACACGTCCTGTTCTGGGGCTACGCGTGCACGGGCTCGATTGAAACCGCGAGGATCATGAACCTCTGCATCGACTTCTACGAGCGGGAGGGGAGGCGCCCGTCGAGCCAGGAGGTGCGGGACATGTACTACGGCGTGAAGGTGGGCGACGTTGACATCTTCATAAGGCCGGGGGAGATAAGAGACAGCGACTGCCAGCCTCCACTGATCAGCGGCAACGCCCAGATGTACTTCCCTATAAGCCCCCTGACGGAGCTGGACGACGACTTCTTCAAAGAGATACTGTACGATTACATGTTCTGCAGGGTCAGGAGCGGAGGGAGGAAGGAGTACTCGGGCCAGATGGATGGCTCTGAGCTGCGCAGGATAAGGGAATTCTACGAGCAGAACAGGGGCACAATAATCGGTCTGGGCGAGAGGATGGGGGACTTCTGGGTCCCGTCGAGAAAATCGGGTGTCAGGCACCCGGTGGATGAGGTGAAAACATGGACACGAAGTTAGTCTATCTGATCATAGCAGTGGCATCGTTCCTGTTCAACGTGGCTCTTAGTGGATTCGTCCTGTACAAGAACCCCAGGGAGCAGATCAACAGGGTCTTCAGCGTCTGGGCCTTCTCGGTGGGGATCATCTGCCTGGGGGACTTCCTGAGGAAGACGAGCGAGACCGACACGTCCGCTGTTCTTTGGAGCAAGTTCATGCTGCTCGGGGTGGCCCTGCTCATGCCCACCCTGTTCAACTTCGCCCTGCTGCTGAAGCCCCAAACCAGGATAGGTATCAAATACTTCACCGTCCTCTACAACGTTCCCAGCGCAGTGATGATCGCTCTGCTGCCCACGTCGCTGCTGGTTTACGGCGTCGAGTACATTAACTGGAGGTACAGCATCGTCTGGGGGCCCCTCATGGATGTCTTCGGCGCCGTCTTCGGCGTGTACCTTCTCGCCGGAGTCTACGTGTTGCTGAAGAAGGTCTGGTTCAAGAAGCCGGAGAAGTACCTCTTCCTCTCCTTCGGGGCCACTGTGATACTGGGCCTCGCGCTGAACTTCGTCCCCTCACTGAACGTCGAGATACCGACCATAAGCCCGCTGGCCATGTTCGCCTCGGCCCTCTTCGCATACCTAGTCTTCAAGAACAGGTACGTGATCATATCCTACCCTGAGAGCAACCTGGAGTCGAAGCTGAAGTACGAGATGGCTTCAGCCCAGATGCACCTGGTGATGGAGAGCAAGGTGGAGCTCAGCTACTCCATGTTCGTGGACCAGGTTACCCACGGCAAGGCGGGCCTCATCGTCACGCGGAAGCCGCCCGCAAAGGTGAAGGAGAGGCACGATCTGACGCACACGCCCATACTGTGGCTCTCGAACATCGAGCAGGAGGGCAGCATAACGAACCTCCAGGGGCTGACATTCATCATACTGTCGTTCCTGGGGGCCGAGGAGAGGAACAGGGTCGTGCTCCTGGACGGTATAGAGTACCTCATCACCCAGAACGGGTTCCTGAACACGCTGAAGGCTCTGCACTTCATCAACGACTACGTGATCAAGAACGAGGCCATCATGATAGTGCCCCTGTCCCCCAATATACTGGAGGACCACGAGATACAGCTGCTCCAGACGGAGATGAAGATGTACACGAGCGCGGAGGAACCGGGCGTCTACGCGGAGGGACAGCAGAGTGAGGTCCCCGCATGAGCCTCCTCGAGGCTCTCAGCGTTGAAAGAAACGTTACTTATCAATGCTTCATAAATTCTTTTAACCAATCCATCGAGTCTCCACCAAGATTTCAAGGGTCACGCCAATGCAGCTGTTAATCGGCCAAAACGCCATATTCGGCGTACAGATACTACTGCTGATATTTCTCCTAGTGGTCTTGTCGCGTTTCTACCTCGAGTATAACATCAATCTATCCAGGAAAATCGAGTTACTGCTATACATAAGCGCCTTCGTCTGGGGCCTTCTCTACATACTGGAGATAATGGCTCAGGAGTATTTCCTGAAAAACACGCTGTTCAAACTCAGCTTCGTGAGCAAGGCATCGGTCGGTACGCTCATTCTCCTGTACGCGGTGGCGCAGTACAACAAGAAATGGGTGTCGAGGAACAGCGTCCTCGCGCTGTTTCTGTGCAACGTCGGCCTACTCACGTTCTTTCTAACCAACGATTACCATAGCCTGGCGTGGGTCTACTCTCACACGCTTGACGTGGAGAACTTCTCCATCCTCATAAACGACTACAGGCTTGGTTACTACCTGATATACGGTTTAAACTATGTGCTGATTGCATCATCAATAGCCATATTCATCAAGACGCTCATCGATATGAAGAATGCCTCTGTTCTTCGTTTGCTGCAGCCCGTCCTAATGGCGTCGATGCTGCTGTACGGCGCGTACTATAATTTCTCGTTGGGAGCCGCCGCCGCGGACTACTCGTCGCTGAGCTTCATCCTCCTGAACATAGTGATCTCGGTGAGCAAGCCGATGACGTCCAACGTCTACGAGGTCTTCACGACTTCCCGGGGGATAATATTCGACAGGATGAACGACGCCATCATCCTGCTGAACCAGGAGGGGAAGCTGGTCGACATGAACAGCTACGCGAAGAACGTGTTCGCCGACGAGGAGAAGTTCAGGAGCACCATCGACGAGTTGACGAGCCAGTCCAACGACGACTGGAAGAACCTGTGGGTCCGGTACTGGCACACCGGCCTGGAGAGGAGCGAGGTCAACTTCAATGACCGCATCTTCGACGTGAGCGCCTACCCCATATTCAACAAGGGCGGGGACATCGCGGCCCAGATACTGGTCCTCAAGGACATCACCGAGAGGAAGACCCTTGAGAAGTCCCTGAGGAGCTACTCCGAGCGCCTCGAGGAGATAGTGGAGGAGAGGACCAAGAAGCTCAAGGACGCCGAGAGGCTGGCGGGCATCGGCGAGACGACCGCCATGGTGGGCCACGACCTCCGCAACCCCCTACAGGCCATCTCGGGGATCTTCAGCATCTTCAAGGAGAGATACAACAACGAAGAGGACGTCTTGATGGTGGACAGAATCGAGCGAAACCTGAACTACATGAACAAGATAGTGTCGGACCTACAGTCGTACGCGAAGCCGATAACGCTCAACCTGGAGAAGATAAACGTCAGGAACTACATAGACAAAGTCGTCTCGACGCTGGTCATCCCCGAGAACGTAGACGTGGTGATCGATATCCCCCCGGAGGGCGAGCTGCTACTGGATCACATCCTGTTCGAGAGGGTCCTCAACAACATGATAATGAACTCGATCCAGGCGATGCCTAACGGAGGGAAGATAGTGATTAAGAGCGACGAGGAGGAGGGCGACTTCGTCCTCATCCACGTCATGGACGAGGGCGTGGGGATACCGGACGAGGTGAAGGCCAGGATATTCACGCCCCTGTTCACGACGAAGGCGAAGGGTACGGGTCTGGGCCTGGCGGTCTGCAAGCGGATAATCGAGGCGCATGGCGGGCTCGTCAGCTTCAAGCCGAACATTGGGAAGGGGACGGTGTTCACCATCAAGCTGCCCCTCAGCAACGTATCGGTGTCCGACGAGGCCATATTGAAGGAGAGCCAGGCCCAGGTAGCACCCGAGCCGGTCGGCAACAACGGTAAGTGATTCTTCGGTGTTCGCGGGGAGACGATCCTGGCTCCGATCGGACGCCCACGCCTGAGGGTGCTTGGCAGCCCACCAACCCATGCCTGTGCGCCTCCGATGTCTCCATTAGCCTCTAGGACGGCGGCGAAGACGAGTCAATCTTCACATTGTTATTTATTAACATGGCCGGCTCAGATACAATGGAGCGAGGATGTCAGGTCAGGTGTATCGCGCAGTGGTCGAGGACAGCGTGGACGCCATGTTCATCGCCTGTGGCACAGCCACGGTTTTCGCCAACAGGGCGATGGCCGCCCTCTTGGGCGCGGATGGGCCCAAGGCCCTGGTCGGCGGGGACGCCTCAGTCTGGGTCGTGGAGGCTGATCGCGAGGGCTTCATGAGGCGCGTCAAAGACGGGCGGGGCGGCGCGTCCGGGCCCAAGGTGGAGGAGTTCAGTCTCCGCAGGGCGGACGGCGGGGTCTGCCGCGTCGAGGCGTCGGTCAGCCCCATCGACTACCTTGGCCGCCCAGCGAGCCTCTTAATCTGTAGGGACGTGACCGAGAGGAAGGCGTCGGAGGAGCGGTCGGCGGAGAAGGAGAAGATGAAGGCCCAGCTCGTCTACACGGCCACCCACGACCTGAAGAACCCCCTGACGTCCATCAAGGGCTACGTGGAGCTATTACAGGCGCAGCTAGGCAAGGGGGAAAGCGGCGGCCCTCAGACCGGGCATATGCTCGGCGTCGTGGCCAGGAGCACGGAGCGGCTTGACGCACTAATAAACGACCTCCTGGACGTGCTGCGCATCGTCGACGGTAGACTGGAGTTAATCATGGCCGAGCACAATGTAACCGCGTTCCTTCGACAGGTGGCCGAGGAGACGGCTCCAGCTCTGAGCAGGCGGCGCCAGAACCTGAATGTAGGGTCCGATGTAGGGTCCCTGGTTTTCGGGCAGCGCCTTCTGCAGGTCCTCAAGAACCTCGTGGACAACTCCTCCAAGTTCAGCCCCGAGGGCTCGATCATACTGCTGCGGGTGGAGAAGGCGGGCGGTGCCGCCAAGTTCAGCGTCGCGGATGAGGGCATCGGCCTGAGCCCCGAGGATGTGCCCAAGCTGTTCAAGCCCTTCCCCGGCATAGTGAAGCAGGGTACCTACGAGGGCACTGGGCTGGGGCTTACCATATGCAAGGGCATAGTGGAGCTCCACGGCGGGGAGATTTGGGCCGAGTCCCCCGGCGCGGGCAGGGGCTCAACCTTCTACTTCACCATCCCGTTTAACCTCCCGACAAGCCTCAAAGCGGCGTAGGGAGGGGCGTTTAGGGTAATAAAACGCCCTCGAGTGGCTAGGATGCCGGATTCGGGCCGAAAAAGCTGGTTGAATGTTCTATAAACCTTATTATTGCTCTCCCCGGAGGCGTTGTGTGATGTCGATGGAGGCAGAGAGCCAGCTAGCAAATACGCTACAGGACAGGCGCCTGCCTGGGGTCAGCAACAAGAAGATACTCGTGGTGGACGACGAGTTTGACATTAGGAACCTGCTCCAGTTGATCTTCACCAATGAGGGCTTCACGGTTCTGCTGGCCAAGAACGGTGAGGAGGGCATCCACCTGGCCCGCACGGAGAGCCCTGACGTCATATTCCTTGACCTCCTCATGTCCGGCCTCAGCGGCCTCGAGGTGTGCAAGATTCTGAAGGGCAACCCTGTGACCGAGGGTATACCGATTGTGGTGGTCACGGCCTTCGGCCGCGACGGGGACATCCAGCTGGCGAAGGATGCGGGGGCCGACTGGTTCGTCAAGAAGCCCTTCGAGAACAAGCAGCTTATTGAGCTGGCCACGAAGCTCCTCTACGAGGACAGGGGGACCGCGGGCTCCGCCGTGAAGTTCGGCGCGGACCTGACGCCCCAGGCCTACCTGATGGCCCTCACCCACGCCTACATGGATGAAACCATGAAGCTCTTCCCCAACGGCTTCAACAACAAGCTGCTGGAGAGTTACCTTAAGGCGTTCGCCCGCTTCTTCGAGCTACCCGTGCTGACTGAAGACTTCGAGAAGGTGCCCCTGGAGGCGCTGGGCCGCATATTCAACTTGCCGGTCCTCGCTGAGGGCTCCGAGAGCGTACCCCTTGAGGCGGTGAAGACCAAGTTCATAGAGGTGCTCAACGGGCTGGGCCTCGCCGACAAGTTCATGCTGGTGGAGGACCCCGACATGTACATATTACAGGTCATCGGGTGCAAGCACGCCAGCACGTACCACCACAGCATCCAGGGCGGTAGCTTCCTGTGCCCCCACGCCCTCTTCGTGGGAGCCCTCATCCACACCTACGTGAACCCGAAGATACAGGTGACCAAGACGGTGCTGAAGAAGGGGGGCTCGATAACTGTGTACAAGAAGCCGAACGTAAGCACCAGGAAGTACATCACCAAGGCTGGCTGATCCCCGCGACCCAGTGAATTTAGACAGCCCTGTCCTTACTCTATAAATATTATTCTAAAATATTTCTGCTCTCTCAATATCCTATAGATTTTAATCCAAGCTCCCCACCCCGTATATAATCCAAGAAGGCAGACTCTTGCCAAAAATCTACAACAGCACCATCATTACACTAGCCGCGGTACAGCTCATCCAAAGCATCGCCATGGGACTGCCGATGAGCTTCTTCCCTAACTACGCCATCAGCCTCGGCGCAACGATCGCCAGCATCGGGGTCTTCACTAGCAGCTTCATGCTCAGCTTCGCAATCATGGCTCCCCGGATGGGTGTACTCTGCGACAAGTATGGGCGAAAGAAGGTGATGCTCCTGGGCATCTCAGCTGATGTAATCTTTGGCGTAGCCACCGGCCTCGTTCCGGGTTGGCAGTGGCTCCTGCTAGTCAGATTCGTCAACGGGGCCGTGAGCGGAGCGGCCATGCTTGCCGCTGAGGCTTTGCTACAAGATAATGTGGAGCCGAACCAAAGGGGGGAGGCGGCGGGGTTCATAATAGCTGCCGGTATGGTGGGACGAAACGTGGGGCCTTTAATCGGTGGTGCCGTCCAATGGTTCAGCTACAACAACTTGAGCCTAGACACGCTCTGGAGCTACAGGGTTCCCTACTTCGTTGACTCCTCCTTCAGTGTGCTGCTAATCATGATGGTCATCCTCTGGGTGAAAGAGCCAAAAGAGCACCACGAACTCCGTATGAGGGCGCGAGCCATCGGCGGCGACTTGAAGATAACGGGAGCAATGCGGGTGATGCTCTTCTACACCTTCATGAACGGGATGGGCGTGGGCTTCATCATGCCAATAATGGTTCTCTTCTTCAACGACAAGTTCGGGATGAGCGCCCTAGAGATTGGCACCATAATGAGCATCAGCGGCATGATTGGTCTGCTCGCCAGTTTCGCCGCAGGGCGCGTCGCTGACAGGATGGGTAGGAAACCCATGATCGGCTTAGGCAACTACATAAGCCAATTATGCAACACGTTGCTGCCCTTCACCGGCGATCCCACCCAAGCGAGCCTCGCCATGTCCGCGAGAAGCCTGGGCTTCAACATGAGCCAACCAGCGTTCCAGGCGCTCCGCGCCGACCTCGTCCCACCGCAACACCGTGGCAAGTTCTTTGGCTTGATGCACCGCTACTTCACGGCCGGGGACGTGCTAGCACCAATAGTCGGGGCCTGGCTCTACAGCATCTACAGGTTGGAGGTCTTCCACATTGCAGGGTTCTCAGTTCCTGGCATCGGCGTCACGTTCTTCATCAACGCGTTGATAGGACTCGCGGGTACGACTACCCTAATGATTCTGATAAAGGAGCCTAAACCAGATGAGAGAGCCAGCCGCTTACCCTTGGCTGACGTGGCTGGGGCCACCCAATGAGAAAGCCCCAAACTTATCCAAAATATCTTGAAACAATCAGATGCCAACAATGATGAAGATAAAAGTTGGGTTCAGGCTATTGATGAGTTGTTTCTAGTATCTGGTCGCGCGTAAGCCCTTTTTGATGTCTACCGCCTGAAGAGCAGTTAAACCCCAAAAATCGCTGACTAAGAATCAGTTTGATGCAAGGTTTATGCTAATGTGGGTTGGGAGAGCCAAATGGTGGGACCGGTGAGAATTGAACTCAGTCCTTCTCGATCTTTGACTTCCGTTGTCATTTAGATCACCTAATCCCTAAGATTTGCTCATATTTAACCTAGTAGCACAGCTAATACTATTCCTTTTAGGAATAAAATACCGATAAACGATCTTAATTTGATAATATTAATTCTCTCAATTTCCTATAACTTAACATCCTTTTTGATCCATATGGAATAGGAATAGAAAAGGGGGCTATATAGTACGTAAAGGTTAAGTTACAATTATTCTTTTATAAGATAATATGCTAGAAAATATTTTATGCTAATTTTTGTCTAAATATTAAATATGGTCAATAGCAAATTAGTGGGAGAAGAAGTTACTTGTCCTCATTGTGGTAAAGGCGTTAAACTAGTTCAAGCTGAACAAAAAGAACCCGATGGCAGCAGTTATACTGCAGATTATTCCATGTTAGTAGCTTCAGGAAATCAAGATTCTGTGTGTGTGATGTCTGCTCGTTGCCCATCTTGTAAGAAGCCAATAGTACAACTTTTACATGGAAAAATGGGAGATGTTATTTTTACTACTTTTAGATATGTGTTCCCATTAGGTTCCTCACGTTTCGTACCTCCTGAAGTTACTGGCTCAGTACGAGAAGATTTCATAGAAGCAAATGCAGTTCTAACAATTAGTGAAAAGGCTAGTGCAGCTCTTTCTAGGAGATGCCTTCAAACAATTTTAATAGAAAAAGGGGGTGTAAAGCCTTCTGATGACTTGAGTAAACAAATTGATGCAGTTTTACCTATACTTCCTAAGTACATAGCTGATGATCTAGATGCTATACGAAATATTGGTAATTTTGCTGCTCACCCTATTAAAAATAAAAACACTGGACAAATAGAAGTTGTAGAACCTGGGGAAGCAGAATGGAACTTGGACGTACTAGAAGAACTATTCGATTTCTATTACGTTAAACCTGCTCAATCACAAGCGAAAAGACAAGCACTTGATGCTAAACTACAAGCTGCTGGAAAACCACCTATGAAGAGACCTTGATCTATTTTCTCTTTCTATTGGCGTAGAAAGATACCTTTTCCTTTTTATCCACCATTTCAGTTGCAGTGAAATTAATTCTTCTACCGTCTGAGGTCACAAAAGTCACCCTCTTTCTACGTGGAGTCTTTTTCGTAGCTGTAAACGTTACCCTTTTTCTACGTGTCCTACTCAAAGTATGACCACATTTACATTTGTCTCTCAAGTTAAAAATATAGTGAAAATCTTATTTATATCTTTAAGAAGAAAGTAACTAGAACTTGGACCTATTCGAACTCTTAGTTAATCTATCGATTGCCCTGATCACTATTGACCTTGGTATTTATGCTATTGCCAATTCTATGTTACTAGGTCAACTTAAAAGAAACGCATTATATGCTGAAAGAAGATTATCTGAGACACGAAAAGAGATACGAAGAGCAACAGAGGAAGATGTCTCACAAAATGTACTAAATTCTATACAAGAAAGGATTGATGAATATCAAGAAGAAAAACAGGACTATGATACAAAAAGTAATTGTCTAAAATTACGAGAAGCTGTATTTTTGCCTTGTACAGGATTTGGATTTATACTAATTATATATTCAATTAAGGATATTTTAATCTCTAGTTTAAATTTACCATTGATTGGTATATACGTTTTAATGATATTAGGGTTAGTATATGGTGTTTTCAGATTAATACTTACATTACGTGCTATAGAGTACGCTTCAACAAACATACCTTTCCCTGAATTTGATATATTTTTTATGAACGGTGAAAAGAAATTTACTTGTTATGCTGGGGAAACAACATCTATGGACCTTTTAATTAATAATCGTGGTTATTTATTTGGAGAACTAATAGAAGTTACTGCATTTCTTCCTAAAGGGTGTGTGGTATCAGAAAACGAAAATTATATTACTACTCCACAAGGAGAAAATGATACTTATCCAGAAGCTATTGGAGTATGTTACGAATTGGATATAATACATGTAGACACTACCATAGTTTGTGAAATTGGTTTCATTCCACCATCAGAAATAAGATCATATCAATTACCTGTTTGGGTCAATGAAAAGAATATAACACAAAAAGAATTCATGTTAGAATTAGAGGTACTTCAAAGACCTCCCAATTTAATGAATGTACCACAATAATAACCATGATTTAAAAATGGACTTAGCATAGCCTATACCTTTCCTCAGATCAAACCTACTAAGAAAAGATACAAGGTTTCAATGCAGACAGGGGAAATCTATTAGAAAGGGGCATTTACTGTTCACCATTCCTTTTTCTACAGAGGAGGGAAAATGATATATCTTAACATTTACACAAGAATAAATAATATAGTGTGGTGAGTGTAGATGGATGAAAAATCTCAAGTTTTAACATCATCTCAGATTATTGAAAATGCTGACAAATCGTTTGACCTTACTATTATTTTATTAGGAATTCTACAAGCAACATTATTTCAATTTCTAACTTGGGGGCTTGATCCGAAAACAGAACTCTATAAGAGTATAGCATTTACTATTACTTTTATAGCGCCCTTTCTTGTATCGTTAGGGCTATGGATTCGTACAAGATTAGAGAACGACATTAATCAAAATACTATAAGATATCGAATACTTGCATGGGCTGTATTAAATGCTGATTATGTTTTTTCAATGTATATTTTTGTAACCTTTTTTTGGTTAAAGCTAATCAATGTACTTCCTCTTTTATTATGGACGACTATTCTAATTATTTCAATATTAGTTGTAAATGTAATTATTCCATTTAATAGGATAATTAATATGTATAAAACAGCAACACAAAATTATGAGTTATGGGAAAAATGGTATGGTAAGTATCTCTATGAGATAATGTTTGTAATAATGTTGGTTTTCCTAGCTGGTTATCTATCATACATGTAAATCCTATTTTCTATAGGATTTTATTACAGATCGACTCTTAGATTATCATATAGGATTGTAATTGCAATATATTTTTAAAGATGAATCAGATAATATCCCTTGTCCCTATAGGAGATTCTTATCCGTATACATCCCACACTTCTATAGGGAAAATATATCTTTATTAAGATGAGAGACTTACTACTCATTAGACCCTGTGGGAGAGACATCTTATAGAAGATCACTTCTGATGCACCCACACTCTTCCACAGGTAAATAATCACGATCTTTAATAAGAAGAACTAATGTTGTTTAGTTGTGGTGCAAAGAAGTACAAGAATTAGACTTAGAAACACTGTATCAAATCTCATTAGAAGAAAGTGGAATAGCTAGACATGATATGGTACGTGATTATGTTAGAGATTTAGTATCGTCAATAGGCTATAACGTATATCCAGAGGTACATGATTTTGAGGGACCAGACTTAGTAGGAGATATACCTATAGAAATTAAGGCATGGAGATCAGAGTGTCCTTCATACCAAGAATGGAGATACTGGAAACGATTAGCTAGAGATAGGATAGTGTCCAGATTCAAGGATATTAAATATGGTCTATGTATTAATCTTCTAGAGACACCTGTACATATTCGAGATGATCTTAGGTCTAAGGGTATAGTATCGATATTTCTCAGTGTTAGCGATACTATCAAGACTCATATCCAGAAAATACGATCAGCCATAATGCAGTACTTTTCTTTCAAAAATAATAACTCTGAATGTTTACATAGTATCATAGGCTATAGGGATTATAATGATATCAATATCGAATTTAATAGTAATTTCTATGATCAGGCAGTGATCAACCATCTTCTAGAGGATAAAACAGGTATTATTGAGTATGAGAGAGAGCTAGAGGACTACAATCAGATAGTGTCTACCTTCAATTTCCCTCATGAAAACCTAGGGTAATGTAAGTTGTGATCCATTATCCAAGGGTTAATGGATCACCTAGGTGGAAAAGGAAAATCCGTATGAAAGGGCAGATCAGAGTGTTAAGGGCACCATATTGTATCTCACTAAGTTTCCTGTATCCCATCTGATGATATTATATCAATAGCAATTCTAATTTCAGTCAATACCTAAGATTAGATAGTTCTTGTATTACCATCACATATTAAGATGGACCAGTTGATCTCCTATATGGAAGGCTATAAGCAAATCATCACATGGAAATACAGAAGCAATCTGGAAGCACTTAGAGAGAGGTTTAAGATTTTGGGGTGGGAAGAGCAAAAAGCAATAAAAGCAATATTGATAGCATTTCTTTACAACTACATTGACATTACACGGGAACAATATGAGGAATATGGCTCTGAGAAGCCTATGGTATTAAAGCAGAATACGTTAGATCAAATATAATGCTATATAACAGTAACCTTTATGCTGCACATGTAATACTATTTTTAAATGTGATTAAATGCCCGGTTACAGTCGTTACACGGAAAAAGAATACGAGGAAATATCTAATCAAACACTTATGAACATTTTGTGTCGTTCTAATGGTGACATCAAAAGTCTAACACCTTCTCAACGGAAATATCTATATTTGTTTGGATACATAGAGCGTTATAGCAATAAACAAAGAGCTTACGAACTTACAGAGAAAGGTTTAGAAGCATTAGAAAAATTAAGAGGAAATGCTAGAACTGTTAATCAATGCAGTGAAATAGTTATCAAATAGTTGTAAAATAAATTTAAGTAAGTGAAATTGAAGTAAGTGATGATTAAAGTTCTATTCTATAGTTGATCTTATATCTCATCCAACGAAATGTTTAAAGCATCTCATCATTTTTATTATATCATGAATAAATATAAAACCCTCTTAAACGACATAAGGCAATACTCGTTAATGCAGGAACTTTTACGTCTTCTTGATGAATTTGAAGATAGTATAAAACCCAAGACCTCAATTGATCCCCTGAGCATTATGGTCCCCTACAAAACATCATTTAAAATTGATGATTTAAGTGTACCCCATAAAAAGTCATTTGAATTTAAGATACATAACAGCACCTAGATATTTGTTTAAATCTACCATACCCCATATGAAATATTCTATTTTGATCACTGTTGAAAATGAAATTCCCATCACACGAAAGGGAGATCAGACACGTGATGGGTCTACGTGATGTGTGGATGCACACCCATTTAGATATTATCACAACATTAAGATAAACCCATTGATTGATGATAGTAGATTATCATGATAACACCAATAACTCTAAAATATCTAGAACACAGGATCATATTTATATGTTGCACTAATATAATACAAGATTGTGATATATAATGGTTATAAATCAAAATACGATTAATGTTGGAACACCAGATGAGGTAAGATTAAGTTTAATTGCTGAATTCAAGAAATCTTCCTCTCTCGTAGAAAAGTTTGCTAAAGGTATTGTTCTAAATAGTTCAAACTATGATGTATACAATTATCTCATATTCTCTTTAGGTTCTTTTCTAGCTCGGTTATCACAATATGCCCTTTATGATGATGAGGTACGATCCCTTGTGAGTGATGCACAAAATAATATGACAAAACTTGGTGATTGGTTTGCTTCAATAGATGGTCTTAGTCAAAAATGGATCAAACAATCAATGGAATATCTTGTAGGCATGTCTAATATTTTCGTACAACTATCTGCTCAACCTAAAATACTTCAAAAAACAGAATTGAGTGTTTCATTATCTATGCCCTCACCTGAACAGATAATTGAAAAGATACAGGATTTACAGAGTGAAACTGCTGCCCCTTTAGCAAGCCCTTCTACTGCGTCTAGTCCAGAGGTAGCATATCTTAAGCCCTATCCTCCCAGCAGACCACAAAAGGTAGGACTTGAGCAGAGACACCCTATGTTCAGCAAGTATCTAGGTAAGAGGCATCCAGTTGACACCGCCATCCTCAATGAGCTATCAGCTCAGGGAATAGATGTAGAGGGTGCCACAAAGGAAGATGTTGATGAGATTTGGGAGAGGGCTTTGCTTGGTCGGATGTACAGCATCACGCAGGAATACAAAAATGATAGTAATGCAGCAGGTGCTAGAATCTTGAGGGAACTCAGAGAACAAAAGGTATCACAAGAATTGAATGATAATCCAAAGACTACACTAGAGCAGAAAGAATCTAGGAGAAGCACAGCAGCACAGGTACTCGAATGGGCAGCCACACTGCTAGCTCAGCAAGCCAAACAGAAGTGAGACTTAGGTATGAAGCGGTTCCGTCTAGGGTGGGCTATAATGGAAATATTGGATCAAATTCCTAGGTCTGTCCCCATTAATCAAATGACGCTAGTAAAATGGCTACAGGAAACATATCCCAATAACTGGATTAGTACTGAAAGCTGTTGGGGAAGCACAGGGGTATCTTTACGATTATTACGCGATCTCAGTTTAATTGAGCTAGTTCCTAATTTATACAATTCCAGAACATTTCTCTATAGACTATCCAATAAAGGCAGGAATGCACTCAAACTGAGAGGTGGTAACATAAAGGAGCTAGCTCCATTAGTGGGTGATACTAGCAGTACCTCACCCATAATCACCTAGGAGATGGTACATATGGATATTGAACATATCTATTCTGAACCTAGGTGCCGTATTTGCACACTTGATCCTCAGATAAGAAAGATTATAGACGATCTCTTACTAAAAGGCGATCAGAACTTGGATACAATTTACTTTTATTTGTCTGGTATATGCAGAACCTATGGATTAAAGACACCCTCACGCAGTAGTTTAAAGAGACACGCAGATAGACACGTAAGAAAAGAGATAGATTTTAAAGAACTTAGAATTAATCCAGGTGAGAACTTAATATCTGGTGATATCTTGTATGAAGGTTTAATGTTCTCTATTGCACCTGTTGTTAATGAAACTGAATTTAAACCTCTGTATTCTGTATGGATCACAGAGTGGAGCACACCTCTATTCTGTTCAGCAGAGGAATTTCATAGGAGATTAAAGATAATTTTCAGTAAGGCATTACCTGATCGTTGCAGTGAATTACTAAAAAGATTCACATGTTATGTAGAACAGCATACACAAAATGTAAGTTTTAAATGGAGTGATGAAAAATGATAGAGAAAATTAAAGAAGCTATAGAGAAAAAGAGAGTTATTTTCATGATTGATGTACGGCACAATGGTTGATTTTGTCCACTCTAAAATAAAAAAAAAAGGTATTTGTATTTATTTTGTGATTTTAGTTTTTAAGTGTTGAATAATGTTTTGTACAGATTGTAATTCGTAAGATAGTGTATCTGCTTCTTTTGTCAGGTTTGTTTTGTTGATTCTTTCAAGTATCGTTGATTCCCTTGATTTCCATTGTTCTAAACAGTCTTTTAATGCTTCTTCAGGGTTCTTGTATAGGGTTTTGTTTTGTTTGCCTAGTTCAATGTTTTCTATTGAATTACCCCATTCGGATTCACAGTCTTCACAGATCCATCCATTTGGGCCTAAGTCATCATCTATAGGTGTAAAATCATCTAAGTATACATTATGTATATTCTTAGAGCCACATACTATGCATTGTTTAAACTTGTAGCAACATAGTTCTTTTTCTTCACTCAATTTTCATTTCTCACCTCCTACCATCCTTTAAGGATTGATAATGATGCCGAAAACTATACTCTGTTACTAGACTGCCAAAATAGCGTTAAAAAAGGTGATATTTTTAATGTGAAACTTGAAATCAGTATAGATTTTGGTAATCTGTTTTAAGGGAATCAAAGTCGTCCAGAATGACTTGTTTTATTTTGTCTCGGATCGATATCCATGATTCAGAGTCTCTATTTATTTCACTGAAGTACAGTCTGAGTGCGTCTTGTGTTCGTTCATCTGCATATAGCTCGTATTTTTCAAGTACATGGTATTGTACGGTTATTTCATTCAACCAATCTCTTGGATTAGATGAATCATAATCGAATCTATGGCATCTAGCAACTAATGGGGCATAGAAGTCTAGCTGTTCTTTGATTCGGTTTACTCGTACATCTAGTGTATGAAGATCATGGGATAATTTTCGATCTTTTTCTATCTCTTTGAGGGTTTGGATACGGTCAATATCTGCTTTCCGCATTTGGATGAATAATAGCATGATCATAAATGAGGTTAAGATTGCTGAGAAAGAATCTCCACGTTCAATTAAATACTCTGTTAATGTGTATTGTCCTTGTATTATCGCTGCTCCGATGAACATAAACGATATTATGATGAAGACCGTGTATGGTAAGAAAATCCATAGATAATCGAATGAATTCGCTTTACTTTCACTCATGTATGAAAATGATGTACTTGTTAGATTTATTAGTGTGGGTGCTTGATCCCTATTTTCTAAGTGCATATCTGTAAGTGATAGAGGCGATCGTTAGAACGATACTTTCACTCGACCCAGTACTTTTTGTGAATTTTATCTCTTTTCTTCTGTAGAAGATATGGCTATAGTTTACATCTGATCAAATGTACCCCCTTTATATCCACAAAGTCTTTTACAAATAATCTATGTTAAAACGTATAGGTTTACATGCTATCTATTAACAAATAGATATCAATTATAGGCTATGATCCTTTAGACCTTATAGTATATCTAGTCTCAACATTATGGACACTCAGTACAGCCATAGGATGATCTACCCCTTTACCTCATAGATTTGATAGGATCAGATGCATTTTGATCTATGCTGTAAATATAAAAATAGAAAAGGGATTTTTGTTTATCGTTAATGGTTTATTTTTTCTTTCTAATGATCTTTAGTTGATTCCAATCACTAATGTACTGATAGCCTTCACTGAGATACTTCACGTAATCCTCTAAGTTTTCACAGACTTTTACTAGCCATTCATCTGGATCAGATTCAAACCCATTGATCAGGTGTACATAGACCATTGTTGAGGATATTGATCGGTGTCCCAATTGTGATTGAACATACAACAAATCCTTAGTTTGACTGTATAGCTGAGTACCCCTGAAATGTCTCATAGATTTAAACGATATTCCTGTGATCCTAGGATTTCCTAGTTCCTTTGATATGGATAGCCTGGTTCTGTAGAAGAATCTGCTAAAGCTCCTAATGTCACTATCATCATTGTACTTGAACACATAGGAGCACTTAGATCGTAGGCATTGAATACGAGTGATTAGATTTTTAGACACTCGTATGATCCTAGCATTGCTACCTTTCAACGGATGATTGATGATCACCGTTTGACTATCAGGTTTAATATCAAACCATTTAGTATTCCATGCCTCATTCGGTCTAGCTCCTGTCTCCATGAGGAATTGAAGGAATACACTCTGTCTCTGAGGTAGAGCATCGAGCAATGCCTTTACATCTGATTCACTAGGTACGTTAGGAATTCTCCTCTGTCTCCTGTACCTAGGTTTACTCCATGAGAGACTGTGGTGTTTTACCCATCGATCATAGTGTATGCTGAGTTTTTCCTTCTGTCCATCAGTACAATCCCTAAAGGCTAATGCTTCCAGTACCTTCTCAGGATCATCCAGATCACAGACTTTAGCTAGTGCCTTAAGGCTATTCACAGCATCTCTAACAGTGAGTGGACGATACCCCTGCTTCCTTAGCCATAGATCATGCTGCTGTATGGCTACGATCTGCTCCTCATACCTTTTAGTGGTGTGAGTGGTAGGATTGGTGGGACCGGTGAGAATTGAACTCACGAACTCGCACGCCCCAGGCGCGAATCTTACCAAGCTAGACCACGGTCCCAGCCGCACACAAGATACCTCACCTAAACTTTAAACCTTACCATACCCCACAGATGCGGCCCATGCCGGCTCCAGCAACCCAGCCCAGCAGGCGGCTTGAGACGGCTTCGTTGTAACCTGTAAGACACAACCAATAATCCGGCCACATGGCTTCTACACGACGACAGGCTTGGTTCCCACGGCAACAATCATGGCCCCAAACACGGACTCGCGCACCTCCACCTTCTCCCAGTGCCTCAACATGAGGCCCTTCAACGCGTTGTTGCTGGGCAGAAGATCATAAGTCTTGTACAGCAGGCTCCACGGGTTCCTGTAACCGTACCCTGCCCTCAGGCCGCCCATGATGGGCACCACGAACCGCATGTAGAGGCCCATGAACCCCCTGAACACGGGGTTATCCGGCTTGCCTATGTCCACGAGCAGAAACCTCCCCCCCGGAGCCGTGACCGAGCCCGCCTCGCTGAACGCCTTCGGCTTGTCCAAGGTGTCCCGGAGGGCGTACGAGGCTGTCACCAGGTCGAAGACGCCGTCCCTGAAGGGCAGGGCCTCGAACACGGCCCTGACGTAGTTGAAGCCGTGAGGGCGGTTCCTGGTCATGCCTGTCCGGAGCATCCTGTCCGAGAAGTCGAGGCATACGATGGGCCCACTGTGAACGGCGGAAACCAGTCTGCTGAAGTTACCTGGACCTGAGCCCAGTTCGAGGCCGACTCCGCGGCTGCCCTTAACCAGCCTCAGACCCAGACGGCGGCTCCTGTCATCCTGGTAGAGGGATATGACGTGGTTGACCGTCTCATACTCGCCGATGATCTCCTCCAACGCGTCCTCCACCTCGCCCCAGACCGTCAAAGCAGTTCATCGCCTCGCCGCTTGCCTAAACTCTCCGCTAAGCGATCAGGGTACTGTA
>Ga0299912_10001035_pt1 | contig 22447 bp, 21 predicted proteins | sample RVTome_2_FD_207667 | JGI IMG/M metagenome (GOLD analysis project Ga0299912, IMG submission 207667) | Soil microbial communities from uranium-contaminated site in the Upper Colorado River Basin, Wyoming, United States - RVT95D214 (version 2) ... | reverse complement strand
TTCGAAATTGCGGTTGCTGGTGCTCACGGCATACTGGCCGGGCTGCAACTGGTCGCCGTTCATGGCGATGCACATGCTGCATCCCGAATAGCGCCATTCAGCGCCAGCTTCTTTATACACACGGTCCAACCCTTCCGCTTCGGCCTGGCGGCGCACCCGTTCAGAACCCGGGACGACGACAAGCTTCACTCCAGAAGCCACTTTACGCCCTGCCAGTAATCCAGCGGCCTGGCGCAAATCGGTGATGCGCGAGTTGGTGCAGCTTCCGATGAAGACCACATCTACGGGGTGTCCCAATAGCGGCCCTCCTGGCGGTAAATCCATGTAGCGCAACGCTTTTTCCAGGGCGGTGCGCCGTTCGGAATCTCGTTCCTGGCGTGGGTCTGGTACCGGTTGGGAGAGGGGGATGCCCATGCCGGGATTCGTTCCGAAGGTGATCATCGGCTCCAGTTGCGAGATGTCCAGTGAAAGCGATTTGTCGAAGGTCGCCTGTGGGTCAGAAGGCAGGGTTTTCCAATAAGCCAGTGAGGTTTCCCAAGCCGAACCCTTGGGCGCATGCGGCCGGTTTACCAGATATTCGAAGGTAGTATCGTCAGGGGCGATCATGCCCGCCCTGGCGCCGGCTTCGATGGTCATATTGCAAAGCGTCATACGCTCTTCCATATTCAAGGCCTGGACTGCCAATCCGCTGTATTCGATAACGTGCCCCGTGCCGCCGCCCACGCCTATCTTGGCGATCAAGGCCAGGATCATATCCTTGGCGGTCACCCTCTCGGGTAAGCGGCCTTCAAATTTCACCTGGAAGGTCTTGGGGCGGTATTGCAACAGGCATTGGGTCGCCAGAACGTGGGCCACCTCGCTGGTGCCGATGCCAAAGGCCAGCGCGCCGAAGGCTCCGTGGGTGGCTGTGTGGCTGTCTCCACACACGATCGTCGTTCCAGGCTGGGTCAGGCCTAGCTCTGGTCCGATGACGTGTACGATACCCCTGTCGGGATTTTCCAGGTCAAACACGGTCACACCAAACTGCTGGCAATTCGTTTGCAACTGGCGGACCTGGGCAGCCGCCATGTCGTCGGCCAGGTCAAGCGATAACCTTAAAGTGGGAGTGGAATGGTCCATGGTGGCTACAGTGCGCTCTGGACGCCGAACTGTCAAGCCCTTTTCTATCAGCTCACTAAAAGCTTGCGGCGAGGTGACCTCATGGACCAGGTGCAGGTCGATATACAAAGCGGCAGGCAGGCCGTTTTCTTGAAAGACGACATGCCGGTCCCATATTTTCTGGAAAAGCGTGCGCGGTTGGGGCATATCCCTAAAATGCTGAGAAATGGCTTGAGCCCGGATTGTCGAAATGATCGAGGTGCTGGCTCAGGTGCCAGTCGGAAAACGAGACATCCGATGGGTCCGCCTCTTCGGTCACTTCGGACATCGTCTCTACAGGGTTTGCAGTAGAAGATTCTCCCTGGTGGCCGTTGCCGGATTCATGCCGGGCGGGCGAGGTGAGCTCGGATAAATCCCAGCCGGCGGGCACGGTTTGCGGCTCGTGGAATGGATCCAGGCGATTACCTGGGTGAGAATCCTGGGGTTGTTCCTTGGATGTAGACATGATCAGACTCCTTTTCTTACGGATAACCAAAATTCATAAAATCTGCCTAAGCAGGTTGTTTCTCGGATTGTGGATTCGGCGGGCCGGACGATACGACCTCTTGCGAAACGAGACCGAAAAACTGCTTGAAGTTGTCAGTGAAAAGCACCACCAGTGAGCTGGCTGCTTCATCGTAAGCTCCAGCATCCTTCCAGGTTGAACGGGGGTTGAGCAGCTCTGCTGGCACGTCGGGGCAGCTTTCGGGCACTGCCAGGTTGAAGGGAGCGAGCGTCCGAAACGGCACACCCTCAAGTTTTCCACGCAAAGCGGCGGAAATCATCGCCCGGGTGTACGGTAGCGACATGCGATGACCGGTTCCATAGGGCCCGCCTGTCCAGCCGGTGTTGACCAGCCAGATGTTGGCGGGGTGCTGTTTGAGCTTTTCTTCGAGCATGCGGGCGTATACGGTGGGATGCAGCGGCATAAATGGCGCACCAAAGCAGGCAGAGAATGTAGCTTTGGGTTCTTTGCCCAGCCCGCGTTCCGTGCCGGCCAGCTTGGAGGTGTAACCGGACAGAAAGTAATAGATTGCCTGGTTCCGGTCCAGTCGCGCCAGCGGCGGGAGTACTCCGGCAGCATCCGCCGTAAGGAAAAAGAGATTGCTGGGGTGGCCTGCTCGCCCGTCTGGGAGGATGTTTGAAAGAAAGCCGATGGGGTAAGCGGCGCGTGTGTTTTCTGTGAAAGAATCGTCGTCGAAATTCACCCGGTGCATCTGGGTGTCGATGTTGACGTTTTCCAGGATGGTTCCGAAGTGGCGGGTGGCAGCCCAGATCAACGGCTCGAGCTCGGGGCTCAGGCGGATGACCTTGGCGTAGCAGCCGCCTTCGAAATTGAAAACGCCGTCTTCGCACCAACCGTGCTCGTCGTCGCCCAGCAATTTTCGCTCCGGGTCTGAGGACAGGGTGGTTTTGCCCGTCCCGGATAATCCGAAGAAAAGGCCTACATCCCCCTGCGCGCCCACCGTGGTAGAGCAGTGCATAGGTAGCACGTCATCTTGTGGGAGAAGGTAGTTTAAAGCGGTGAAGATGGATTTCTTGATTTCGCCGGCGTAAGCTGTCCCACCGATCAGGATCATACGGCGATGGAGATTCAAGATGATGAAGATATCCGAATTCAGACCATCCAGTTCTGGCATCGCCCGGAAACCCGGGGCGTGAAGGACCGTGAATTGCGGGACGTGGTCGGGAAGCTCCGCTGCCTCCCGGCGTAAGAAAAGGTTACGGGCAAACAGGCTGTGCCAGGAGTTCTCGGTAATCACCCGTATAGGCAGGCGATACTTGGGGTGGGCAGCCACGGTAGTGTCCTGGACGAACACGTCTCGGCCCTGGAAATAGGCGGTCATGCGCAAGTGCAGGCGTTCGAAGTATTCAGGGGTAAGCGGGCTGTTGACCTTTCCCCACCAGATCTTGTCGGCGGCCTCTCCTTCCTGGACGATAAACTTGTCGTTGGGGGCGCGGCCAGTGTGGTTCCCAGTACGCACCACCACGGCTCCTTCGTGCGCCAGCATACCTTCCCGGCGGGAGACAACCCGTTCAACCAGCGCTGGGGTGGGTATCGTCCAGTATTGCATATTCAGATTGCGCAGCCCGTGATTTTCCAGCCCATACTTGCTGGGCGTTCCCATGAAGTTGCTCATATACCTACTCTCCAGAAGTCATTTCAAAACCGTCACAGGCTGCGGCTCAGCGACTCTCATTTCAAATCCGCGGGCGATAAGCAGTTTGTTCAAGGCAGCCAGGTAGGCCTTGGCCCCGGCGACGATGATATCGGTATCTGCTCCGTACCCCCCGAAGGTTCTGGCGCGCTCTTCGCCATCCTGGGGTGAAGTCCTGCGTGGGATGGAGCCATTCTCGGCCAGCAGGCGCACGGTAACTTCGCCGATTGCGTCGATACCCTCGGTTACTGCGTGTATGTTGAATTCCAGCAAGGTGTTGGGCATGCCGACAATGGCGTTGATAGCGCAGTAGCTGGCGTGCACCGGGCCTGTTCCAACCGCGGCCTGAATGTGCAGGTCGCCATCTGGACCGCGCAGGCGCACGGTTGCGGTGGGCATACCCATCGTCCCACACGAAACCTGTAATCCTTCCAGGCTGTAGACTTCCTCTGCCTGGTAGGCCTGGTCTTCCACCAGCGCTTCCAGGTCGGCGTCGGTGATCACCTTCTTCTTGTCCGCCAGCTCTTTATAACGCTCGAAAGCCCGGTTGAGCTGGCCGGAGTCCAACTGGTAGCCCATCTCCTCCAGGTGGGCGCGCAGGGCGTGGCGTCCGGAGTGCTTTCCCAGCACCAGCCGCGATTGGCTCAGGCCAACCGTTTGGGGTTGTATGATTTCGTAGGTGCCCTGGTGCTTGAGCATGCCATCCTGGTGGATGCCTGCCTCGTGTGCAAAAGCGTTAGCCCCAACGATTGCCTTGTTGGGCTGCACTGGAATTCCGGTGTAGTTGGATACCATGCGGCTGAGGCGAGTGATCTGGGTGGTGTTGATCCCTGTTGCCATGCCGTAAACATTCCTGCGGCTGTGAAGCGCCATGACAACTTCTTCCAGTGAGGCGTTCCCGGCTCTTTCGCCAATGCCGTTGACGGCTACCTCAGCCTGGCGGGCGCCGGCGCGTATCCCTGCCAAAGTGTTGGCTGTAGCCAGCCCAAGATCGTTGTGGCAGTGCACCGAGATGACGGCTTTTTCGATGCCCGGCGTATTGCACACGATCCCAGTGATCAGCTCTCCGAACTCTTCTGGGGTGGTATAGCCGACAGTATCTGGGATGTTTAGCGTCGTGGCCCCGGCTTTAATGGCTTCGCCGAGTACCAGGTACAGGAACTCCGGGTCGCTGCGCCCGGCGTCCTCCGGGGAAAACTCCACGTCGTGGCAGAACGAGCTGGCGTAGGCGACGATCTCTTGCACTCGCTCCACCACCTCTTCCGGGCCCATGCGCAGTTTGTAGCGCATGTGGATGGGGGAAGTGGCAAGAAAAGTGTGGATGCGCGGCCGAGCTGCCGCTTGAGCGGCTTCCCAGGCGGCATCAACATCCTTTTTGGAGGCTCGCGCCAGCGCGCAGATGATCGGTGTAGAGCCAGGAAGACCGACGCTTCCAATCGGCGGATTGCCAACCTCCACCGCTATCCGTTTGACAGCTTCGAGATCATCGGGTGAGGAAGCCGGGAAACCGGCTTCGATAATATCTACTCCCAGGCGAGCCAAACCCCTGGCAATCTCTAATTTCTCAGCCGATGTCAGGCTGGCTCCCGGCGATTGCTCGCCGTCTCGCAGGGTGGTGTCGAAAATGCGGACGTAATTAGGATTCATGGATTCAGTTTCGTTCATACTGTCACGCCTTAAAAAACATAAATCGGTTATTCTCCAGGACTGATGGTGACGGGCTGGATGAAGGGCATCATCGATCGCAATTGGGCGCCCACCTGCTCGATCAGGTGATTTTGTTCGCCCTTACGCTGGTCGTTGAACCAGGGGCGGTTGCGTCGATTTTCTTCTATCCAGGTATGTGCAAAACTACCGTCTTGAATGTCTTTCAGCATCTGGGACATAACGTAGCGGGTCTCTTCGGTGACGATGCGTGGCCCGGCTGTATAGTCACCGTATTCGGCCGTGTCGGAAACTGAATAGCGCATGTAGTTCAAACCGCCGCGGTACATTAAATCCACGATGAGCTTGAGCTCATGCATACACTCGAAATAGGCCAGCTCAGGCTGGTAACCGGCTTCCACCAGGGTTTCAAAGGCTGCCTTCACCAGGGCGGAAATCCCGCCACACAGCACTGCCTGCTCTCCGAACAGGTCCGTCTCGGTCTCCTCGGCGAAGGTGGTTTCCAACACACCGGCGCGGGTAGCCCCCAGGGCGTAGGCGTAGGAAAGGGCGTTAGCCTTGGCCTGTCCGCTGGCGTCCTGGTGCACGGCCAGAAGCGAGGGAGTGCCTCCGCCTTCGCAAAACACCTCGCGGACGCGGTGCCCCGGCGCCTTCGGTGCTACCATGCTCACGTCGACCTCCGGGGAGGGTATGATGGTGCCATAGCGGATGTTAAATCCATGGGCAAACATCAAGGTTTTACCCGGTTGCATGGTTGGAGCGATTTCGGAGGCGTAGATAATTGGTTGAGAGGTATCCGGAACCAGGAGCATGATGACGTCTGCCCACTTCGCTGCCGCGTCGACCGCGTCTACAGATAGCCCTTCGGCAGCCGCCTTCTCCCAACTCTTACCTCCCGGGCGCAGCCCAACCATAACCTGCACGCCATTGTCTTTTAAGTTTAAGGCATGGGCATGGCCTTGAGAGCCAAACCCGATCACTGCCACCTTTTTATTAAGGATTAGGGTGGGATCAACGTCCGCGTCGTAATAAATCTTTGCCATCATTAAGTCCTTCGGTACAAAATTTTTGGTTGGCCAGGTTTATTGTGCATCTGACCAGTGAACGAATTGCTCTCTATTCATAGAGGTTGTTTTCCATTGTTGCCGGCGCCAAATGTATGGCGCACACCCAGGGCGTTGCCGCGTACCATCGCTACCTGTCCGGTTCGCACCATTTCCAGGACGCCGATAGGTTTTAGAAGCTCCAGCAAGCTTTCGATCTTGTCTTCCGTGCCGGTGATTTCTACGATGACCGAATCGGGAGCGACATCCACGATTTTTCCTCGAAAAATGGATGCCAGGTTGGCGATTTCGGCGCGCTGTTCCGGGCTGGATTTCACCTTCACCAGCGCCAGGTCCCGGGCGACTGCCGGCTGGTTCGTAACGTCCTGCACGTCGATCACGTTGACCAGCTTATACAGGTTGGCTTCCACCCGGCTGGCTTCCACGGACTGACTATCCACGACAATCGTCATGCGGGAAATATCGGATTTCTCGGTGCGCCCTACGTTCAAAGATTCAATGTTGAAATTTCGCCTCCGAAACAGCGAAGATACCCGGTTGAGGACTCCCGGCTTGTTTTCTACAAGTGCAATCAGCGTATGTTGCATTGTGACCTCCTTAAGAATCAAAGCTGTTCTGAATTGCCTTATCACGACTACCCATTATGATGAAACCAGATCTGCTTCTCTCAATGGGCGCCGGATCATCTCATCCAGGTCCGCACCGGTCGGAACCATGGGGTAAACCGCTTCTTCTTTTTCCACGTGAAAGTCTAATACGACCGGGCCGGAGGTCTGGCTGGCAAACTCCAAAGCCGGTTGAACCTCGTCTGATTGCATGATGCGTCTGGAGGGAATCCCGTGCGCCTCAGCAATTTTGGCGAAATCCGGCCCGCGCATGGGAGTCCCGGAATAGCGGCTTTCAAAGAAAAACTCCTGCCATTGCCGTACCATCCCCAGAAAATTGTTATTCATAATGGCGATTTTGATGTTGGCACCCTCCTGGACGACGGTCGAGAGTTCGGCTTGTGTCATCTGGAAGCTGCCATCCCCATCTACCACCCAAATTGGACGGTCGGGGTGGGCAAACCAGGCGCCCAAAGCCGATGGCAACCCGTAGCCCATCGTGCCGGACCCTCCAGATGTGATCAATTGGTATGGGCGCGCAACCGGGTAATATTGGGCGGTCCACATCTGGTGTTGCCCGACGCCCGTCGTTACGGTCGCTTCGCCCTGTGTGGCTTTCCAGATATCATGGATGACACGGACTGCGTATAGCTTGCCGTCATCCGGCCATAGTAAAATGTCTCGCTCGTGTGAATCGGTACGCCATTCCGCGATTTGCTCGAGCCATTCATTATGATCTCCTTCATCCAGCAGAGGATTTAAATCCGCCAGGACGGTTTTTAAATCGCCAACCATGGGTAAATCCACCCGCACGTTTTTGTGCACCTCAGAGGGGTCGATCTCAATGTGGATCTTTTTTGCCCGAGGAGCGTAGGTGCGCAGATTACCGGTTACCCGGTCGTCGAAGCGCATGCCCAGGGCGATGAGCAGATCGGCATTTTGGATAGCCATGTTGCAATAGGCCTCCCCATGCATACCCATCATGCCCAGGCTCAAAGGGTCGGATGCTGGAAAGGAACCCAGCCCCAACAAAGTCATCGCAACGGGCGTCTGGGTTTTAACCGCCAGCGCTTGTAATTCTGCCGATGCTCTGGAAATTAGCGCCCCGTGTCCAGCCAGGATCACCGGGCGTTGAGCTTCCCGAATCAGCTCGGCGGCTTTGACCATAACACTTTTGGGGGCGTGGCTGGGGGGATGGTAACCAGGCAGGAAGACCTTTTCTGGGTAGATGAAATCGGCTTCTTCCGTTTGGGCGTTTTTACAGATATCGATCAAAACCGGTCCAGGTCGCCCGCTGCGGGCGATGTGAAAGGCTTCGCGTACGACCTGCGCGACCTCATCAGCCCGCGTGACCAGGTAATTGTGTTTGGTAATCGGCAGCGTGATCCCGGTGACGTCGATCTCCTGGAAGGCATCCCCGCCGATGAGATGAGCGTGCACCTGTCCGGTAATGCAAACGATGGGCACGGAATCCATCATGGCAGTGGCGATGCCGGTCACCAGGTTCGTGGCGCCTGGTCCGGAGGTCGCTATAGCTACCCCAACTTTACCGGAGGCTCGGGCGTATCCGTCTGCCATGTGGGCAGCTCCCTGTTCGTGTCGCACCAGTACGTGGTGGATAGGGTATTTGAGCATCACGTCGTACACTGGCATGATCGCTCCGCCCGGCAGACCGAAGACGGTTTGCACGCCTTCCCTCACCAGACATTCCCATAAAATATCAGCGCCACTCGTTTTCATTGGTCATTCTCCTATTTATCGGTTACCTGCAATTTGATCCATTCCAGATGTATCGGGCCGCTAAATCAGCACAGCTCCCCGGCTGGCGCTGGTCACATGCTGTGCGTACCTTCGCAGCCAGGCGCTCGTACTCCTGGATTTGAAAGGCGGCAATTCGGCCAGCCGGTCTTGGATGGTTTCCTTACTCAGGTCTACGTCCAGACGACGCCGGTCGAGGTCGATTTCGATCACGTCGCCGTTGCGTAACGCGGCGATAGGGCCACGGGCGGCGGCTTCGGGGCTGACGTGTCCGATGCACGATCCGCGGGTGCCCCCAGAAAAACGGCCATCAGTGATTAAGGCTACTTTTTCACCCAGACCCATGCCCATGATCGCAGAGGTGGGCGAGAGCATTTCCTGCATGCCGGGACCGCCGCGTGGCCCCTCGTAGCGGATGACTACTACCTCGCCTGGCTGGGCTTCCTGGTTGAGGATGCCCACCAGGGCTTCTTCCTGGCTCTCGTAAATCCGCGCCAGGCCAGTATGTTGCCGCATGTGGGCTGCCACACCGCCGGTTTTAACCACCGCTCCCTCCGGAGCCAGATTGCCGAACAGGATCGCCAGCCCTCCGACCGGGCTATGCGGGTTCTCCAATCGCCGGATGACCTCAGAATCGCGGATTCCAATCCCTCGGATCGATTCGACCAGCGATGTCCCGCTCACCGTAGGCCTGTCCAGGTGTAAAGTATTCCCAGATCGGGCGATCTCGTTGAGAATTGCCGGGATGCCTCCGGCGCGATGCACGTCTTCCATGTGCCAGGGGCCAGATGGGCTGACCTTTGTCAGGTATGGAACCCGGTCGGCAATAACGTTGATCCTCTCGAGGGGGTAAGATACGCCCGCCTCGTGGGCAAAAGCCAGGGTATGCAAAACGGTGTTGGTGCTACCGCCCATCGCCATGTCCAGGGCGAAGGCGTCGTCGAGCGCCTCGGCAGTCACCAGTTTGCGTGGCGTCAGGTCGTTTTCGATCAGGGTCATGATCTGGCCGGCGGCTCTGCGGGCCAGGTCATCTCTTTCTGCGCTCAGAGCAAGGGCGCTGCCGTTGAAAGGCAGCGCCAGTCCTAATACTTCCAATAAACAATTCATTGAGTTAGCGGTGAACAACCCGGAGCAGGAACCGCAAGATGGACAAGCGTGGTCTTCCAATATTTTCAACCGGGCAGCATCGATTTTTCCGGCCTTATACGCGCCAACACCTTCGAATACTGAGATAAGGTCGACCGTTTCACCTGTAGGAGTTTTGCCGGCCGCCATCGGCCCGCCCGAGACGAACACCGCCGGGATATCCACCCGCAGAGCAGCCATGATCATGCCAGGGACGATCTTGTCGCAATTGGGGATACACACCATGCCATCGAATTGGTGGGCCTCGATCATCGTCTCGACGCTGTCGGCGATCAATTCCCTGGAAGGCAGGCTATATTTCATGCCAGCGTGCCCCATGGCGATGCCATCGTCTACACCAATCGTGTTGAACTCAAACGGGACTCCACCGGCAGCGCGCACGGATTCCTTCACCTGCTGGCCAAATTCTCGCAGGTGCACATGCCCGGGGACAATATCGACATGAGAATTAACGATAGCGATGAAAGGTCTGGAAAAATCCTCGTCTTTCAGACCCGTAGCCTTTAGTAAAGCTCGGTGAGGTGCTCGTTCAAATCCCTGCTTGATCCGGTCTGATCGCACTCAATAAACTCCTTAGCCTCATGATTAGCGTCCGAGTAAAGCAACGGGGCTGCCTTGGTTGGGCAGCCCCGTTCTCTTTTCGGATGTTCTCTTCTACTCCACTTTGACCTACTCGGGCTGGGCTGCCCAAACCAATATCAGGCTCTCAATGTCTACAATGAGAACCAGAAGGGCAACCAAAACAATTACGAACCAATTCAAGCCATTCATCTCAACGGAAAGCCTTCCGCAAATATCGCACTAGTTTAATGACCTGGTCTCCCTTTGTCTATTGGTAATCTATACGAAAAAACCACACGATTTTTGTACAATTTGTCCAATGAGCAGAATATTATGCCCGACACAAAGCCTGATCCAGGTCGGCGATGAGATCTGCACAGTCTTCAACCCCCAGGGCAAGACGAACCAGGTTGTCACGAATACCCAGAGCCAGACGCTCCTGGCGGGAGAGTTCATAATAGGCCATAAGAGCTGGCTGGGAAACCAGCGACTCGGTGCCTCCCAGCGATGTGGCGATCTGGGGAATTCTTAATGCGTCGATAAAACGCGAGGCAGCCTCCAGGCCACCCTTTACAGTGAAGGATACCACCCCTCCAAACCCTTGTAATTGTCTCTTCGCCACCGTGTAGTCGGGATGAGAAGGTAACCCCGGATACCAGACATCCTCGACGGCAGGGTGATTCTCCAGGAATTCGGCTACCCGCTGGCCGCTATCATTCTGTCTTTCCAGCCGCAGACCCAACGTTTTCAAGCCGCGCAGCAACAGGGAAGCGTTGTGAGGGTCGCTGATAGCCCCGATCACCCCAGCGAATTCGCGCAGCGAAGCGACCAGGCTCTCGCCTCCGGCAACCGCGCCGGACAGAATATCGTTGTGTCCGGCCAGATACTTGGTTCCGGAGTGGATCACCAGGTCTATTCCCCATTCCACCGGGCGCACGTTCAAGGGCGTGGCAAAGGTGGTGTCCACAACGGTTTTTATCCCATGTCGCCCGGCAATTTCCGCCAGGCGCTCCAGATCGACAACGCGCAGATAGGGATTGGTCGGGGATTCTGAGAAGATCAGGCGCGTTTGTGGGCGAATCGCACCCTCCAGAATGGCGTAATCGCCGATCGGGACTACCGTGCAATCGATTCCCAGCCGCGCCAGGTACACCTCACAAAACTGGCGCGTCTTCCGGTACATGTCATCCGTGATAACCAAATGGTCGCCGGTAAACAGTAGGCCAAGCAACGTGGTGGTGATGGCTGCCATACCGGAAGCAAAAATGATGGCCTGGTCGGTTTTTTCCAGGGCAGCCAGCCGGGCCTCAGCCGCAAACACCGTGGGATTCCCGTAGCGGCCATATTCGATCCGTTCGGTAGTGTCCTCCCATAAAGATAAGTTTTTAAAATCGAGAAGATCCTGGGTGTTATCGAACGTGTAGGTGGCCGCCTGTACGATAGGCTCGGAGATGGCGTGATAAGGGTTGGGAAGGCGGCCGGCGTGTACAGACCTGGTGGACGGGCCCATTTGCGCCAAGTGAGACATGCCGGAGAGTATGCTTTCTTCGATAGGGGTTTCCAGTTGAGATAGCTCGCTCGTAGTCATTGGGGTTGCCTCCTGTTGAATAAAAAAAGGCTGCCTGGTGAGGGCAGCCCTGGAATTACCGGAGAGATTTCAGTAAAGCTCAACCACTTCTTGCTGTGACCGTGGCTACCCTGGAAGGGGCGCGTTTTATCACCATCTCCATCATGGGCATCATCATCGATGAGATTGCGACAACCAGGATCACGCAAAAGAGCAAGGTCATAAACTAAGCTTCCTCTGTTATTGAGACTATATCTTAGGTCGGTCAATCAGGCTATGGTTACTTTGTACAAAAAACATGTGAGTTTTTTGTGGGGTTTGCACAAAGGATAAAACCATCACATTTTTTCGGAAGGCGGCTGTAAGGGAGCAGTCATGCGGTGTATGTACAGGGCAAGCTGAACCGCCAGCCGGTTTTCGGGCTTGTCCAGGTCGATGTTGAGCATGGAGGCAATGCGTTCCAACCGGTAAATGAGCGTATTACGGTGAATGTACAAGGCTTCTGCAGTTTGCGTAAGGTTTCCGTTGTGCGCGAAAAAAGTTTCCAGCGTATGGATGAACTCACCAGCGTTTTCGGAGGCAAAAACCGGGCCGAGGATTTCTTCCTGGAAGGCAATCAACTCCGGGCTGTGCTCGATCTGGAATAAGAGCCGGTACACGGAAAGCTCCGCGTAGTATAAAGGTTTCATTTCCATCAACCGCCGAGCCATTTCGAGCGCCTGACCAGCCTGGCTGAAGGAAGAGCGCCAGTCTTCCAGCTCCTGGGCCGGCATCCCCACCCCGCAACGTCCGGGAAAATCAGGATATTCTTGCGCCACCTGGTGGAGCACTGCCTGGCCGAAGACCAGGGCGGCTTCCGGACGGCTGCTACCGGAGGTCACCTGACAAAAGCAAACCACCTCCGTTCCCATGGGGTGTACGATCGCTTTGACCTTTTGATTGGCTATCTCGCCATTGATGATTGTTTCCAGCCGGCGGCGCGAGGGGGATGATGGACTATCCCAGGCAAACCTGAGAGCCACATGAGCCTGCGATAGGTCCATTCCCATATCTTCCAGCCACAAACCCGCATCTCGACCAGCCAGGTTTTCTTGAAGGATGGCTGTGAGCAGGTCTCCCTTGAGACGTTTCTCGGTTTCCCGAATAGCCTTATTGCGCGCCATTTCTATGGCGCACACCAGGGCGCCTTGCTCGATAACCAGGGAATCCAGCGAATCCAGCTCGGTCTCCGCCCCGACCATAGAAATGTAGCCGCGGGCCATTTCCCCGACTATAATCGGCGCCACCAAGCGGGCCAGATTGCCGGGGATATCTTGTTTTATACTCAAAGGTCGGTTGCCCGTCTGTTTCCGGTTCGCCAGAACGTCGGGCAGGCTGTTTAGATTCGTCAACTGTTCCAGAAGGTATTCCCAGAAGGGCAAAATCGTCGAAGAAGGATGCTGAGCCAGGATGTGCCCGCGCTTATCCTGAACAAAAACACCCCGCAAGGAGATTTCGGACATGGCTTTCACCAGCCCTTCCAATCCTTTCCCCTCGGCTGCCAGTTGAGATAATTGAGCGTGGATGCGAGCGCCACGCTCCATCATGGCAGCCTCCTGGTTAACCAGCAAGGTGACCAGCTTCTTTTGGGCGTCTCGGATGCTCTCGCCAGACAAAGAGATGAAACCCAATGCCATCCCTTTTGGTTGGGCGTCTTCCGGTAGAGTCACTCCCTGGCCGAATCCAAGTATGGCTCCCACACCCCTGGCATGAGCCTGCCGGATAAACTTGCTGGTCAGTTGCTCCGATGGTACCAATAGCAGGTCGCCAGGTCTGGCTTCTTCCAGCGAAGTGGCGACCCAGTGAACTGGCGTGTTGATCGCCCCTTCCTCGCTCAGCCAGTGAACCGGCTCGGAGAGGGAAAGCCGTAACAAATCGTTAAGAGCAGGGTATGTGCCTGACATCGGATTAACAGGGCATTATAGCACGTCTGGTTTTTACAGCGGGATACATTCTTACCCGCTTCAGGGCTTTTCATATAATCATAGGCTCCCCTTGATGTCATTGCGAAACCGGCGCTCTTTGCCGGTCGAAGCAATCTCTTAGTTAATATGAGGTTGCTACCGTAAAACTAGCCTCGCAAACACGGTTTCCTTGGGAGTGAGAACATCCTACTGATTGCTCCACATAGAAGGACATAAAATGAAATTATGCTACAATAAGGGCGAAATGCAGACACCCTTCGCCCCAGAGCGCAACCCAAACACCGAAAAGACGCACCGTCGGGAAGTGCTGTTGCAGATTACACTACCCATACTGGTTGGAGTTCTGATTGTGATAGCCCTGGCTACCCTGGTTAGCTCAGGCTCGACTAACGAGCTAGGTCGCTGGTCCCAGGTAACGGTCATCTGGCTGGTGCTGCCGGTGCTGCTGCTCTCCTTGTTGGTATTGGTCTTGTTGGCGGCGCTCATTTATGGTGTCTCACTTCTGCTGGGAGTGATTCCACGCTACGCTTGCCTCACCCAATACTGGTTCGAGCGGGTGGAAGGGCGGGTAAGGAAAGGCGCCGACCTGGCGGCGGAGCCGGTGATCAAGTGGCAGAGCGCCCGGGCTTCTATGCGCAGGTTATTTGGCCGAAAGGACAAGACAGGCGGGTAAATTACCTGTCGTTAAGTTTTATACTGAGGAGCGAATGATGGAAGAGGCTGAGTTGCAAGGCAACTGGAAAACAAAAGCGCTCATTGCCGGGACGGTAATCGGTGCGCTCGTTGGAATCGGCGCCGCCTACCTGTTGGTTCAACGGGCCGAAAGGGAAGACAGCGCGCTGCGCGTAGGTACTGGCGAAGGGATCAAGCTGGGCCTGCTGGTCTTGGGTCTGCTCCGCCAGGTGGCACAATTAGGAGAGGGCGGGTAGGGAATGACTGAGCTGAAAGAATTGAAATGTGTACCCTGCCGCGGTGGGGAGCCCCCGCTCACGCAGGCAGAGATCGCCCTGTTGAAACCGCAGGTGCCTGATTGGGAAGTAATCGAAGTGAATGGCATACCACGCTTGCAGCGCGCCTTTAAATTCAAGAATTTCGCTCAGGCGTTGGCTTTCACAAACCAGGTTGGTGAGCTGGCGGAGGCTGAAGACCATCACCCGGCAATATTGACTGAATGGGGCCTGGTTACCGTCACCTGGTGGACGCATAAGATCAAAGGGCTGCATCGCAACGATTTCATCATGGCGGCCAAGACCGACGGGTTTTACACCCCCGAATAAAATACACACCTCTAAAGTCAGAGAATATCATAAGACAAGCGGGTTTTGAATGAGCAGCAAAGCTGCCACGCAAAACCCCATTTTTATCTCTTGACAATGGACACAATTTTTTGTACAATATGAACGAACGTTCGTTCATATGGAGTGATAAATGGGAGACGAAAGCAAAAAGCCCCGCGGCGAAAGAACCCGCCAAAAGATTCTCCGGGCTGCCCATGAGCTTTTCACCAAACAGGGATACCATGGCACATCGATGCGCCAGATCGCCCAGAAAGTCGACTTGGCGTTGGGCGGCTTGTATAACCATTTCCCCGGCAAGGAGCAGGTATTTCGAGCGGTGTTCGAAGCCTACCATCCTGTTCTTGAGGTTTTACCTGCGCTGACCACTGCCAGGGGGGACACTGTCGAGGAGTTCTTGCAGGATGCCGTGGATAGAATCATCGACGCATTGGAAAAACGGCCCCAATTCATAAACTTACTGTTTATCGAAGTCGTCGAGTTTAAGAGCGCTCACATGGGGGAGTTGTTCATCAGCAATTTTCCGATGATGATGGAGGTCGTCCAGCGCATCTACCAGAAAAATCAAGATCGCTTGCGCCCCATGCCCCTCCCAATGTTCGTGCGCACCTTCATGGGCGTCTTCTTTTCGTATTACCTGACCGAAATCCTGTTTGCGCCCGTCGCGCCGGCTGAGTTCAGCCAGGGTGCCCGGGATAATTTTATCCAAGTGTATTTGCACGGCATCCTCACCGATAGCGCCCGGCAGCAACGAATACCGCTGGGCGTTGAAGGCAATATCGATCGATTGGAGTCGAAATGATCAATTCCAGGTTGGCTTCTCTGATCCGTAAAGAGTTCATCCAGATCCGCCGCGACCCCCGCACGCTGATCCTGGTGATCATCATGCCGGTGATGCAACTCCTGTTGCTGGGCTACTCCGCTACCAACGACGTCCGCAACGTACCTTTGGCGGTGTTTGACCAGGATAAGGGGCCAAAGGCGCGCGTCCTGTTAGATGCCTACCGGTCAGCGGACTATTTCAAGATCGCTTACGACGTAAACTCCGAAGAAGCGATTCGCCAGTTAATCGATCGTGGCGATGCTCGCGCTGGCCTAGTCATTCCGCCCGGTTTCAGCAACCAGGTCGGCGGAGACGGCTCGGCTGCTGTTGCTTTTGTCCTGGATGGCAGCGACCCAACCGTGGCCTCCACGGCTCTTTCCGCCGCTCTACTGATCGGCCAGGAACACGGCGCCCAAATCATGGCCGAACGCCTGGAGCGCCGCGGCCAGCCGGGCGGTTTACGCTCCCCCATCGAGGTGCGCACTCAGGTCTGGTACAACCCCGACCTGGTCAGCGCTTATTTCATGATCCCGGGTGTGATCGGCATGATCCTCTACGCCCTGACCTCTATCCTCACCGCAACCGCCATTGTGCGGGAGCGCGAGCGCGGCACCATCGAGCAGTTGATCGTCACGCCCATTCGCCCCTGGGAGCTGATCGTCGGTAAGCTGCTGCCCTATGTCATCCTGGCTATTATCAACGTCCTGGAGGTGCTGGCGCTCGGGCACTGGTTATTCGGGGTGCCCATCCGCGGCGATCTTGGCCTGATCCTGGTGCTTTCCGGGCTCTTCCTGCTTTCCAGCCTGGGGATCGGCCTGCTCGCTTCCTCCATCGCCAACACTCAGCAAGAGGCTATGCTCACCGTTTGGATGACGATGCTCCCGGCACTATTTCTTTCCGGGTTTTTCTTCCCCCTGGAGGCCATGCCCAAAGTCTTGCAATGGATTTCTTATGTCTTCCCATTGCGTTATTACCTGGTCATCATCCGTTCTTTGATGATCAAAGGGGTGAGCGTGTTATCTCTAAGAGATGAAGTGATCGCCCTCGTGCTTTTCGGTTTGTTCATTATGACGGCGGCCACCCGCCGCTTTCGTAAAAGATTGGATTAGTAAGGAGTTCAGCCATGCCGAAGATCCAAATTCGATCGCTGCTTAGCAAGGAAAAAATCAAAGATTTTACCGGCAAGGTAAAAAGCGCACTGAGCCAGTTGCGCACGCCCGGTTTCGTCAAGGAAAAGATCAAAAGTCTTGTTGACCGGAGCAAAACGATCCCCGACAAAAGGCGCATCTTGATTCCAGTTGCCTTGATGCTGGTGGTCATCACGGTGTCATCGTTCTATATCTTTCGCCGTGGGGTAGAAGGGACCCTTGGCTCCATCCAGGCTTCGGGGACGGTAGAAGCCACGGAGATCATCGTCTCACCGGAGCTGGGTGGAAGCATCAGCCAGGTATTTGTGCGTGAGGGCGACCTGGTCGCCGAAGGCGATCCGCTCTTCGAGCTGGATGACGAGTTGCTAAGCGCGCAACGTGAGCGAGCTGCTGCAGCTCTGGCATCGGCCCAGGCAGGCTATACCAACGCCATGGCCGGGGGCGAAATGGCCAGGGTCGGGCTTCGCAAAGCCGAGATCAACCAGCAAACGGTCAAAGCGAAAAGCGAAGCCGACCTGATTGAAGCTCAAAACGCGCTCGACGCCTTGTATGACAATCATGAAGTTGCCCGCGCGGAAGCTTTTCGCGCCGTGGCGGCCGCGAACCGTGCCGTGCGCGAAGCCCAATACCAGTTGAACAACTTCACCATACCCGTCGGGCAGGAAAATTACACCGCCTTTGAAGCGGTAAAAGTAATGAAAGAAAAGCTGGATAAAGCCAGCCAGGCTTTTGAGCCTTACCGCTACGCCTCTTTATTTGAAACAACTCGCGAGGATCTGAAAGATCAGGTAGACACTGCCCAGAGTGATTACGACTCCGCCGTCAAGCGGATGGAATACGAGACTGAATTGGATAGCGCCCAGGCGCGTCTGGACAAAGCTATTGAAGACTACGAAATCCTGAAGGATGGCCCCGACCCAGACGATGTCACCGTGTTGGAATCGCGCATCTCCGTTATCGAGTTGACCATCCAGCAGGCGGGGGTCGCCGTCGATGAGGCCAGGGTGGCCGTGGCGCAGGCTGACGCCAAATTGAAACAAGCCAGGGCTGCCGTCTCCCTGTCGCAGGCCGAGCTGGATTACATCGACGTGCAGTTGAAGAAGATGACCGTGACCGCTCCGGCTGCGGGAGTGGTGATGACGAAGAGCGTGGAGCCCGGTGAGGTGGTCCAGCCGGGGACGACCGCCATGACTCTCGGCGAGTTGGATAGCCTGACCATCACCGTCTACGTCCCGGAAGACCGCTATGGTGAGATCCGCTTGGGCATGAGCGGCCGCGTCACGGTCGATTCCTTCCCCAGCAAGAGCTTCAAGGCTACCGTAACTCGTATTTCTGAACAGGCTGAGTTCACCCCGCGCAACGTCCAGACCGAGGAAGGCCGGCGTACGACCGTGTTTGCCATCGAGCTGTCGGTTTCCAACCCGCAGGGCTTGCTGAAACCGGGCATGCCGGCAGATGTGGAGTTTAGGTAAAAAGGGATTAGAGAATAGAGGGTAGAGGGTAGTATATGGATGAGTGGAGCGAGGGATGGCAGCTAAAGTATTGATCGACGCGCGCAACCTGCATAAGGCATTCGGCGACCTTCAGGCGGTGAACGACCTTACACTGAAAATCCCCGCCGGGGAAATCTACGGGCTGGTCGGGCCGGATGGGGCTGGCAAGACCACCAGCATACGCCTGCTATGCGGAGCTCTGCGCCTCAACCGGGGCGAAGTGAGGGTCGCCGGCTACGACGTCTACCGCCAGACGGAGCAGGCCCGCGCCCAGATCGGTTACCTTCCGCAGCGCTTCTCCCTCTATGAAGACCTGACCGTGCTCGAGAACATCCGCTTCTTCGCCGAAACGCGCGGTTTATCCTCTGCCGAATGGCAGCCGCGCTGTATGGAAATCCTGAGGTTCGTCGGCCTGGCAGAGTTCATCGACCGTCGCGCCGGCCACCTCTCCGGCGGCATGAGGCAGAAGCTGGGCCTGGCGGCCGCCCTGGTGCACCGGCCGCGGGTGCTGCTTTTGGACGAACCCACCACCGGCGTGGACCCGGTCACCCGCCAGGACTTCTGGCAGTTGATCATCCACCTGGTTGCCCAGGGGCGTGTGGCCGTTTTGGTCAGTACCCCTTACATGGACGAAGCTGCTCGCTGCACGCGGGTCGGCTTCATGCGAGGCGGCCGGCTGGTGGTCGAAGGGACGCCGGCCGAGCTGGTCGCTCGCCTTAAAGGCCAAGTGCTCGAGCTGGTTGGCCAGCCCCTGACTCTCATGCGCAGGTTGTCTTCTTCCGACCAGGGTGTGGAGGATAGCCAGATGTTCGGCGATCGTATGCACCTGCGCGTCCGCAAAGGTCAGATGAAGGACGTCATCAAGCGCTTGAAACAGCGTATCCGTGATGAAGGTGGCGAGTTGCGTGCTTTGCGGCCCATCCAACCCTCGCTGGAAGACGTGTTTATCGCATTGGTGGAGAACAACCATGAGTGAGCCGGTTATCCTGGTCGAAGGGTTGACCCGCCGTTTCGGTGATTTCACCGCCGTGGATCACGTCTCATTCCAGGTGAGCGCCAGAGAGGTTGTTGGCTACCTGGGTCCTAACGGTTGTGGAAAGACCACCACCATCCGCATGCTGCTCGGGTTGCTCATCCCCAGCGAAGGGCGAGCCAGCGTCCTGGGATACGACGTGGTTCGCCAGTCCGAGCAGGTGCGCGCCCGGGTAGGGTACATGTCGCAGAAGTTTGCCCTGTATTACGATCTGACCGTCAGGGAGAACCTGGCCTTCTACGGAGGCGTGTATGGAGTGCAAGGGGGAAAACGCCTGGATGAAGTCCTGGATCAGGTGGGGCTGAGACAGGTGCAGAGGGAAATCGCTGGTGAGCTATCCGCTGGCTGGCGCCAACGCCTGGCGCTGGGGACCGCCATCGTCCATCGCCCCAAGCTGCTGTTCCTGGATGAGCCCACCAGCGGCGTGGATCCCACCGCGCGGCGAGCTTTCTGGGATCTAATCTATGCCCTGGTCGACCAGGGGGTAACCGCGCTGGTTACTACCCATTACATGGACGAAGCCGAATATTGCGGGCGGGTGGGTATCATGCGTGATGGCCAGTTGCTGGCCATGGACACCCCCTCCTCCCTGAAAGCCAATTCCCTGCCTGGCCGGGCCTGGGACGTTTCCGGCGAGCCGCTGCTGCCCGCCCTGACCGCCCTTGAAAAGTGCGAGTGCGTCGACCGCGCCGGGCTGGCGGGCGACCACTTGCGGGCAATCACCCCCAAGAAGGTCACTGCCAGGGTGCTCAAGGACTATTTGCAGCAGGCCAGTATCCAGAATGTCAAGGTGAAGAGGGTGGAGCCCACCCTGGAAGACGTTTTCCTGGCATTGGCGACGAGACGGAATTGACCTCCTGGCGTATAATGTCCGTATGGCCAGGGACACCCCGCGCAACATATTCGCCGGGCTGTTGCAGCGCGAATTTATCATTCTCCCCTCTGGAAAAACTTTGTTGGACGTCCCTGGGGGGAATGTGCTCTATGCCGTAGCCGGATTTCTTCTCTGGGAAAAAGACTTGCCCCCTGGGGTCGTGGCGCGGGTTGGCGAAGACTATCCCCAACAATGGCTGGACACATTCGAGAAGCACGGCGTCGACACCCGCGGTGTAAAAATCCTCCCGGAAGCCCTCGACTTGCGCTATTTCGCTGCCTACTCCAGCCGCAACGTGCACACGAGCAAAGACCCGGTTGCCCATTTTGCCCGCCTGGGTTTGCCCTTTCCCAAAGCCCTGCTCGGGTACCGGGAGCCATCCGGTGAGCTCGATAGCCGCACCAACCTGCTGCCCACCTCCCTGCGTAAAGAAGACATCTTTCCAGTCTACCTGGACGCCACCGCCGTCCACCTGTGCGCCGTCGACTACCTTACCCATAGTTTGCTGCCGGCTCTGCTGCGCCAGGTGGGTTTCACCACTGTCACGCTGGACCCCTCGCCGGGTTATATGAATCCCACCTATTGGGGCGACGTGCCGGCTCTCATCCCCGGTTTGACGGCTTTCCTGCCTTCCGAGGACGATCTGCGCTTCCTTTTTCAGGGTCATAGCGACGACCTGTGGGAGATGGCGGAGGCCCTTTCAGCGTATGGCTGCGAGATCATCGTGATCAAGTGCGGCGAGCGCGGCCAGTTGCTCTACGATGCCGCGGGACGTAACCGTTGGGAGATCTCCTCCTATCCCTCGCGGGTGGTCGACCCGGTGGGTGTTGGAGATGCCTTCAGCGGCGGCTTCCTGGCCGGGTACCGGCGCACCTACGACCCCGTCGAAGCTGCCTTGTGGGGCAATATCTCTGCCTCCCTGGTCATCGAAGGCATGGGGCCCTTTTACGTCTTGGACGCCCTTACCGGCCTGGCAGAAATGCGCCTGGAGTCAGTCAGGCAATCGGTGCGCAAGGTGTGATCTATGGACGAGCGCCTGGTTGCCCGTGTCCTGCATTTAGCCGTGGAGATCCAACAAATCCCAGCCCCGACCTTTGGCGAAGGCAAGCGGGCTTCCTTTGTGAGAGAGTTTTTTCAGGAAACCGGTCTGCACTATGTATCCACCGACGAAGCTGGCAACGTCTACGGGCAAATCCCCGGTAAAGGTGTTCGCCCACCCCTGGTGGTCTCGGCTCACCTGGACACGGTCTTCTCAGAGTTGGTGGACCTCTCGGTGAAGCGCAGCCCGGAGATGATTTCCGGACCGGGCATCGGCGATAATTCCATTGGCGTGGCCAGCCTGCTGGGGCTGGTCTGGGCCTTGCGCTCGCTGGGACAGCAGTTGCCCGGCGACCTCTGGCTGGTGGCTAACGTGTGCGAGGAAGGCTTAGGCAATCTGGACGGAATGCGTCGGGTGGTCGACCGTTTCGGCGACCAGGTAGCCGCTTACATCGTCCTGGAGGGCATGTCGCTGGAGCATATCTACCATCGCGGGGTGAGCGTGCTGCGTTACCGTATCACCGCCCGCACCGCCGGCGGCCACTCCTGGGTGGATTACGGCCGGCCTAACGCCATCAACGAGCTGGCTGCTCTGGTCTGTCGTCTGGAGGCCATCGAGCTTCCGGAGCAGCCCCGCACCGTCCTGAACGTGGGCGTCTTCAATGGGGGCACGACGGTCAACTCCATCGCCGCCGAAGCCAGCATCGAGGTGGATTTGCGTGCCGAGGTTCCAGGTGATTTAAAAGCTCTGGCTGCCCAGGTGAGCAAGCTGGTTAAAGACTCCAACCGGCCGGGAGTGCAGGTCAGCAGCGAAGCCATCGGGCGGCGACCAGCCGGGGAAATCCCTGCCGACCACCCGCTGGTGCTCCTGGCTCGACGCTGCCTGGAGGAGCAGGGCATCCATGCGGGGCTCAACACCGGCTCGACGGACGCCAACATCCCCCTCAGCCTGGGTATCCCTGCCGTTTGTGTGGGGATCACCACTGGCAGTGGAGCCCACACGCCCGCCGAGTTCATCCAAACTCGCCCCGTGCTGCGCGGCCTGGCCAGCCTGGTCAGGCTGGTGCAGGGGGCTTATTCGTTGGAATAGAGGCTTTAGCCTTTAGCCGGGATTGCC
>Ga0299912_10001033_pt1 | contig 22512 bp, 22 predicted proteins | sample RVTome_2_FD_207667 | JGI IMG/M metagenome (GOLD analysis project Ga0299912, IMG submission 207667) | Soil microbial communities from uranium-contaminated site in the Upper Colorado River Basin, Wyoming, United States - RVT95D214 (version 2) ... | reverse complement strand
CATCAAGTGTTCTTTGATTGGTTTCTTGAACAGTTAAGGAAATTACAGGGTTTACCAGTCCGATTTTAGGTCCGACTGCAACAACGTCAGGAGAATTTTGTTGTGTTTTGTCCGGTGTTTGCAATAACCATCCTTCAGGCACACTAAATCCTATCTCATGCTCGGCGCTTTCATATTTTTGATTGCCGGTTGACGGGGTTACCGTCGATTCGGTACGTTCTGGTTCTTGTAATTCAAGAAGATTTGGCACATCTGAGCGATTGACTATTGTAATTTTTGTAATTTTTACTTGTTCAGGGCTTGCTGGTTTATCTCCAGAATCTGTTTTAACAGTGGCAATTTTATCAAGCGTTTCAAAACTTTCTGCAGTTACAATTCTACCAAACACAGTATATTGTTCATCTAGAAAATTAGAATCAGCATGAACAATGAAGAACTGAGAGCCTCCGCTGTTGGGGTCAGCCGATCTTGCCATGGAAACAATTCCACGATTGTGTTTGATTGTGTTAAATTCAGCATCCACACTTGTGCTTGGACCACCGGTTCCCCACGTGCTTGGATCGCCGCTAATTGTGTTTGGATCGCCGCCCTGAATCATAAATCCAGGAATGATTCTATGAAAAAGAGTTCCGTCATAAAATCCAGATTGAGATAGTTTGATAAAATTTTCAACGTGTTTTGGTGCATCGTCATAAAAAAATTCTATCGTAATGTTTCCGGAATTGGTTTCTAAAACAGCCACAGGATTTAGCATGTTAATTTTGTTAATTCCAATTTCTTGAGCAAATGCATTGGTTCCAAAACAAACCAAAAGTAATGAGACGGACAAAATCAAGAAAATTTTATTCAATAATTTTTTCGGTAAATTCTTACTTAAAAGCTAATTGTATTAGTTTTTAACAAAGTCCAACAAATCAACGAATATGGAACCTGATGAAAAGATTCAGGCACACTTGGTTTCAGTATGGAGAGAATCTAAAAAATTCTTTTCAATTGGCGGTAAGGAGGGAATGCTGGTACTTACTGACAAACATCTGATGTTCATCCACAAGACAGAGTCAAAAATGAATTGGTGGAAGGCAATTACTCAAAGACAGGTAATTAATTTTATCAAATCAAAAAATACTATGATTCGTCACGATGGGTATAATGAAAAAGATTTGATGAACGACTGTGAGGATGATAGAAATGTCGAATTAAATTTTGATGATGTTTCCAGTATCGGTTTTACAGAAAAAGATTGGGGAAGTTCATTGCAATTAGAGTATCAAAAAGATGGAAAAGATGAGAAATTTCAGTATTCAATAGCCCAAGATTGGGTAAAATATCCCGTAAAAGAGCCTACAAAATACATGAAAGTGGATTGGGAGCCTTTTGTGCAATATATTAAAGACAGGCAGAAATTTACAAAATAAAATTGAAAGTATACGCTGTGGGTGTTGGGCCTGGTTCTCCAAAATATGTAACAGAGATTGTTAAAGAAATAATTCAGAATTGCGATGTTGTTATCGGTTACAAATACACACTAAAAACAATAGAGGGTTTGATCGTAGGAAAAGAAGTTTATGAAATCACTATGAACGATCAAGAGGATTCTTATCAAAAAATTCTTCCAGAACTAATGGATAGAACACTGGTTATTCCATTTACTGGTGATGTTAATTTTTCAGAATCAGAGGTTGTAGATAGACTAATAGAAATTTTTGGAGAAGTTGAGATTGTTCCAGGCATTAGCTCAATTCAAGTTGCAGCATCAAGAGCAAAAGTTCCTCTTGATAAATCCAAGGTAATTACAATGCATGTAACAACTCCTATCGAGGACAAGAAATTGGAATTGCAAAAAGCGCTGATTGATGGTTTTAGCGTGGTTTTGGTACCAAGACCTTGGCCAAAACAACCAGACAGGCATTTCATGCCCTCTGAAATAGCAATTTACCTTCGAGAACATAATTTTGATACCGGCAGGATGAAAGTTCATGTTTACGAGGCAATAACTACTGAAAACGAGACATGTTTTGATGGAACTGTGAAGGAGTTGGAGGGAAAAGAATTTTCCGATTTGTCTGTAATGGTTTTCAATCAAACAAGTCTTGATTCATACATGAATTACAGATGGCAATGGGAAAATTAGTTACCCCGTTGATTACTTGCAGTATTAAAATTATCCACAACATTGAAACTTGCTACTTCAAGTTTCATCCATGTATAATCAGGATCATATAATTTGTAAATTCCCAATCCGTTAAAGGTAATAGTGGTGGATTCGCCTGGTGTAATGTTTCCAGTTGAAATTCTTCCATCAGATTTAGGATTCAATCGATCGTCATAATTTCCACTGATAATACTGTGATTATTTACATCATCATTTACTATAGTAATCGTAGTGCCTGGTTGTACAGTAAGCCTCTCAACAGAAAAGAATCGAAGATTAATTGATGAATTCACTCCTGGTGTTAAATCATCAGTAGTTTTTTGTACTGATGAACCTTTAAGAATGTGAATTATAATATCTGTTGATTTTTCAGTCTCCATAGTTGAAGTTTTTGATAATGTGGATAGTTTTGCAGTGTAAATTATTTTGTAGGTATCATCAGATGTTGTAATTCTTCCAGTAAAACCATAAACTGATGCGTCTTTACTTTCCTCAACTAATCTTCCAAAAAAGCTAATTGAAGAATCAAATCCATTTGAACTTTCAATATTACCATTCATTCGAATATATTTGCCTTCACGCAAAAATTTTCCCTGTAAATTGGAAATTAGAAATTCTTCTTCATCTAGAGTAATAAAACCGTCTTCTATGAGAAAGTCAATTGTACTTCCGCGTTGATTTTGAGAAGACAGACCCAAATCAACCTCAGATATTCTAATTGTTTCCTCAGTTACTGCAAAACCCGAACCCTCTAAAAGAAATGCTTGGTTCTCAGAGATTTCAGCGAACGATTCATTCGCAAAACATCCTGACAAGACTACAAGTAAGGCTAATAATACAAAAACTGCTTTCATGATTAAATTTGATCCAATTTGGTTTATAATTTGCTACTAAATTATTTTAGACCGATTAGGCAAATTTACAGATAAGCCTAAAAATTACAAACCAGGTACAACCAACTCGTTTTCTTGAGCTAATTCTATCATGTAAAATTCTAGATAGCCTCCAGCCAAAAGAAGACCCACTACAATTCCAATCTCAATCAATGTTGGCTTTACAAATGGAACCAGGTCTATTTTTTTAGCTATTGCTTTGATCAAGATAAAACTTCTGGAAATTCCAAAGGAATATGCAACTAATTCCATCAATCCAAACGGAGACAAGAAAAGAATTGAAAGTGGGGGAATTTCAGCAATTTGTGGTGACGTCAGCGCTATCGAGGCAAAAGCAAATCCGGTGGACCAGGCGGAAAAAAGTCCCCACGCAACGCCAAATCCCGGAATAAACATTGGAAGTGAGATAGTCAAATTGTGAATAAAGATTCCAAACGCATCAATGTCTAAAACAAGATCTTCAAATTCTGCCATGAAGGCATTTGCCTCCTCTATACTCACAGTGGACATGGATCCGATTTGGTATGCAACTGCAAAAAGTACGAGAAATGCAAAAAATGTGATTATTCTAATTTTATTCACATAGCCACACCCCCATGAACAATATTTGAGGGTTGGTGTGGGCGCAGATTTAATTAAACCAGATGATATTTTTTGATATGAAAAAGGAGATCTCCTTCGCGTTAAACTATGCGTTAAACAAGGGATTCCAGATTCATCCTGACGCCTTTAAAATATTGGAAAATGTGGATGTTAAAAAATTAGAGAGGATCATCAAGGAAATAGTAAGGGAGAAGACAAGACAGAAACTGTTTCAAATCAACCAGGATGATTTAGAAACATACCTTGGAATTAAAGAGGATTTGTCATTACAGAGTGAAGTCAAAATATTATCAGACCCGACCGGCAAGATTACATCCGGAGAGGGGGTCAAGGGGTATAATGCCCTGTTTTCTAGTCGTTTTAACAAACTCAAACGAATCATTTCAGACAGGCCAGAATCAAAGATCCTCAAGTCTGCGGCATCTCTAAAAAATGCAAAAATTGATGATGACTTGTATGTATGTGGGCTGGTCACGGTTAGAAATTCCGAGAGAAACGTCACAAAGATAGTCTTAGAGGATCCTTCAGGCTCGTTTGAGGGCATTATTTTTGACGAGGAATTGCAAAAAACCGCCGGAACTCTGCTGATGGATCAGTTTGTTATGGCAAGGATAGGCTCTGCTAAAAACTCAGGATACATCATCAAGGATTTAATTTTTCCAGATATTCCGGATCAGGCAAAAAACAAGTCAGAGAGTGATGCATATGCAGTCTTTCTATCCGATCTGCATATTGGAAGTAAATACTTCATGGAAGAGGAGTTTATGGATTTTGTATCATGGATATCCAGTCCAGATCCGGTTGCAAGAAAAATTCGGTTTGTCCTAATTGGTGGGGATATAGTAGACGGTGTTGGAATATACCCAAACCAAAACAAAGAACTGGTTTGCCAGACAATACAGGAGCAATTAAAAAAAGCAGAGGATTTGATTGACAAAATCCCCAAAAATGTGAAAATCATCATAATGCCAGGAAACCACGATCCTGGCAGAAGGGCGTTGCCGCAACCGGCCATTCCTAAAAAATACAATTCGGGGCTGTGGGAAAGGGAAAACGTGATAATGGTTGGCAATCCGGCCGTAGTCTCGTTAAACGGAGTCATCGTGTCAATGTTTCATGGACAAAGCATAGATGATATTGTAAAGACCACGCCCGGTCTTAGCTATGACAGGCCTACTAATGTTATGAAACACCTTCTCAAAGCAAGACATCTTAGTCCGATTTATGGCAGCCAGACACCAATTGCGCCTGAAATGGAGGATCTTTTGGTGATCCAGGACATTCCAGACATCTTTCATGTAGGTCATGTTCATAGAGCCCAATTGGACATGTACAAAGGAATCCTGCTGGTAAATTCTGGTTCTTGGCAGAAACAGACTCCTTTTCAGGCAAGTGTTGGAATGACTCCAAATCCCGGCATTGCCATAGTTGTCAATCTGAAGACCTTTCAAGTCTTCCATGAAAATTATAGTTCAAACTTAGATAATATCTTGCAGACTTAGATCGTCCTTGAATGTCTTCTTTATCATCTCGGATGATACTGTAAGTTTGTATTTTTTTGTCCTGCCGTGAATGCCTTGGTGGATTAGTCTTCCAGAAATAATTCCTGATAGTTCAATTTCACTGAGCATTTGAGTAACTCTTCTTTGAGTTAGCGCATCTTTCCCAACTGCCTTGCAGAGGTTTTTGTAGGAAGAGTAAATCTCGCCAGTAGAAGACCCGTTTGCCTTCATTATGGCTAAAAGCACCAGTTTTTCATGTAGGGGATATGACTTGAGGGAGGTCTCTTCCTTGTTTTCCTCGATTTTTAGAGAGGCTTCCCTAACATGTTCAATTGTGACTTTGTCAGATTGTTGTCTCTCGGCAAGTTCGCCAGAAACACGGAGTAAATCAATAGCCCTTCTGGCATCGCCGTGTTCTCCCCCTGCAAGGGCAGCACAGAGATTCAAAGCTGGCTCCTCTACGGAGTTTTCGATAAAAGATTCGACGATTCTCTCCTCGAGAATTTTTTTAATCTGTTCAACGTTATAGTTTGTAAATACAATCTCCTCTTCGCCCAAACTGCTAATTACCCTAGGATCAAGCTTTTCTTTGAATGTCAAATCGTTTGATATTCCCACCATGGTTAGAGAGCCTTCCTTTAGTTGCTCGTTTGCTCTTGTGAGCTGATAGAGGATGTCTTTGCCAGTTTTTGCCACCAGTTGGGCAAGATAATCAATTTCATCAATTACAAAAATTGCGTTGAGTTTTCCTTCGTCGATTTTGTTTAGCAGCCTTTTGAAGACCTCGCTGATGGCAAGTCCGGTTGTGGGTAGTTCCTTCTCATTTAGGTCCAATTGCCTGCCTAGACTGACCAACAATCCGTACAATGTTGTCTCATTTTTTGAATTGGAATACACGAGTTTTATTGGAAAGTTTGATTTTTCAACTCTTTCTTGGATTTTGGATAGTACTTTTTTTACAACCAGAGTTTTGCCTGTTCCAGGTTTTCCATATACCAGGAGGTTTGACGGTCTTGATTGTTTTAGAATTGGTAGTAGAGATTGTGTAACCTGTTCCTGTTCAGATTTCCTATGGAAGATAATTTCTGGAATGTATGTAAAATGAAGAATCTCTCGATTTTTAATTATTGATTTTCCAGATTCAGCTGCATCAAGCAGATCATCTATCGGATCAGACATACTCACACACCTTCATTTCTTTCCAATGCTAACATAACTTCATCTGAATTAAGAGAGTATAGTATAGAATAGTAGTTGTAGTTTAGTTTGTAATGAATTATTTTTAGTTAGTTTTAGATTTTCTATTAAAAAAAATTAAAGAAAAAGACAGAGTGGAAATATTGGTGTGTGGGTTTAATCCTGAGTTAGGTATGGGTTAACAGAACTGTTAATTTGGTGTTAAGAAATGTCTAAAAAAACTCATTTTGACCCCTTTATTTCCATTCCAGGCGTTAAGATGGATGTTAACATTGTAAATATCTCAAATCTAACCCCTTTATTTCCATTCCAGGCACGAAAACCTCTCTATTTAGGGGCCTAATTGAAGATTAGTTGTTAATAACAAAAAACACCCTAGGCGTGGCCTAGGCAGTCAATGTTAACAAACTACTTAGTTAACAAATATTCTGGGATCATTTGAACTGTTAACCTCTGATCAATTAGATCTCAAAGATGGCTAACAAACGTATTCGAATAGATATGGAAGACTCTGATGGTGCACGATATGACATCAAGGTAGAGGGTAATGTTACCAGGGACAAAATTCTCAAAATATTTGAAATGATGGACTTGATGAATATTGAAGAGGAACAAGCACCAATAAACATGGATTCAATAGGCTCTAAAATTTGGAATATTATTGATAAATTCTTCCCAATGGGCAAATTTACCTCTACAAACATTCTTGAGAAATATGAGGACGAATACAACGAACCTGTGAAACTGAGTATTATTTCCACATACTTGTCACGATTTGCTGCAAAAGGGAGGGTAAATAGGACTAGAACTGGCCGAGAATGGACATACCAATCCATCAAAATAGCCCAAAAACAACAACCAACAATTAAGAAATAGTTACTTTTCTTACCAATAATCGATCTTTTCCAAGAATTACTTTGACATATTCGCCTTTTTGAAGATCCATATACTTTCTAAACTGTTTTGGGATTGATATTGTTCCAGCAGAAGTAATTTTTACTAAAACTTCATTATCTTGAACAGACATATTACTATTATAAATTAATAATATATATAATTTATTAAATTATCTAATTCTAGATTTATTATAAAACATACATATTTTCGTTTAAATCAACAAAAAATTCAACAAATTTACTACTAAAAAATCCAGAAATATTTTACTGTACTAAGAGATTGTTGTCTGTTTGTTCCACTTTTGCAATTCCCTTTTCAGTAATTGAGTAAGTATAAGGTTTTGAATCTATATTCCTTTGAACATATCCCTCTTCAAACATCTTTTTCATTAGGCGTGAAGTATGTTCTCTACTTTTCTTTAATGTGATTTGGATATCACGTGATGTCATGTCTTTGGTTGTGATTAGATGCAACACATAATTAATTGGATTTGTAGGTATGATATTTTGAATATTAGGCGTAGAATTTTCTTTTTCAGGTATGGCTTTTACTTTACTGGCAACCTCAATTGGTTTTTCTTGAACCTCATTCTTTGCTAATTTTTCTAAGAATTGTTTTAATTCAAGATTAGGATCCTCTACTTTTTGCTCAATTCCTTGAATTTCTAATGAATCTAGGCGTATTTTCATATCGATTAACTGTCTTTCATAATATTCTAAACGTTCAGCCTGTGAAGGATCAAATCCATCCATTCTAGTTTTTACAAGCGGACGTATTTTGATGTAGGTATACAAACCCACAATACCGATAACAAATGCCAGAATCACACCTAAAATCACTTCAGGTTCAGGAATTTCTACCAACATCACAACTTCTATGCCTGCAACGTGATTTATCATGATTGAGCAATATTATTTCACACTTTAGATTGACAATCTCACACATATTATCACACATAGTTTAATTTGATGTATTCTCAGGCAATCACATACATCACATATTACATGCCTGACGAACGAGCCTATCAATCACATCAATCACCTCATCTTCTCTTTCAGGAAAAATATCACTATCATTAATCACACTAATCTGTTCGGAAAGCTTTGATATCACATCTATATCGTCTGGCAAAAGTATGCCTAAACCACGAAAAAGTATGATGGAGTAGAATAATCCCATTAATTTGTCTCTGGATTGCCCAACCTGCCTGTAATACGCACCTTTACTTATGGAAAAATTGGATTCAAGAAGATCTTTCTGATTTAAAATAATTTCAACTTGTCGCTCTGTAAACAGTGATTTTTTGATAATTTTACGAATAATGTTATTAAAATTGGATTGTTCTAACTTGTCCATAGCTATACAAATCTGTATACTGCATTCCAATTAAACTTTAAAGCGACATGTACGAACCCATTCTATGGTTGGAAACAAAGTTGAATCGTTCCTAAAATCAGAATTAAAAAAGAAAAATGCGTTGTTGTTCGTGTTAATTGATTCAGAAGTATCCAATTTAGAGGCATCAAGCAAACTTGCAAAAGATGTTGAAAAGATTGGAGCCTCGGCAATTCTGGTTGGAGGCTCGTCAGCAACTGATCAAATTGAGATGTCGCAAGTTGTCAAAGGCATTAAAAAAGGTCTAAAAATTCCGATTATTCTATTTCCAGGCAATGTCACAGGTGTTGTGCCTGATGCAGATGCAATATTGTTTAGCTCGTTAATGAATTCCGAAAATCCATATTTTATCACCCAGGCACAGGCTTTGGGCGCTCCAAGTGTCTTAAAATTTGGATTAGAACCACTTCCAACTGCCTATTTGGTAATAGGAGATGGAACATCAGCATGGTTTGTCGGTTCAGCAAGGGGGATTCCGTTTGAAAAACCAAAAATTGCTGCAGCATACGCTCTAGCTGCCCAGTTTCTTGGCATGAGGTTTGTTTACTTGGAGGCAGGCTCTGGTGCAAAAACCAGTGTTACTCCTGAAATGGTAAAAACTGTCAGACATGCATTTAATGGATTTTTGATAGTAGGCGGAGGCATCAAAGATGTAAAAACCGCTCAAAGTTTGGTTAAAGCCGGAGCTGATGCATTAGTCATTGGAACTTTTCTTGAAAAGGGGGGAAGCATCAAAAAACTCGAAGAAATAGCAAAAGTAATTCAAAGAAGATAGTGGAGGACGTATTATGTCTGAAAACGATGCAATCTCTCGAATTAGTGATATCAAGATGCCCGATTTTTATCTGGATTACTACACCGGTCTTTCAAACGAGACATACAGAATATTCGAGCATGCAGCATCAGCAAAATCTAGTCTAGCCGACTCTTCGGGTATCGTTGAGCCTAAAATCGCATTTGATTTAGCAGACAGAGTTGCAAAAATGCACGAAATTGACATTGCAGATCCCCTGAGAGAAATTTTAAAAATTAATGGAAAAGAACTTTCTGCATTAATTTTAGCAAAGGAGATTGCTTTGGGCAAATACTGTCTCCCAGATGCCACTTTGGAAGACAAGTTGGATCTTGCAGTACGTGTAGGCTTGGCAATAATTACGGAAGGAGTCACTATTGCACCACTGCAAGGAATCAGCGAAGTAAAGATAAAGAAAAATAAAGACGGCACTGAATACCTATCTGTTTCAATTGCAGGACCGATGCGTTCAGCAGGGGGAACAGAATCTGCAGTTACTTTGTTAATTGCAGATCATGTTAGAAAAATAGCAGGCCTATCAAAATTTCAAGCTAACTCATTTGATGATGAAACAGGTAGGTTTGTTGAGGAATTACGAATCTATGAGAGAGAAGCAAGCAGTTTTCAGTTTCATATCTTAGACGAGGACATTGAACATGTCATTCGCAATCTTCCCGTAGAATTAGCAGGCGTTGATACAGACCCATATGAAGTAGTCAACCACAAATCTATGGTTCGAATCAAGACCGACCGGGTTAGGGGAGGTGCCCTACGTGTCTTAAATGACGGACTGATCGGAAGATCAAAGAAACTCCTCAAAAGAATTGAATTGTACAATCTAGATGGATGGGAATGGCTCAATGATCTTAAAGGAGCCGTTCAGACTGGTGATAATCAAGAGGATGCAGCTGCTAAAAGAATGCGTGAAGTGATCACCGGCAGATCAGTTTTATCCATGCCTAACAAATTAGGCGGATTTCGTTTAAGGTATGGACGGGCATGCAACACGGGCTTTGCAGCTGTAGGAATTCATCCAGTTATTGCTGAAATCCTCGATCATACGGTAGCTGTGGGAACACAAATCAAAATAGACATTCCTGGAAAAGGGGCGACGGTGGCCTTTGTTGATTCAATTGATACCCCGACAGTTCGCCTCAATGATGGAAGCGTTGTAAAAATTCGAGATGTCAAACATGGATTAGAAATTAAAAATGAAATAGAAAAAATTCTGCATCTTGGGGACATTCTAATTTCATTTGGAGATTTTTTTGAAAACAATGCCCAATTAGTTCCTTCAGCCTATGTCGAAGAATTTTGGATAGAGGAATTAAAGCAAAAAATTCAAAAACACGAACCAAATGATCAGTATCTAAATCAATTTTTGAGTAGAACGCCTACAATAGATGAAGCTCTAAAAATTTCCCTTGATTTTAAATTCCCACTCCACCCGCATTATTTGTATTTCTGGGACAAAATTTCATCCGATGATCTTCTCAAACTTTTAGAACCAAAGAAAGTCAATGAAACATCAATTGAATATCCAATCCAAGCAAAGAAAATACTTGAAAACCTGGGGACTCCACATAAAGTTGAAAACGAAACACTGATCTTAGAACACCAGGAGGCAAAAATTTTCTTTAACTTGCTGTTTAGAGAAAAACCAACAATCACTGATTTATCCGTACCAAAAATTTTGACAGAATCATCGGGAATTCAAATTAACAATAAATTTTCAACAACCATCGGAGTCAGAATAGGAAGACCTGAAAAAGCAGCTCCTAGACAAATGAAGCCCCCAACCCATGTGTTATTTCCCATTGGCGAACAGGGCGGACCTACACGAGATCTTCTTAAAGCGTCCAGAACTGAGAACTTTTTCACTGATCTTTACAACCGATTTTGTACTACGTGTAATCAGCCATCAATCAGCATAAAATGCTCCATTTGTGGCACAAAGACCACAATTACTTTCAGATGTTCCAATTGTAGAGATACACTCAAGGAACCATTTTGTGAAAAATGTAAGCGAAAAGCTCCAACCCATTCCCACCAGCCATTTTCTCTCAAGACAAGATTGCTTTTAGCGCAGGAAAAGATGGGGATTCGTGCAAAGGAACCGTTCAAGGGAGTTAAGGTGCTAATCAATCAAGACAAGATTGCAGAACCTCTTGAAAAAGGGCTTGTAAGGCAAAACTTTGGATTGACAACTTTCAAAGACGGGACAGTTAGATTTGATGCAACAAATTCCCCACTGACGCAGTTCAAACCATCATGGATTGGAACATCCGTTGAGAAATTAAAATCTCTTGGATATTCTCATGACATTGATGGCAAGGCACTTGAATCTGTAGATCAGACTGTTGAACTTCGAATGCAGGATGTTGTCATCCCATATGAAAGCGGCAAGTATTTGGTTTCTATATGCAAATACATCGACGTTCTGTTGGAGAAATTCTACGGCAAATCTTCATTTTATAATGTAAAAAATTCTGAGGAATTAATCGGACATCTGATAATTGGTTTAGCTCCCCACACATCTGTGGGAATAGTAGGACGGATCATAGGATATACCGAAACACACGTTTGTTTTGCAACTCCAAACTGGCATTCTGCTAAGAGGAGGGATGCTGACGGAGATGCTGATTCAGTAATGCTTCTAATGGATAGCCTTCTAAATTTTTCCAGGCAGTTTCTTTCTGATAGAATTGGTGGGTTGATGGATGCACCGTTGTTAATTCAGCCCCATGTTTTACCACATGAATCACAACCTCAGGCACACAACCTTGAAGTCACAAAAATCCTACCTCTGGAATTCTTTGAATCAACATTCAAGGAAATTAAAGCGTCAGATGTATCATCCGTAGAAATTATCAAATCACGCCTTGACACCGAAAGACAATTTTATGACTACCATTTTACGCATTCCACTTCATCTCTTACCACGTCAAAATCGAGGAGTGCATATTCCACACTCGGTTCAATGCTTGACAAATTTGATATGCAAGTTAGGAATGCTGAACTAATCGACGCTGTAAATCCCTCAGAACTTGTTTCAAATGTGATTTCAACACATTTGGTTCCAGACTTGATGGGAAATCTTAGGGCTTATGCAAGACAAAGTTTCAGATGCACAGCTTGTGGGGCATCATATCGAAGAATGCCGCTTATCCAAACTTGCACTACCCAAGGCTGTGGACACAAGCTAATTGCTACAATTACAAGAGGCTCCGTAGAAAAATATCTAAAACTTGCAAAAAGATTGGTTGAGAAATACGATGTTGGAGAATACCAGAGAGGAAGAATTCATGCCCTGTCAGATGAAATTGAACTGGTGTTTGGAAAGAGTAGAGGAGATCAGTCCTTGCTTACAGACTATTCGTAAATCTATCTTAGCTTGACATATTCATAAGCGCCCAATTTATTGTCAAAACAAAACTTGACTTTTTGATAGTCCTTTCTGAACGCTTTAACTTTTGAAAGTATCTTCTTTGGATCCTTTTTATCAATTATGACTTGTTTTATGTATGAGGCAATTTCTTGCATCTCGTTCTTTTTCATTCCTAATCGTGTAATTTCAGAAACTCCTAATCTAATTCCACCTGGATGGAAATAATTTCTGCCAGCTTTGATATCTCCTGGAATAAGTTGTCTGTTTACGATGATGTTTGCTTTTTCTAAATTAGCTTCCACCTTTCCACCATCAGAATAATCTAGAACATTTACAGCAATTTGATGTGATTGTGTAAATCCTCTATTTTCTCCTAATACCTTGAAGCCATGATCACTCAGGGCTTCTGCAAATATTTTGGCATTCTTGATCACCTCAATCGCATAATCCTTTCCAAACTCTAAGGCTTCTGCAAATGCAACCGCTTTTCCGGCCATATGATGGATATGGTGACTGCTAGTTAGTCCAGGGAAAGTTGCTTTTTTGATAGCTTCCTCATGTTCTTCTGAACCCAAAACAAGTCCTCCTTGAGGACCAAACAAAGTCTTATGAGTACTCATAGTCATTGTATCTGCCCCTTCACGTAGAGGATCCTGGAATTTCCCACCTGCAATTAATCCTGCAACATGAGCTGCATCATAATTGATATGCATGTCATAACTCTTCAGAAAATCTGATAATTCTTTGACAGGATGGGGAAACAAGAACAATGATCCGCCAAACATTGCCATTTTTGGAACACGATTTTCTTTTTTGAGATCTTTTACTTTTTGCTTGGTTTTATCTACATCAATTGTCATTTCTTCAGCATCAAATGGATAGAATTCTATTTCTAATCCGTGAACCAGTCCGGCAGTTCCAGAATGCTCCTTCTTACCATGAGAGATATGTCCTCCTGCTGGGATTGACGGTGCCAACATAATGTCTCCTGGATTCGTAAATGCAGAATAAATTGCCAAGTTTGCAACAACTCCTGAAATTGGTCTGACATCCGCAAATTTTGCTTTGAACAGTTTTTTAGCTAATTTCATACATTCAAACTCTACCTCGTCAATGTAGACACAGCCGGCATAGACCCTTTCTCCAGGCCATCCCTCAGCATACCTATTTCCAAAATCAGAAATTATTGCTTCCCTAACCGCAGGACTGGGGATATTTTCACTTGCAATTAATGGAATTGAATTTTCAAACCATTTGTGATGCTCTTTTAAATTTGTAAAAATTTTATCATAGGATTCCTTGTTCTGGGATTTAACCATATTTTGCAATTTTATTTTCCCAATTTAAAAACACCGATATCATTTTAAAATCACCGATCTTGATCTGGAAGGTATAAAAGGGGATTCATGGGTTTTGGCATCTATGGGAATGCAGGCAACTTCAAAAGGCACTATGCCTGTTATTTTATTAAAAGAGGGCGGCACTGAAACTAAAGGACGAGAAGCCCAAAAGAACAACATCGCAGCAGCCAAAATCATTGCCGAAATTGTTCATACCAGCCTTGGTCCAAGAGGCATGGATAAAATGCTAGTTGACTCATTAGGAGACGTTACAATTACAAATGATGGTGCTACCATCCTAAAAGAAATTGATGTGCAGCATCCAGCAGCAAAAATGCTGGTCGAAATCTCAAAAACCACCGATAATGAAGTTGGAGACGGTACAACTTCTGCTGTCATATTGGCAGGCGCTTTACTTTCACAGGCTGAATCATTAATTGATTCAGATGTACATCCGACAATAATTGTAGATGGTTACAGAAAGGCTGCAAAAAAAGCTAAAGAATATCTTGAAGAAATTGCAGAGACAATTTCCGCAAATGATAAGACTATTCTAAATAAAATTGCAAAAACTTCAATGCAAACCAAACTAGTTAGAAAGGACTCTGATCAGCTGGCAGATATTATTGTAAAATCAGTCCTTGCTGTTGCAGAAAAAGACGGTGAAGCTTTTCAAGTTGACATTGATGATATTAAAGTAGAAAAGAAAGCAGGCGGTTCTATCAAAGATTCGGCCATCATTCAAGGCATTGTTCTTGATAAAGAAATTGTCCATGGCGGCATGCCCAGACTAATTACTGGTGCAAAAATTGCATTAATCAATACCGCGTTAGAAATTAGTAAAACTGAAACTGACGCAAAAATTAACATTTCAAACCCTCAACAGCTAAAAGCATTTTTAGATGAAGAACATAAAATGCTGAAAACAATGGTTGACAAAGTCATTGGTTCTGGCGCAAATGTTGTTTTATGTCAAAAGGGATTAGATGACATGGCTCAGCACTATCTTGCAAAAGCTGGAATTATAGCTGTTAGAAGAATTAAGGAAAGTGATCTTACTAAACTTGCAAAGGCAACAGGTGCCAGAATAGTTACCAATCTTGATGATCTTTTTGAAAAAGATCTTGGTGCTGCTGAAATTGTAGAGGAAAGAAAAATCGAAGATGACAAATGGGTATTTGTCGAAGGATGTAAAAATCCAAAATCTGTAACGCTACTTCTTCGCGCAGGCTCACAAAGGGTAGTAGACGAAGTTGAACGTTCTGTACATGATGCATTAATGGTTGTAAAAGATGTAATTTTAAAACCTCAAATTGTTGCAGGTGGCGGTGCTCCTGAGACATATGCAGCAACAAAAATTAGGGGCTGGGCCAAATCTTTAGAAGGCAGAGAACAACTTGCAGCAGAAAAATTTGCTGATGCTTTAGAAGAAATACCAATCACACTTGCTGAAAATGCAGGAATGGATCCAATTGATACCCTTACACTCTTACGTTCCAAACAACAGAAAGGAGAAAAATGGACCGGTATTGATGTGATGAAAGGCAAAGTTTCAAACATGAAATCAAGTGATATTATTGAACCACTTGCAGTTAAGCTTCAAATTATTTCAGCAGCTGCAGAAGCTGCATGCATGATTCTTAGAATCGATGATGTTATTGCCACTCAAAAATCTGCAGGCGGACCTCCTGGCGGAGAAGGCGGAATGCCACCTGGTATGGGCGGAATGGGTAGCATGGGTGGAATGGGTGGCATGCCTGACATGGGCGGAATGATGTAGATTATTTTGAAAACTTTTCAAACCTTTAATTGTTAATTATATTTACGAAAAATATTGAATCAACTGTCTTCTAAAGCGCTTACTGGATTCAAATACGTTTACCTGATTGCATTTTTTGCATTACTTGCGGGATTTTTCCATCCGTTAATCACTGACACAAGTTTTGATGGGGTGATAGTTGGGGTGTTGGTATTGTTTGTCGGTCTTGCGGGCGGGGTTCTGCTGTACAGATCTGCAACTTCTGAAAGTAAGAGGGTAATTTTTCTGGGAAGTGGATTTACTTTGATGGCTATTTCATTATACTATATTTTTCAATTGACTGGTAGAGCCTAAACATCAAAGTATAGATAAAATTCGTGCGGATGGGGCCTAATTGCTATCTCGCGCTGATCTCTTCTTTCTAATTCTATGATTTTGTCAATTACATCATTAGTGTAAATGGGGCTGAGGAATTTCCTGTCGCTCTCCAGCTCATCTAATGCTTCACCCAGGCTTTTTGGAAGAACCCCGATTCCTCTTTTAGCTCTGTCCGATTTTGTCATCTTGAAAATATCGTCGCGAACCTGTTCTCCTGGATCCATTTTTTTCTTAATGCCGTCCATTCCAGCTGCTGTGACGGCTGCAAATACCAGGTATGGGTTTGATGAAGGATCTGGAGCTCTGAACTCGAGTCTTTTTAGATTTGCATGTTGTTTTCCTTTGAGATGCTTTGGAACTCTTACAATGGCGGAACGATTTCCAGAACTCCATGCAATATATGCTGGAGCTTCGTATCCCGGAACTAATCTGTGATACGAGTTAGTTGTTGGGTTGCAAATTCCAGAAAGTGCTCTTGCATGATTGATTATGCCGCCACAAAAATATCTCCCAGTTTGGCTTAATTCGATTTCATCATCCGGATCATAGAATACGTTTTCTTTTCCTTTCCATAAGCTAACGTTAACGTGCATGCCAGAGCCAGCATCCATCGCAATCGGTTTTGGCATCATTGTTGCAACTTTTCCGTATTTTTGGGCGACATTTTTAATTACATATTTATAAGATTGAGCTGCATCTGCGGCATTTGTCATGTAATCGTATTTGATATCGATTTCACATTGTCCGGCCGTTGCTACTTCGTGATGATGGTTATCACACAAGATTCCAAAATTATTGCTAAGAATATTTACACATTCATTTCTAAAGGGCGCAAGAGTATCTGATGGAGTGCTAGGATAGTATCCTTCCTGCAAACCCATGGGATATCCATCACCTGATTGACTCCATGGAGCTTCTTTAGATTCAATTGAATAGGATTGACCTTTGTAAGGTGTTAGTACATCCCAATGCACCTTATCAAATACAAAGAATTCGACTTCTGGTCCCCAAGCACTATTGTCATAACCTTGAGTTTTGAGATATTCTTCAGCTTTTTGAGAAATTCCTCTGGGATCTCTTGACAATCGCCCCCTGTCTTCTCCCCAGTAAACATCACATAGCATCCTAGCTGTTTTGTTTTCAGTCATCCAGGGAATAACTGCAAACGTACTTGGATCAGGTTTTAGAAGCAAATCTGAATCATCTATTGAAGTAAACCCAACAATTGATGAGCCGTCCAATTTTGGTAGTCCGTCTCTCATTTGTTCTGGTGTAAAGGTATTTGCTGAAATTGTAGTATGATGAAAATGACCTGTCAGCCCTGTAAACTGAAGATCTATGAATTGAATACCTTCATGCTGAATTCTTGCAAAAACTTCGTCAGACGAATATGTGACTTGGATGGCTTTACCGTGGCTGACTTTATATGGCAATTTATTCTTCAATCAAACACAAATACACTAGCAATTTAAGGATTAGGTAAGAAATGTCAGAATCAAATCAAATTGATATACACTCTCTACATCACGCAGTTTTACGCGAAACTGAAAATGATTCGCTTTTAGAAATTGATTCAGATTTTTACAGAAATTTAGCTGACTTTATTGGAAATTTACAAAAACAAGAATTTGACGGAGTAGAAAACAAAATCAAAGACACTATGGTAGAAATGGTTACAGAATTAACATCATTATTGATAGAAATCAGACTAGATAAAATTTCAAACTCTTCTGATTTGGAGATAAGCCATCTGCTGGATGAAGAAAAATTCATTCTTGATTCACAAGAGGAACAAAAAGAAAGAATAGAGATGATTGTGTCTGCAACAATTAATGGAAAATCAAAATTCTTAGAATCATTGGCACAAAACCATAAAACAAAAAAAATCACTGTTAGATTCCTTCACGAAGTAGATGAAATTGTCGGCGCAGATCTTGAAAAATATGGCCCTTTTAAGACTGAAGACATAGCTACAATTCCATATGAAAATGCTCAGGCTTTAATTGCCAAAAATGTAGCAACTAAGGTTCATTTGGAAGACTAGATAGAAATTATACCTTTGTCATCATAAAATATGTCTCATACGGGCGTTGAAGTATTTGATTATCTTTTTTACACAATTTATCCCGTAATCGGAATTTTTGTTGTAGAAGTTATCAGCAGATTGGTAAAAGCACCAAAATGGATAAAATTGTGGACACAGGCAATTGTGTCCATTGGTTTTGGAATTTATTATTGGTTCATCCTGCCAGCACCACAAAATTTCCCAATGACTGCAATGGTGATGTTTGCACTTGCTATTGCTTTAATTTATCAGGGAAGAAGAGCAAAAATTTCTCCTGATAAAAGTCCGTACTGATTTTAAAATCTGCCAAAAATTCGTTTTAAAATATTTGGCTTGTTACGTCCACCGTCACGAATAACTTTTCTCTCCCCAAATTTGCTAGCTCTTATCTGACTAAGTTTTACACATCGATGTTCTTCAGGAAGTCTATGTTCTGCACAAAAAGGATCTTTGCAATAATTACAATGAAATGGCATCTCAGCCAAATCTCCACAATAAGCGCATTTTTCAGACTGCATGTTCTGTAATGCTATTTTTCTTTTAATAAAGGTGCTAGAACCTTTCCTGAATATTCTTAATCTCTAAACATTTTTACTATATTCAATCATAGTTTGGTTGATGATTAAAGACAAAGTTGCAATTATTACTGGAGCCAGCAGTGGAATAGGATTTGCCACTGCTTTGGCCTTGTCAAAGGCGGGTGCAAAAGTTGCCATAGGTGCTAGAAGAGTTGACAGGTTGGAAGAACTTGCAAAAAAAATCTCGGCCAATGGAGGAGAAGTATTTTATCAAAAATTGGATGTAACGCAAAGATCCGAATGTGAAAATTTTGCTAAAGCAGTTTTGGAGAAATGGGGCTCTATTGATATTCTTGTAAACAATGCGGGACTGATGCCTCTGAGTCTATTCAAAAGCCTCAAAGTTGATGAATGGGACAGAATGATTGATGTGAATATCAAGGGCGTGTTGTATTCTACGGGTGCTGTAATTTCACATATGAGAGAAAAAAAATCAGGGCATATAGTTAATCTTTCATCAGTGGCAGGAAGAGTAGTTTTTACAGGCGGTAGTGTTTATTGTGCAACTAAATATGCAGTCGCAGCATTTAGTGAAGGATTGAGACAAGAGTTTAGTGTTCGCTCTAACATTAGAGTGACTAGCATTGAACCCGGAGTCGTTGCAACAGAACTTACTGATACAATTACTGATGAATCATTGAAAGGATTCGTTGAGAATGCAAAAAAGATGGAATCTTTACAAGCAGAGGATATAGCAAATGCAATTTTGTATGCAGTTGATTCTCCATCACACGTGAACGTAAACGAAATTTTGATACGACCTACGACTCAAGCACTTTAAGTTGACAAAAATTCCACGCGTCGTAATTTTAGGGGGAGGTTTTGGTGGACTCTCGGCTGCAAACGAATTAAGAAATACGCTGCCATCATCACAAGTAAAAATCACCGTAATTGACAAAAAAGACTGGTTTATGGTCGGGTTTGCAAAATTATGGATCATAAATGGGACTAGGACTTTTGAAAATTCAACGGGATCGCTAAATGAATTACAAAAAAAGGATATTGATTTCATCAAAGATGAAATTTTATCAATTAATCTTGAAGACAAACATGTAACTATAAAAACTCGAGAAATTCCATTTGATTTTTTAATTATTTCAATGGGGGCAGTGCTAGCTCCTCAAAAAATTCGTGGGTTGGAGGAAAATGGATTCAACCTCTATGATCATAACCATCTTTTAGAAATTCGTGAAAAACTTGAGAGTATGGAGTCTGGGAAAATTGCAATATCTATAATGGGAATGCCCTACAAATGTCCCCCGGCACCTTTTGAGGCTAGCTTGTTGATTGATTCAATGCTGAGAAAAAGGGGAGTTCGTGATTCTGTACAAATTGATCTCTACAGTCCTGCCCCTATCACTTTACCTGCAGCTGGACCTGAAGTTAGCAAACAAATCCTTGAGCTAGTAAATTCTGAACAAATTGTTTTCCATAATTCTTGCAAAATAAAATCTGTTGAGTATAAAAAACTAATATTTGAAAACAGTGAAGCTGATTTTGATTTACTTTTAGCCATTCCACCACACATTGCTCCCAAAGTAATCTATGATTCTGGATTGGCAAAAGAATCAGGATTTATTCCGATAGACAGAGATTGCAAGACACCGTTTGAAAATGTCTTTGCAGTAGGCGATGTAACTGTCCTAACTGTTACAGAAAATATGGCTGTTCCAAAGGCTGGAATTTTTGCAGAAGGAGAGGGTGTTACAGTTGCCCGAAATATTATTTCGAAAATTCAATCAAAAGAAGAATCTGCATTATTTGATGGAACAGGCGGTTGTTTTATAGAATCCGGCAGAGACACTGCATCTGTACTTGAAGTTGATATGTTTTCACAATCAAAACCTACAACAAGTCTCACAAAATCAACATCTGGCAATCTTTCTAAGAAGGTAGAGTTTGAAAAAGAAAGATTATCAAAATGGCTGTGATTTATTTCTCTGTATCTTTATTTTTTGTTAAATGTTCTAAAATTGCCCTGATTTCTACACTCACATCTTGAGTGTTGCTTGAGAGATTGAGTTTTTCAGGTATGTTGTTTTTAAAATTTTCATCTCCCAATTCAATGCTTTTTCTTTGAACACAATCCAGATGATCCTCATCAGTCGCAGAAATTTTATGGCAAATATTACAAAGTTTCATAGATTCTGCTAATCAATACGACGATTTAATAATTTCATTTTGTGCCTCTGAAACGAGGGATCGTGGTCTAGCTTGGTATGATACTAGTCTGGGGGACTAGTGGTCGCAGGTTCAAATCCTGCCGGTCCCATCATAATTTCAAAACTTTCAGCAAGTTATCGAAATTGTCTCTGGTTTTTTCTTGTTTGTATAATTTTAAAGCATCGATAATTTTTTCTTTAGATGAGTTCTTGTAAATTTTTTGGGCGGTTCGTGCAATTCCCGATCCGATGAAAAAAGCTTGAGTTATTGATGTGACATTAGATGGTTTTCTTTTTGTACTGGAGCTTTCAAAATCAATCAACGAAACTTTGCTCTTGCCAACAATGACATGCTTGGAAATATTACTTAATTCGCCATGATCAAAACCTATCTGATCTAATCTATAGCAATCTTCTAAAACGCTTTTTATTGCGGATTTTAATTTTTTCACACTTCCAGTCCCCCTTAACATCTCGATCCAATTGCTGAATTTTTCTCCGTCAAGATATTCCATAATCAGGAAATTTTTACTTACATCAAACATTTTTGGGCCAACGTTGACCGAATTTACTAATTTTAATAAAACACCCTCATTCTTCATTCCTTTTCTTTGAGAATCCATCCTTCTAATTTTTAGAGCAACTTCTTTGTTGCCTTTTTTTGCAATTACTACAACACCCACGTATCCTTTTCCCAAAATTGCCAAATTTCCAAGCGTTGTTGGACCCCTAAAAGAAATTGATTTTATTTTCAGCTTTTCTAATTCATTAATTCTTGATTTGATTTGGCGATTTGTTGCATTTGGATATCCCAAAATTTTTGAGTAAGGCTCTTCTGCAAATTTCTTAATTGAAATGAAGGAGTGTGCCATCTACTGAAATTAATTCAGCTGCTTCCTCTTTAATTGATTTGCTTAGATTTTTACTTCCCGTTGACACGGTGAAACCTCGTTTAAAATCACTTTGGAGGCCACCTGGTATGCCCACTTGAAGATTGTTTTTCAAAAACTCTCTCATAAAACTAACTGCGTCAGCGTGTTTTCTTTTTCCTAATGAGATTATCTTTCTGTCATTTCCAACCCACACCAATTCTGCATTTTTCAGATTTTTGGAAATAAAGCTTTGCGTACTATCCTCCCTGAAAAATTCTGGTCCTTTTTTTGCATATATTCGACTAATTTTGGTAGATTCTAAAAAGAACAAGAGGTAGGCTTCCTTTTGCTGATCTGTATGAGATTTACTTCGTAATACGGTGAATCCGCCCAATTCTAATTGCGTAGATAACGTAGAAGTCGCTCGTTTAATTTGACCCCAAATAATATCTGGACTCCTAGATTTAAAATTGAATTTTACAACTAACACATCGTTCCAATACTCTTTTGAGACTTTGGATTTTTTATTCTTGAAAAA
>Ga0299912_10001032_pt1 | contig 22513 bp, 19 predicted proteins | sample RVTome_2_FD_207667 | JGI IMG/M metagenome (GOLD analysis project Ga0299912, IMG submission 207667) | Soil microbial communities from uranium-contaminated site in the Upper Colorado River Basin, Wyoming, United States - RVT95D214 (version 2) ... | reverse complement strand
AGATCAAAAAGGGGCAAGGCGAAATCTTCTTTAAGGGAAAGAAGATCAGCGGCCTGAAACCCGGCAAGATAGCCTCCCTGGGCATCATCCAGATCCCCGAAGGGAGAAAGATCTTCCCGCTTTTGACTGTACGGGAAAACTTGCAGGTGGGGGCCTATTTGCAAAGAGACAAGAAACAGGTACAGAGGTCGTTGGAGAAGGCGTTGAATCTCTTCCCCGACCTCAAGAACAAGCTCAATGCCCAGGGCCGGGAGTTGAGCGGCGGGCAGCAACAGATGCTTGCCATCGCCAGGGGGCTGATGGCGCGGCCGGAGGTGCTCCTGCTCGACGAGCCTTCTTTGGGGCTGAGCCCCTTATTACGCCAGCATCTGGCGGAGAAGATCAGGGAGATCAACCGTGAGGGAGTGACGGTGGTGCTGGTGGAGCAGAATGCACGCCTCGGGCTCATGCTCGCCTCCTACGGCTATGTCCTGGAAAACGGTGAGCTGGTGTTGCAGGGCAAGACCGCCGATCTGATGCGCAACGAGGAGGTAAAAAAAGCGTATCTTGGGGTTTAGGAGCGAATAGCAGCCAATGTTTAATCTCGGAACCCTAGCCGGAAGTAATAGTAAGGAGACAGTGAATGCGAGATTATCCCTGGTTAAAGCACTATGACGCCGGCGTTCCTCACACGTTGCAACCCTATCTAGATATAACCGTCCTTAAGGACCTGCCCAAGACACTGGTGGGCAAGGTATTGCACAGGATACTGCAGGACGAAGAGAAGGCCAAAGGGTCGAAAAGTGGGTGACAACAAGCAATTATTCGTCGGCAACTATAAGAAACAACGTTGCCTATTGTCGGAAACGGCGACGTTGTATACAATGTTATGTCATCCAAAATTTATAGAGGAGGTAAGATATCGTGGAAACAAAACCTTGGCATCGACATTATGATTATAATGTACCGACGACGGTCCGTGTGCCGCGCTTACCGATTCATGAGCTTATTGGAATACCCGCCAACGCCTACCCGGACAAAGCGGCCCTGAACTTTTACGGCACGGAGATAACCTTCTGGGAGCTGCGCAGCCTGTGCATACAGTTCGCCAATGCCCTGGGCGCCCTCGGGATCAAAAAGGGGGAGCGTGTGGGTATCCATCTGCCGAACTGCCCCCAATACTTGATTGCTTATTATGCGGTCTTATCGCTCGGAGCAATCGTCGTCAACCTCAATCCCATGTACACGGCTGAAGAGCTTAAGTTGATGGCCAACGTCACCGGTATGACAACCCTCATCACCTTTGACACGGTGCTTCCGGCCATCAGGGCCTTATATAAAGAGGTGAAAATCCCGCGGGTGATCGTGACCCAGGTTGCAGACTTTATTAAAGGGATGGGCGTCAGCACGGCAGCCAGCCTGGACTTGGAAAAAGGCTGGCATCATTTTTCAACCGTGATGGAGGGCTGTTCGAACACCAAGCGCCCCCGCATCCACGTCGACCCGGCGGAGCCGGCCCTAATCCAGTTCACCGGCGGCACAACGGGTATCCCCAAGGGAGCGGTGCTCACTCATGAAAATGTCGTATCCGCAACCCTTCAGTGCTCTGTGTGGGGATCCACCACCCACCTGACATCGTATGAACGGCGTAATGTCATAGCGATGCTGCCCTACTTCCACGTCTACGGCAATATCGTGGTGCTGAATTGGGCGGTGTTCAACTGTGCTACGCAGATCCAGATGCCCCGCTTTGAGATCGATGAGATGATGAACCTGTTGGCAAATTTCTCGGAAATTACCTTTTTCCCCACGGTTCCCACGCTCATTAATGCGCTGATCAATCATCCCAAAGCTGTGGAGTTGAACCTGGCAAAGAAGATCAAGTTGTTGAATTCGGGGGCTGCTCCCATTCCCGTGGAGCTCATCGATCAGATTAGGGACATGGGTATCTTTTTCTCCGAAGGATATGGACTTACCGAGTCCACCTCGCTGGGGATCTCCAACCCCATTCTGGGGCTGAAGAAGGTCGGAAGCATCGGGATCCCTTTTCCGGACAATGATGTGCGGCTCGTAGACATCCAAGACAGCACAGAAGAAGTCCCCCAGGGTGAGCCCGGTGAGATCATCATGAAAGGCCCGCTCATCATGCAAGGCTATTGGAATAACCCGGAAGAGACTGCCGGGCAGCTCAGGGACGGTTGGCTGTACACCGGTGATATCGCGGTGAGGGATGAAGACGGATACATCTTCATCGTGGACCGCAAGAAGGACATGATCATCGCCGGCGGGTATAACATCTACCCCCGGGAGATCGATGAGGTTCTCTTCCAGCATTCCAAGGTGCAGGAAGCGGTGTGTGTGGGTGTAGCCGATGAATATCGAGGGGAGACCGTCAAGGCCTTCGTCGTGCTCAAACCCGGACAACAGGCCACCGAGGAAGAGATCATCTCCTTCTGTCGACAGAAACTGGCCGCCTACAAGGTGCCCAAGATTATAGAATTCCGCGAATCGCTTCCAAAGTCGGCGATCGGAAAGATCCTGCGCAAGATCCTGCGGCAGGAGGAGATGGCAAAGAAAGGGGAACCCTCTTAGCATCGCGTGATGCCTGCTCTCTGGAGTGAATAATGAGAAAGGGCTGCCCAAGAAAAACGCTTCTTGAATCCTTGAGCAGACCTCTTTATTTCCTGGGGCATATCGTCTTAACTCATTGAGCGCGTGCTTGAAAAGTGCACACTACACCCCTAACTGGTTGATTTTTCAGGAAAATTTTTAGACATATCCACGTTGTTTTCTCTTGACTTTATGCAGAACGCGCAGTATGGTTTTCGCAGGTTTGCCAACTTCTCGTTAAGCTCTCACGCAAAAACTCCATACTCCTGGGATTGATGATGAAAAAGAGATACTCAGGAAATCGCCCTTACCAATCCTTAAGGAAATCTCTGTATCTCAGAGGGGATACCTTCCCAAGACGTCATCCCCCCAGGGAGGGGCCTATCAAATTCAGCTCAGCTGCCCCCGACAGGATAGGTGGGCCCTGCCGGGGGCGTAGGGATCTCTGCTCAAGGGGAAATCAAGGGTGGAAATCACCATGCTGAAAAATAAAAATTGAGGAGGGAAAAGATGAAAAAGCTGCTCTTTTGTACTATAGCGGCCATCTTCTTGATGTCCTTGTTCGTGGCTTCCGACTCCCTTGCGTGGGGCGGTAATAAGGGGACGGACTGGGTCTACAAAGGGGTAACCGTGGAGGAGACCCCCGCCGGTGTAAAGCATTATGTATGGGAGATCGCACGGCCGCCTTACGGGTCTTTCGACAAGATTGCCCTGCACCGTTTTGTCTATGAACCTTACAATCTGATGGCGATACCAGGCTTGCCCGCGCGAGATAAAAGGAAAGTCCTTTTCATAATCCCAGGCACGTGGAATAACGGCAGCCCAAAAGGCTCCGATCCGAACTTTTCCGAAAATCACTACTTTGCTGCCAACGGATACGATGTCTATTCGATGGACTTCCGCACCTCACAGGTACCCAATCTCGCCTATAACCAGTTTGCAGCCAACGGCATTGACGTCAGTCCAACTGGTGATTGGACCTATGGTGTATTCAGGGAGGATATCAAGACCTGTGTTGAGAAGGCCAAACACATCGCCAAAACGAAAAAACTATTTCTGGCGGGCAGAAGCAGAGGCGGAACTCAGATGTTTATCTACGCTTCAAAATACTGGCAGGAAGACCTCAAAGGTCTGATCAGCTTGGATGGCGGTGGCAAGATAACCCCTCCGTCAGGTGTGAAAATGACAGAAGCAGAATACGAAGCGTATGTTGCCAACTTTAAGGCCACTGGCACCCTGCTGACCGAGGTATCAGGTTATGAACAGTGTCAGTTTGCCGGGGCAGTCCCGTTCGCCAAGACTGCGGTGGGATATGCCCTTGCAGCAGATGCTCCACTTCCTGCTGGACCTCCACCTGATGGCTCGACAATCGAAACGGTCTCTGATCTCGTAGCCTACGGTGCTTACTGGGCATGGGGCGCAGGGAAGGTAACCAATTACTATACGCCGTATCCAGGCGGTTCGGGGGAAACCTACATGTATCAGGATGTCCTCATGAACATAGAATCAAACTTCACCCGATATTGGCCTGCAATCCAAGACCTGGAGGGATCTCAGCTTAATGCCTACTCCGTTACAGGTTGTCCCTTTTTGGATTATGATGACAATCTGGCGGATGTGCCGATGATCGCCTTCCTCTCAGAGCTTTTTTGCCCGGGCGGCCTGTGCCTGTACTTACCAGGCAACAAGACGTTGAGTGCCGATGCTACGTTCGTATATCTGCCGGGCTATGGCCATCTCGATGTGTACTCCGGCACCCACTCGCTGGAAGATGTAAAGGAACCGATGCTTGAATGGCTGAATGAGCGGTTATAAGAAGGGTCACTAACAAGAGGACCATGGCACAAAGGCAGGGCCGAATGGCCCTGCCTCTCCTTATTCTATGAGGCCGAAGATAGTGAAAAAATTGTCACTTACACCCCCTGCCCCTCGTAAGTAACCATAAAAAACATTTAATATCAAATAGTTATAAAATTAAAATATGAGCACGCTTCTTGCATCAATCATATTAAACAATGTTAGCTTTAAAATGGAGGAATGTCATCATGAAAAAGCTTACTGTCTTATGGGGCATCTTACTGGCGATTGTTCTTGTGGTAACGATTAGTTTTCCTGCCGGTGCCCAGGGGGTCAGGCGGATCAAGATAGGCGTGATCGGCCCGATGAAGTATGTGCAGGGCATAGGCCATTGGAACGGGGCGATCCTGGCGGCTGATGAGATCAATGCCAGGGGTGGCCTGCAGGTCGGCGACCAGAGGATGAAGATCGAGCTTATCAGGGCGGATTCCAACGAATTCCTCAACGTCACGGACGCCACCAATGCCATGGAGCGGCTCATCTCGCGGGACAAGGTGAACTTCGTGGTGGGCGGGTTCCGGACCGAGGCGGTCTTTGCCATGCAGGACATTGCCATGGAGCACAAGGTGATCTTTATCGGTTGCGGGGCCGCCGCTACTGAGCTCTGCTCTCGGGTGGCCCAGGACTACGACTTTTACAAGTATTGGTTCCGGGAATCCCCTTTCAATGCCACATACATTGCCAGGACAGCCTTTATCCATCTGGCCTACGTCGCAGACATCATGAAAAAAAACCTCAACATACCTAAGATAAAGGTCGCTGTCGTCGCGGAGAAGGCCCTGTGGGCTGATGCGTTTACGAAGACGACCGAGGTGGTTGTTACCCAGCAGGGCATGGAATTGGTAGGCACGTGGAGGCCCTCGCCGGTGGCGACAGATGTCAGCGCCGAGCTCTCCGCCATCCAGCGCTCAGGCGCCCATATCATCTTTACGATCTTTTCCTCCTCGGTGGGGATCCCCTTTGCCCGGCAGGCAGGGGAGCTCAAGATCCCGGCGGTGCAGGTGGGCATCAATGTGGAGGCCTCGAAGGACGGCTTCTGGCAGGCCACCCAGGGCAAGGGCAACTATGTCTTCACCTCGGCTACCTTTTGCCGGGGTGTTGAGTCCAATGAGAACACCAAGGCCTTTCTTGACAGCTATGTGAAGAGATTCGGCGAGACGCCGACCTACACCGCGGCTACGTACGGGGCTATTATCTACGGGCTTAAGCCTTCCATTGAGAAGACCGGGACCCTGGATCCCGACAAGATCGTGGCCTTCTTGGAGAACTATGAGCACAAGAACGCCGACGCCACCATAAAATATATAAAGGATCCTGAAGGCAAACCGCTCCATGATATCGCCTGGGGACCGGGGTATGCGACCGGCATTGCCATTCAATGGCAGGATGGCAAGCAAGTAGGGGTGTGGCCCTACAAGTGGAGGGTGACCCCGGATGCGCCTGAGCTCACGTACAAGGGGATCGTCCCCTACAAGTTACCCCCCTGGGTCATGGAGAAATATAAGAAATAGGTGGAGCCGCCACTGGCAAGGCTTCTGGCATCTTACTTTACGCCCCGGTGGCGCGACATCCTCCCTCTGACGTCGGGCCAAGCCGGCCAAAAGCTGGCAGACTCAGCCACGGCAAGAAGCCCAGACCTTGTGATGCCGGGGTAATCTGCCATGATAAGCCCGCCTCTTTCCTGCTCACTACCATCTCTCCCACAGCATCCTTTCCCCTTCTCGCTCCACCACTACCATCTCTTCCCAAACTGGTAATCATGTCTATACCCATCTATCTTGATCTAAAAAATGGGACTTGTAAATTCCAACAGCACCTGGTATAGAGAACGGTATTGCGGGGAGAGGGTCCCGCAACGAAACACAACTCCCAAAGAAGGAGGGGATTTTATGAAAAAGTGTCATGTTTTATGGGTTATCTTATTGGTTTCCTTTCTTGTTGTAACCATCAGTTTCCCTGCCTGGGGTGCCAAGACGATCAAGATAGGCGTGATCGGCCCCATGAAATTTGTGCAGGGTATAGGCCATTGGAACGGGGCAGTCATGGCCGCCGATGAGATCAACGCCAAGGGAGGCATCCAGGTTGGCAACCAAAAGATGAAGATCGAGCTAGTGCAGGCGGATTCCAACGAATTCGTCAACGTTACGGACGCCACCAATGCCATGGAGCGGCTCGTCACGCAGGACAGGGTGAACTTCGTGGTGGGCGGGTTCCGGAGCGAGGCGGTCTTTCCCATGCAGGACATCGCCATGGAGCACAAGGTGATCTTTATCGGCTGTGGGGCATCCCATAATGAACTCTGCACGCGGGTGGCCACTGACTATAAGACGTACAAGTATTGGTTCCGGATGACCCCTTTCAATTCCTCATACCTTGCCAGGACGTCCTTCATCCATCTGGCCTATGTTGCAGACATCATGAAAAAAACCCTCAACATACCCAAGATAAAGGTCGCGGTGGTGGCGGAGAAGGCCATGTGGGCTGATGCGTTTACTAAGACCGCCGAGGCGGTCGTCACCCAGCAGGGTATGATACTGGCAGGAACCTGGAGGCCCTCTCCGGTGGCCACGGATGTCACTGCCGAGCTCTCCGCCATCCAGCGCTCAGGCGCCCATATCATCTTTACGGTCTTTTCCTCCTCGGTGGGTATCCCTTTTGCCAGGCAGGCAGGTGAGCTCAAGATCCCGGCTGTTCAGGTGGGCATCAATGTGGAGGCCCAGAAGGATAGCTTCATGCAGGCCACCCAGGGCAAGGGAGACTATGCCTTTACCTCGAATACCTTTTGCCGGGGTGTTGAGAACAACGAAAACACCAAGGCCTTTGTTGAAGGCTATGTGAAGAGATTCGGCGAGACGCCGGCCTACACCGCGGCTACGTACGACGCTATTTTCTATGCGCTTGCGCCGGCCATTGAGAAGACCGGAACCCTGAAGCCCGACAAGATAGTGGCCTTCCTTGAGGAGTATGTGTACAAGACTACCAACGCGACAATAAAATATACGAAGGATCCCGAAGGCAAGCCGCTCCATGATATCACCTGGGGACCAGGATACGCGACAGGCATTGCTACGCAATGGCAGGATGGCAAGATGGTGGGGGTGTGGCCCTACAAGTGGAAGCTGACCCCGGATGCGCCTGAGCTCACGTACAAGGGGATTGTCCCTTACAAGATACCCCCCTGGGTCATCAAGAAGTATAAGAAATAAGCGAGAAATAAAAAGGGGACAGGCTACTTTTTTATCCTAAAAGTAGCCTGTCCCCTTTTAAACCTTAATCAGAAGTCGTGTTTAACGGTGAGTACATTGCTCTTCATTTCCTTGCCGTCAACCAGATATGTTACGTACAGCATAATCTTGTAGGTACTCCGAGCATCGACAGACCCTGCCACATCAATAGTGGAATCATCAATCTTCAATGGCGTCAGGCATTTAGGCCCCTCAGACCGGGAGCTGGTGCCTGTTCAGGTTTTCCAGCGCCAGGTCCAGGTGATGCAGGCTGACCTAATGTTTCCAGGGCCGGCCTTTTCTCCATGCCGGTAACCTACGATCGCCTTATAAAGTTTACCATCTCCTGCCTTGCCGCCTGTCTCGATAATTTTCAGGTCAACAAGCCTCACTTCATCCGGTTTCAAAGAACCTTTTAGTATTGTTGCACATCCGAAAATAAAAAACACAAGTATAAGCGGGCTTGCAATTTTGCTAATGTCAACTCTTTGATTATACATTTTGTCTCAACAACCTCCTTCCCTTTGACTTGATTTATATGCCGCTGGGGTAGCGACATCTTTCCCTGGTCCAGCAACCCGACTGCTCATTTGATTTGTCATAATTATTTTGACCAATAAAACAACAAAAATCATGTACGATGATATGCTTGAAGCGAGCGTACCCTCCCCTTGCCGAGCCGGTAGGCAGCAATCCCCTTGGCCGCGGCTGTGGCTGCGGCCAGGGTGGTGATGTAGGGTACCTTGTACTTAATGGCGGCCTTGCGGATATAGGAGTCGTCGTACTTGCTCAATCTGCTGCTGGGCGTATTAATGATCAAGCCAATCTCTTTATTCATGATTCCATCGACGATGTTAGGCCGACCTTCATGCATCTTGAGGATGTGTTCTGATGGAATTCCGTGTTCTTTTAAAAACGTGTGGGTGCCTTCGGTAGCCTTGATCTGAAAGCCCAGTTTGTGAAACTCTTCGGCCACGTGCAGCACAGCCGGCCTTTCCCTCTGAGACACGGTGATCAGGACAGTACCCTCTGTAGGAAGGCGCTGACCAGCCGCCTCCTGGGATTTAAAAAAGGCGAGGCCGAAAGAGTCAGCCAAGCCCAGAACCTCACCGGTTGAGCGCATCTCAGGCCCTAAAAGGGGATCAACCTCCGGGTACATGTTGAAGGGAAAGACCGCCTCCTTGACCCCGAAGTGAGCAATGGTCTTGGGTTTGATATTGAGCTCTGAGAGTTTCTTGCCGAGCATGATCTGGGTTGCCAGGCGCGCCATGGGGATGTTACAGACCTTGGAGACCAAAGGCACTGTCCGGGAGGCCCGAGGATTGGCCTCCAAAACATAGACGGTATCATGAGCGATGGCGTATTGGATGTTCATTAAACCGACCACCTTGAGCTCCATGGCAATCTTTTTGGTGTAATCATAGATCGTGTCCAGGTGTTTCGAGGCGATGCTGATGGGAGGGATCACGCAGGCTGAGTCGCCGGAGTGGATGCCGGCCAGTTCGATATGCTCCATCACCGCTGGGACAAAGGCGTCGATGCCATCGGCAATGGCATCGGCCTCGGCCTCGATGGCGTTTGTAAGGAACTTGTCGATCAAGATGGGGCGCTCAGGCGTCACATCGACAGCCGCAGCGACATAGCGTTTGAGCATCTCCTCATCATAAACCACCTCCATCCCCCGGCCGCCGAGGACGTAAGATGGCCGAACCATCAAGGGGTAGCCGATGCGTCCGGCGATCTCGAGGGCTTCGGCAAGGGTGCTGGCCATGCCGGATTCAGGCATGGGGATGTCCAGTGCGCGCATCATCTGACGAAAGCGGTCGCGGTCCTCTGCCAGATCGATCACATCGGGTGACGTTCCAAGAATTTTAACCCCCGCCTGGGCCAGTTCATTGGCTATATTCAGGGGGGTTTGGCCGCCGAACTGTACGATAACACCCTCCGGTCGCTCTTTTTCGTAGATGCTCAGGACATCTTCGACTGTGAGCGGCTCAAAGTACAGTTTGTCGGATGTATCGTAATCGGTCGAGACGGTCTCAGGATTGCAGTTGACCATGATGGATTCGAAGCCCTCGTCGCGCAAGGCAAAGGCCGCATGAACGCAGCAATAATCGAACTCGATTCCCTGGCCGATGCGATTAGGACCGCCGCCGAGCACCATGATCTTGCGCCTCGTGCTGACCTCGACCTTATCACGGGCATTATAGGTGGAGAAATAGTAGGCTGCGTTCTCGACGCCGCTGACCGGCACAGGTTCCCATCCTTCAACCATGCCGAGCGCGGTTCGCCGAGCGCGGATCCGCGACTCAGAAGTCCCGAGCAGCTGAGAGAGATATGCATCAGCAAACCCGTCCTTTTTGGCCTGGATCAAGAGCTCATCGGGCAGGTCCCTTCCCTTGTAGTGGAGGATCTCCTCTTCGAACTCGACGAGTTCCTTCATCTGCTCTATGAACCACGGTTTGATGTAGGTCACCCGATAGAGATCTGCAACGCTGGCGCCCTTGCGCAGCGCCTCGTACATGAGAAACTGTCGCTCGCTTGAAGGCTCTACCAACATTGCCATCAACTCCTCGAGGGATTTCTCATGGAAGTCCTTGGCGAATCCAAGCCCAGAGCGCCCGATCTCCAAGGATCGGATGGATTTCTGAAAAGCCTCTTTATAAGTCTTGCCGATGCTCATCACCTCCCCGACGGCGCGCATCTGGGTGCCGAGCTTGTCTACTGCATCCGCAAACTTTTCGAAGGCCCATCGGGCGAATTTGACCACGACATAATCGCCCCATGGTGTATACTTATCCAACGTCCCCTCTCGCCAGTAGGGGATCTCGTCGAGGGTCAGGCCGGCGGCCAGCATCGATGAGATCAGGGCGATGGGAAAACCGGTGGCCTTGGAGGCCAGGGCCGAGGAGCGCGAGGTCCTGGGGTTGATCTCGATCACCACCACGCGTCCGGTCTTTGGGTCATGGGCGAACTGGATGTTGGTGCCTCCGATGACCCTGATCGCCTCCACGATGGCGTAGGAGTATTGTTGGAGGTGTTGCTGGAGTTGCGGATCGATGGTAAGCATGGGGGCGGTGCAATAAGAGTCCCCGGTGTGCACCCCCATAGCATCAACGTTCTCTATAAAACAGACGGTGATCATCTGGTTCTTGGCATCGCGCACCACCTCAAGCTCTAATTCCTCCCATCCCAGGACCGATTCCTCTACCAGGACCTGCTTGACAAGGCTTGCCGAAAGGCCGCGGCTGGCCACGGTCCGCAATTCCTCGACATTATAGACCAGGCCTCCTCCGGTGCCGCCGAGGGTATAGGCAGGACGAATGACCACGGGATAGCCGAGCTCGCCGGCGATCCGCTCCGCCTCCTCCACGGTATAAGCGATCTCACTTTTTGGCATATCGATGCCCAACCGATGCATGGTCTCCTTGAAGGCGAGGCGATCTTCGCCGCGCGTGATGGCATCGATCTCGACACCGATGACCTTGACGCCGTATTTTTCGAGAACGCCCGTGCGCGCCAGTTCGGAAGAGAGATTCAATCCTGTTTGGCCGCCGAGGTTGGGCAAGATCGCATCCGGTTGCTCCGCTTCGACGATCTCCGCCATGGTCGGGAGGTTAAGGGGCTCGATGTAGGTTATATCAGCCATGCCCGGGTCCGTCTGGATGGTCGCCGGGTTGGAATTAACGAGTAAGATTTCGTATCCGAGCTTGCGCAGGGCCTTGCAGGCCTGGGTGCCGGAGTAATCGAACTCGCAGGCCTGCCCGATGACAATAGGACCTGAACCGATAATCATCACCTTTTTGATATCATCTCGCCTGGGCATTAAGGGCTCCCCTCTCCATCTCCTGGGTATGCATTCCTTGTCAAATAATAAAAATGCTCGGATCTATTTCCATGCGAACCTGGGACCGCCTGAGAGTATAGGTAAGGGACCCCTTGGTGTCAAGGTCGAAAAAATTATCCCTCTTGTGCCTCGAAGCTTCTCCTCATTGCTCAGAAGATAGAACAACTAAATCCCTCCCCACCTCCCTTTACAAAAAGGCCGGAGGTGGCTCTGACCAAAAGGTCACCTTTGGTCAAAGGGCCACCTCCGGCGGTTTAGCCAGAGGAGTTCTTCCCTCTTTAGCAAAGGGGGACCAAGGGGGATTTTCTTCGTCAAGGCGGGATTCGAGTGTGACGCTCAGTCATGACCGATTGCCTTGACTATAACGAACGATGCGGATTATAGTACACGGGTAAAAAGGCAACTTCTACACCATGCGCAAGGAGGCTTGATGGTGGACAGAAAAGAGAGGCTTGAGGAGGAATTTGAGCTGGAGGAAGAGGATGAGGCCATCCATGAGTATGAGGCGCTCACGGACGGCTATCTCCACATCACCGCCTCGCTCATCGCTGATGAAATCGCCTGCCTGGCCCAGGCACGCCAAGGGGTCGCTGTCGATTTAGGGACTGGGCCGGGGAGCCTGGTCAGGGAGTTGGCCTTCCGTTTTCCTCAGCTGCTGGTCATAGGATTGGACATCTCCCTTTCCATGACCAAACTGGCAAGAGAGCGGGCCAAGGTCGAAGGTATGAAAAATGTGGCGTTTGTGGTCGCCGATGTGCATCACCTCCCTTTTCAGGCTCAGTCCCTGGAAGTGATCGTCAGCCATGGGGCAATGCACCACTGGCGCAGGCTCGATTGCGCTTTGGAACAGGTAAAACAGGTTCTCGCTGAAAAGGGATTCGTCTATCTGAGCGATCTGAAACGTGATACCCCTGATGCATTGGTTCGGCACATAGCATCCCTCTTAAATCAGAAACAGGCACGCGCCTTCTTAAACTCGATACAGGCGGCCTATACCGTTGAGGAGCTTGCGGCATTGGTTGCTGAGGCCGGCCTGGACCATATGCGGGTGGAGCCGGAGGCATTCTCCCGCAGGACTATAGCCCGGAACATCCAGAAGTTGAAGGAGTCACCCATGAGGGGGATGCGCCAGGCAGCCATCAACCTCCGGCTGGTTCGCGGAGCTAGCACGGTATAAGGGGCTGGAGTCAGCTGGCGTATGGAAAGAGAAGAAAGATTGCCCGCCCCTCCCCTCAAGGCCGGCATCAGGGAGGAGATCTGGGCAATGATGTCAGCCGACTCACACGGGTCAATCCCCACCTTTCCAGGACAAAACAAGGCAGCTGAGCGACTGAGGGGCCTCACGATCTACCAAAGGGCCGGGACCATCATGGTCCCCCCTGATCAGGCCCAGCTGCAGGTCAGGGTCAACGCCCTGATGGACGGCAAGAGGCTGATCATGGCAACGCCGGGCTTGCGCGACGGCTTCTACCTGTTGCACAAGGGGGAGATTAAGGCCAGGGATTGGAAGCAGGCAGCCCGCAGCTCCGGCGTTCGGAGGTTCGGCAAGAGGCTCGGCACCGCTCGCGAAGAGATAGGGCATATAGATCTGTTGGCCACCGGTGCTGTTGCTGTGGATCTCAAGGGGGGCAGGGTCGGCAAGGGGAGCGGTTACTTCGATCTGGAATACATGATCTTGCAGGAGATCGGCTCTGTAAACGAAGGGACCCCCATCTGCGCCCTGGTGGATGACCTCCAGGTGCGTGAGGAGGTGCCTATGGAGGAGAAGGACGTCGCCGTGGACTTCATCGTCACCCCCACCAGGGTCATCCAGATAGAGAGGCGCCTTGAGCGTCCCGCCAAGATCCTCTGGGACCTGCTGGCGGAGAGGACTATCAAGGGGATGCGCCCGCTCAAGGAGCTCAGAAAAAGCAATGAAAGGAAGGATTAAGCCGCACGGGCTTTTAGGGGTCGCCCTCTTCTGTCTGGCCGTGGTCATGCTGGGCCAGGGGCGAGAGCCATTTACCACCTATTTCTACTCCTTTGCCTGGTGGTCCTATATCCTGGCAGTTGATGCACTGGTCTACTGGATGCAAGGGGAATCCCTCATCGTCAGCAGGACCCGCACCTTCCTCCGTATGATCCCGTTGTCCATCTTCATCTGGTGCATATTCGAGGGCTTCAATTTTCGCCTGGCGAATTGGCACTATATCAATCTCCCTCCTGAGGTCTGGATCAGGTGGATCGGCTACGCCGTCGCCTATGGAACGGTCCTACCGGGGCTCTGCGAGACCATGCACCTCTTACAGGCACTGAGGCCCTTCAGGACCGCATCATGGGGCAAGCTGCACCCCTCCCCTCTCTTCCTTCGGACCTCGCCCGCCATAGGGGGATTTGCTCTGCTCGCTGTGCTCCTCTTCCCCCGCTTCTGTTTTCCCCTGGTCTGGATCGGCTTTGCCCTGCTCATCGAACCCATCCTTTACCTTCGGGGCAGCGACTCCCTGCTGCGCGATATCGAGAAGGGCGCGCTCAGCAGGCTCCTGCCCCTGCTGGCAGCGGGGTTGGTCTGCGGCCTTCTCTGGGAGCTGTGGAACTTTTGGGCCCAGGCAAAGTGGATCTACACGGTCCCTTTTTTCGAAGAGGTAAAACTATTCGAGATGCCGTTGCTGGGATTTCTCGGGTTTCCCCCCTTCGCCGTGAGCGCATACGCCATGTACCGCGCTCTCCTGCTGGCAATGCAGCGAGGCGGCATCTGGCAGAGAGGCATCTGGTGGTTTCTGATTGCCCTTTTCTGTTTCCTCTGCTTCGCCGGCATCGATCGCTATACGGTAGTCTCTTTCATCCCCTTGATCAGGGATTTGCCGGGGGTGCAGGAGGAATGGAAGGAACGGCTCCAGAAGGCGGGGATGGAGAAGGTTCAGGATCTTCTCCGCCGGGAGGTGTCGGGCCTGGTTGACCTCGGTATCCCCCGTTTGGAAGCGGAGGAACTCCTTCGAAAAGCCGAGATGATTGCCATAAAAGGGATGGGTCTGGAGAACTATCGCTTGCTCAGCGAGGCGGGGGTGAGGGATCTCGCCGAGCTCGCTCACCAAGATCCTCAAGATCTCTATCTCAGGATACAGGGGCAAGTCAGGCTTCGGCCTCCACCCCATCGAACCCCCGCCCCTGCCCTGGTCAGACTCTGGGTGCGGGAGGCGAAAAAGAGGGTAGAATAAATTGTGCGGAAAGACCGTGCAGGAGCTCCGATATCTCTGCTTCACACGGCGATGATGCGGGAAGATTCCTCCCCCCTTTCCCTGCCGTCGCGCTCTCTTTCCAGGAGCGCATAGAGAGATTTGAGCAGAAGGTTCCAGACAAAGGGGTTGGGCTCGATGGTGCTGAAGCGGGTCTTGAGATCGACGGCAGCGCTCACCGCCATACTCGCCTCTCTTTCCTTCCCCTGCTTCCATAAGATGTAGGCCATCTCCTCCAGGCGTCTCTTCCACAGAAGTCTCTGCGCTTCGGGGAAAAGTTCATGAAGGGCCTCTTTGTAGAGGGAGTTAAGCCGAGCATCCTTTTGCTGAGGGGTGAGGACAATGTGGCTCGCCTCAGCCTCCTTGATAGCCTCGGCATACTTCCGCACTGCCTCGGGGTTCAGGAACCACGAGGAGAAGGGTGCGATCCGATGCAGCGCTGCCGACTCCTTGAGGAGCCTTGGGTTATCCTTTGCCGCCTCCTCTTGGATATGCTGGTAGATCAGGGGAACCGGGCCATCCCACCTCACGTCGCTTAACCCCTTCTCGGCATCCTCATATCTCAAAGGGAGGGGCTTACCATGACTTTTTGAAAACTCGGCAGCCTCTGTGAACACCTGCGCGCAGTACCCTCCCGGCGCCTCCACCACCGGGAACTCGGCAGAGACAAGGGATTCCTCAACAAACTCTTTCAGGCCCTTTTTAGTCATGTCGGAGATCTCAAGGCGCTGGATCCCGTTCAGGTCGCTCACGATGCTGAAATAGACCCGCACCCCTCCGTGAGCACGGGGGCGCGCAATGATGACGACCCTGCTGCCCTGAGAGTCCATGGACCCCACATACCCCTGGGGCGCTCCGGGTTGAGGGAGGCGCAATATTGGCTTCTCAGGGGAGGCCTTTTTCTCCCACTCTACCCCCTTTTGCCTGAGACGGTAGAGGGCCTTCTTGATGGCCTTGAGGACCCTCTTATCCTGGAGCATTGCCGCCAGCTCTTCGAGGAGCAGGGCAGTCTGTGAGGAGGGGAGCCTGACCAGGGCATCAATCAAGGAAATGGCAAGGGATGCTTCTTGCTGCAAATAAGAGGAGATCCTCTGCAGGATCTCCTGGGGCTTGACATCGCCAGCTTGGGCAACCTCCACCTCGTGGAGGATATCACGGATTTTCTTTGTTACTGTCGCATCTGCTTCACTGTCCTTCCCCCTGGTGCTCATCCCCTGTCACTCCGTCATAGAAACCACCTTGTACCCAATCTCCTCGATTTCTTTGGCCAGTGAGTGGACGTTGCACTTGGTGAGCCGCAGATAATAGACCCGCTTGGTGCGGTCCTGGTGTGCGGACATGCCGACGCTTATAATCTCGCTCCCCTGATCCCTGATGATCCTTGAAACGTTTTCAAAGGCATGAGGCTTGCCCCCAAAGATCACATCGATGCGGGAGCTCTCCTGCAAGATCCCCATCACCTCGATGAAGGCGGCCATGATATCGGCAACCGTGATGACACCTACCAATTTACCCTTGTCAACGACAGGGAGGCCGCCGATGCCGTGACGATAGAGGAGCTCCGCCGCCTCCTCAAGGTTGGCATCCGGCGAGATGGTAATGGGATCCTTAATCATGATATCCCCGATGGACACCTGTTCGATCAGGGAGGCCAGATAGGCCTCGCGTATATCCCTCTCAGTTACCCAGCCAAGCAACTCTCCCGCTTCGACGACCGGCAGGTGACGGATGGAGTGCTTCTTCATGAGGTTGATGGCATCGGAGACAGTGGCCTCTTTTCTCGTAGTCACCAACTTTTTGGCCATTCTCTTTTTGACCTTCATCTCCTCACTCCTTGCAAGAACGCTTGTTCAGGCTTATTTGTTTATTATCATGTGCCCTATGAAAAAGCAAGTGAAACCCCTCATGCGGAGGCGCAGCATTCCTCTTGCAGAGATCGCCCAATCGGAGTATAACTATGGTTAGTGATCCTTCTTCCTAAACAGGCGGACCACGAACAGTCGTTAGATGGGTTCAAGGGTCGAGATGAGGGAATCATGCACAAGGGGGAGAACAACCATAGGGGGTTTATAAAAGGCCTTTACCTTCTTCTCTTCTTCGTATTTCTTTTCCCCGCCAATGCCTTTTTACAAGATAAAAAGGGGATAGAGGAGTTGATCAGAGACCTGGGGGCAGAGAAACCCCTCGTGCGCAGGGATGCGGCCGCGGAATTGGGAAGGGCCAAGGATGCCAGGGGGATGGAGCCTTTGCTCAAGGCATTGCAGGATGAGGATGAAGGGGTGCGCAGGGAAGCGACAAAGGCCTTGGGTGAGATCGGGAATCCCAGAGCGGTAAGGCCCCTGGGGGAGATGCTGGAAGATACCGATGAATTTGTACGGGTGAATGCTCTTGGGGCCTTGGAGCGCATTGGGGGGGCAGAGGTAGTGGATTCGATCATCGCTGGGCTGAAGAACGCCAACCCCCTGGTGAGGATGAGTGCAGCCGCATCCCTGGGGAGGATAGGGAATCAAAAGGCCATCCTCCCCCTGGAAGAGGTAGCTAAAAATGACGCCCTCTCCTACGTCCGCTTTGCAGCCGAGCAGGCGCTGGCACAGGTCAGGGGTGAGGCGATCGTGAAGGCACCTGAAAAGTGGCCGATGCACCTGGTTGCCGCAGATGAGAAAGGGATACCGTCGCTTGCTGAATTGGAACAGGTGGCCGAGAGGATAAAAGGCGAATACGGTCTCATCTTGGATTACAAGAAATATGATATCATGGATCTCCTGGACATCGAGGCGCGGATGCAGATGAGGCATCCGAGAGATACCATTGAGAGCTTGCTGGGAGACCTCTTGACGCAGGAGGACAAGGAGCGAAATAGACGCCTCTTTGAGCCGAAGCAGTAAACCGCGTATAGCGACCACGTACTGGGATGATGCCTCAGCCCCTCATGCCTGAGGCCCCCCCATTGGGGTATCACCCTCGCCCCCTTTGAACGAATCACCCACGAGGTCATGGAAGAGCTGAGGATGTTGATTGTCAGAGCTCCCCGATGTGATCTATCTTCCCAATACCTAGGCAAATAGCGACCAAAGGATGATTGCCGCACCAAGCGCACCTTCTAGTCTAGAGAAGACTACATGTCTGAAAGGGTACACGCGGGAAGAATCTGCACCCGGCAATTTTGATTGACGTCAAGGGATTGGTAATCATCATACGTTGAATTCTTGGAACAATACATTGTCTGGCAGGTCATGTCCCGATAAATAAGGAGTGTCTCTTCAGGTTTTAGTATAAGGAGGTGATCGTGTGCCCAGAAGGTGCAGGGGCCGCCATTCCGTGTATACCAAACATCAATAGTGGTCTGATTCCCAATATAGATACCCATTGCACCGCAGGGGTCTTTATCTGCTGCGGACAAGAGTGGAAATAGCAGCATAGTAATAACCATGCAGAGGGAAAGGATGCCCTGCAATAGTATTCTTTTAACGATGAATCGAGTCGATGGAAACATATCCGATCTTTTCACCTCCTGACGGAAATATCTGAAAAATATTCTTATCGGTTTTGAGAACAGTTTACTTATTGTATCGTAGCATGGAACGCAAAAAAAGAAAAAGAAAGATTTTTTTGAAATCTTCCGGCTTACCTCTTGCCTTTACTTCGGCAGAGCGGATATAATGACCGGTTGGAGAAAAGACTTGTGGTAAGGCTGCTCAAAGAGTTGCCTTTGGATAACGGGCTCATGCTGGAGGTAAGGAACGAGAGTTCCAATTACTATGCGGACTTCTGGAATCTCAAGGTAGTAATTAGGGGCAAGGTACGGGTGGCGTCGGATCATCTCCAGTCAATCATCCCCTCCAATCCCTCTGAACAGGAGGCAAAGCAGGCTGTAGGAAGCAAGGTGGCGTATCACCGGGAGCTCACCCGGATAGGGGTGAGGAACGCTGAACAGGAGGCAACTATCCAAAAGCTGCTGGGCTCATTTGAAGAGAACTCCCTCCCCTACTTAGAGCATCCCTCCTTTCCGGAAAAGATGGTGAGAATTCAGTGGAAAAAATTGGCCGAAGAGATAAAAGGTAAGAGGCGGAAGAACGATGAATAGAATAAGCATCCTCGTCCTCACTTGCCTCCTGCTTGTCGTGAACATCACCGCGGCTGTCGCCCGCCCCTCTATGCCGTGTAATGGGATACGCTTCCACTACCGGGCCCACAAGCTCGGCGCTACCATCATCAAGACCTCGCTCTCTATAGAACGCGATGGCCCCTTTCACGTGGTGAAGGCTACCGTGGACAGCATTGGTGTTGCCCGACCCGTTTTTCGGATGCACAACCGCTTCACCTCGTATATCAAAGAGCCTGGATTAGAGCCTTGGCGTTACATAAAAGAAGTGGATCAAAAGGGGATCTTTTCAAAGAAAAAGTGCTACACCGATATCCTCACCTTTAATCCCGGTAGTTGCAAGGTAATTGTTGAGCGGGTGGACCCCCCTGGCGTTCAAGAGATAGCCGTCCCGCCGCAAACCTATGATCCGCTGGCCATCTTCCTCAAATTCTTTTTGGGATCAGAGGGACTGGATGGGCAGACGATAACGATGCGGATATACGATGGGATCAAGCTAAAAGAGGTAACATTTTTGGTTGCCAGCGGCGAGATACACACCTCCCTTTACGGTGCGGTGAAGGCCATATCACTGGAATCCAAGGTCCCCTTCAGCAGCCTGGGAGACAGAGAGGGGGTCATAAAGATATGGTATACCGCTGATGAGAGGAGGTTTCCTGTCGCCATGTTCCTGAAACTTCCCTCTGTGGGAAACGTGGAGTTTGACTTGGAGCGGGTCGAGACATGGTAAGGCTTGTTATTGGATATGCAAGGGGATGGCAGTAAGACCCGCTTCGCCCGATCTCGCCTGCGGTGTATACACTCTGTAATAAATCGTGAGAAAAAATAACGTTTCAAAGGCGTGCGAATGTAGCCGTAGCAATGGTCGAGGCTAGCCCCTGATCCTTCCTTTGCGTTTCGCTGTTCGCTCTGCCAATAACTAACCATGGTGGCCTCAGAATCTGCCTCAGTCCGTTCACTCACAGCGGCCTGCCCTATCGTGCAGTAATCTTCCTTGACACACTAATGCCATTTCCCTATACTCGTTGTACCTCAAAGCGAGTTCTTGGCAAAAACATGGATAAACGTCTGGAAGCAAAGGTGGCTATTGTTACGGGTGCCGGTCAGGCCCCGGGCGATACCATTGGGAATGGGAGAGCGATCTCCGTCCTTTTTGCCCGCGCCGGGGCCAAGGTTATGTTGGTGGACCGCCATCTGGATTCCGCCCGAGAAACTCAATCGATGATCACGCAAGAGGGCGGGGAGTCCTTCTCTTGTGCTGCTGATGTCAGCCAGGCGGATGACTGCCGACGCATGGCCGAAGAGTGCTCGGCACATTACGGACGGATCGATATTCTGGTCAATAATGTCGGGACCGGGGGGGAAGACCTGGGACCGGTGAGGCTGAAAGAAGAATCGTGGGAGCGAATCTTTAACGTGAACCTCAAGAGCATGTTTTTGACCTGCAAGTACGTGCTCCCGTACATGGAGAAGCAGGAGAGTGGTTCCATCGTGAATATCTCCTCGGCGGCAGCAGTCTGCGCCGTTTCCATGCTGGCCTATAAGACCTCCAAGGCGGGCGTTAATGCCCTGACCCATTCCATCGCCATGCAGTATGCCAAGAAAGGGATTCGGGCCAATGTCATCATGCCCGGCCTGATGAATACCCCCATGGCCATCGAAGGAATTTCCCAATTCCGCGGAATCAATAAGGAAGAGCTGATCAAGGGAAGAAACAGCATGGTCCCCTTAAAGGGGGGGATGGGCTCTGGCTGGGACACGGCCTATGCAGCGCTTTTCCTGGCCTCGGATGAGGCCAAGTTCATTACCGGCGTGGTCCTCCCTGTTGACGGCGGTCAATGTGCGAAGATCGGCTGAGGTCAAGGATGATGCCTGTCCCTTTCTTCTTCTGGCGCAGGAAGAAACACGATTCGCTGAACAATAAAGAAAGCCTCGCTATTTGACCACTAACAACCAAACTTAAAGAGGGGAATGAGGAGAAGGATGGCACGGGTGAGGATCTTGGATAAGGATCAGGTATCCCCTGAATTTCACGAGAGGTTCCAGAAGATAGAGGATAGTGGTCGCCCAGTTCTGAATCTCTTTAAGGTCATGGCCCACTCTCCCCAGGTCGGTCATCGCTTTCTCCAACTGGGCACTGCGATCCTTTTAAAGGGGGTTGTCCCTCCCAACCTGCGGGAGCTGGCCATCCTGCGAATCGGCCATATCAACCAGGCGAACTATGAGTGGACCCAGCACGTGCCCATTGCCCTGCGCGTCGGCGTGCGGCAGGCGCAGATCGACGCCTTGCCGGAATGGCAGGATTCTAAGGAATTCAACGATAGAGAAAAAGCTATCCTCAGGTACACCGACGAAGAAACCCTGAATATCCGGGTAAAGGATGAGACCTTTGCCGCTGTTCAGGCGATCTTAGGTGAAGATGGGGTTGTAGAGCTGACGACGGCCATCGGCTATTACGGAATGGTGTGCCGGCTCCTCGAAGCCCTTCAGGTAGAACTGGAATAAAAAATAAGGGACTACAAGCAATGGATTTGCATTTAAAAGGCAAGGAAGCGCTCATCACCGGCGGTTCCAAGGGGATCGGACGTGCTTGCGCTGAACGGTTGGCCTCCGAAGGCTGCACCCTTCATCTCGCTGCGCGAGACGAGGCAGTCTTGCGCCAAACAAAGGAGGCGATAGAATCAAGATTCGGTGCATCGATTACCATCCACCCCGTCGATCTGAACCAAGGCGACGACGCCCGCGCCCTTGCAGCGGCCTGCCCGGAAATCGATATCCTGGTTAACAGCGCCGGTGCCATCCCGAGAGGCGATCTTTGGCGGATTGAAGAGCCTCAATGGCGCGAGGCCTGGGATCTCAAGGTGTTCGGTTATATCAATCTATGTCGGGCCATTTATTCTCAAATGCGCTCGCGTGGAAAAGGCATCATCGTTAATATAATTGGTGCAGCCGGAGAGCGGCCGCGAAATGACTATATTGTGGGGGGAGCTGGCAACGCAGCACTCATGGCTTTTACCAAGGCATTAGGTGCCAGAAGCTTAAGAGAAGGCATCCGCGTTGTCGGGGTTAACCCCGGGTTAATAAAAACCGAAAGGCTGGAAAGGTTGCTGCAGGGTGTCGCCCAAGCAAGGTTTAACGACCCTGGACGTTGGCCGGAACTTATGCCCAAAGATCCGCCACCGGGGGAACCCCGCGATGTGGCCAATCTGGTCGCCTTTCTTGCCTCGGATTGCGCCAAATATATCACTGGCACTGTGGTCACTGTCGATGGCGGCTTCGCGGCAACCTAACGCGGTTCCTATGGTCCCCTTGGGACAGATACTTCCCTAATTCTCCACTTTTCTCTTTCATCTCAAATTGTTATCGGGGTTCGACCCCAGGTGCCCGAGACGCATGTGGCACTAGCACTGGTCAAGAATTGCCCTTGATCCTTGCTTTACGTTTGGATGTTCGCTCTGTCAATAGGTAACTATGGTGTTCCGGAATGGAAACAACTGCCTTCTTTCGTAGAGATTACTGTCCCTGAATTTTGTATGAGGCAGGTTATTTCAATCGTCAACGGCCTGTTGCCCAAATAATCCTTGTCGGCATTATACATTCGGTTTATAAAGGATAGCAAATACAATGTTAATGGAGTATTTGCCATGATGGGTTATCAAGCAGGTTTTCAACCGAAGCTCTT
>Ga0299912_10001031_pt1 | contig 22522 bp, 19 predicted proteins | sample RVTome_2_FD_207667 | JGI IMG/M metagenome (GOLD analysis project Ga0299912, IMG submission 207667) | Soil microbial communities from uranium-contaminated site in the Upper Colorado River Basin, Wyoming, United States - RVT95D214 (version 2) ... | reverse complement strand
TAGAAGGAATTGGCTATGTCAAAAGACGCCAAGGAGAATTGAGCGAAAGCATAGCCTATCTTAAGCCGGTTCTAGAAATAGATCCCAGAAATGCTCGGGTTGCTTTTAATCTCGGAGGAACGTATGCGCTAATGCGCAATTATAAAGAAGCAGAACGCTATTATAACCGAGCCCTTATTCTAAGTCCTGATTATCCCCGGGCACTATCCTGGAAGGCCCGTTTATATCTGAACTGGCAGGGAGATACCCAAAAGGCGCGGCAGGTGTTGGAAGAAGCATCGAAGGTGTTGGGCCCAAGGGAGGATAATCTCATAACTTATCACTGGGTTTTGGTCGAAATTTATAATGGAAGATATCAGGACGCTCTTAATCGGTTATCATCAGCTCCCTTCGAAGCTTTAGAAGACCAAATGTATTTTGTTCCCAAACCTCAGCTCTTCGCTCAGATATATGGTTTGATGAACGAAAAGGACAAAGAACGAAAATACTATGACGCCGCTCGAATCCACCTCGAAAATAGGGTCAAAACACAGCCGGATGATTCCCGTTTCTGGAGCGCCCTGGGCATTGCTTACGCCGGCTTAGAACATAGGGCAGAGGCCATAAAAGCTGCAGAGAGGGCTGTCGAGCTCCTACCTATCTCCAAAGAAGCATACAGGGGCACATTCAGAGCCAGAGATTTGGCCCAAGTCTATGTCATGATCGGAGATTACGATAAGGCCTTTGATCAGATCGAATATCTCCTTTCGATGCCAGGCGAGCTGTCTGTTGCCTTGCTAAAAATTGACCCCGTATGGGCTCCCCTACGCTCCCTCCCCCGGTTCCAGAAACTCCTGGAACGGTGACCTGCCCCCTTTAAATCGGTCCAGGTATAAAATGGTAAAAGACGGAGTTGAGTTATTCGTAGAGGTCGGGCCCGGCAAAGTCCTTTCCGGCCTGGTCAGGAAGATCAAGAAAGAAGCCAGGGTATATATTATAGAAAACACAGAAACGCTGGAAAAATTCAAAAACGAAATAAAATATAAAAAGATCATGATTGATGGAAACACGGCCGCCGCAACGGTCGCACATGCGACGAACGATTCTCCAGGACCCAGGCGGCGGCGATCGCGGACCCCTTATTATCAGCATATCGCCGGTTGGAGACTTATGGAAATCGGCGAGCTTTATCCGAACCGCCTCGCTCTCTCGGAGGCCCAAGTAGTACATTAGGCTGAAGAGAAGATCCAACTTGGAACCCTGGCGCTTATGATACTTAGGCCGCCCGGCCTCGCGCAGAAAAAGCGTCACTTCCTCTTGAGTAAAGTACTTCAATCGCCCAATTTTACGCCTGTAGATCTGAGCTTTTTTCATCTTATCCTCCTATCTTGTTCACCAATTTGTTCACCTCATAGCTTTTAAACACGTTTTTAAGCGCCAAAAGTAAAGGTAAATCTTCCACTTCTCGGGGAAGATCTATTCAACGAATGGCTGAAAAGGTGGATGTGCATGTCGATGATTTCGTTGCCCATTGCATCCCTCCGTTTCCCCGAACGGGACAAACCCGGAATGCCTTGATCATATGACAGGCCCAAGAAAAGTAAACCCCCGGGGCGCCGTGCTCCCCAGCATGGAACCTGACGCTCGTTGACACACGTTCTAAGACGGTCTATAGTCTGATTAGAAGGTTCAACCCATGAAATAGGATCCCGCCAGACCTCCCCTTCTTTTGACGCGTCCGGGCGTCCCGGACGGGTTTCGTTGATTTCCATTTCTTGAAAGGGAGGAAACCTATGGTGGATACCGGACTTAAGGGGAAAGTCGCCCTAATCACCGGTGCAAATCACGGCATTGGAGCGGCCACGGCCGTCGCCTTCGCCCGCGAAGGAGCGGACGTCTTCCTCACGTACATGCGGCTTTCCCCTGAAAAACACGGGGCGATAGGCCTGCGGGCCATCAAAACGGCAGAAGAGTCGGGCCCTGACTACTATTACCGGATTCTCGGGCGCGATGCGGAGGCAGTCATCGCCTCGACCCGCGCGCTGGGAGGACGATGTCGGGCCCGGGAAACGGACTTATCCGATCCCGGCAACATTCCGCGCCTGATGGACGAGGCGGAGGACGCGTTCGGAAAGGTCGACGTCCTCGTTAACAACGCCGCGCACGACCGGCCCGACTCATTCCTGCCGCCGGCGGAACTGCCCGCCAGCGGGTTGTTCGGAGGCGATTATTCCCTCCGGACGGTGTCGGCCGCCTCCCACGACGAGCACTTCGCGGTCAACTGCCGCGCCGCCGCTCTGCTCATGGCCGAATTCGCCCGAAGGCACATCGCCAGGAAAGCGAGTTGGGGACGTATCATCAACATCAGCACGGACGGGGCCTCAGGCCACGGCTGGAACGCCTCATACGGCGCCAGCAAGTATGCCGGAGAAAGCTACGCAAGGGCCGCCGCCGCCGAGCTGGGTCCTTACGGGATTACGGTGAACATCGTTTCTCCCGGAGCCGTTCAGACCGGCTGGTTGACGAAGGACGCGGCCGAGGCCCTGGCCAAGACTTATCCGCTGCGCCGCATAGGGACACCCGAAGACATCGCCTCGGCGGTAGTTTTCTTCGCATCCCGGCAGGCGGACTGGATCACCGGGCAAGTGCTTTATGTCGGCGGCGGCAACCGTATGTAGCCGGGATCTCATAGACCCCTGCTCCTCGTGAAGGCGATTCTCAGCGGATACCGAAGTGAAAGGCCGTCCGCTCCTCGCTCCTGTCCGTGGCCGGAGGCGGCTCGGGCGAGAGGGCCGAGATCTCGGCCCGGAGCTCCGGTGTCATGGGGATGTCGACGGAGGCGATCGAGCTTCGGAGCTGATCGACGTTCCGAGCTCCGATGATCGGCGCCGTGACGGCGGGGTGGCCGCCGACCCAGGCGACGGCCAAGCTCACCGGATCGAAGCCGCGCGATCGGGCAAATTCGACGAACCGGTCCGCGATTTGATAATCCTGCGCGTCGCCATAGCGCGTAGCGTAGATCTTATTGCTCACCAGGCGCCCCGCGCCGGGCTTCTTCCCCGCCCCGTACTTCCCCGTCAAAAGACCGCCGCCAAGCGGGCTGTAGGGAATGACGGCCAAGTTCTCGGCCCGGGCCATGGGAAGAATCTCGGCTTCAGCCTGCCGTTTAACGAGGTTGTACATGGGCTGGATGCAGGCAAAAGCCTCAAGTCCTTCCCGAACGGAAATCCCCAGCGCTTTCTCAACCTGCCATGCGGCGAAGTTGCTCGCGCCGATGTAGAGAACCTTGCCCTGCCGGACGAGGTCGTCGAGCGTCCGAAGCGTCTCCTCGAGAGGAGTCGTGTCGTCGAAGCGATGGATGAAGTAGAGGTCGATCCGGTCCGTCCCCAACCGGCGAAGGCTCCCCTCGACCGCATGCCGGATATGAAGGCGCGATGCCCCCATGGCGTTCGGATCCTGTCCCGTCGCGAAATAGACCTTGCTGGTAATGATGACTTGCTCGCGGCAGTCCTTGATTAGCCGGCCCAGGATCTCCTCGGACCTGCCCCCGGCATAGAGATCGGCGCAGTCGAAAAAGTTGATCCCGTTGTCGCGGCAGGAATTGAAGAGATCGGCCGAGACCGCCTCGTCGGCGTCCCCGCCGAAGGACATCGTGCCGAAACAGAGGGCCGAGACTTTGGCGCCCGTCCGGCCCAGGAATTTATAGGTCATGGCCCTCATTGTATCCGGTTCCCCCCCAAGAATAAAGCGATTCGGGCTCTTGATTTAAGCGGCGTTTTCTTGTATAGTAGGCGCTCCTTTTCGGGTTGTTCAGCCGCCGAGAGCCAAACCCGCCGTCGGTCACTCCGTGGGCCTTCCTCCCAGCCGAGCCGAAAAGACCTATAACTAGGAATATCTATAGATGACAAGCGACATCGCGACCATGCGCAATATCGGTATCAGCGCCCATATCGATTCGGGAAAAACGACGCTGACCGAGCGGATCCTATTCTACTGCAAGAAAATCCACCGCATCCACGAGGTCAAGGGCAAGGACGGCGTCGGGGCGACCATGGACCACATGGAGCTCGAACGGGAGCGCGGGATCACGATCACCTCGGCCGCGACCTACGTCGCCTGGGGCGACCATTCCATCAACATCATCGATACCCCCGGCCACGTCGACTTCACGATCGAGGTCGAACGCGCCCTCCGGGTCCTCGACGGGGCCGTTTTGGTCCTGTGCTCGGTCGGCGGCGTCCAGTCCCAGACGATCACGGTCGACCGCCAGCTCAAGCGCTACGACGTCCCCCGGATCGCCTTCATCAACAAGTGCGACCGGGTCGGCGCCAACCCGGTCAAGGTCAAGGATCAACTCGTTGAAAAGCTCGGCCACAACGCCGTTCTGATGCAGATGCCGATCGGACTCGAGGACCAGCACAGGGGCGTCGTCGACCTGGTCGCCCTGAAGGCGCTGTACTTCGACGGCCCCGACGGCGAAATCATCCGGGTCGAAGAGATCCCGGCCGAACTCGCCGCCGAAGCCAAAGCCCGCCGCGTGGAGCTCATCGACGCCGTCTCGATGTTTTCGGACCGCCTGCTCGAGGCCGCCCTCGAGAACCGGGTCACGGAAGACCTGATCCGGGAGGCCGTCCGGAAAGGCACGATCAGCCGCAAGCTGACCCCGGTCTTCATGGGTTCCGCCTACAAGAACAAGGGCGTCCAGCCCCTCCTCGACGGCGTCGTCCGCTATCTTCCCTGCCCGGCCGACATCGAGAACTGGGCCCTTGACAAAGAGACCGAGGGCCAGAAAATCCCGCTCCGGACCGACGACGACGCCCCGATCGTGGCCCTGGCCTTCAAGCTCGAGGACGGTCCCTACGGACAGTTGACCTACATCCGGATCTACCAGGGACATCTCGAGAAGGGCGACGAGATCGTCAACGCCCGTTCCGGACAGAAAGCCAAAGTCGGACGTTTGGTCCGGATGCACGCCGACAGCATGGAGGACATCGCGCGGGCCGGCGCGGGCGACATCGTGGCCCTGTTCGGGATCGACTGCGCCTCCGGGGATACGTTCGCGGCGCCGGGACTCAGCCTGGCCATGACCTCGATCTACGTCCCCGAGCCCGTCATCTCGCTGGCCATCGCGCCCGTCGATAAAAAAGCCCAGGACCGGATCGCCAAGGCCCTCAACCGCTTCACCAAGGAAGACCCGACCTTCCGGACCCACGTCGATCCCGAGTCCCACCAGACCATCATCCAGGGCATGGGCGAGCTCCACCTCGACGTCTATGTCGAACGGATGAAGCGGGAATACAAGGCCGAAGTCTCGACCGGAATGCCCCAGGTCGCCTATCGCGAAACGATCACTCGGCGGATCGAGTTCGACTATACCCACAAGAAACAGACGGGCGGCGCGGGCCAGTTCGGCCGCGTCATCGGCGTCCTCGAGCCGCTGCCGGGCGGTTCATTCGAGTTCGTCAACAAAGTTAAGGGCGGGCGCATCCCCAACGAGTTCATTCCCGCCTGCCAGAAAGGCTTCCAATCCGTCCTTCGCAAGGGCGAGCTGACGGGATTCCCGGTCGTCGGCGTCAAGATCATCCTGACCGACGGAGCGGCCCACGACGTCGATTCCTCGGATATGGCCTTCCAAGCGGCGGCCCAGGGCGCCTTCCGCGAAGTCTACCGGAAAGCCAAGCCCCAGATCCTCGAGCCGATCATGAAAGTCTCGGTCGAGGGGCCCTCCGAGTTTGCCGGGAACATCTTCGCCTCCATCAACCAGCGCCGGGGGATCATCGTGAGCTCGGTCGAGGACGGGATCTTCGCCCGGGTCGACGCCGAAGTCCCTCTCAGCGAAATGTTCGGCTATTCGACCACCCTCCGCTCCCTGACCCAGGGCAAGGCGGAATTCACCATGGAGTTTCTCAAGTACGGGAGGGTTCCGGCCGCCAAGGCCGAAGAGCTCGTCGCCCAGTACGAGGAGAAGCGGCGGCAGGACGCCTCGAAGTAGGCGGAACGACGCGAGCGAGGAGACGACGACATGACGGTCCAAACCGAATTCGCCCGAAGAAGCCCTATCCGGGACATGGAGCGGCACATCCACGGCGGCCTGGGCAAGGGGAATCTCGGCGTCCTGGCTTCTCCCAAGGGCGTCGGGAAGACGGCTTGCCTCGTTCATATCGCGACAGACAAGCTCTTCCAGGACAAACCCGTCATCCACGTCTCCTACGCGAGCCGGGTCGACTACATCATCACCTGGTATGAGGATATTTTCCGGGAGATCGCCGGGGCCATGGCGGCCGAGCCGCCGCTCGAGGTCCACGACGAAGTCGTCAAAAACCGGGTCATCATGAACTTCAAGCAGGAAGGAACGCGGACGGAACAGGTCCTCAAGAGCCTGGAGTCCATGATCACGATGGGCCGGTTCGCGGCCGATACGGTCATCATCGACGGCTACGACTTCTCGCTCTCGCGGCCCGAGGACCTCGTCAAGTTCCGGGAGTTCGCCGGCCGGCTTGGGCTCGAAATCTGGTTTTCGGCGTCGCTCCGGGGCGAAGGCCCCCTCTGGAACGCCTCCGGGACGCCTTTTATCCTCGAGGATTTTCTGCCCGCGATCGACGTCCTGATCACCCTCCGCGCCGAACCCGATCACGTCCGGCTCCGGGTCGTCAAGGACCGCGACTATCCGGCCGCGGGCGTCCTGCCCCTCAAGCTCGACCCCAAGACGCTTCTCATCGCCTGAAAATCGGGCGTCCGCCTCTTTCCGTTCTTTCGGATCTCAAGGTTGAGCGGGGGTCTTACCCCGAAAATTCATCCTTAATATTTTCGGCAATATCCTTGAGCCGGCCTCGACATTGAGCTATGTTAGTTGTCGGTCAATCCGGAAAGAGGACGGTATGAACGCTTCAAAGAACACTCGGATATTATGTCGGCTCGGCCTGTATCTCATGATCGCATCGATCGGGATCCGTCCCTTGATCGGACAAATCATCGAGAATCCGAAAAAGCCGCCCGGCCCGAATGCGGGGCGCGTGGTCTCACTTAAAGAGGTCCAGCGGATCGGGGACGAAACCGGAAAATTCTTCTTCGTACAACCTATCGGAGTATTCGCCGGCCGGGACGGCTCCGTCTATGTCCAGGAATATAAGCAGTTCTTGAAGTTTGACGCCCAAGGACGATACGTCGGGAACCTTCTCAAGAAGGGGGAAGGGCCGGGTGAGCTCAACGACAATCTGACGGACGTCATTGTCGGGAACGACGACATCCTCCTCTATTCTTCGAACAGTCTCAAGCTCATCCGGATCACCCCGGACGGCCGTCTCATCGAAGACCGGAGGTTCAGCCAAGGCCTGTTCGGAGATTTGTTGGGATATCGGGCCGGCCGTTATTTTTTCCTGCGCTTCGAGAGAGAGGAGTTTCCCCGGATTAGCGGAATCGGCGAGAATAAATACCGACTTTTCATCGTCCCGGAGAAGGGCGAAATCATCCCGACCTCCGTCCTGATGCCCATGACCGTCGCGAGGCTATTCGGCTCAAGAAGCGTGGGCATCATGAGCATTTCCCAGCCCACCCCGATCTGGGCGAATGACCGCTTTGTGTTCCTCTTCCATTCTCCGGACTATCTCATTAAGCTGCTCGACCTCGAAACTGGGAAGATCGTCCGGAGCTTCCGCAGGGACTATGACCGTGTGAAATACGACTTCAAGCCGAGCAAGGATTATCCTCAGGAACTCGAGCCAAAATATCATAACGACCTCTGTCGTCTCCTCTGGAGAAACGATCGTCTCTGGGCGGTGACCTCGACCTTCGACGCCATAAAAGGAATACTGGTCGATGTCTTCAGCCGAGAGGGGAATTACTTGGACAATTTCTACTTACCGCTCTTCAAGATCCGGAGGAATAATCCCCAGTACTACGCCCCGATGGCCATCCAGGGGGATTCGCTCTACCTCCTCGAAGCCGATGAAAACGACCTCATCTCTCTCGTCAAATACGAAATCGGCAATATCGACGGCCCGGAGCTCCCCTCCTCCGGCGAAAAAACAAAACGCTGATCAGATGGATTATCGCGCCTTAAGTAAAAAATCCCATGGCGTGTTATACGTAAAGATATCCGGAACTCTGCTTCTTGTGCGGATCAATCTAACGTGGCCTTCATGCGCTGAAGGTCCGCACCGGGCGCGGACCGAAGTCGCATGGAAGACGATGTTGGCAGTCTCCTCACCTGTATCTCGCCTCGCCTCTTTGCTCGTAAGGAGTGGCGAGTGTCTTGTCTATGTGGGAGAGTAGTTCCGTCACTCCTCTCTTGAAATCTCGGATGTTCACGGTATCCAGGTAGTTCCAGCTGTCCAGGTAGTCTCGCGCCGACCGGAGGATGCGGCTAAGATGACTCCGGACGCCGCGGAGAAATTCGTCTTCCATCGTCTTGCCGGCGGCAGCCGCTCCGATCTCGCTGCGCAGAACGTCGAGCACGTCTCCCGCACGCGAGATCGTCTCGTAAGCCATCTCCGTTAGATCGTCAGTGTCCATCCTGTCCGGCCCTGCCAACGCGCCGATGAGCGGCGGCGGAGCGCGTAGCGCGGAGGCTTCCGCTCCGTTGGCTGGTTAGCTTTCACGGACGACTCGCGCCGATGTGGGCCCTAGTACGTTCGAGTATTCTCTGCGTAAAGCTTCAGCCTTTTCCTCTGAAATATCGCCATTTGATTCAAGACCGTCGATTATTTCGCCAACTACATTTTTTGATGTGGCGACCTCTTTGTGCGCAGATAGGCCAAAGACATTTTTCCAGAGCGCGAATATTCCTGTCGCTACTTCGGCGAGCACTGCCCCCCAAAGCGCCCAGACCAAACGGCCAAACTGGACATGGTCATCCGCAGCATTGGGATTCATAAAAACTATACTTAGCGCCAGAAAAGCGAAAACCGCCGTTATCGCGAAGATCGTCACAAACAGCCAGAATAGAATTTTGGCCATCCGTGCCTTCTCGTCCACAACTATAGAGATTGGGGCATTCATGGCGCTTCCCCGGCGCCGAATTTTCGACGGATGAGGTCTGTTATAGCCTTGGTTTGTTCACTGGAAAGTTTGAAGTTGGTCCCGATGGCGGTCTTGAATAGAACGAAATCTGCGAAACTCTCAAGGGAGCGCACTTCAGAGAACGGTATGTGGGTTGAGAATTTGCGCTTATAGTGGACTGCAATTCCGTATCCCCAATCTCTATAAAAGCGAGGCTTGTCGTCTGATACCAACGCCCATCCATATAGACCCCGGATAGCCGGCTCCCCCGCCATCCAAAGGAAAACGAGATCCCCCCTCTTTATTTCGTCCATGTACCGCGTTACAAGCCATGTCTCAATTTGACCGGCTTTCATCTCCGACGCTAAGTTGTATCGCTTAGGAATCGATTGAAATAGCCAACTCATGGACACCTCCTTTTAGTGAGAGCTAACGTTGAGTTCAGCGGACGATAAAAGCGCAGCTTTTAGCGGTCCGCTGAAACGAATGGTTAGACCGGTTCAAAGAAGTTTCAGTAATAGCGGAACTACAATTTCCGCCAAGCCGTTTGTGTTCCTGATTGCCTCAGCCTTCTCGTTATTTGACTTTGTGGCGTCCGCGACAATTCCAAGCAAAGTGGCAAGCCTTTCCTTGTCGAGTGCTTTTGGTGTTATTGCTTTAATCTCCTCATCTGTGAGTCGAGTCAGACTAGATACTTTTGACGCGAAGGCATCATCAGTCTGCTTCTTTGCCTTCTTTCTGATTTCTTCCCAAGTGGAATCCATTTTTACTCTCCTTTCTTCTCAAGTGTAGATTTGATGGTGTCATAAAGGTTGGTTGCTTTTGCCGAAGCAGCGCCTGCCTTTTTTAGATAGTCATTAAACATTTTCTCAATCTGTTCTAAATCTACCTTTCCGCCAGATGCAGTCTTGATTGTTTGCGTGGCGGAAGATATGGCTTCCTTTACATCTACCATTGACTGCAACAAGCCTGTAACGCCAGCGTTACCTTGAGATAGCAAGGTGTAATGTTCGTTGCTTTTCGTCAGCAGCAGGAGCCGCGTATTTTCTAGGTCCGTGTGCTTCTGGTCTCGCTCAACGATGACATCACGAAGAACATCCTTCAACTGTTGCGAAGAAAGAGTAGTGGGCTGCCCAGCTTTTTTTAGCTCGGCTTGAATATTGGAGAGATATTCTGGCAGGTATTCATTTTCAATCCATTGGTCTACTTGCTGCTTTTTTGAGGCGAAATAAGTATTCAACAAACCCGAATAGCTGCGCTGGCTCTCAGCTATACCCTTGCCAACTTCTTTATTCAATTCGACGGATTCTTTCGGGACACTCGCACAGCCACCCATTGCGAACGCCGATAGAATCACTAAAAGCCCAACGAAGTTGAATCTTAGAATTCCATTTCGACGTTGATTCATTAAAGTCTCTCCTTTCTGACAGTTAACTACATAGCGAGGTCTAACGATCGCTGTTCAGGCGCGGGCCGCGCAGCGGCCCGTCGCCTGCAACGGCATGTTAGGCAACGCTCCTTTGCCTCTTCGTGAAAACCCAGACATTCTCGTAGGTGAGCCGAGGACCGTGAAACGACTCCTCTGCACGCAGGGTCTTGCCGTCATCGGCGAGGCTGTATCGGACGGTGTTTCGAGCCTCGCCCCGAGGAGATTGGTAGATCGTCAGGAAAACCAACGTTTCTCCGCTCCATGTCAGAATCTGTCGCGTCGGCATGCCGTCTTCGGTACCAGCCACCTCTTTACCATCCGTATACAACATGAATGAAACGGTGGAGCTCCCTGTCTTGTCGACGAATGTCCGCAAGAACGAGAATGCGGGCTCCCGATGTTCAATACTGACCTCTCCGCTCGAGATGGTCTGGAAGTGATTGTCTAGGTGGCTTCGCCCGAGATCCAGCACCCATTCTCCGGAGAAGTCGGGGTGGCCGCCGGTCGTGGCGGGTCGCTCAGCGGAGTTGGTCATTGACGCGACCACTGTGAGTGCCACGGCTACCGCGAGAAGCTGGCTACGACGAATCATGCGACCTCCTTCGCTTGAAGACGCTGCCTAACGGCGAGCATCAGCGGCGCGTTTTAGCGCGTTCGCTGGATGCTCTTGTTCGGCTTCCTGCTTCCTTGCTCTCTTTGTGCTTGATGGATGACTTCGGCTTCTCCTCCTGCGGGAGTTGTCCCGTGAGAAACAGCGGCAGGTACTTCGAGCAGTCTCCAGTTACTCTGATTACTCGCGTTGCATCGAAGTCTTTTATGCGCAGCGACAATTGACGTCGTAGCTTTTGCACTATACTTCGGTCGGGATCGATTAGGATGAGTTTCTTCGTGCTCGACATCTGCATAGCTTTTGAGATCATTCGGGAAATGTAAAGGTCTGCCTCAGCAAAGGAGAATCCCACGACTACGATCGCATCGGCTGATGAAAAGCAGTCGTAAGCCTTTTGGATCAGTCCCGTCAATGGTGGGGCTGCGTCAAACTTCATTGCCAGTGGAGGAACAAGCAAACCTCTTCTCGGTCCCCCACAACCTCGGCATACCGAGATAACTGGGTATGCAGAAAGATCATTCGCGTAGTCGGATACGGTCTTCTCGATGTCAATTAAGTGGACGTGTTGGCAGGTCTCACAGTAAAACCAGTTAAGGCTGCCGTGCAGTTTCACGAGTGGCGTTGCGTCCCTCTGATTAATCGTTGAAGCACGAACATTGGCGAAGTCCACGAGGTATGAGAACTTATGCTTAACTTTGGCAAGCGCGAGATCCATGCAGCAATCGTAGTTGGTTGTGACGATCGTGGCTTGTTGGTGTTGCAGATAGTTTGCAATCGCCATGTGTCCTGCGTTTGGTTGTGCAGGAAGCATTCTGCTTGATAGAAGTCCGAAAAGTACCTGAAGTGTATCCTGAAGGAGAAAAACCGATGAGACGTCTTTCGCTGGCCGCCTGAATCTTGATTGCGTTGAACGTTCATCGTCAGCGTCGCTGCGGAAAAGGAGGAAGTCTACAAGACGAAGGATTGCAGGATTTCGGCCGCAGAACTCAGACAACTGCGCAGCAGTAAGAAGGTCTTCTATGTTGTCTATTTGTGTGCTCTCGCAGTATTCGACGAGTTTGCCGAGATCAGCGCGGTCAAGTCGCTTGGCTCTCGTTAGAAGGTCGGGCAGAAGTTCTTTGACAGTTGGAATATCAGATGGTTTAGGTTTTGATGCGCCAGCTCCTAGAAGGAAGGCCAATCTGGCTTTGTCAGGTTTGATCGGCGCTATGCTGGCATCACAAGGGTTTCTCTCTCCCAGTTCTTGCTCAATCTTTGCGAAGGCTTGCCGGGGAATCAGTTCGCGAAGTTTGTGGTGATGTTTGTCAAAGAGGTCAAGCCAGTCAGGATGAAGGTCCTCCTGGCCCGTCTGGAGATCACGGTCTCTAACAACTTGCTGAAGCATCTCAACCAGAAAGCCAATATTCTCCTTCGATTGGCGAAGGTACTCCCGCTGTTGTGAAGAAATACGTTTCGTTCCAATTTGAATAGCCATGATTTATCCTCCAATATATCGAGCCGAACGTCGCCTTCACCGGTGGCAATAGAGCGCAGCGGAATTGCCATCCGAGTGAAAGGCATGGTTATGTTCCTAATGGATTCGGTAAAAAGAATACTACACCTTCAGTCGTTATATGAAATTTCCCATTCAAGTGATCATCTCTAATTGAATCGATACCATTCTTGATCTCAGCTATCTCAAAAGCTGACACTGTCATAGTGCTTTGCCCAGCACCAAAGCCAATATTTTTGCTGATGTAATCATCTATAAACTTAACTGGATCAGAATCAGGATAAGGGAGTTGCTCAATTTCTGGAACAGTTTCATTAGTACGAATCTTCCACAAATTTGTTGACGTAAGCCACAATTGGAAAGTTCTTTGCCTTGCTGCATCTGGTCCAGTAGGCAACTTAGCAAGTGACAGAATGCCTCCACCTTCTGGAATTTTCATCCTGCTGTCAGTATCCTTAAAAAAACTATATTCCCGGGTAGTTGTTGAATGGATTGATTCTGAAGAAGGCGCAAATTGTGCTACTGTTGGATTTTCAAACTTAGGTTCCTTAAATTTTGTCTCAACGATACGTGGAAAGGCGTACCACATGCTGATTATCCAAATTGCTACAAAAGCAATCCCAAAACCTGCACCAAATATCAATCCTTGGATAAATTTTTTTAGCAACTCAAAACTCCTTTAAAACATAACATATATTAGATGGGTCCGCATAAGATGCAATAATCTTGTATGTTGTCCGTATAAGACACCTCCCGATTTCTTGCCGAAGAGTCGAAAATACTCTCTTTTCAACGACTTGCTGATCATCCGGACATTTATTTCGGCATGTTATGCGGATCGGCATAAAACCTCCCTTTTAAAGCTCGTCCACCGGGCTTCGAACGCCGGACGGACCGCGGTTGAGGACATGGGTATATATCGCCGACGTCCTCTCGTGTCAGTATGTATTCCCCCCCTATCATGATTAGAGATTACCACTCTGTTTAAAAAGATGTCAAGGACCCAACGTTTGTTAGGCGGACGTCGCGGGGTGAAGCATGACCATATCGAGACGGAATTCGTTGGTACTCAAAGCATAATGGTTGACAGATAATGGGAAGGTATCCGGTTCTTAAGCCATCAGAGGCGGACTATTCTTGCCTTGACATCGACTCTCGCGGCGTCATAATATCTTTTCGCGAAATAGCTTAAACGCCGGAGGAATCATGGCCAAAATTCAAGCCTACTGCGGCCTCGATTGCGGAGAATGCGAAGCCTATATCGCCACCCAGATTAATGACAGAGCCGGGTTGGAAAAGACCGCTCAACAATGGGCCGTGCAATTCGGCGCCAAGGACATCAACGCCGATATGTGCATCTGCGACGGCTGCCCGTCCGGAAAAAGAATCAGCACGGCCCATGCCGTAAGCTGCGGGATCCGTCTCTGCGCGTCGGCCCGCAAGGTCGCCACCTGCGCCCATTGTCCGGATTACGGTTGCGCCACGGTCCAGCAATTCTTCGCCTTCGCGCCGGTGCTCAAGGACAAACTCGAGGCGATCAGAAAAGAGCTCGGGAAATAGAGCATCCGTCAGCGTACGAACGACAGGCCGTGGCCGGCCGGGTACGGCCCCGGGAGCGACACGGGCAGTTTTCCCTTGGGATCGAGCTCCCCGAACAGGACGCGGGCGGCGATCGGCTGCGTCTGGGGGGTATTCCGGTACATGCAGAGGTAGGCGGCCGCCTCCTGGAAATGCCTCAGGAAGTAGGGGCTTCCGAATGAGACGACGACGGCCGGCTTCCCGGCCCCGATCCACTTCTGGATGAGAGTGATGTGCTTGGGCTCGAGGTCGACGGTCCCCTTCCCCGCCCCGAGCCTGGAGAAAAGCGCGAAGACGGCGATGTCCGCGTTCTGCGCCCCGGCCAGATAAACCGTGAGCGAATCCCAGCCCGTATCCCCGTCCGCATAAAAAATCCTGGTGCCCGGGCGCCGCTTCGCGACTTCGGCCGCGAAGGGCCGGCCCGCGTAATAATCGCCCGGGTCGCTGCTCAGCGCGAAGACGGCCAGCTTCCGATCGGGAGCGAGCGGCAGTATCGTCCCCTCGTTCTTGACCAGGGTCGCGGCGCTCTCGAAGGCCTGCCAGGCCCGGTCGAGCGACGGCTTGAACGCGATGACCCGCGGCAGGGCTCTGACGTCGACAAGCCGGTTTTTGAACAGGCCGAGCCGGAGTTTTAAGCTCAATATCTTCCTGACTGCATCCTCGATGCGCGCCCGGGGGAGCTTCCCGGCCCGGGCGGCCTCGACCAACGACGCGATGACCTTAGCGGGCTCGGGCGGAAGGAGAAGGAGATCGGCGCCGGCCAGAAGCGCCCTAAGGGACGCCTCTTCGGTCGAAAAGCTGTTCGTGATCCCGGCCATTTCCATGGCGTCGGTCACGATCAATCCCTTGAACCCGAGTTCCTTGCGGAGGACGCCGGTCAGGATGGGCTTCGAGAGCGTCGCCGGAAGGTTGGCGGTCGGGTCGAGCGCGGGGACGAAAAGATGCGCGGTCATGACGGCCTGAACGCCGGCCGCGATCGCATCCCGGTACGGGGCGAGCTCGACTTGATCGAGCCGGGCCCGGTCGGCGTTGATGGTCGGAAGGAGGCTGTGTGAATCCTGATCCGTGTCGCCGTGGCCGGGGAAATGCTTGGCCGTGGCGACCAGCCCGTTCTCCTGGCAGCCGCGGATGAAGGCCTTGGCCAGCCGCCCCACCAGCGCCGGGTCCTCGCCGATCGCCCGCGTATTAATGATGGGGTTCGCGGGGTTGACGTTGACGTCGACGACGGGCGCGTAGGTCATGTGGATGCCGAAGGCCCTCCCCTCGATCGCCGTGATCTTCCCCATGTCGTAAGCGAGCTCCTCGGAGCCGGAGGCCCCGATGGCCATGAGAGGCGGAAAGAGCGTCGCGCCCGTGATTTGGTTCCCGGTCCCGCGCTCGAAATCCGAGGCCATGAGCAGCGGGAGCTTGGCCAGCTTCTGGAAGTGATTCGTCAGCGCGGCCGTCTCCAGGACTTCTCCCCCGAACAGTATGAGTCCGCCGATTTTTTGGTTGACGACGAGGGAATCGAGGTCCTTGACGGCGGCCGAGCCGAAGTTCGCGAAGTCGCCCGTGAAACGGCAGGCGACCAGCTGGCCGATTTTCTCCTCGATCGTCATGCGGGCCAGGATTCTACGGACCCGCCCGGAATCGGCGGGCAAGAAGCCGGCTTTCGTTGTTTTTACGGCCGGGACACAGCTCACAGCCTGCAGCGCGACCAGGACGGGAAGAAAGACCCGATGCCAGCTCCTCTGTCTCATACGACCTCCTTGCACCCGCATAGGAGTTCGATTATATCCCATTCGGCCGTAACAGGGAATTCCGGCGTTTACCTCGGAAGCGGCAGAAATGTTCGGACAGACAAAAAGTGACAGATCTCGATTTCTAAGCCCGTCTTCGCAGATGGGAGAGGACCTCGCTGTGGCGTCGGAAGAAATCGGTAAAATAGATGTCTGTCACCAATTTCATCAGATCCTCGCCACTACTATTTGGCTTCCTGCCGTTTTAAGCGCTCTTTCTCTTCGCTCTCCATGAGGCGGGTGCGCAGGTTGGTCAGGCTCTTGAGCATGTTGAACCAGAACGGAGCGCCCAAGCTGAGGAGAATGATGCTTATAAGACCCCCCAGGAAATTCAGCCAACTGCTGAATATTCCCACATTCCCCGCTTCGAAAATCTCCATGCTCAACTGAGCCAGCGTGTCATTCATCGTTTTAAGCTGAGGTCCCAGGTTGCCGTATTTTTCATTGAACGCCCTGGTCAATGCCGATTTATAGAGTTTTAAAGCTTTATCCTCGGCGAGACCTTCGGGGAGGTTGGTTTTAATCCAGGCTTCGGCGCTTTCCCTGGTCAGGAAGGATTGAACCGGCACGTTCAGGCCGGGGTTGTCTTCTTTGAGATATTGAAGACCCATATCATAAACGCTGGGCCCTCCCAAAACGGCGTCCCCCGTTTCTTGGATCTGAACGACGTTTGCCACCAAACGAGCCCGGAGTTCCTGGTCGGCATAGACACGCTTGAGAAGCTGGATCGAATCGAGCCGAAAGAAAACGACGACAAGAACCGCCAGACCGACGGAGATGATCTTCGAGTTGCGGGAAAACTGTTGGCTCATCCGGTCGGAGATATGGTCGAACCAGGCCTCCAGTTCCATGATCTTAAGCCGGGCCGCCTTGAACCGGTCGAAGACGAATACGCTCGCTTTCTTGAGCTCGTTTTCGACGGCCGCCCGCCAGTCGGCCGGAAGCGCATCCAACTGTTTTTTTAATTTTTTCAGTTCTTCCGGATCGACCGCGGCCAAGGCTCTCAATCCTTGGACCGCCTCTTTACCGAATTCATCGACGTCCTTGGATTCAGCGAGCTTGACAAGCAGGTGCGAGAACTCCTCCCGCCGGACGACCGAGGGGAGCCTCCGGAACCGGGCCCAAAAGCCCTTGAGCTCTCCACCCGAGGAAATCAGGGGATTGGTCAGTATCTTCCTGACGACGGCATCGGCATCTTCGGCGAGAGAAGGCTCAATTTGGACGACGAGCCGCTTAAGTCCCCAAATTAGGTTTCGACCCCTCAAGTTAAACAACGCGATCGCCATTTGGGTTAAGGCCGTCACGATCAGACTGGCCAGCAGGATGACGCTGACGAAAGCGATTAAAGAATCCAGATGATACAACATGTTGAAACCCCCTTCCTAGATATGTCCCCTACTCCATCCTCGGAAATCGTAATCCCTGATGGGCTCGACTGTCAAACACTTTTTGTCATAGAGCCGGCTCAGTAAGGCGCCTGTCCATCACTCGACGATGTACCTGACGATGAACAGGGCCGAGAACAGGTAGATAAGCCAGTGGACCCGGCGGCCTTTCCCGGTCGCGAGCTTGAGGAGCGAGTAGGAGATAAATCCGAAGGCGATCCCCTCCGTGATGCTGACGGTCATCGGCATGATGACGATGGCCAGAAAGGCCGGGATGGCATCGGTTAAATCGTCCCAGTTGATCAATGTCACCGACTTCATCATCAGGTAGCCGACGATGATCAGGGCCGGCGCGATGACCGGCCGGAGGACCATATCCTTGACGATGTACTCGCCCGAGATCATGGCGGCCAGCGGCGAAAAGAACAGGGCCGCGATGAAAAGAAGGGATGTAAAAACGTTGGCCAGGCCGGTCCGCGCGCCCTGGGCGATCCCGGTCGCGCTCTCGATGTAGCTCGAAACGGTGGACGTCCCAAGGAGTGCCCCTTCGACGGTGCCGATGGCGTCGGCCAGGACGGCCTGGTTGGCCCGGGGGAGCTTCCCGTCCTTGAGGAAGCCGGCCGGAGTGCTGACGCCGATCAAGGTCCCGACGCAGTCGAACAGGTCGAGGAAGAAAAAGACGAAGACGACCGTCAGCAGACCCATGTTGAAGGCGCCGGCGATGTCGAGCTTGAGGAAGGTGGGGGCGAGGCTGGGCGGGGCCGCGGCCAAGCCCTGATACTTGACGACGCCGAGAGGGATGCCCAGAACGGCCGTGGCCAGAATCCCGACCAGGATCGCGCCCGGAACGCGGCGGGCCATCAGGACGGCCGTCAGGGCCAGGCCGAAGAGGGCGAGCACGACGGGACGGCTGGTCAGATCCCCGATCCCGACCAGGGCGCCCTTGGAGTCCACGACGATGCCCCCGTACTCGAGGCCGGCCAGGGCGATCAGCAGCCCGATCCCGACCGGGATCGAATACTTGAGGGCGTCGGGGACCGCCTGGACGACCGTCCCCCAGACGCCGATGATCGAAAGGACGATCTGGATCATGCCCGAGATGAAGATGGCGCCCAGGGCGACCTTCCATGAATAACCCATGGTGCCGCAGACGACGACGGCGAAGAAGATGTTATGGCCCATGGCCGGCGCCTGGGCGATCGGATAATTGGCGAGAAGCCCGGTCAGCAGGGTAGCGACGGCGCTGGCCAGGCAGGTCGCAACCATGACCGCGCCCCTGTCCATGCCGGTCATGGACAGGATGGCCGGCTGGAGGAAAATGATGTAAGACATGGTCATGAAGGTCGTCGTCCCGCCCAGAAGCTCGGTTCGGACGGACGTATTGCGCTCCGAGAGCTTGAAGAAGCGGTCGATCCGGTTCATCATGGAAGTCCCTCCCCCGCGGGGTCCCCGCCTTCCTTCAATATCGGACGAGATAAAATACTTCAACGTCCGGGTAGGCCTTTTTGATGTTGGCCTCCCCCCCCAGAAAGCTGAGCTCGACGACGGCCGCGAAGCCGACGACGGTCGCCCCGAGCTTCCGGACGAGGTTGATCGCGCTCGTCGAGGACGATCCGGTCGCGATCAGGTCATCCACGATGAGAACCCGTTGGCCGGGTTCGAGGGCGTCGCGGTGTATCTCGAAATGCTCGACGGCGTACTCGTTGGGCGCCTCGACCGAGACCGTCTCGCGGGGGAGCTTGCCCTTCTTGCGGATGATGGTCATCCCCAGCTTGAGCTCGCGGGCCAGGGCCGCCCCGAACAGGAATCCGCGCGATTCGATCCCGACGATGATTTCGGGCTTCCGCTTGCGGGCCCAGGCCGCCATCTCGTCGATGACGTACTTGAAGGCCTTGGCGTCCTGGACGATCGGCGTGATGTCCTTGAACCCGACGCCGGGCTTGGGAAAATTCTTGACCTCGAGAATGAATTGTTTCAGATCGATGGCCATGCTCCGTCCTTTCCTTGAAAAGCCTGTCACATTAAAAAATAATTCGCGAAAGAAATCAACGCTGTTTCCCGATTCCCGCTAGTTTTTATCCTTATGGAGGTTGGGGAAGGCCGGCCGCTTGGGCATCGGAACGGGTTTCTTGGCCAGTTCCGCGGTCACGACCTCGATGGCCTTGTCGAGCTGGGGATCCTTCCCCTGACGAATAAGCTCGGGGCTGCGCTCGACTTCGATGTCCGGCGCGACGCCGATGTTTTCCGCGATCCACTTCCCTTCCGGGCTCCAGACGCCCGAGCTGGGAGCCGATACGAAGCCGCCGTCCATGAGGGTGGGGGCGAAGGCGCGGCCGACCAAACCGCCCCAGGTCCGCGTCCCGATCAGGGGCCCGACCCCGGCATATTTGAAATACCAGGGCATGGCGTCGCCGCCCGAGCCGGCCGTCTCGTTGATGATCATGACCTTGGGGCCGAAAATGGCGCCCTGCGGCTGGACTTCGTCCCGCCCGTCCCGGGTGGCGACCAGGCTCATCAGGCGGCGCTGGAGGAGCTCGATGATGTCGGTGGCCAGGTTCCCGCCGCCGTTGAACCGTTCGTCGATGATGGCCGCCTGCTTGCCCACTTGGGCGTAGAAATAGCGGTTGAAATTCGTGTAGCCGCCGAAGGCGGTATCGGGCATATAGACATAAGCGACCCGCCCGCCCGTGACCTTGTCGACGTAGCGGCGGTTGGCCTCGATCCAGGCATAGTGGCGAAGGCCGGTCTCGCCGGCCACGGGCACCACCGTCACTTCCCGGGCGCCCTTGCCGTCGGAATTGGGGCCAACCTTGAGGATGACGCTTTTTCCGGACGTATTCTCGAAAAAGGAATAGACGCTGTTCCTGGCCGTCACCTCGCGGCCGTTGACGGCCAGCAAGTAGTCCCCCACCGCCACGTTGACGCCGGGCTGGGTCAAAGGGGCCTGAAGGCGCGGGTTCCAATTCTCGCCGTTGTAGATGCGCGCGAATCGGAAGCGTCCGTTCTCGACGGCGTAATCCGCCCCGAGCAGACCGGTCGGGACCCGGTTGACATCGGGCAGGTCCCCGCCTCCCACGCCCAGGTGCCCGACCCTCATGTCGCCCAGCATTTCCGCGAACAAATAGTTGAGGTCCCGCCGGGATACGACATGTTCCAGGTAAGGCTCGTACTTCTTTTCGGCCGAGGCGATATCGTAGCCGTGGAAATTCGGATCATAGAAGAACTCACGCTCGTTGCGCCATACCTCATGATACATCTGCCGCCACTCGGCTCTCGGATCGACCCTGACTTGGAGCGAATCCGCGGCCAGGGCGCTCGCTCCCGAGCCGCCGGCGGCGGGAGGCGCCGGCGGCGCCCCGGCCGGAGGCATCGGTTTCAGCGTCCCGATCGACCAGCGCCGGGTCTGGCTGAAAATGTACTTCTCCCCGTTTTGGGCCATTTGGAAGAAGTCGACCCCGCCGATAACGACATCGGAACGGCGGGCCTTGAGGTCGAAGCGATGGACCGTGACTCCGGAAGGCCCGTCCGCGCCGGGGAGGGAAGCGACCGATTCGAGGGCGAGAAGAACGCCGGCCTTTCCGGCCTGGAGCCCGCCGTAATTCCGGGCGGGCAAAGGCAGGGCCAGGATTCGCTGGAGAATATTGTCAAGGTCGATTTTGACCGCGGGCGCGGGCTTGTCCTTCGCGGCCTCCGGCTTGGCGTCGCCGGGCTTCTTGTCATCGGCGGGCTTGTCCTCTTTCCCCTTGTCCTCTTTTCCTTTTTCCTCATCGCTCTCGGGCGCCAAGGGCGACGGTTCGTCCTTGCTCAGGACGGCCATGTACACGGACCTCGTCACGGGACGCGAAAAGCTGTGGATATCGGGCTGGAGCGAGGCGCCCGCGTCCGTGCTCGCGGTGAAATAAAGGTACTTGCCGTCGCCGTCGAAGACCGGATCCTTGGCGTCGCTCATTCCGTCCGTGACTTGGGCGTTCCGGCCCGTCTCGAGCGAATAGAGAAAAACGGCGCCCATGTAGTTCTCGAGGCGCCTGGCATAGGCCAGCCACTTCGAATCGGGCGACCAGGCGGGGACGAGGTAGTCGAAGCCGCCGTAGAAAAGGTCCTTATCGACGCGGACCGGCTTTTGGGAATCCAGGTCGACATACCAAATCGTCCAGTGACAATCCAGGTAGGCGATTTTCTTGGAATCGGGAGACCAGACGGGGGTGAAATAAAAAGAAGGCTTATCGCCCAAGGAGATCTTGACCGTCTCCCCCGCTCCGCTCTGGGGCCTAAGGTGGAGCCCATAGTCCCCCGACTCGTCCGAGAAATAGGCGATGGTTTTCCCGTCCGGGGACCAAGCCGGGCTCCGCTCCATGACGCCGGGGGTGTTGGTGATATTGCGGGCGTCGCCTTTCTCGGCGGGCACGGTGATGACCTCCCCCCGGGCCTCGAAGACGGCCCGGACGCCGTTCGGCGACAATCCGGCGCCCGTCAGGACGTTTCCGACGTTCTCATAGCGTTCGCGAACCTCCGGCATATCGCCGCGGACCGAGATCGGGACGCGCCGGCTCGATCCGCTTTTCAGCTCATAAAGGCAGAGGCCTCCGAACTGCTCGAAGACGATCGCGCCGGGTCCGGCCGAAGCGGATTTGAAGTCGAGGCCGCTGTTTTCGACGGTCCGGCTGACCGTTTTCGATTTCAGGTCATAGGCGAACAGGGTTACCGGCCCGCCGCGGTCGGATAGGAAATAGACTTTATCCCCCGCCCAGATCGGGCAGAAATCGTTGGAGTTGTCCCGCGGAATCTTTTCGATCCGGGAGTCGGCCAGGTTGGCGATCCATATCGGCGTCGTCCGGCCGCCCCGGTAGCGCTTCCAGGCGTAGAAAGCGCGGGCATGAGGGACATAGGCGATCCGTTTTCCGTCCGGAGACAAAGATCCCTCGTTCCCTTGGGGAAGCGGGAGCTTCTCGACGGGTCCGCCCTCAAGGCCGACCGTGAATAATTCGTTGAACCGCGAAAAAGCCTCCCGTCCCGACGTGAAGAGCACGGACTTACCGTTGGGCGTCCATCCCAGCACCGCGTCCGCGGCGGGATGCCAGGTGAGCCGGAGCGGCACGCCCCCTTCGGCCGGGATGACGAAAACATCGACGTTGCCGTCGTATTCCCCCGTGAAGGCGATCCGGGAACCGTCGGGCGAGAAAGCGGGACCGCTCTCCAGGCCGGGGCCCGAAGTGAGACGGCGCGCTTCTCCGCCTTCCCGGGGAACGCTCCACAGGTCGCCCGCGAAAACGAAAA
>Ga0299912_10001030_pt1 | contig 22528 bp, 18 predicted proteins | sample RVTome_2_FD_207667 | JGI IMG/M metagenome (GOLD analysis project Ga0299912, IMG submission 207667) | Soil microbial communities from uranium-contaminated site in the Upper Colorado River Basin, Wyoming, United States - RVT95D214 (version 2) ... | reverse complement strand
CCCACGAAGGCGTGCGCCGCATCGGCGGCAAGGCCGAGGCCTACCGCCGGCAACTGCACCGTTTCCGCGAGCATTATCCCGACGCCATTGCCGAACTGCAGCGCCTGGTACAGAAGGGGGATCTGCGGCACGCCGAGGAGCAATGCCACACCCTCAAGGGGGTGAGCGGCAACATCGGCGCCCAGGCGCTGTTCGAACAGATTTCCGCCATCGACGGCATGCTCAAGCAAGGCATCGTGCCCGATTCGGCCGCGCTGTCGCAGGCGGAGACCTTGCTCGGACAGGTGATGCAAGAAATAGACAGCCTGGCCGCCACTGCTCCGCCGCCGCAGCCGCCGGCCTCCGAACCCCTCGCCGGCACCGCCCTGCGCACGCTGCTGCGGCATCTGCAACACGCGCTGGAATACGACCTGGGTGCCGCCGAACCGCTGCTGGCTGAATTGCGCGCCGGCGTGGCCGGAACTGCGCTCGAAGGGGATGTCGCCACTTTGGCGACACGAATCGACGTGTTCGAAATCGATGACGCACTGGCGCGGCTGGAAAAAATCGAAGCTTCGCTCTCGGGGATAACACCATGACCGAACCTGCCAACGGACCGGCCGAAACGCGCCACCGCATCCTGGTCGTCGATGACGTGCACGAGAACGTGCACGCCCTGATGAACATCCTGCGCGACGACTACGCCATCGTCGCCGCAACCAACGGCGACAAGGCCCTGGAGCTGGCGCGACGCCAGCCCCAGCCCGATCTGATCCTGCTCGACATCAAGATGCCCGGCATGGACGGCTATTCGGTGCTCGCCGCGCTGAAAATCGATCCGGAAACCGCCGACATTCCCGTCATTTTCGTCACTGCGCTGGCCGAGGCTGCGGATGAGGCGCGCGGCCTCGCCCTCGGTGTCGCCGACTACATCACCAAGCCGGTGAATCCGGATCTGTTGAAGACGCGCATCCGCAACCAGCTCGAACTGCGCCGTTTCCGCCGGCACCCCGTGCTGTTCGACATCGGCGCCCACAACGACCCGAATTACCAGCCGGCGCTGTTGGTGGTCGATGACGTACCGGAGAACATCCACGAACTGCTCGCGGCACTGCAGGACGACTACCGCATCATGGTCGCCAACAACGGCGCCAAGGCACTGGAGATCGTACAGGGTGCCTCGCCGCCGGATCTGGTGCTGCTCGATATCGTAATGCCGGGAATGGACGGCTATGAAGTGTGCCGCCGCATCAAGGCCACGGCGGCCGGCAATCGCATCCCCATCATCTTCGTCACGGTGGTGGATTCGACCCAGGAAAAGGTCAAGGGCTTCGAGCTCGGTGCCGCCGACTACATCACCAAACCCTTCGATATCGATGAAGTGCATGCGCGCATCCGCACCCACCTGGAACTGGCACGGCTGCGCCACGTCCTCGAAGACCTGGTTGCACAACGCACTGCGATGCTGAAAATCAGCGAAGAGAAGTACCGCATCCTGTCCTATCGCGACGCTCTGACCGGTCTGCCGAACCGCGTGCTGTTCGCGGAAATGCTTGGCCATGCCATAGTCCATGCCGAGCGCAACGAGACCGAATTTGCCCTGTTGCTGGTCGATCTGGATCGTTTCGCCACCATCAACGAGAGCCTCGGCCACAGCCTGGGCGATCAACTCCTGATCGAGGCCGGCAAGCGTCTGCAGAATTTGCTGCCGGAACGCGACGCCATCGCCCGTATCGGCAGCGACGAATTCAACATCATCCTCAATCACAACGGCGATATACCCATCGACCTGCTGGCCCAGCGCATGATCGACGCGCTGGCCGAACCCTTTCTGCTGGCCGGCAGGCGCATCTACGTCGGCGCCAGCATCGGCATCGCCATCTACCCGGCTGACGGCACGGACGCAGAAACCCTGCAGAGCAACGCCGATGCCGCGCTGCACCGCGCCAAGACGCAGGGGCGCGGCGTGTTGCGCTTCTTCTCGCCGGAAATGAGCAATCGCGCCCTGGAACGCCTGACCCTTGAGGCGGAGCTGCGCCACGCGCTGGAGCGCAACGAGCTGCGCCTGCATTACCAACCCCAGATCGATCTCATCAGCGGCGATATCGTCGGCTTCGAGGCCCTGGTCCGCTGGCAGCACCCGGAACGCGGCATGGTACCGCCCGACGAATTCATCCCCCTGGCCGAAGAAAGCGGACTGGTGGTGCAACTGGGCGACTGGGTGTTGCGCGAGGCCTGCCGTCAATTGCAGGAATGGTCAGGCGCCGGTCTGGCGCCGCGCCTGGTGGCGGTCAACGTTTCCGCCGTGCAGTTAAGCCACGGTCACCTGGTCGATTCGGTACGGCAGGTACTCGCTCAGACCGGCATGCCGCCGACACAACTGGAATTGGAGATAACCGAAAGCTTTCTGATGGCCGATCGCGCCACCGCCTTTCAGTCGCTGGCTGAGCTCAAGGCCCTGGGTGTGCGCCTGTCCATCGACGATTTCGGTACCGGCTATTCCTCACTCAGCTACCTGCAGCAATTGGAAGTGCACAAACTGAAGATCGACATGTCCTTCGTGCGCGACATGACCACCAACAGCGGCAACGCATCCATCGTCACCGCCGTCATCGTGCTGGGCCACAGTCTCGGTCTGGAGGTCATCGCCGAAGGCGTCGAAGATCAGGGACAGGCGCGCTATCTGCGCTCTCTGCAATGCGACGTGATGCAGGGCTACCTGATCAGCCCGCCCATGCCCGCAGCCGAAGCCGGACGGTTCCTGGAGTCCTATCAACCGCAGCGCATAGCAGAGGAGCAGGAAGCCCCCCCTGCCCTGATGCTGGTAGACGATGACAGCAACGTAGTTGCCTCGCTTACGCGGCTACTGCGGCGCGAAAACTATCGCATCCTCACAGCCACCAACAGCGAGGAGGCACTCGCCCTGCTGGCCCAACACGAGGTCGGTGTCATCGTCATTGACCAACGTATTCCCGGCATGAGCGGCACGGAGCTGCTGGCCCGCGCCCGCGCCATCCACCCCAGGACCGTGCGCATGGTGCTGTCCGGCTATACCGCATTGGACAGCCTGACCGACGCCATCAATAGGGGCGAGATCTACCGCTTCTTCACCAAACCCTGGGACGACGCCGAACTACTGCACGCAATACGCGATGCCTTCCGCCAGTACGCGCAAAATGCCGGGGCTCCGCGCCCGGCGGAGTAATTGTGAATTTGTGCACTTCCGACATCTTGGCGCCACGCACGGGCGGAGCCAGCCATGCCGCCACCGCAATCCGCCGTTATGCCACCACCAGATTGCGCCCCTTTTCCTTGGCGGTATAAAGCGCCTGGTCGGCGCGGCGGATGGCGTGTTCCAGTGCCTCGCCGGGATGGCCCTCCGCCACGCCGATGCTGGTGGTGACCGTGAGCGGGTCGCCGCCCGTTTCCACCACCAGGCCGGCGATGGTGATGCGCAGCTGTTCCGCCTGCTGCATCGCCTGCGGCAGACGCGTATTGCTCATCAACAGCAGGAACTCCTCGCCGCCGAAGCGTCCCGGCAGGCATTCAGCGGAAATCTTGCGGGCCAGCACCGCGGCCACGGCACGCAATACGTTGTCGCCGGCAAGGTGGCCGTAGGTATCGTTGATCTGTTTGAAACGATCCAGATCGATCATCAGCACGGCGTAGGGCGTGTCGCGCGCCTTGCCCTCATCCAGCACATGTGCGGCGTGGCGCAATAGGGCGCCGCGGTTGTAGAGGCCGGTCAGGCTGTCGCGGGTGGCCTGACGATGGATCAGCAGCAGCAGGTGCAGTTGAAAGCCCTGCGCCAACAGCGCAAAGCCGATGAACAGCAACAACACCCACAGCAGGCCGAGCACACCGCGGTCGCCCAGGTGGCCGAGCCAGGCATGGACGCCGATCACCACCGCGCCGACCAGGAGTTGCAATGCCGCGCTCTCGAGCAGGGTCAGCGGCAGCAGGGCGAGGATGGCCACCAGCAACAGGGGCAACGCGGTATAGCCGATGAGCGAGGGCGTCGTGAACGTCGCGCCGGCCAGCCCCTCCACAGCCAGATAGAACGCCAAGGTAATCAGCAGCAGTGCGGCCACGCGCACCCGTGCCGCGGCCAGCGTCGGCCGTGCCGGCAGCAGCGCCAGTATCAGCAGCGCGAGTCCCGCCACCGCCCGCAGCGCCATCATCGACCCGAGGATCTCGTCAGGAAGCAGCCAGCGGTCGATGGGGATCCATACCGGCGAGGCCAGGCCGAACAGCGCCGCGAACAGGCGCACACGCACGATGAGCAATTCGCTGCGGTAGTGATTGAAGTCGTGGCTGTGATCGCGCGAACCCACGCAATCCAGAAAAGCAGACCGAACCCCCTGCCAGAACTGTGCGTTAAGCATACCGCCCTCGATACATCGGGATGAAAGAACAGGTTATGTTCCCGCGGGCGCCGGCATACCCCATACCGACATTGCCATCCGCTTATGCGTAACCGCATCCTTTCCCGCACGTCGTGAGAAACGGACCTACAATACGCGAGGCTATATCCCCCTACAAGCCGGCCGGCCTACACCCGACTCGCCGCGCCTTAGCCGCCCCGAATTTCAGCCGGTGCTCGCTGCCCCTGTCCCGTCAGTACACCGCGACTTATCTCAAAGATTTACGGCGCCGCATCAGACCTGCTGGATACCCGCCACATACCAGTCGCCCTCCGGGCGGTCCCAGGCATGCACCACGTGCCACAACTCGGCGAATTCCTGGGTCTCACCCTCCTGCTCCTCCTTGATGCCGCCGAAGAAGCGAATGGTGGACACCACCTGGTCGCCATCGCGCTGCATGCCGACCAGCTCGACGTCGAGATAACCCACATCGGTGTAGTGGGTTTCGCTGCCGCGGGCCAGGCGTTCGGCCTGTAGCTCAGCGAACAGCTCGGGGGTGGTGTAGGTGGCGATGTCCTTCATATCGCCCTTGTCCCAGGCCGCCTGCAGCCGGATGAAATGCACGCGTGCGCCCTTGAGGAAGCTCTCGCCGTTGAACCAGGCGGGGACATCGCCGGCGCCGCTGCCTGCCGGTGTGTAGGCAGGTGCAGCAACGCCGGCGCCGAATCCGCCGGCAAACGCCGGGCCACCGGCCGCCTGCGCCACGGCGCGCGGGCGCATGGCGCGGAACAGCGTCATGGCCCCGAACACCAGCGCGGCGATCAGCAGGAAGTCCAGGAGCTGCAAGCCCTCGAAGCCGTCACCGAACAGCATGGAGGCGATCAGACCGCCGGCCACCAGCCCGGCAAGGGGGCCCAGCCAGCGGCTGGCGCCACTCTGGCGCGGCGTCGTCGCAACGGTCGGAGTGGCGGTGCTCTGCCGCGGCATCGTCGCCGGCGCCGCTGCGCCGCTGCGCTGGGGCGCGCTGTACTGCTTGCCCATGTTGCCGCCGAATCCAAGCCGCTTGGCCTCGGCGGCATGTGGCAGGATCAACAGCAGGACAGCGGCAAAAAGCAGGGGGAAGACGGCGGCAAGACGACGCATGAATGCTCCGGTGGTGTAGGGAAAGGCAGGCATTCTAGCAGTTCAAGCTGGCCGCAAGATGACAGTAGGGATGACAACCAACATCATTGTGGGTCGGGCTTCAGCCCGACGACGGCGGCCGGGCCAGGCGTTCTTGTCGGACCGAAGCCCGGCCCACAGCGCAGTTAAATATCGCCCTGTCGCGACGCGAAGCTGTCGCGCAGAAAGGCCGCCAGCAGCGGTGCCTCCTGCGCGACATCGCCGTAATCGTCATGGCTGCCGGGGATGATCTTCAGCTGCACCGGCGCCGCGCCGCGCGCCGCATAGATGGCGTGGGCCTCGGCGACCGGCACGGTCCTGTCGTCGGCGCCATGAACCAGCAACGTCGGGCAACGGATTTGGCGGATGGTCGTGAGCGGCGCGATAGCGTCGAAGCGATGGCCGATGACGTGCTGCACGTAACGCAGGATGTACCAACCCAGCGGCCAATACGGGATGTGCTGCGATGCCAGCAGCCGGCGCATCATGTCGCGCGGATGGGAAAACGCCGCGATACTGACCACCGCTGCCACATCCGCGCGCCGGGACGCGGCCAGCAGCGCCGCCGCGCCGCCGACCGAGTGGCCGACCACGGCGATACGGCGCGGATCGACTTCCGCCTGTTGTCGCAGCCAGTCGAGGGCATGCTCCAGGTCCTCGGCAAAACGCGGCATCGAGGCAAAACTGTCTGCGTCGCTGCGCCCATGGCAGCGCGCGTCGAACAGCAATACCGCAAACCCCGCCTGCGACAGTGACGGCGCCAGCGGCAGCAAGGTCTCCGCGCTGCCGCCCCAGCCATGCAGCAACACCACCGCCGGGACCGGCGGCGTCCCCGTCCCCGGTACCAACCAGCCATAGAGCCGCAGCCCGTTCGCCGTCGCGATGCGCACCTCACGATAGACCAGGCCGAGAACGGCGGGCGTGCCTGTCCCGACCAGGCGCCGCGGCGCCAACCCACGATGCACCAGGTAGTGAAAGCCGGCCACCGCAAGCACCACCGCGCCGGCGACTGCCAGATAGCTCAACAGCGACATGAACATCGGATTCGATACCGTTCCCAACCGTGCGACCTGCGCCTACCGGCCCGGCCCGTGGCACTGCGGCAGGCGCCTGCTACGCTTTGCGATATCGAAGAACCGGAACCAGAAGGAAGCTGCCATGACCGAACTGAAACACAGCGAACCGACCCCCTACGACACCGCCAAGCGCTACTTCACCGCGGCCATGGAGCATATGCTCGCCGCCGGCCGCAGCGTGGGCGAGTTCAGCGAATTCGCCATGGAGCGCTTCGGCGAAAACACACGCCCCCATCTCAACCGTTTCATGGTGGAGGTGCGTGAGGGCAGCGTCAAGGTCAAGGGACTCACCCGCTCGGCGCTGGCGGCGATGGCCGGCCAGCACGTATCCCCCGCCCAGCGCGAGGCGATGATCCGCGAAGCGGCCTACTACCATGCCGAGCGCCGTGGCTTCCAGGGCGGCTCAAACGAAGAGGACTGGCGCGCCGCTGAACAGGAGATCAACGCCCGCCTGGCCGCCGAGGCCGGTCTGGTGGAGAAAGGCCGCCGCTGGCTCGCCACCGCTGCCGGTGCGGCGGAGCTGGAGCTGGGCAATGTCAAACAGGCCGTCAGCCAGTGGATCGAGGCGCGCCGGGCCAACGCTGGAGCGGGCGGCACACCTCCAGCCGCAGGCGGTGCCACGGAAAAGTCGACACAACCCGCAGAGCCCGCACCACCGGCCAAGCGTGCAACAAAAGCCGCGAGAACTTCAGAACCGACTGCCAAGCCGGCCGCAAAGCCGCGCAAACCGGCGACGCGCAAGCCAGTCAAGCATTAGGCCGAACACGCATCCCGTTCGCCCATTGCTGCGGGAGCAGTCCCGCCCGAACGACGAACCCGGACTCACTTCGTGCCGACGCAACAGCTGCGCCGGCGCATCACCCAAACCGTCGCCGCACTGGCCACCAGCATGACGGCAACGAGCACCGGCCACAGCAGCGGCACCAGCTCCCAGCCCATGGCAACCACCATCACCTCGCCGTCCGAGGACGAGGCCAACATGTACTGTTCGATAACCGAATGGCTGTAGTAAGCAAACAGGGCGAACAGCCCGGCGTAGATGGCCACACACATGACACCGTCTCCATCAGATAGGGCAGATACGGTGAGCGCCTGCCGTTGAGTTCACAGTGGCCCGATGCCGGTGATCAAAACCGGCCGAAGCTGTCAGGCCACGACGGATTCGAATAGTAGTCGTGCCTGCGGCTTCGAACCTCCTTAAGGCCCTGGCCACAATGACTTTACGGCTTCGCCCGCCGTCGGCACAGCAACCGCAGACTCCTCAGCTCCTGCCTTCGCTCGAACGAATTCTCAAGAGGGTAAAAACTCCACTGGCACGACAATCGTCAGCGGCTCGACCGGGCGACTGCCAAAATCAAACTGCCTGATGCGCGCCACCAGGCTCACTTCCAGGGATTTGTCATTGAGTTCACTGGACTTCACACGCACATTAGAGACCTGCCCGGACGGCAGTATGGTAATTTCCAGTACGATCTTGCCCTGCAAGCCCGGATTGGAACGACGCGCACGCCGGTAGATGGAATGCAGAATACTCTTGTGCTTGTCCATGACATAGGCCACGTCTGCCTCCGAACGCAGGTTGTCGCCGCGCTCCGCGCGCTGCCGGCCTGATGTACCGGACTCACTGTTGACGGTACCGATCTCACCTTTGCTGGCGAGCAGTTGCCGCGCGACTTGCCTTTGCCCCTCATCGAGCTGGCTGCGACCAACATTACCATCATGCACATCCTGCTTTAGACCGCCGCTTTCCTGTGCGCCCCGTGTTGTCAGAATGTCCGTATTCACAGCCGCCACGCTCTGGCTGTCGCCCGATTTACTCAGGCGGCCACTGGTCATGGATTGCGCGCTGGCCGTATCAATCAGATCCGACAGGTCTCTGGTCAACGCCAGCAAGCCGCTGTTCTCCGCCTTCTGGCGCGCCTTCACTTCGATGCTGGTCAGCGGCTTGCGTTCTTCCTGCGGTTTGCGCTCAAACCGGGGTTCCGGCCGGGGCAGCGGTGGTTTCGGCTCCGGCTTTGCCGCCTCGGACGATCTGGGTTTGGGCCGTTCGGTGATAAATTTAGCAACGCGTTCAGGTACCTCAACACGTGCCAATCGCTCTTTCTTCGGCAACGGGATGCTCGACAGAACAATGCCGGCGAGCAGGACAACGGCGATAACCAGCGCCAGAAACAGACGAAATCGGCGTTCGTCTCTGGCATCCGGACGCCAAGCAAGCGCGACCTGCTCGTAGGTAGGCACATGCATCACGCTAGCCCTTGCCTTTGACCTGTTGATAGGCTGCGAAGGCGATGTTTGTATAGTTTGCCTGCCGGCAGGTCGTGAGGATCTTGCTCATCAGCGCATAAGGGATTGTTTCATCACCCATGATCATGACAGCACGCGCACGCTGTGGCGCCCCCTCACCATCAGCCAGGCTTTTGCCAGACTGGAAGTTGAGTTCTTCCAGGAGCTGTCCGATGATCGGCTCGGCCGTGACCAACACCTCCGGCACGCTCGCCACTCTGTGCCCGTCAACGAGCACACTCTCCTGGGTTATCGCTATCACGAGTGTCTCTTCGGGAACTTTGGTCGCCACCGTAGTCGGCAGTTTCATGTCCTTGCTGCTCGGCAGCTGCTGAGCACTGCTATTGACCAGTAGGAAAAACACCAGGATCGTAAAAATATCCATTAATGAGACGACATTCAGGCCGGCATTCCCGTGCAGCGCCTTGAAGTGCTGCATGCGTTGCTTGCGACCGGTCAGCTTTTTGCCCTGCGTAATCATGGCGTATCACCTGTAGCTGCCTGTGATTCTGTACCGCCACCAGTCTGCGCGGATAAGTTGGCATCACCCAGTGATATATCAGGGAACAACTCGATTGTCTCGACACTTAGTCCATTCAGCACCTCGGCGCTACGTACACTGTCCATGGCCTGAATCAGGGTCTTGTACTCCACTGCCGGCTCCACCAGAATTGTTATGCCACGCTCGTCCGGAAAACGACGTTTTATTTCCACCAGCACGTCACTGAACTTACCCCAGCTGGTCACGCCGGCGGCGCGCTCGAAACGCTTTATCATTCCCAGATTGGCATCCTGCACGTCAAAACTGTGTTCGCGCAAAACCAGTTCGAGCGACAACTTCACTTCCTCATTCACCTGCTGCTTGTCGTCCAGCCCGGGCAGGTTGAGCTCCAGCACCGTCATACGGGAAAATACTGCCGTAATCAGCAGGAACGGCACCAGGATCACCATCAGGTTCATAAAGGCCGTGATATTCAGCTCCTCAGCCTCTCTGAGAAATTGCTTACCGTGGTTATGCATCGTTCAGGGCCGCCTAGTCGTTAATCATCATGTTTAGCGACTTTACTGCGGCCTTTTCCAGACTGTCGACCAGGCGCGAGGTCTTGGTGACAAGATAGGAATGCACGAGCAGCAGGGGAATGGCGGTCATGAGTCCGAAGGCTGTGGTGTTCATGGCCACCGAGATACTAGCGGACAATAGCTCGGCCTTCTGGGCGGGTTCCGCATTCGCGACCGCGGTGAATGCCTGAATCAGACCGACAATGGTGCCGAGCAGACCCAGCAGGGTCGCAATGTTGGCGAAAGTGGCAAGATAGTGCGTGCGCTGTACCAGGTGAGGCATCGCATCCAACATACCCTCCTCCATCGCCGCCTCTACGACTTCCCTGCGTTTATTGGCGCTATGCCGCGCGAAGCCATAGCTCAAGATGTATGACAGTGGCGACTTGCTGTTTTCTACCAACTGCAATGCGCGCATGAAATCGCGCGCCTTGAGCATGGGTACCAGCTGTGACCACATCCTATTGGTCGTGCTGCTGGTCCGGCTCAGATAGAAAAACCGCTCCAGCGCAATCGCGGCACCGGCCGCGAACACGATCAGTATCGGATACATAAACAGTCCACCGGACTGGAACAATTCAACAAGTTTCATAGCTAGTCTCTCGATAAACACAGGTTATTGATTCATTGCCAAATGGATGGCGCTTTCATTACTCACTGGCTTCTGTCGAGTTGAAATACGCCAACACCCCGGCCAGTGCATTATTCTCCTGGCCGGCTTGCGTCCCTGACGACATATTCAGCTCGTCTTCGATTTCTACCAGGATATCACCGCGCAATTTTCGGTATTCTTCAAACGTCAGATGCCCGCAAAAATAATCCTCATTCAGCGCGCGCAATTGTCCCGAGTATTTTTCAAGCGACATGGCGATCACTTGACCATCTCGCGCGCCACGCGAAACCCGGTACGCACATCGGCCTGCCCCGTATGCCTGGACATGGCGTCGACGTCACACCGCTCCATGGGAACGTCAAACGATCCGCCAACCGCGAGCAGGTTACGACTCTTGTCATAGACCCACTCCTGGGCGTTACCCAGGTAGTTGACTAGGCCCCAGCTGTTCTGCATGCCGGTATTTACTCGCACCAGCTTACCGCCCTTTTCGATGCCGCGACTGTTCAGCTGACAGTTACGATTCGGGTCGTGTGACCGGTTGGTGGCATTGGCGGCATGCGTCCATTCGGCGCGTGTCGGCAGGCGGTATTTCTTCTGTGTCGCACCATTCAACCACCTGATATAGCCTTCGGCCTGACTGATTGTGACATTTACAATCGGCGACGCATCATCCTGCCCAACAACCGCGCTACACGCACCCGACGCCTTGCAGTAGTGATTGAACTCACGTACCGATATCTCGTATTTGCCGATGGCAAAGGCCGAAATCGCCTTGCCATCGGGAATCACAATCATTGCCGGGCCGGTGCTGCCATCATTCAGTTTGTCCTGGCACACCGCCCGATCACCCCGCGCGCCCAAGCCGGCAATTGATCGGTCGCAGACATCACGCGGCGTGATGCTGACCGCGGCGATGAGCCGATTATTGTTGAAAACACGCAAGGCATAGTTTTTAGCCTCCAGCGCCCGTTCCGGCTGGCTCTTGCCGACGTGAGTGAGACACTCGGCAAGCTTGACGATGATACTACTCTCAAGCTTTGCATAACGCGCCGCATCGGTGGCACGCAGTTTGTCCACGGCAACACCGAAATCACGCATATTAAGTTGCCCTTGGCACTGTAGCTGCTGATTGACGTTACGCAGCGCCAGGTCAAACAGGTCATTGCGGCGTTCCTCAACCTTGACCTGCGTGTCACGGACCTCGCGTACACGCTGGCGCTCCGCCTGCGCCGCACTCTGCCGCTCCGCTTCCTGGCGCTCAAGCCCAGCAAGGTTTTGCTTTTGTTCGGCAAGCCATCTCGTGTCGTCTGTATAGCGGGCGGCATTATTCAGGATTTCGCCCGCGCGGGTGAAATCTTTCGCCTGCAGGAGTTCCTGGAATTTTTGCTGATATAGGCTGTAAATAGTCTCCCGCGTAGCGACGATCCACACATCAGGCCGCTCACCCAGCAAGGCCAGCAAACCGCTCATTTCATCCCACAGGCTGGTTTCCCAATCCGGCGAGAAACGCGAGTCGGCTACCAGTTTTTCAATCTTTTCCCTGAACAGGTCATAGCGAATCTTGAATTCAATTTCATCCAGCTGAAATTCCGCGGCTGGCGGCGGCTGGCGGGCATTTTCCAATACGAGAAAGACCGTTGAGCTTGCCGCAATCAGCACTACCGACACAAACCACAAGGCGAGGGAGCGGCGTTTTGGCTGAATGAGCTGATGAAACTCCTCGACCGAGGCGAGGCGGTCTTCGCGCCGGAAGGCCAGCGCCTTTTCAATCGCCTTCCATTGCCTGGCCTTGATGCCGGGGATTTTCGCGAGTTTCATCCGGCTCTTGAATGCTTCATCGGCCGGTATGCGCTTGTAGGGATGCTCACCGGTCAGCATTTCATAGGCAATACAACCCAGCGCGAAGAGATCGTCGCGAATATCCGGTTCCTTGCCCAGCAGCATCTCGAGACTGGCGTAGGCCGGCGTAAGGGCGCCGAGGCTACCGGCATCGAACACGGTGCGATCCTGGTGCTTGCCGGTTTGCCGATCGACACTGGCTACCGCGCGCGCAATGCCGAAATCGAAAATCTTGGGATTGCCGACATCCGTGATAAAGACGTTTCCGGGCTTGAAATCCGAATGCACAATTTTTTCGGCATGTGCATGAATCAATGCCGAGCACAGGCCGTTGAGAATATTCCAGACATCATCCCGGGGCAGGCCGGTGCTGCTGTATTGCTTGATAATCTGGTCCAGCGGCCGGCCTTCCATGTACTCCATGGTCATGAAAACGGTATCGCCATCCCGGTCAAAATCATATACCTTCACGACATTGGGGTGGGCAATCCGCTGCGTCTTGCGGGATTCACGCTGCAAAGAAATAAACGATTCAGGATGCGATTTGAACTCGTCGCTCAAGACCTTGATCGCCACGTGCGGCTCGCGGTCATGCGCCTCGACCTTCAGTTTGTCGATGGCCTTGTATACCACCCCCATGCCGCCGACGCCGATGACTCTCTCCAACACAAAGCGGCCCTTGAGAACCGTTTCCTCCTGCACCGGCCCCGCCTGCTGTTCGCGACCGACACTTGCCGCTCCTGCCTGCGGGCGTGCCGCCGCTTGGTTGGCACTGCCTTGTACGGCGCGCGGCGCCTGCCGCATGCGCGTGGCGTCTGTATTGGCTACAGGCTGTCGCGGGGCCTGCCCTGTGCCGCTCGCAGCTGCGCCGGCCGGCTTAATGCGGGTGGCATCGGCCGGCTTGTCCTGCGCAACAGGATTGACCCGAGTCTGGCCGGAGCTTTGCGCAGGTGCAGAGGAACGGAAGACCGTGCGATCCCCGGGCGATTTCGCTGCCTGTTCCTGCGCCGAGCCCGGCGTTGGCTGCGCACTGTTATCGGGCTTTAACTTGTCATTCATCGCTGTGTACTTGTTCTGCTTGTTCGGGTGCTGTTGCGGCAGGCATCCCACCCCGTATCCCCTTGACGGCAATGACCGAGACGTTATCGGCTGCCCCATGCGTCAGCGCTGAGTCAATCAGCTGAGCAACCATTTGCTCCGGTTCCGCACTATCGAGGCAGGCCGTTATGCTGACCTCGTCCAGCGCGTTGTACAGGCCATCACTGCACAACAACAAAACATCGCCAAGCCGGACATCGAACACGTCCACATCCACGTAGGGGATTTCGTTGGTACCCACGGCGCGGGTAATCACATTGGACTCGGGGTGATGCCGCGCCTCCTCTTCCGTAATCGCGCCGGCCTGCAGCAATTCGGAAACCTGACTATGGTCGCGCGATATTTGTTGTAGCCTGTTGCCGCGATACCGGTACAGTCGCGAGTCCCCCATCCACAGACAGGCCCCGACATGACCATGAATCACCAGCGATACGACCGTGCTGCCGCTCATCCGGCCATCGAGCATGATCTCCGAATACTCCAGCAAACGCGCATTGACGTCGATGATCCGGTTTTCGATCTGGTTGACAAAATCATTCAACACCTGCGGCCGACCCAACTCGCCCAGTGCGTCAACGATCATCTGGCTGGCCACGTTGCCCGCTTCATGGCCACCCATGCCGTCGGCCACCGCCCACAAACCAAACTCCGGTTTGTCCAGTACGGCGTCCTCGTTGACTGCACGCACAGTACCGACATCCGTCGCCGCGCAAGACGCCCAGGTAACCGGCCTTCGGACGGTAACATCACTCATACGGCAAGGCCTCTGTGATTATCCAGTGCTGCCGGCACGTAGGGTTGCCGCCACCCCCAATACTGCCACCGGCCGTCCAGCATGGCAGGCAGCCTGCTGACCGACGGCAAGCCCTGCACGCTGAACACGCAGGGCGCCACCCGCTCGGATCCATCCGTCGACCAGACGCTGTAACTGTTGAGTTGCCTGGCGAGCAGCGCGTCGAGCAATGCCGGATAGGCGGACATGACCGACTGTTCCTCAAACTCCATATCCAGCTGGATATCACTGGAATCTGAGACAGCGCCTGCCAGCTGGTAGGCACTGTCCAGGACAGCCGCGGATTGTTCCATCGCATCGACCAGTTCATCCAGTGACAACTCGCCCTCCAAGGCATGCAAGGCCAAATCCTCGATAGCGGAAAACCAGGCAGACTGCTGGGCAAGAAATTGCGCCGGATGATGCTGTTTCCCGACCTGCATGATGATACTAAACGGGAAGTAGCGGCCGACCTGATCGACACTGGGCAACACGATACCGGCCCAGTGATTGGCATCGATCACACCATGTGACAACGCGAAGCGCCAGATTGGGCTGGTCAGATAGATGTCTAGCCAGGGCTCACCGATCTTTTCCCGGGCCCCCGCCACCAGATGCTGCAACCACTGATCCCACTCCTGCACAAATGCACCAGGTAGATTGCGCTGCACAAAGTCACCATGTGCAGGCAGCTTTCCATACAATCCGGGACTCTTCACGCCGCCCCCTAAATCCGCTCTGGACACCTGAAACTACCCAGCAGATCCTTGTTAAACGGATTATTCACGCTGCGCGCCTTGATCTCATAACGCACGTTGTGCTGCGAATTCCTCCCTGCCGCCCCATTGTAACTATGGTGCCCGTCATTTGCGGTGTACGTGGCCAGAAACACATTCGGCACGGAGGTGTTGCTGATCTGCGCGGCATCCTGCAGGCGGAACCAGGCCCATGGCCCTTCATACGTTAGGGAGTGCTGCTGATCCCGCAGGTCTTCAAAAATGACCCGCACGCGGTTACGTGTATCATTTCCGGCCCATTGCAGCGTACTCCAAAACTTGGGGCCATGACTGTAACTGATACGGTTGTCACCCACTTCCAGGGTGAAGCGCGCATCGGACTTTTTCATGTCGTAGGGACGCAACTGAAAGGTCAGGCCGGGAAATTCCGGGCTTTCGCTAAAAAATACCTCTTTGATCACCTGTGCCCTGCGGATCTGCGCGAGCGTCGCGGACGACAGCCCCAGGCTGTAATTGTCAACGCCACGATTATTCCAGCCGCTGCGCGTATCGACGAAGGGGCGAACGTATTCCGCGGTGAACTTGTCGATGGTACCGGCCGGTTTGAAGAACTCGGTGAAGTCACGCAGGCCGGCGTCGGCACCGGCATCGCGCTGCAACGGGTAGCGGTTGGCAAGTCCGCGCACGTAGGGTTCATACACCTGATTCTTCCATTCCGCATTGACATGACCGTGTGCGGTGCCCAGCACCACCTTCCAGGTCTCGGCGGAGAGTGTCTGCAACCAGCGATTGAGCGGCTCGGGCAGGCCATTCGCATATCCGGCAAGCGACGTGATCGCATTGCCGGAGCCACTCTGATAGCGCGCGCGCGCCACCTCGAAGGCCTTCTTACCCGGGTCCGGGGCGACCAATATTTCGTTGACGAATTCCTGTAACTGGCGCACCTTTTGAATAACATTCTGCACCTCGGGCGGCCGGTCCTTGCGTTCGCGCAATAACTGGTTCACTTCCCTGAACTGCTTGTCCACCGCGGTCATGTTGACCTGCGTCGCGGCCACGGCCAGCACCCTGCCCTTCGTACCATCCTTGTTGTCATCCGCCAGATCCGACACCAGCGGGTTGGTCAACACGGTATTGGCCGCCCCCACCTGCAAGATCGACAGCAACGGCGAATACACCGGATCGATAAAGGCCTGCAGAGTATCGTTGGCCTGGCGCAGATCCTCGAAGGGCTTGACCTCCAGCGCACCGTACATCCTGGTCCAATGCGCCCGGTAATCCGCATAATAATGCTCCTGAACTTGGCGCGTGACCGCATCCAGATCGTCCTCGGCAAAGTCCACGCGCGCATCCTTGCCATCTGACAGCACCCACTTTTCGCGCGTCAGGTTGGCAATAATCTCCGAGTCTGGCGACAGGTTGATGTTCTCGTATGCCTGCTTCGTAAACAGCAGTGGCATGGCAAGGTGCTGTTGCACGGCATCATTGACGACATAGGTGCTGCGCACCGACTCGCCGAATTCGTTGAACAAATCGACGCGCTGCGAATATTTCGGATTGCTGCGGATCCGGCTGTAGACACGTTGCGATACGGGCACCTGTAACAGACGGCTGCGCACATTATTGACCAGGACCTGGTCGAGCTGCGCCGGTTCCAGTTCAATTCGCAACAGTGCAGCCAGATGCGCCATCAGTTCGCTACGCTGGGTGGCCTGACCGTTCCAGTCCTCCTCCAAGCGAGTCTTGAACCAGTCCATGACATGCGACTCGTCCATGTACTCGACATGCGCAAACATCATGTAGGTGCGGAAGTCATCATACAAATCGCGCTTGTTGCTGGCGTGTTTGATGGTATCAGCCATGTAGTCGAGCAGGCGCGGCATAAACATCGTCACCAGTTGCGACTCATAGGCGCGGTCCGCCATGCGATCGACCGTACCATCATACATACCCAGGCCCGACAGCCAGGGATGCGCCTCCTGGTCATACACGATACTGGCCCGCGCCAGCGCGTTCAGACCCGGCAGCAACTGGCGCAGATCGTTACTCCAGGTATTGACGCGCTTGTGCTCGGCATTGAACTCGGCGACGTAGGCCTCCACCTCGTTCATGTACATTTCGTGCCGAGTAAAACTACCGGCCCAGACAGTCAGCAAGATGATGGCGAGTAACGCCATGCCCACGTAGCCGACACGCTGCGACCAGCGGATAAATGACTCATAACGCCGATTTGAACCCACCAGCTCGGATTCGGGGAATATGACCTCGCGAAACAAGCCGCCTAGAAAGAAACTCTTGCCCATGCCCATGCTGCGGGACATGGCCTGGCGGTCGAAACCGAAATTCACCGCCACCGATGACATGAGACGGTCAATCGGAGTCCCGTCCTGTGTGCCACTGGTGAAATATACGCCGCGCAGATAGGGTTGGAACTGATAGCGATTCTTGACGAAAGTCTGTTGCACGAACTGCAGGGCGATATTCTTCAGGTTCTCCATTTGCTGTGGGAAGGCCTGAATTGCCGCACGGCGGTTGGGGTCGCGTTCCTGGTGAATACGCGTGATGACGCGCTCATACAGCCGCTTAACCAGCCCCTGATACGCATCGTGCAGATAATCCAAATCAGGACTCTGCGAGGCCTCCGGGGCATTGGGCAGGGATACACCCCAGACCTGCTCTCGCTCCTCCTTGCCCAAATCCTCGAAGAACTCACTGAAGCCGGACACCAGGTCGCTCTTGGTGAACATCAGATAAATCGGGAAACGAATCTCCAGTTTGTTCATCAGTTCGTCGATACGCGTGCGGATGGTGCGCGCATGTGCAGCACGCTCGTCCTCGGTTTGCAGGAGCAATTCCTGCAGACTGATTGCAACGATGACGCCATTGATAGGACGACGGCGCCGATTGCGCTTCAACAGCGAGAGGAAACCGTCCCAGGCCCCACTGTCGATAATCTTGTGACTGTCCTGCGTGGTATAGCGCCCCGCGGTATCAATCAGTACCGCCTCGTTGGTAAACCACCAGTCACAATTACGCGTACCGCCGACACCGTGCAAGGCCTCCTTGCCAAACTTGTCCGCCAGCGGGAACTCGAGGCTGGAATTGATCAGCGCGGTTGTCTTACCGGAGCCCGGCGGCCCGATGATGATGTACCAGGGCAATTCATACAGCGCCTTGCGCGAACCGCGCCCCGCGAACTTGAGTTTCCTGAGGGTCGCCAGCGCCTGCGAAAAACGTTCGTTCAGGATGTGAATCTCTTCCGACTGCTGTTCGTTGATCAGCCGGTTCGCGCCGGAGTGATTTTCCTGCAGGTCCGCCACCAGTTCGGCGTTGTTCTTCTTGTCCATGAGCGTGATGCGCAGATTGTTCAGCCCCCACAACATCACAATCACCATAATTGCGATTAGCCGCGCCACTTCACCGCCCAGCGGCGCGTAATTGTCGCTGCCGAATTTGATATACGGCCCTACAAACCATATCAGCAACGACAGGACGATCAGTCCGATCAGCGAAATTACGATCCTGTTTTTGAAAAATCCTGCTATCTTGCTCATATCTTGCCCGAACTTATCCTGTGCGCCCGCTATATACCCGGGGCCTTGTCAGAGTCAGCGCTGATGATCGCTTCCAGTTGCGTTACCGTATGTCCGACCGAATGATGCAGCCAGTACCGAAACCCCGAATAGCCCAACACCAGTACGCCACAGACCACGCTGGCAACCACCCACATAGGGATGTAGTTGGCGAGCGAATTCCTGCTCTTTCCGAGGCCGTGCCAATTGGCCGACAACTGGCGTTCGTAATCGCCGCGATGGGTGCGGATGATCCGGAACAGTTCATCGCGAATGCTTTCGAGCATATCCCGGCCGCGGCTGACGACGCGGTATTTGCCCTCGTAGCCGAGGCTCAGCAGAATGTACATCAGCTCGATAATATCTAGGTTCTCGGCCGGCCTATCACGCATGCGATCGACCAGGGTGAAGAATTTCTCACCGCCGTTTGTTTCATTGTGGAACAGGCTCAACAGGCTGCGTTGGGTCCAGGCACTCTCCGCACCCCACGGCGTATTGAGTACCGCCTCATCCAGTGCTGTGCAAAGTACATAACGCGCCGCCAGTACGATCTCCGGGCGGATGTTTTTCTCTTTCGCGCTGGTCTCAAAGGCGCGGATGGCAGTAACCAGCTGCTGATGCAGGCCGCCGACATTGGGATGCGTCATCGACTGGCGGGTATTGTGGAATACCGCAAGCAACATCGAGGCGGCATTCACCAGCGGATTCAGTCCATACAACGTGCTGAACTGCCCGGCATGGACCTCCTCGAAACTGCGCTGCGGCGGATGACCCGCCGGCGGAGCATAATCGCCTCGGGCGTGTTGCGCGGTGTCAGCCTGCCGCGACTGCGGCTGCTGACCACTGCGGCGGCCCGGTGAAGGCCTGATCACCGTTCTGTCGGCGTGTGCCGCAGGTGTGGCGCCCGACTGGCGGAAGACGGTTTTATCCGAGTCATCTGTTGACATGCACTTCTCCAATGGGCTTACTGACGAATGGCCCAGAACTCGAGTTCCAGTCCGGGAAAGTCACCGCCCACATGCACAGCAAAGCCACCGGAGTTATGCAACTCTTTCCAGAACGGTGTATTACGCTCGAGCTCGAAATACACAAATCCCGAATGGTAGGGAATCTGCCTTGGCGCCACGGGTAAGGACTTGATCGGGATACCGGGCATGGCAGCATTGACCAGCTGGCGAATCCGCTCGACCGGCCCGATCTTCATCTGTTCCGGCAGGCGTGAGCGGATGGAGTTCTCCGGCACATCCGCGCGCACCGCAAGCACGAAGCTGGCCGTTGACAGCAGGCTGCGATCCGGTATCTGCGCCACGCGTATGCCGTATTTCTTCTCCACCAGCGACAGGCCGACTGCGGTCTGCTCATAGACCATGGTCAGGCTCTGGCGCAAGGCGGCAATCACTGGCGTAAAGGTCGCCTGCAAATCGTCGTGCAGGTAGGCCGGAAATTCCGGCGGCCGTTTGTTCTTGGCGGTAAACGTAGACAACTCGCCAACCATTTGCACTGACTCGGCAAATAGCTCGACCGGGTTCAGGCCCTGCACGCGGGACAGATGGACAGCCATGGGTTCCAGACGATTGACCAATTGCAGCAGCATATAATCGGCAATCTCAGCCGTGCCGCCGCGCCCGGTGTCCGCCAGGCGACCGGCAATGGATTCACCTCGGTGGTGCAGCAAGCCAACCAGTTCGGAGAGAAAGCCGCTCAGACGTGGCGAGGCGCTGGCGTCCAGACAGGTCGGAATATACTGTTCATCGAGCAGAACATTCTTGTCTTCACGTGCCTCGGCAATACGCAGAATCCCGATACAGGCATAACCACTCTGATCCTCTGATTCAAGCAACAACCGCATGCGCAATTTTCCGATATCAACGGAGATGGTATCGCCGCCATCAAGCGTCACATCACGCAGCTCGACCTTGGAAGAGAAATAGCGAGCCATACCCTGCGTATCATCACCGGTGAGCACATCGACGGCGCCAGGCCGTCTTACAGGTATCGCCAGATACACGGTCGTTTCATGGGTATTGACTGGGACTTCCAGCACGGGGGGTGGGTCGTCGGGTGCGGGAAAGTTGAACGGCGTGCCATCCGGGAAGACGCCCCGCGCGCTGAGCAGAGAAATCTTGCCCAACTTGAGCAGCTCCTGATCCACAGACAGTCCGTGCACACCCCAGCCATACGCGCCGTAGGCACTGCACTTACCGTTGATGTAATGCTCGATATAGCGTTCCTGTTGCTGAAAATGCTGGGGATTTAGAAACATCCCCTCTGACCACACCACTTTATTATCAAATGACATAATGTTGTATTCCGTTTACTTTTTGCCTGCACATGCCGGCCTCCCTCACCAGAAATGCCTGCGTACGCAGGCCATCAGTGCGTCACACTGATCCGATTACCTGATACAGAAACAATCGCCGACGAGGCAATCACATTGGTCGACGCCACCGGTATAATGATCTTGAACGAGGCATCCTTGTACTGCGAAAACTCGGCAAACAGACCGACATAACGTGTTTGCGTGTCGAGCACATATTCATCCTTTCTCGTCTCGCCCGGTGCGATGCGCTTGAGCCGCTGCTTGGCGATCATGTCCGCACCCAGCACCTCCTTGTCACGCTCATACAAATCGATGAAATTGGCATTGCTGAACTGCTTGTCGGACTTGAGTTCATACAGGCGCACGAACAATGGCGCGGGCCTCTTGCTGTCATCCGGATTGATATCGGCATCCGCCTCAAAGGTCAGCTTGAGGTCGGTATCCATTCCGAGCATGCCGCCGACCTTGGTATTGAGTGCCGTACAGGCGGTTAACGACACCACCAATATTCCCGCCATGCACAACTTGACTAGATATTCCATTCTCATTTCACACCCATGTTATTGAATATTTATCAGGATTTCGCCTTGGCCTTGGTGCGACGCGACATCACCAGACGCTGCAACTGGTCCTCGTAGGCCTGCATGAAGTCATAGCCGAACAGATGCTGAAATGAATTGTCCAGGTTATTCACCAGGTCCTGATGAAACTCCCGGTATGAATCCCAGTTCTTGCTTTTTTGCCCGACCTTTATCACCCCGGCCTTGCGATACTTCTCGAAGCGCTTTTCCAGCGACTCCGGGTCAAAACGATCGATCATGCCGCGAAATGCGGCCTGGATTCCGGCCAGCACGGCCACCTGATGTTCGGAAATGCCCTGAAAGCCCTCGCGCACGGCATCGAGTGGGCGCATGTAGGCCTTGTTCTCGCGCACAAACATGTTCTCCAGGGCGTCCTCGAGGTTGGCAGAAAACTTCAGCGGGTTATTCTCGACCGGCTGTATCGTCGTCACGTTGATGCGGAATTCTTCCTTGATCTTCTTACGAAAACTCAGGGCCTGCATCAGCCCGACGAGCGTCTCGCGCACGATTTGCCCGGCCGTGTTGCTGATCTCCAGCCGCCTGGCCTCGGACAGATCCCGGCCCGCCAGGCCCATCACCTCGATCAATGCGTCGTCAGTCTCGTTGATCTTGCGCACCACGGCTTTTGGCGCCGGGGCGGCCTGCACGCTGTTCTTGAGCTTTTGCCGCAGCTGCGTAACCTCCGCGAGCAATGCCTGGTTTTCCGTCTCCAACGCTTCGCACTTTTCCTCGGCCATGCGCAACATCTCGAGGGTATTTGCATCGGCCGCACTGAACGGGGCCTGAGGCGCCGGCGCAGTAACAGGTGCTACTGCCGCCACGCTCCCGCCGAGCTCATTGTCCCAGTCTTCAGGGATGGCGCTCGGCCAGGCCATGGCCTGCTGCATGGGATCGGCATTGTCCGGCTGGCTGGGAGTATAGGGTTCGAGAAAGGAATTGGCCTGGGACGGCTGCCCGACCCGGTCCAGCACCGCGAGCGGGTCGGTCTCCGCGTAATCCGGCGCGATCAGTGACCCGAGCGCCGGCAGGCTGGCGGCCACCGGGCTGGCGAAGGGGTCGCTGCCAATG
>Ga0299912_10001029_pt1 | contig 22534 bp, 23 predicted proteins | sample RVTome_2_FD_207667 | JGI IMG/M metagenome (GOLD analysis project Ga0299912, IMG submission 207667) | Soil microbial communities from uranium-contaminated site in the Upper Colorado River Basin, Wyoming, United States - RVT95D214 (version 2) ... | reverse complement strand
GGCCGACGCCGCCATGTACCGCGCCAAGGCCGCCGGCCGCAACTGCTGCCGCGCCGACGGCGACGCCTGAGGCGCATTCCCCTACAGTCCGTGCCATGGCGTGGCACGGGCTCCCCCACTAGACTCCTCAGCAAAGACAACAACACGTGCTGGAGGAGACATCATGAAATACCTATTCGGTATGGCGCTGTGCGCCCTCGTCGCCGTGCAGGGCCACGCCGCCGTGGTAGGCGAGGAAGTGAGCTACCGCGCCGGCGACACGGAGATGAAGGGCTACCTGGCCTACGACGATGCGGTAAAGGGCCAGCGTCCCGGCGTACTGGTGGTGCACGAGTGGTGGGGCCACAACGAATACGCCCGTATGCGCGCCCGCATGCTGGCGCGCCTGGGCTACACCGCCCTGGCGGTGGACATGTACGGCGACGGCAGGACCGCCGATCACCCCGACGACGCCGGCAAGTTCGCCACCGCGGTGAACAGCGACATGGAACAGCGCCGTGAGCGTTTCCTCGCCGCCAAGGCGGTGCTGGAAAAGCATCCCACGGTGGCGCCCCATGTCACCGCCGCCATCGGCTACTGCTTCGGCGGCGGCGTGGTGCTGGCCATGGCCCGGGACGGTGTGGACCTCAAGGGCGTGGCCAGCTTCCACGGCGCCATCGCCAGCAAGAAGCTGGCCGAACCGGGCAAGGTCAAGGCCCGGGTGCTGGTACTGAACGGCGCCGCTGACCCCATGGTCAGCGAACAGCAGATCGAGGTGTTCCACCAGGAGATGTCCGCCGCTGGCGTCGACTATCGCTTCGTCAGCTACCCGGGGGCGAAGCACGCCTTTACCAATCCCGATGCCGACGCCTACGGCCAGCGCTTTCGCATGCCGCTGGCCTATAACGCCGAAGCCGACGCCAAGTCATGGGTGGAACTGGAGACCTTCCTGCGCGACATCTTCGGCCGCTGACCGCGCAAAGAACGCCAAAAAAACTTCTAAACCCTCGACGCAGAGGCGCAGAGACCATGAACGAGTACCCTCCGCGTCTCTGCGTCTCAGCGGAGGGTTTATGACTTCGCGTCGCGGGTTCCTGCGCCTGAGCGGCGGCCTGACCGCCGCGGTGATGTTGCGGTCGGCAAGGGCGGCAGGGATGGAGAAGGCCATCCCGTCGTCCGGCGAGGCGCTGCCGGTGATCGGCATGGGCAGCTGGCTCACCTTCGACGTGGGCAATCTACCCGGCGAGCGGGAGCAGCGCACGCGGGTATTGGAGACCTTCTTCGCCCTCGGCGGCCGGCTGATCGATTCCTCCCCCATGTACGGCCGTGCCGAAGAGGTCATCGGCGAGGGCCTGGCCCGCCTGGGCCGGCCGTCGCAGCTGTTCGCGGCGAGCAAGGTGTGGACGCCGGGCCGCTGGCTGGGGACGCAGCAGATGGAGGCCTCGCGCAGGCTGTGGGGCGTGGCCCGGTTCGACCTGATGCAGGTGCACAACCTGCTGGATTGGGAGGCCCACCTGGAGACCTTGCAGGAATGGAAGGCGACCGGGCGCATCCGCTATCTGGGCGTCACCACTTCCCATGGTCGCCGCCATGCCGAGCTGGAGCGCATCATGCGCAGCCGTGCGCTGGACTTCGTGCAACTTACCTACAACGTGCAGGATCGCGAGGCGGAGGCGCGCCTGCTGCCCCTGGCGCAGGAGCGCGGCATCGCGGTCATCGCCAACCGGCCCTTCGGCGGCGGCGGGCTGTTCCCTGCGGTGCGCGGCAGGACACTTCCGCCGTGGGCGGCGGAGGCCGGTTGCGCCAGCTGGGCCCAGTTCTTCCTGCGCTACGCCGTGTCCCACCCCGCTGTCACCTGCGCCATCCCGGCGACCTCGCAGGTAGCCCACATGACCGACAACATGGGCGCCGCACTGGCCCCCTTGCCGGGGCCCACACTGCGCGAGCGCATGCTGCGCCATTTCCTGAGCCTGTGATTTGTCAAAATAATACTTGACTGCCAAGCAAGGTATTTGCTTTAATAACCAACAACGTTACTCAGGTATGAGGGGCGCCGGATTCCGGCGCCCTGAACAGGCTTAGATCAACAATATGGAGGGTGAATCCTATGCAACTGCCAGATCGCGACGGTGACGGTTACCTCACGAACATGAACATCTGGACCCCGGAAATTGGCCGTGCCATGGCAGAGGCCGACGGCATCGAGCTGGACGACACGAAGTGGGAACAGATCCTGAAGGCCCGCGAGTATTACGAGGAGTTCGGTTCGGTTCCGCCGATCCGCAAGTTCTCCAAGTACCTGGAGGCGGACCAGAAGGAAATGTTCAAGCTGTGGCTGACCGGCCCGATGAAGCCGATCACCAAGTACGGCGGCCTGCCCAAGCCTACCGGCTGCGTTTGATATCCGGACGGAGCAAGCAGTCCCGGGCCCGGGGGGAGACCCTCGGGCCTTTTTGCTTTTGGGGCGGTTAATCGAACAGCAGGGTAAAGCCCGGCCAGGGGCCGGAGGCTTCCAGCAGCGCCTGCACGGCGGCCGGATCGAAGGGGCCGTAGGCGGTGGAACGGTCCCACAGGTACAGCTGCCGCGCCGCCGGGTCGAGGCGGAAGCGGCCGCCGCCGCGCACCGCCAGGCCGGCATCGTCCCACTCCAGCCGGTCGCCGCCGATCCAGCGGTGGCGGATGCCGTGGTTGCCGAGAAACTGCGCCACCATCTGGTTGTGGTATTTGTGCTGGGCGGCGGCGGCAAACAGCAGGTAATCCCTGTCGCGCCAGGAGAGGTGGACGAACTTCCCTTCGACGGGCTGGGCGGTGGTGCGGAAATCCGGGGTGGTGATGACGGGGGCCATGGGGGAGATCATAGCAGCGGTCGATGACAGTCCGTCACGGTCGGCCATCTGCTAACATCGCCGTTCATGGACTGGCCGCCGGCGGGGCGGCCGCTGCGCAGAGGGGCGGGAGATTTCATGGCCAAAAGCATCGATATCGGGTGGCGCGGTTTCCTGCTGCGCTTTGCCGCCGGCCTGGTGCTGGTGTTTTCCACCTACAACCCGGAAGGCTACTCCTACTTCCACTGGGTCAAGCACAACTTCCCTTCGGTCACCGCCTTTGAGGCCTTTGTCGGCGTCGCCCTGATCGTTGGCTGGGCCATCTACATCCGCGCCGCCCTGCGTTCCCTCGGCGCGGTGGGCCTGGTACTGGCCACCGCCTTCTTCGGCACGTTGCTGTGGCTGGTGGTGGACATGGGTCTCATCGCCGCCGACAACGTCCGCGTCATCACCTACCTGATCCTGACGCTGTTGGCGCTGGTGATCAGTACCGGCCTGTCGTGGTCCCACGTGCGCCGCCGTCTCAGCGGCCAGATGGATACCGACGACGTGTAGTCACTCCCCCAGGTGCCGCGCCTGGCGCGCCGGCACGCCCTTGTCCGCACGCCGCGCCGCTGCCTGCACCTGTTGCAGGTGGCCGTGCAGGAAGTCGGGACAACCCTTGGCACCGAAGGCCGCGCAGTCGCGCGCCAGCGCCGTCATCACCGCTTCCCCGTCCACTGCAAACTCCTCGCACAGCGCCCGGTGCAGCAACTGGAACAGCCGCGGCAGGGCGATGCGGTGGGTCTGCCCGGTGGTGGCGTACAGCCAGTCCGACAAGGCCAGGAAGCGGCCGAAGGCATCCTCCGCCAGCAGCAGCGGCAGGGCGTGGGCGAAGCGTCCCGAGTTGGCGATCATGTCCCAGTAGCGGGCAAAGCGGGTCAGCCGTTGCATGGTGGCGAAGTCGAGCTGCGCGTTGGCCAGCAGGGTGTAGGGCGGCTGCGGGTCGTAGCGCATGGCGAACTCCGCCGTGTGGCGCGCGATGGGCGCACCGCGCAGGCGCTTCAGCAGGCCCACCTGGATCTCGTGCGGGCGCTGTGCCCACAGCCGGTTGAAGCCGGCGGCGAAACTGTCCAGCGCTTCGCCGGGCAGGCCGATGATCAGATCGGCGTGCAGATGGGCGTGGCTGTGTTCGCGCAGCCAGCGCAGATTCTCTTCCGTCGCAGTGTTGTCCTGCCTGCGGCTGATCAGCTGCTGCACCTCCGGATTGAAGCTCTGTATGCCGACCTCCAGTTGCAGCGTGCCGGGCGGGAACTGCGCCAGCAGCTCCTTCAGGCCGTCGGGCAGGTGATCGGGGATCACCTCGAAGTGCAGGAACAGATCGTCGCTCAGCCGGTCGAGAAAGAATTGCAGGATGCGGCGGCTCGCCTTGACGTTGAGATTGAAGGTGCGATCGACGAACTTGAAATGACGCACGCCGCGCGCGTGCAGCCGTTCCATGGCGGCGAGAAAGCGATCCAGGTCGAAGGGCCAGGCGGTCTTGTCCAGGGCGGAGAGACAGAACTCGCATTTGAACGGACAGCCGCGCGAGGCCTCCACGTAGATCAGGCGCCGGGCGACGTCCTCGTCGGTGTATTCGTCGTAGGGCAGGGCAATCTGCTCCAGCGGCGGCGGCTCCGCCTGGATGACCCGTTGCGCCGGGCGCGTACCGGCGAGCAGTTCGCGGCACAGTGCGGCGAAGGCGAGATCACCCGGCCCGGCGATCACGTAGTCGGCCGCGGCGACGATGTCCTGTTGCTCCTGTTCGTAGCTCACCTCGGGACCGCCGAGGACGACGATCACCTCCGGCGCCACCGCCTTCAATACCTGCACCAGCTGCAAGGTTTCGCGCGCATTCCAGATGTAGACGGCGAGGCCGATGATGCGCGGCCGCTGCGCCAGCAGCTGCTCGGCGATCTCGGTGCTGCGCTGGTCCCAGACGAATTCCAGCAGTTGCGTGCGCGGCCGCAGTTCGCCCATGTTGGCCAGCAGATAGCGCAGGCCCAGCGCGGCATGCTGGTATTTGGCGTTCAGGGTGGCGAGTGTGATGTCGGTCATGATCGGGATCAATGTGGCGCACGTCATTCTACGCTACGTTAGCGGCGCTTTTTCTTCCCGCTGGAAAGTCGTGTTACATTCGGACGCCTCCGGCGCGGAAAAAGACCACAAAAATCATAGATGTCGGGAGCCGCTGCAAGAAAAATACAGATACCCAGTGAGGAGGAGTCCATGGAGTTTTTCGCCACCACCGCGGTGCGCCTGCGCGCCGAAGACCTGCAACGCCACCTGCGCATCGACAACCTGCCGCAATGGTGCGCCTCGATCGACAAGGTGCTGTCCCATGAAGGCGATCGCGGCGACATCTACTGCGTGTGGGGCGAGATGCGCGTGCGCCGCGACGTGATCCGCGACGGCGTGCGCTTCATGCTGCCCGCCTGCATCAACGCCGTGCAATGGACCGTCACCGCCGAGGGCGCCGGCGGCGTCACCGTGCACTGCACCAGCAACCGGCCCGCGCACGAGGCCGACTTCGTCGAATCCCTCGAACAGTTTGTCGCCGACTGGAAGAGCGGCCTGGAAAACGGCCTGCAACGCACCACGCCCGATGTGGCGCGGGAGGATTGCGACTGCGGCATGTGGATGGCCTGAGTCAGCGGCCCGTCACAGTCCGCGCAGGTGCAGGGGGCGCAAACCCTGCTTTCCCGCCAGGGCCTGCGTGATATGTGCCAGCAGGCGGGCGCGGTCCTTCGGCAACGTTCCCTCCAGCGCCAGCGCATTGGAGGCGTGGTTGGAGCGGAACAATAGTGGTCGCGGCGGTTCGAGGTTCTCGATGAGCCGCTGCTGCTCACGCAGCAGGGCGAGGTCGTCCGGCATCACGAAGGGCGTGCCGAACTTGCGGCCGAATTCATCGCGTATGCCTTCATCCAGGTACAGCTGCAAGGTGGAAAGCTGGGTCACCGGCGCGCGGTTCAGCAGCGCGACGGTACCGTCGATGTGCTCCTGCCAGTAGTCTTTCCCGCCCAGGCCGAGTATCACCGTTGCCGACACCTTCATCCCGGCAGCGGCGGCACGGTGCAGCGCTTCGGCGATGCCGTGCGCAGTGGCCCCCTTGGTGATCTTTTTCAGAATCAGCGGCGCGCCGGATTCGATGCCGACATAGAGCAGGCCGAGCTTGTGCGCGCGCAGCTGCGCCAGTTCGCCGGCCGTCTTGCGGCGGATGTTGGCGGGCGTGGCATAACAGGACACCCGGGCGAGGCGCGGAAAGACCGCCGCCAGCCTGTGCAGCAACACCAGCAGGTGCGGCGCGGGCAGGGCCAGGGCGTCGCCGTCGGCGAGAAACACGCGGCGCGCATCCGGCCAGTCGCGGGCGGCGGCGTCGATGTCGGCGTACACCGCCTCCAGTGGACGCGCGCTGTAGCGCTTGTCCCGGTACATGGCGCAGAAGCTGCACTGGTTGTAGCTGCAGCCCAGGGTGGCCTGGATGATCAGGTTGTCCCGTTCGCCCGGCGGGCGGTAGAGCGGCAGGTCGTAGTCGAAGGGCATGTGGGTGCGGGTATCCGTCGGTACGCCCATTGAACCACAGCGGCGGACGCTTGCCACCTGCGGCGTATACCCCCGCGCGGCCTAAGGTGCTATGGTGCGCGCAGCCCCTGAATTACCACTATTTCAACGGCTTATGCGCCCATAAAAGTAATGTCTGAGGTGTAGATCATGCAGTGCGGCCCGCGCGAAATCGTCACTCCGTTCCGACCCATTCCGCTGGAAGTGCCCGAGGGCATGAAGCCCAACGAGTTCTTCAACAGCACGGAGAACCTCAACGACCTGGTGCACAACAACGGCCTGCTGCTCAACCCGGAAAATCTGTTGCTGTACCGCAAGGCTCTGGGTCACAGCACCGAGTTCGACACCTCGATCATCTACAACACCTCGCAGACGATCCTCAATCCCCTCGGCCGCCCGGTGCGCCGCACCCAGGTGCCGGACAATGTGCGCCATGTGTGGAACCGCATGAACCAGGTCATCATCGACTACATGCTGGAGCAGTACCCGGACCCGGACAAGCATCTGGTGCTGGCCGGCGAGGCCAGCCTGGACGCCACCTGGCCACTCACCTCGCCCGGTGTGCCCAGCATCCGCATGCTGCACAATCACTTCATCGTCTTTCCCATGGACGAGCTGCGCAACGCCCAGCTGGCCGAACCCAGCAATCCCAATCTCACCGACGGCGGCCAGCACTCACTGTTCGAGAAATACATGCACGGCGTGTATCGCGAATTCATCTGCAAGGCGCTGCACCTGGAGGTGTTGCGGCCGGTGAGCGACGATTCGGCGCGCATCGACCTGACCGGTTATCCGCAGGGCCTGCCCAGCTGGGAGGTGCCCGGCGGCGCCGCCGCCTTGCAGGACGTACGTTTCTGGCACGAGTACGATCTGGTGCTGAAGGGTTTTCTCGATTTCTACCGCACCTTCTTCTCGCAGGTGTCGAGCCGTAACGCGCCCATGCTGCCGGATCTGTATTTTCCCGCACAGGTGGAGAACGTGCTGCTGTTCGACAACGACTTCCTCAAGACGGCGAAGATGGTGCGCGACCGCTGCATCAAGGACCCGGCCTATGCCAACGCCATCCGCTGGCAGCCGGCCTTCAAGCAGCTCGTCTACCGCAACGAACAGGGCAAGCTCATCGTCACCATTTCGCAGAACTCCATCGGCAACGCCATCACCGAGTTGCTCGGCGTGGTGGTCAAGCGCGTGCCGGACGCAGCGGCCTACGAGCAGCGCGAGCCGGCCTTGATCGAAAGGCTGCTGGAAGTACGCCGGCGCCTCATCGAGGCCGATCTCGGCGAGGGCATCGCGACGGAGTATTGGCCGGCTTGAATATTTCGGCCAGGCGGAAAGAAGTTCAAAACAAACACATCCGTCGCAGAGACGCGGAGAACGCAGAGCTTGCAAATATATTTTCTCTGCGCGAACGGTCCTCAGCGGCGCTTTTTCAGGGGCTGCAACAGGTAGGCGAGGCCGTTGCGCTTGATCTCCAGGGCCAGTGCCAGCAGGCGGCCGAGGTCTCCTGCGGGAAAGCCCTTGGCCTCGAACCAGAGCAGGTAGGCCTCGGGCAGGTCGATGAGCGGACGGCCGCGGTACTTGCCGAAGGGCATCGCCAGGTTGGCGAGGGTGTGCAGATCCTCTTTTTCTAACACGGCGCTATTTGTGCCACGGCATCTTCGACGGCGGGAACACCAGCCGCGCGCCGCTGAACAGGTGGCGCTGTCCGGGCAGGGCATGGTGGCGGTAGCTGCGGCGGCGCTGGATGCGCTGGCTGTGCAGGCAACCGCCGCGCAGGCTGTTGTGACCGGCATCGAAATCCGCCGTTGCCGCTTCGCTATCGGCCGGCGCCTGGTAGCCGGTATAGCGGTGAAACGGATTGGCGCACCACTCCCACACCCGGCCGTAGTCGGTGATGGCCTGGGTGCGCGCCGCCACCTCCCACTGATATTCATGCTGCAATACCGCGCCGGCCAGTTTGCCGCCGAGGGATGACGCCCAGGCGGCGTAGGCCTGCGCCTCGTGCACGCTGATGCCGTTGACGGCGTCCTCGGCCAGCAGGTCGAACGGCCCGTTGAGGCCGACGCCGTACCACAGGCCCTGCGCGTCGCGGCGCCAGTGATGGGGATGCGGTGCGTGGGCCCCGCGCCATGCCCTGCCGGCCTCGTCCCAGTAGTCGTCGTTGGCATAACCGCCGGCCCCGATGAAGCCCAGCCAGGCGCCGTTGCTGATCGGCCGGCTGTCGATGCGGTAGGCGTGCAACTCCACCATCTGCGGCGGCAGTTCGTTGTCCAGTGCCGCCGGATCGTCCTTGGCTCCGATGCGGTAGTGACCCTGTTGCACGTCGGCGTGGTGCTCGGACGGCGGCACCGCCGCCAGTGGCGTGACGACACGGTAGTCGCTGTCCTGTTGCAGGCGCCGTTCGGTGAGCTGTGCCAGCATCTGTTCGCACAACTGCGCCTGCTGTTGCAGCAGCAGCGGCAGCAGACGCTCCTCCCGCACCAGCGGATGGGCCGGCAGCAGCGCGGGGTTGGCAAGCAGCATGGTGTTCTGATCCTGCAGTTCCAACGCCCAGTTGAGCAGATGCTCGCGCGGCGGCAGCTGTTGCAGCAGCGCCGGATCGGGTTCGACACCGGCGCCGAACAGGGGGCGCACCCGCGCCGTCATGTCGGCATCCTGTTGCACCACCTCGCGCAGCCAGTAGGTTTCCAGGTACACCGCGCGGCCGAGCAGCCAGGCCAGGGGCGGCAGCTGCGGATGATGGCGGCGGTAGCAGTCGGCCTCGGGCACGGAGTCGATGAGGTGGCTCATCATCTGGTGCAGGACGCTCAGTTGGCCGAGCAGTTCATGGTGTTTCATGGCGGCGCTCTTCGGCTTGTTCAGGGAAGGCGCCATGGTAACGGAAAAATTTCCGCAATTAGGAAAATTGCGATTTCACGCGCTTAGCGGCAGCGGCGAGTGGCCCGGTCCCGGCTTGTCGCTGCGCGGGTCCAGCGGCGGCAGGCCGTGGGCGGCGCGGGCCTTATTGCAGCGTTCGTTGGGCCTGCCGTCCTCTTCCCAGGGTTCCAGTTCGCGGCATGGCGAGGAGCGGCCGGCATAAATGGTGCAACTCACTGTCTCGCCGATGGCGCCGTCGAGGGCGACGCAGCGTACCGGCGCATGCAGGGTGCCGCGCATGGCGGCCCGGGTCGGATTGAGCGGTACGGTGAGTTCGGGCGGTACGGTGCCGCCGAGGAAGGGATCCGCCTCGGTCCAATAGAACGACACACGATAATGGGCGCAACATGCGCCGCACCGCAGACAGGGATTGTCCACGGCAAGCCTCCTGACAAGAAGACCCGGGGGGAAGGGCGCGCGGATTATAGCGCCGGGATTTGCCGGCGGGGAGAGGGGCACGGGGTATATTTTTAGCGGCCGTGGCGGCGTCCGGACGTAAGGCCTGTGCCCAATGGCGGGGCCCCGATTCCGGTGGGCAGGATGGACGGGGAACGGGCCGGGGAATTTATGCGCTAGAATGACCGGCCCGATTCGCGGTGTGATGTCATGAGTGAGCAGGAACAGGAATTGCGGGCCAAGCTCAACAGCGAGACGGCCCAAATCGGCTGGCCCGAGCTGGAGCGCCATTTTGCCCGCGGTGTGGTGGTGGCGGTGGCGCCGGGCATGGACCTGATCGAAGTGGCCTGTGCCATGGCCCGTGACGATAGCGCCGCCCTGGCGGACTGGCTGCAGGCAGGCAAGGTAAGCCGGGCCGACGAGACGCAGGCCGGCGACTGGCACGCGCGCCAGCCGGCCTTCTGGGCGGTGGTGGTGGCGCCCTGGGTGGTGATCCAGGAAGTGCGGCCGCGGCTGGACTCCTGAACTGTTCAATTCCCTGAGAGAGTGCTGACGATGGATTCGATGGACGAAGACGATAGCGTATACGACGAGGCGGCACGGGAAGCGGTGGAACTGGGCAACCGCATCGCCAACGACGATCCCGAGGCCGACATCTGGGATGTCGCCGACGGCCTGCTGGCCGGCGCCATTCAGTACTGGCTGTTCTCCCGCCAGCCCTGCGGCGATCCGCGTTGTGAGGACTGCGCGCCGCTCAGCACTGCCGAGGCGCGCCTGGCCGAACTGTTGCAGACCACCGAGGAGCTGGCCTCCGGCAGCGAATATTTCCACTCCCCCACCGACAGCAACGTGGGTAGGGCTTAGGGGCAGATACAAGTGACAAGTTGCAAGTTACAAGCGAACGAACTTGCTGTGCGCATAGCGCACTCCTCCACTTGTATCTTGTATCTTTGCTCTTGTATCTGCCTCAAAGGTCCAGAGGCCTGACCGGCGCCTCCAGCCAGCTCGAGTCCTTGCGCCAGTCGAAGGCGGGATTATCCACAAACAGTTCCACCTCGTTGCCATCGGGATCGCTGAGGTAAAGGCTCTGGCTGACGGTGTGATCGGACATCCCTTCGATCTCGACATCCGCCGCCTCCAGCCGCGCCTTGACCACGCGCAGCTCAGCGAGGGAATCGCCCACCTTCCAGCCGACGTGGTACAGGCCGAGGCGGCGGCCGGCCAGCGGCCCGGGGGCATCGCCCTGTTCGATGAGCAGCAGTTCGTGGTGGCTGCGGCCGCCGCTCAGCACCGCGGCGCGGCCGTTGAAGACGGTGCCGATTTCGTGCAGTCCGACCACGTTGCGATAGAAGTCGAGCGATTGCTTGAGATTGCGTACGTAGAGCACGATGTGACCGAGTTCCGGCATGGCGTGTCTCCTTTGCGTGACGATAGCTGAGAGTCTAGTACGCGGCGCGCTGCGCGCTGCCCGAGTGAGGGAACAAACGATGAAACCGGCGACACGGGTATGGGCGGGTATTGCGGCGGCGGCCTTGCTCGCGGCCTGCACCTGGGTGGAACCTACGGCGCAGGGCGAGAAGGTGCGTGTGCTGAGCGCGGCGGAGGTGACCAAGTGCAAGAAGGTGGGACAGACCACCGTGTCGCTGCTGGCCAAGCTGGCAGGCATCGAACGAAACGCGCAGAAGGTGCAGGAAGAACTCAACATCCTGGCGCGCAACAGCGCGGTGGAACTGGACGGCGACACCGTGGTGCCGGTGAGTGCGGTGGAAGATGGTAAGCAGACCTTCGCCGTCTACCGCTGCGTGCCGCGCTGAAAATTAGGGGCTAGGGGCTAGCCCCTGCCTCCACGCTCAGAATCCCGGTACGTCACGCCCCTGCGGGTAGCTCACGCTGTAGCCGAAGCGGATGGTCTGTTTTTCCTGCGGCTTCAGTTCCTGTTTCCACAGCAGCACGCCGACACGGCCGTCCACGTCGCGTTCGCCGGGCGGCGTGGTGTCGTCGCTGAGTGCCACCTTGATCTGCTGATCGCGCGCCACGGGGATCTGATCGTAGATGCTCACCGGCAGCGCGATGCGATGACGGTTGTGCACCTCGATGCGGTAGCGCCGCTCGACGCGGTTGTCCTTGCTGAACACACCCTTTTCGCTGCGCTCGTCCTGCACCACGTGATACTGCACCTCCACCGCGTCGTCGCCGCCGAAGGCGAGGGCGAGGTGGGCGCCCGGGCGCAGCACCGGCTGTGTGACCTCGCCGACGTAGGTGTCGTCGCGCGTGAGGCGCCAGCTGCCGGGCAGCAGCGGCGCCTCGCCTGCGTGATCGAATTCGGCGTAGAGGAAGGCGCGACTGTCCAGGCGCGGCACGCTGCGTGCCGCCAGCTGCACCGTGACCTCCTGCTTCGCCAGCACAAAGCGCTGGCGCGCATTGTCCGCCGCCACCGACACCTTGCCCGGCACGCGGTAACTGACCGCGAAATCGCTCGCCACGGTTTCGGCCACCAGTTCCTCGGCCTCCATCATCGGCGCAGAGGCCATCACGCCGGCCAGCATTTCATCGGCCATCGTTTCACGCTTGGCACGTGCCTCGACGGGCATGGCGCGCGGGAAGTCGATCCACCAGGGATGCAGTTCCGGCATGGCCGCTCCGGCGGCGGGGCGTGCGGTGGACAGGGTGAGGGCGACCTCGCTCCAGTCCTCGCCGCTGGCCTGGCGCACCCAGGCCGCCTGGGTCAGGTGCAGCCGGCGCTGTTCGGTCGCCAGGCGCGCGTCGTATACCGGCGACCACGATGCGCCGGGAACCTGATAGGTCAGCTCGAACATCGCCGGCCCGGCCTGGGCGGCTTCGACGTGGATGGCGGCAGTGATGCTGTCGCGCCGCCCGCTGCGGATCTGGTTCAGGTCCTGCTCCGCCTTCTTGATCTGCTCGTCCAGGGCGCGCGACTCCCTTTGCAGCGCGACGCGGGCCTTGTTGGTTTCGGCCATGCCGTTGCCGATGGCCTGCCAGGCCGCCGGCCATTTCTCCGGGGCGAAGGTGCTGCTGCCGTCCTTGCCCTGTGCGCCGGGCAGCTGCGCCAGTTTCTCGATGAAGGCCGCCTGGGTGTCCAGCGCCTGGCGGCGTCCGTCCAGCAGCGCCTTGTCGTCGAGCAGGGCGCGCAATGCCGCCGCCAGCTTCTGCTCCCGTTCCTGCGCCAGCTGCGCGCTGAACACGCGGCGTGCCTCCACCGCGCCGATGAGCAGTCTGCCGCCGCCCTGGCCGCGCACCTGGAGCGACTGTTCGGACAGCCGTGCCGGCAGGTTGGCGACGAGCAGCGTATGGCTGCCCGCGGGCAGTTCGACGCTAACCCGCCGCGTCACCTGGGCCCGATCGGGATACACCGTCACCGCGTGGATGCTGCCGGCGGACTGCGTGATGTCGCGGGCCGCGGCGGGCAGCGACAGGAACAGCAGGGGAATGAGCAGCAGGAATGTCCTTGCCATGACGGGCTCCTTGATGTGTGGGTAAGCCCAAGCTAGCGCCCCCCGCCGGTGCGGTCAATGTGCCGCCGGGCGTTGGGGACGGCAGAGGCAAGCACACACTACTACACTGGGGTGCTCGCCCCCTGATCTAGCGGCAAATAAAACGGCAAAATAATCGGCATAAATATGTCCATAAATTTGCCTAACAAGATAAATAGTGCAATTATTACTGGCAATTACATTCGTCTATAGCATAAAAATCAATCGGCAAAACATGTTCGCAAATCCATCCGCTATGGAGCCCATGCTTCCTGATGGGGAAGGGCCGTTAGCCGACATTGCCATCGAAATCTACAAAACCTCTGCCCAGGCGGCAGGGCATGTCCATCCTGTTGTCTTTAAAGAGCTTGAAGAGCTCTTGCGTGTAGTCAATTCCTACTATTCCAACCTGATCGAGGGAAACTCCACCCATCCGGTCGAGGTGATGAGGGCCCTGGAACACAACTTCTCCCAGGACCCTGCCAAGCGAGCTCTGCAGGAAGAGAGCGTCGCCCACATCGAGGTGCAGCGCTTGCTTGAGCGCCGCCTTCAGGCCGAATCCGACCTCCAGATCACCTCCCCCGACTTCCTCGTCTGGCTCCATCAGGAGTTCTATCAGCGCCTGCCCCTGGAGTTGCGGCAGGTTTCCAATGCCGCAACGGGGGAGCGGCTGGAAGTGATACCAGGCCGCTTGCGGGACCGCGAGGTGGAAGTAGGGCTCCACGTCGGCCCCGAAAGTGCCGCAGTGCCGAAATTCCTCAGCCGTTTTGCCCAGGTCTATGATCCCGGCCGATTGCATGGTCATCAGCGCATCATCGCGCTGGCGGCGGCACACCACCGCCTGCTCTGGATCCACCCCTTCCTCGACGGGAACGGCCGCGTCGCGCGCTTATTCACCGATGCCTACCTGCGACGTGCCGGAGTCACCGGCTACGGCCTCTGGACGGTCAGCCGCGGCCTGGCCCGCAACTCGGCACGCTACAAGAGCATGCTGGCGGCAGCGGACTCCCGCCGCGAAGGTGATTTGGATGGCTGGGGCAATCTCTCCATGAAACAACTGCGCAACTGGAGCGAGTGGTTCCTTACCATCTGCCTCGATCAGGCGAAGTACATGTCGGGGCTGGTGGCACTGGATGGTGTGCGCAGCCGTATGGAGGCCTATGTGCGCCTGCGCGCCGAAGGGCTCGCTTTGGGGCCCAACGGCACAGCTGCACCCCTGCGGCCCGAGGCGCGCGTCATTTTGCTCCATACATTGGTGGCGGGCGAGGTAGCCCGTGGCGAGTTTGGCTCGCTGAGCGGGCGCTCCGAGCGCTCGACGCGCACCGCGCTGACCCAACTGCTGGAGGAGGGGCTGCTCAAGAGCGACACGGCAAAGGGACCGGTGCGCCTCGGTTTTCCGCCCCATAGCCTCGCCTATCTGTTTCCGGAGCTGGTGCCGATGCCGCCAGCGGGCTAAGGCAAACCCACTCCGCCTGGGTTGCAAGCAGATAGATACCGGGCGTACCGAGGCCCAACACAAACCAGGGAACCCCATGCTCACAGGCAAGCTCCGCAATCAGGTCGGCCGCATCTGGGAAGCCTTCTGGACCGGCGGCATCACCTTAGACAAGGAACATGTGGTCCACGCATACTTCTCACAACGAAATCACTATGAGGAAGGCAAGATCAATGGAATTGCCTGATGGCCTCTACGACCAAGTGCTCACGGAGTCGTTGTGGGGCGCCCTCTCCCAAACTACGAACGAGCACGGCCGCACGATCGAACCACTGTCCGCCGAGGATGCCCCGGAGCGACTGGTTGAGGCTATTGCCTCGCAGCTCACCAGAATTCTTGATGATTTGAACGGTGACGGGCCGGAGAAACTACGGCGCCAATTGGAATTAGCCAATGCCCTTCTGGTGCACGCACGCCAGCACTTTGCAGCGCATAGTGGCGAAATCGATCCGCTGTCCGCGCCTTTGCAACTGCTTCATGCTATCCACCGGCATTCGCCCTCGCAGACGTTACCGGATACCGGCCTGGCTCTCCCTTGGCTGTTTACTGCGGGTAAGGGGTCGCCGTCTCTCTTGGCCGAACTACGTCGCGAACTCGCCGCTTGTGATCAGGTCGACATCTTGGTCAGCTTCATCACCCATTCCGGCGTGCGCAAGCTGCTGGACATTCTTCAGTCGGCGACTTCCCTGGGGGCCGATGGCCAGCCACGAACCCGGCTGCGTGTCTTGACGACCACGTACACCGGCGCTACCGAAATCCGGGCGGTGGACGAACTTGCCCAACTGCCCGGTTGTGAAATCCGTGTTTCGCTGGACGGGCGCCGCACCCGCCTCCATGCCAAGGCATGGCTGTTTCACCGTCGTACCCGATTTGGAACGGCCTACGTAGGAAGCGCCAATCTGTCAGGGGCCGCGATGATGGGAGGCCTGGAATGGACGGTCAAGTTCACCGAGCGCGGTCAAGCCGACTTGTTCGAGCGTGCCAAAGCCCATTTCGAAACACTCTGGGAGGATAAAGAATTCCAGGTCTACGACCCGCAAAATCCGTTGCATAGGAGCGCACTCGGGGAAGCACTGAAACGGGAATCGGGTGGTGATGTCATCGTTCGGCCCACCTACTTCGATCTGGAGCCCAAGACCTATCAGGAGGAGATGCTCGATCAGCTGCAGATCGAGCGGGATCACGGACGTTGGCGCAATCTGGTCGTCGCGGCCACCGGCACAGGCAAGACCATGGTGGCTGCGTTCGATTACAGGCGTAGCTGCGCCCATTCGGGCGGGCGTCCCCGCCTGTTGTTCGTGGCGCATCGGGAAGAAATATTGAAGCAGGCGCTGCGTACCTATCGGGAAGTTCTGCGCGATCACTCCTTCGGTGAACTGTTGGTCGGTGGGAGCGAACTCGAACATTTCGATCATGTGTTTGCCACCATCGACAGCGTGACAGCCAGAAACCTGGTTGCCCGTTGCGGTCCAGACTATTGGCACACAGTGGTGGTGGATGAGTGCCACCGTCTTGCGGCCGAACGCTTCGATGCCTTTGTTGCATCCGTCCGCCCTCGCATTCTGCTTGGTCTGACTGCCACCCCGGAGCGTAGCGATGGTAAGCCTATCCTCGGTTATTTTGACTGCCGACCCGATGGCTCGCCCGCGGTGGAACTCCGGCTTTGGCATGCGCTCGACCTGCAACTGCTTAGCCCCTTCGAGTATTACGCCTGTGATGATGATACGGACTTTTCCAGCGTGCCCTGGGAACAGCCGGGGGAGCTGGCGGCCATCGACAAGCTCGTGACGGGCAATGATGTGCGTGCGCGGCTGGTGCTGAACGAGTGGCGCCGCTTGGCTGGGGAGCCGACACGTGGCAGAGCCTTGGTGTTCTGCGTTTCCGTAGCCCACGCACAATACATGACCGACAAGCTGAATGCGGCCGGCATCAAGGCTGTCTGTGTCGTTGGCACGACTTCGGCAGACGAACGAAGAAGTGCGCCGGAGAGGCTGGCGCGGGGGGAAATCGCCGCTATCGTGACATGCGATCTTTACAATGAAGGCGTGGACTTGCCGCTCGTCGACACCCTGCTTCTGCTGCGTCCAACCCAAAGCTCCGTACTGTTTCAGCAACAGATTGGCCGTGGCTTGCGTCTGGCCAATGGCAAGGAAAGCTGTCTTGTCCTCGATTTCGTCGGCCGTCAGCGGCAGGAATTCCGCTTCGACCGCCTTCTTTCCACCATCACCGGATTGCCGCGGGGCCAGTTGGTCGAGGCCGTCGAGAAGGGCTTTGGTTCCTTGCCGTCAGGTTGCCATATCCACCTCCAGCGCAAGACGCGGGAACAGGTCTTGAGCAGTCTGAGAAGACTGGTGCAACAGAACTGGCGTCGCTTGCGCACTGAGTTGCAAGCCTATGCCGCCTTGCGCGGCCGGGGCAATATTCGCCTGATTGATTTCCTGCGGGAACAGGCCATTGAACTGGAAGACATCTATCGCGGCAGTGGACACTCCGGCTGGACCAACCTCAAGCGTGATGCCGGGCTGTTGACTACCCCCGCTGGCAGCGAGGACGATTATTTTGGCCGTCGTTTCACAGACTTATTGCACATCGATGATCAGGAACGCATCGACTTGTTGCTCAAAGTGGGGGAGGCGGCTGCCGGCTATCAGCCGCAAACCGAACGAGAGCGCCGACTGCTTCAGATGTTTGCCTATCAGGTGGATGCGCAGCAGCACCAGACGGGCAGCGGCGAGGATTTTCTAAAACGGCTGCATGCCCAACCTGCGCTGCGCAGCGAGCTTGTCGAGGTCGGAGAGGTGCTTCAGTCAAGGAGCAGCTTGTTGCACAAGCCCGTTCCCGGACTGGACGATGTGCCGTTGTGCCTGCATGGCAGCTATGGCGTCCGGGAAATATTGACGGCTACCGGCTGGCTGTCGGCCGAGCGACGTGCACCTTTTCAGGCCGGTGTTCTGGCCCTGCACGACCGCAAGGTCGAGCTGCTGTTTGTCACCCTGGACAAGCGCGAGGGATACCATGAACGCATCGCCTATCATGACTATGCCATTAGTGCCGAGCGATTCCACTGGCAGTCGCAGAACTCGGCTGGCCCGGATACCGCCGCCGGACGCCGTTATCTGGAAAGCCCCGCCAATGGCTGGAGCTTTCAGCTTTTCGTCCGCAAGGCCAAAGGCGATCCCTACCATGCCTGCGGCCCTGTGATACTGGAGCGCGCCGAGGGTGCAAAGCCCATGACCCTCTACTGGAAACTGAGCGTTCCACTTCCGATCAGGCTGTTTCAGGAATACAGCGTCCTGAGAGGTGCGGGATGAAGTGCATGCGGCCAGTATGCCGACGCGCAGTTCAAGCTCACACTGGCAGAACGGCATCGCTTCAAGGCTGGGCATCCCAATGGCCAAAATCCGGGCACATTTGACGGAGTTGGCCAACGCTCATGAGCGTTAGCCGCAGACGGCTCATGCGGAAAGCGTCGGCGGATGGGGACAGCGCTCAACGGGTTTTTGCACCAATGCGGCGCATTCTAACTGGCTGATTTGAGGGGAGATGGCGCGCCCGACAGGATTCGAACCTGTGACCTTCGGTGTCGGAGACCGATATTCTATCCAGCTGAACTACGGGCGCTTAGGACGGCATAGCTTACATGGCGCGTCGGGGCGCGTCCACGCCCGACGACCCTTCAGGGTTCCGGCCCCCGCCCCATGCGGTTATACTACGCGGCCTGTCAGCGGCCCGATGGCCGCATAACCGAATTGTCCTGTAATTGGGTGCCGATCCGGCGCAAAAACTTCAGAGAGGGAGACGGCGGTGAGCCAGAAAACCAGCACTTATTTCGTTACTTCGGTGGTAGTTCTTGTTTTGGTCGGCGCGCTGGTTGCGCTGGTGCTGAACCTGATGTCGGGCCTGGTCGGCGGCGCTGCCGCGACCGCTGACATGAGTGCGGCAGCGGTGGAAGCCCGCATCGCGCCGGTGGGCAAGCTGAACACCGGTGCCCCCATCGCCGTGGCCGCCGCTCCGGCACCGGCCGCTGCCGCCCCCGCTGCTGCCCGTTCCGGCGATGCCGTGTACAACGCCTCCTGCGTGGCCTGCCACGGCACCGGTGCCGCCGGCGCTCCCAAGCTGGGCGACAAGGCGGCCTGGGGTGATCGCATCGCTCAGGGCATGGACACTCTGGTCCAGCATGCCATTGCCGGCTTCCAGGGCAAGACCGGCGTGATGCCGCCGCGCGGCACCTGCGGCACCTGCTCCGACGACGAGCTGAAGGCGGCGGTGGAGTTCATGGTGTCCAAGGCCAAGTAAGCCACCTTCGCACTGCTGCAAAAAAATAAGGCCGGGGCAACCCGGCCTTTTTTATTGCCTGCGCTACGGCGGGTCTAAACAGTTGTTCTGAAACTGGCCATGACAGTGGGCACGGAAATTGTGGGTCGGGCTTCAGTCCGACTGTGTCGGGGCGGGTTACGCGCCGATGTCGGGCTGAAGCCCGACCCACAGAAAGCCGGCCGGCAATACGGGGCAGCTATTTAGCGATCGGGTCGGCGTCCTGTGCCGGTGCTGCGCCGTGCAGGACGCGGAAGTGCGCGGCCTGTTCCCTGCCCATGTACTTGGCCAGCACCTTGGGATCGGTCTGGCGCAGGTCGACCATGATCAGGCCGTCGAGGGCGTTGTTGAAGGCCTCGTCGACGTTGAAGCCGAGGATGTGTCCGCCCAGTTTCAGGTACTGGCGCAGCAGCACCGGCACGCCTTTCTGATCGCGCTCCATGGCCGACACCAGCTCCGACAGCTGGTCCAGATCGCCCGGCGCATTGTGCCGCAGCCATACCGGCCCCAGCGGTGCGCGGAACGGCCGGCGCGGCCGCACCAGGCGCGCCAGTTGCGGCAGGTAGTTGTTGGCGCGCAGAAACTGCACCAGCAGCTGTTGCGACTGCGTGGCGTAATCGCCGCTGATGCTCACCGGGCCGAACAGCGTGCGGTAATGGGGATGGCGCGCCACAAACTGGCCTATGCCTTTCCACAGCAGCAACAGCGGCGAATAGCTGCGCTGGTATTCGGGGCGTACGAAGGAGCGGCCCAGCTCGATGGCGGGGCCGAGCTGTTGCAGCAGGTGGCGGCGGTAACGGAACAGGGAATGGGTATACAGTCCCTTGACGCCGAAGCGACGGGCAATTTCATCGGCCAGCCCGAGACGGTAGGCTCCCACCACCCTGCGCTGCTCCTTATCCCAGATGAACAGATGCAGATAGTAGGCATCGTACAGATCGATGTCGCGACTGCTGCCGGTGCCCTCGCCGGCGGCGCGGAAAGTGATCTCGCGCAGGCGGCCGATTTCCTGCAACAGCCACGGCATCTGGCCGGCGCGGGCGTACCACACCTGAAACTCCCCGCTTTGATCCAGCAGCTGTTCCTGCGGCAGCGCTTCCACCTCGGCGCACAGCAGCGGCGCCGCCACCGCGGCGGCGATATCCTCCTGCGCACGGCCGGGGAGGCACGCGGGCTGCGCCGGGCCGGAATCGTGGGCGGCGAGGGCGTAGCAGCGCAGGCGCAGTTGCGCGGTCATGGCGTCGTCATCCAGTGCCTTGAGGCGGGAAAACGGTATCGGCGTGCCGATGTGCACGGCGATGGTGCGGTTGCGCTTGTTGAGCAGTTCGCGCGGCAGCAGGGCGGTGCGCAGGCGTGGATGCAGCAGGCCGGCGAGCTGGAACATGAGGCTGTTGCTGCCGGGAAAATACATCGGCAGTACCGGGGCCCCGGTGCGGCGCATCAGGCGCGCCACGGTGTTGTTCCACGGCGGATCAATGGTGCCGCCGCGCAGGTGCAGATGCGACACCTCGCCGGCGGGAAAGATCACCAGCAGGCCGCCCTGCTGCAGATGGGTCAGCGCCTGTTTCAGCGGACGCAGATTGCGCCCGGTGGCACCGTCGCCACCGAAGGGGTCGACGCTGATGAACAGCTCCCGCAACTCCGGTATGCGTTCCAGAATAAAGTTGGCGAGTATCTTCACGTCGGGACGGACGCGGCGCAGCTGCTGTGCCAGGATCACGCCTTCCAGCGCGCCGAAGGGATGGTTGGCGACCACCACCAGCGGTCCGCTGGCCGGGATGCGTTGCAGTGCCTCATCGGTGCAGTGCACGCCGATGTTGAAGGTATCCAGGGCCTGTTGCAGAAAGGCGTCACAGTCCGTCACCGGCGGCAGCGCCTGGTACATGCGGTCGAGCCGCGCCAGGGAAAACGCCTGCTCCACCGTGCTTTCGAGCAGACGGTTCAATCCGCCGTGGCGGGTAATGCGCAGGCTGCCGTTGAGACGGAAGGGGTGGGCGCGTTCACACGCGGTCATGACGTTCCTCCACTGGGAATAAGGATAATGGTGGAACGTTAGTGAGCTTGTGTGACTGGCGGATGACGGAAATACTTCAGTTTCGAGTTTCGAGTTTCGAGTTTCGAGTTTCGAGTTTCGAGTTTCGAGTTTCGAGTTTCGAAGCGCGGTCCAGCCAACCGCAACAATTTCTTAATCGCCTCGTAGTGCCTCCGCAACATTGCGCGTTCACAGTGCGCGCATCGCAGCGACGGAGGAGTGCCGCCATGAGCAGCCTGCAGTTACGCGCAATCTTCATCTCCGACGTTCATCTCGGCACGCGCGACGCGCAGGCCGAACATCTGCTGGATTTCCTGCGTCATACCGACAGCGACTATCTCTATCTGCTCGGTGACATCGTCGATTTCTGGAAGGCGCAGAGCGGCTGGTACTGGCCGCGGCTGCACACCGAGGTGGTGCAGGCGGTGATGGAAAAGGCGCGGCGCGGCACCCGGGTGATCTATGTGCCGGGCAATCACGACGAGTGGTTGCGCGACTATGCCGGTGCCGAGTTCAACGGCATCGAGGTGCGTCTCGGCCTGGTGCACGAAACCCTCGCCGGCCAACGCCTGCTGTTGTTGCACGGCGACGAGTTCGACAGCGCCGTGCGCTGCAACCGCCTGCTCAGTCACGTGGGCAGCGGTTTCTACGACGTACTGTTGTTTCTCAACCGGGCCTACAATCGCGTGCGCCGCCGTCTCGGCTTTCCCTACTGGTCACTGTCGGCCTGGATCAAGGGACGGGTGAAGAATGCGGTGGAATACGTGCAGCGCTTCGAACAGGCGGCCTTGCACGAAGCCGCCCGCCACCGCGTCGACGGTCTGGTCTGCGGCCACATCCACAAGCCGGAACTGCTGCACGAGGATGGTCTGAGCTACGCCAATACCGGCGATTGGGTGGAGCATTGCAGCGCGCTGGTGGAAACCCGTCAGGGCGAGCTGCGGCTGATACGCTGGGTCGAGGAAAGCATGCACTGGCTGCACGATACGGCCGCAGAGAGCGCAGTACCGGCGCCGGCACCCGCGCCGGCCGGCTGACCGTATCGCCTCGTTCGGCGCAGGCGGCGACATTTTTGCCGCAACAGCGCTATACTCGGCCGGTCGCTTGGTTGCCAGGTACGGCGCTCACGGATGAAACTTTCCCCTCTTTGGTCAGGCATGACGGTGGCGGCGGTCATACTGCTGCTGGTTGTTTCCCTGAACCATTACGATCAGCGCCGGCTCGAGGCGCGACAGCAGGCCGAAGTGGCACAGGAGCTGCGCGTCCTGCGCGCCCGCATTGAAGGCCTGCTCGACAAATATCTCTACTTGGCTGCCGGTCTCGGCGCTTACGTCGCCACCCACCCCGATGTCTCCCCCGACGAATTTTCGGCCCTGATCCAGCGCTTGGCGCAGGGCGACGCCCTGCTGCGCAGCGCCGGTCTCGCCGGTGACAACGTTGCCGGTTACCTCTACGCCCCGGTACGCCCGGCGGCGGACGGCGAGACCCTGTGGCTGCAGCTGCCGCT
>Ga0299912_10001028_pt1 | contig 22549 bp, 21 predicted proteins | sample RVTome_2_FD_207667 | JGI IMG/M metagenome (GOLD analysis project Ga0299912, IMG submission 207667) | Soil microbial communities from uranium-contaminated site in the Upper Colorado River Basin, Wyoming, United States - RVT95D214 (version 2) ... | reverse complement strand
GATTCTGAAATGGCACCACAAGTTCAACAACTCAGAGAATTAAGAGGCAATACAGTTTTGTCAACTGAATCAGGTACTGCTTTTATGACAGGGTTCAATCAATTCTATTATTCATTTTCACCAACAGTTGCTGACTTTGAAAGAGAGCAGCCAATTTTCAAAGAAATTGTAAAAGCAGGATTAACCCCAATGTTATCATCGTTATCTCTACTAAATTATGTGGAGATAGATTCAGAGCAGGAAATGCTAGGATACGGCATCTCTTTGGTACTGCTGAACATAGGAATGTATGTTGGAATTCCCGTATTTGGAATTCTAAAGTTATACCAGTTTAGAAAAAATTAGTTCAAATTCTGAAAATTCCAGTGAAGTTTTTATGGATCCCTGCATGTGATTCGTTTAATGAAGACAAAAGCAATTAGCTCTTTCTTCGTACTATTTGCTATCGCAGCTGGTATTGTCGCAATGACACCAGGTGCTTTTGCAGATCATTCAGAAGTCACAATTGAAGCTGCCCAGGGTTCTGGCGCACCAGGTTGTGAGGATACAGCAGAAGGATGTTACATCCCAAGCACTGCAACAGTAGATGTTGGTGGTAAAGTTATCTTTTCAAACACAGATAGCGCAGCACATACATTCACATCAGGAGATCCAACAATGCCTGACACAGTTCAGGTTCTATTCGATTCCGGTCTAGCAATGGCTGGAAGTACATTCGAATGGTCTCCAACTGAAGTAGGAACTGTTCCGTATTTCTGTATGGTTCATCCTTGGATGCAAGGAATAATCATAGTACAAGAAGCAGGAGATGATGACATGATGGCAGAGGACTTGATGGTAACAATTACCGACTCAGCCGTATTGGGCGGAACTCAAGTAGATCTTGAATTCAACGTAATACATGTTAATTACATAATTACTGCAACACAAAATGGTGAAGTAATTTTTGAAGAATCTGCACATGCCATGGAAATGACTGCAAGTCACATGGTTGATGCTGTTGGATCCAGTGAAAGTCCAATAGATATCGAAATAGTTTCTTTGGGAATTGGTGCACCAGGTAACGAAGCAGATTGGACTGGACCAACAGGTTCAGTAGCTACATCAAAAGTTGTCCCAGAATTTGGCACAATTACAATGATGATACTAGCCGTTGCAATCATAAGCATCGTAGTAGTAACTGCAAAATCTAGAGTCATTCCAAGATTTTAGGAATCTCTTTTTCTATTTTCTTTTTATTAAAGCAATTATCGCTAAGATAATAGCTGCTGCTGCAATTGACAATCCAAATATTGCAAAGTCATAATCTGTACCATCAGAAGAAACTTTGGTCTCGCCTGAGTTTAGTTTGGAAACATCTTGCTGTAAAGATGAAATTGCATTCTTTAGTGCAGTAATGTCAGCGTCTCCAGCACTAGATGATGGTGGAAAATCCAGCACTGCCGTAGGCTCTACATCCTCTACAGGTATTTTGACATCAATTGGAATTCCATTAATTTCGCCTTTGAATTCTACAGTGTAACTTCCAGTTTTGGTTGGAATTATTGGTGAGAAATAATATCCAGGCCTAGGATCAGAATTGGTATCAATTTTTTTGGACGCTCCCCCAAACATTGCGGTAGTGTCAATATTTTTGAAAACACTGGTCACTCCTTTGCGAGTACCCTCTGTTTCCCCACCCTCGGTGAATTTAAAGACAAGATCGTTTCGAATTCCCACTACAGGTGGTTCAATTCCCCACCCTACTTCAATTTCATATGGTTCAACATGAACGCTAGTATGCGCAAATGAGGAAGCACTCATCCCAATCAAAAATAATGCTACAAGGCCAAAAAATGCTATCTTCACGACCACCATAGGACGATTATAGGTTATTATCTTTACGTAAATTGGTACAGATTTAGAAATTTGTAAACTGTTTAAATTGTGATAACTGATATCGTCAGCAAATGAGAGAATTTCTAATATTTTTGCTAGTTTTATCATTCGTTTCAATTCCATTTGCAGCAGCTCATCCATTCACAGAAGAAACAATTCCAAGCCTAGCATCAAATGCTCCAGTAGGAACAACGGAAGTAATTGTATATTTTTCAGAACCAGTCGATGCCAATTTTAGTGAAATTAAAATTCTGGACAACGGTGGAAGCCAAATTGATAACAAGGATACCAATTACTATGATGGTGAATCATCCCTAATTGTCACCACTCCTCCATTAGAAGATGGGGTTTATACCGTAACAACCAAAGTCCTCTCCAAGGTTGACGGGCATCTTGTTCCAGGCGCATTCCTGTTCGGTGTCGGAGATGTAATAATCAAAGATCAGAATCTGCCAGCAGTAGATTTAGAAATAATATTTTTGCCAGAAGCTGGAGCACGATTTCCTGGAATTCTAGGTCAAACCATTGTTTTGGGAGCAGTAATCGCATCACTAATAATTTGGGGAACTCAAAACAAACAACTAATCAGAGAAGAATTAGATAAAGTGGAAATTTTTCATCATGCAAAATTCATGTCAATTACAGGGATTGGGTTGATGCTTGTATTCATTTCAAACATCCTAACAATTGTTGTTCAAACAATCAGACTAGAAACTTCGCCACTAGACGTGATTCAGACATATTTTGGTACAATTTGGCTTGCTAGAATGATAATTACAATCATTTTACTGGCCATTTGGTTTGGAATGGACAGGAAAAAGACACTGTCAAAGAGAAATCAAATTCTAATGCTTGTCATATCATTAGCATTAATTTCAACTTCTAGTTTGATTGGTCACGGTGCAGCAAGTGAGCAGACAGGTGCACTAGCATTAGACTACATCCACAACTTAGTTTCAGCAGTCTGGATAGGTGGAATCATCTATTTTGTTTTTGTGTTACTTCCGACATTTTCACAATTAAAGGAATCAGCTCGAGAGAAAATGAGTTTGGTCATAATTCCAAGATTTTCAATTGCATTCATTATTTCCATAGGAATTGTAGTAATTACGGGCCCAACTTTGATGTGGTCCTTGGAAAGTGATGTTGGATTAATCACAGAATCAGTATTTGGTCAGCTAATCATTTTAAAAATTACAATAGCTGCAATATTGGTTGGCTTAGGAGGGTTTGTGCAATTTAAAGTTCAGAATAACGCTGAAAAGAATTTTTCGTCTGGAAAAATTTCAGTTCATAATAGACTAAAAAAATCTCTTAAAGTTGAAGCTGTATTAGGGATAATTCTTCTGGGAGTAGTAGCTTTACTAACAAATGGAACATTACCTGCAGGTCAGATTCAGCAAGTAAGCGGACAAGAGGTTGTCTACGGATTTAAGACAGCAGAATTTTCTGAAAATGCAAAGTTCGATATCGATATTTCACCATTTTCCAGTGGAGTGAATACAATTCTTGTAAAAGTAAGTGATTTTGAGGGAAATCAACTTTACGATTCAGACCAAATTAAAGTAAAGTTGTCAAATCCATCAAAGAACATCTCTCCGATTGAAGTCCACATGGAACTCATCAAGCAGAAAGAAAACAGATCTAATGAATTCCAAGGAGAATTAACATTTGGATTTTCAGGAGAGTGGCTAATAGAGATTGAAGCTCAAAGGACTGAGAATGCAAATGAATCAATCATGTTAAATTTACTTGTAAAACCCAGATTAACAAATATTCAAACACAAATTATCGAATATGAATTACCTGAAAACGCAAAGCCATTATTCCCAGTATATGATGGAAAAGATTCTTTGTGGATTAGTGATGCATCTGCCCCTCGATTATGGCAATTTTCACTTGAAACAAACCAATTTACTCCATACTCGTTTGATGGGTTAGTTACAACATTTCTAACACAGGATAATAAAGGAAGAATGTGGTTTACAGATACGCCTAGAAACCAAATTGGATTTATCGACATCGAAAGTAAGGAGATCACAACAAAAACTCTTCCAAAACTGGATCCGGTGATTTCCGAAAATACGCCACTATTCATCAAATCAGATTTTGATGGAAACATTTGGATTACAGTTGTAAACAAAGATAAAATTTTGAAATATTTGCCAGAACAAGATTTGTTTGAAGAAATATCTCTACCAGATAGACAATCACTACCATTTGCATTAACCATTGACGAAGATGGGAAGATCTGGTATTCTGCAACTGGATCAGGAAAAATTGGATTCATCGATCCTCAAAACAATCATCTAACCCAGATTTCCACTGAAACAACATTGCAGGGCCCTGAAGCTTTAATTTTTGACGATGATGGAAATCTATGGATTGCAGAACATACAGGCTCGGCAATCACTAAATTTAATCCAGTTTTAGAGACCTTTGAAAGAGTAACTGTGCCTGATGGTGAAGCCATGCCCTTTGGTATGACGTTTGACAGATATGGAAATGTTTGGTTTGCACAACACACTGTAGATAGTTTGGGTGTTTATGATCCGGACAACAGCGATTTGTTAGAAGTTCTAGTTCCAACTGAGACGTCTTTTGTTCAATTCATGGCATCAGATGGAAATGATAACGTGTGGTTTGTCGAACAGCAATCAAACAAAATTGGAATGGTGAAGATTACAGAAATTCCAGTAAGCATTTCACAAGTTCAAGAATCAGAGGGCATTGAAATAAAGTATACGGAGATTGCATCGCCGTTAATTGCTTTAGGGATTATTGCAACATCGTTGTTTTATGTAAAAAGTGTTCAAGATAAAAGAAGACTGAATTCTTTAATCAGTTCTTAGATAGCAATCCGGCTGACTTTATTCCCATAGTTCCTCCAAGCAATCCAATTGCGATCAAGACAATAGTTCCTGCAGGAGTAATATCAAAGATGTAAGAGACCAGAATTCCCACTACAACTGAAAAAACAGAAAAACTCATTGAAATGATTGCTGTCTGTTTGAATCCTTTACCATACATTATTGCAGTGACGTTAGGAATTACAAAGAGAGCGGAAATCAGCAATACACCTACAAGTTGAATTGATGTGACAACGGTGATTCCTGCCATAAATACAATCAAGTAGTTTATTTTTTCTACAGGAATTCCACTAACTTTAGCTTGTTCTTCGTTAAATGTAGAATAAAGTAGTTGCCTATACAACATCAAAATAACAATCAGAATTGCCCCAGTCAATGCTAAAATTAGAATTGTATCATCTACACTTACAAGCAAAATACTTCCAAATAGAAAACTAAAGATGTCAATTGTGAATCCTCCAGATAGCCCAATAATAACGAGCCCGACCGCTATGCCTGACGACAACAATACTGCAATTGATGCATCGCCGGAGATGTTGTATCTGTCTTTGATTTTTGTTATAATTAACGCACTTGCTATTGAAACACCGTATGCCGTCCATAAGGGGTAAACGCCAGCTAGCAACCCCAATGCAATTCCGCCAAACGAGGAATGTGCTATTGCATCACCAAATAATGAATAACGTCTTAAAACTAGAAACAATCCCACAACTGAACAGAGAATTGCGATTGCGACGCCGGAAATTAATGCTCGATGCATAAAACTGAAAGTCAGGATTTCAAGAGACATGGCTAATGATGATGCATGTGTTCCTGCATTGAGGCCTCGGAATATTGTTTAACTAGTGCATCATCAGAAAAGAATTTTTCAGACTCGCCATGAAAGAACAAAGTCCTGTTCAGACATGCCACATGATTTGCTAGTTGATTGACGGCATCCAAATCATGAGATGACCAGATAATCGTAATTTTTTGTTTAGAGTTTAATTCGCGTAGAATACTGTAAAACAAATCAATGCTCTGTTGATCGATACCAGTCACTGGCTCATCTAAAATCAAAATTTTCGGGTTGTTTACCAAAGCCTTTGCAATAAAGACACGCTGTTGTTGTCCGCCAGATAATTCCCCTATTCTTCTTTCACGAAGTTCATGTATCCATAATTGTTGTAAAATTTCATCAATTTTGTTTTCATCAGATTCTTTTCTCAATCCCATTCGAACAACATCGGTAACAGTTACTGGGAAATTTTTCTCAAAGACTGGCTTTTGTGGGACATAGCCGAGTTCTTTCAAATAATTTTTTGATTTCTTTATATCTTCATCAAAAAATTTAATCGTACCAGTGTATCTTGTATGAAGCCCCAGCATCGAAGCAAAAAGTGTTGATTTTCCAGCCCCGTTTGGGCCTATTATGCCTAAAAAATCACCTTGATTAACTACTAAACTAATGCCATCAAGAGCCTTAACATCAGGATATTGAACTGTCAGATTGTTAATTTCGACTACTTTCAACATAATGCCTCCTTTAGATTTTCAAGATTTTTATTCATTTTTGAAATATAATCGCCTTCAGAAACAATTTCAAGTGGAGATAAAACTAAAACCGTGCCACCTATTTCATTGGCAATGATTTGAGAAGTTTTTGTATTAGCGGATTCTTCACTAAAGATTACTTTGATGTTTAATTCTCTAGCTTTTGAAATAACATCCTCCAATGTTTTTGCAGTGACTTCCCCATGGGAATTATTTGATGGAATAATAGTATGTTGATTCAAATCGTATTCTTTTGCAAAATATGAAAACGCATCATGAAATGCAATAAAATCACTATCACAATCCAATAATTCAAATTTAATTTTTGCATCAAGTAAATCCAATTTTTCGCCATATTTGGCTGCGTTTGTATTATAAAATTCTCCATTTTCAGGATCATAGTTTGAAAATGCAAGTGCTATGTTTTCTACTTGTTTTTTAGCATAAACTGGGTTTAGCCAAATATGCGGATCCCCTAATTCGCCAGCATGTTCTTCATCATCATTGCCTGTGGATTTTATCGTTGCAATTCCCTTGCTAGTATCAACTATAATTCCACGATAATTGTTTTCAGCCAAGCTATCAACCCAGTTTTCAAAACCGATTCCGTTGATTATGATTAAATCCGATTTTTGCATCTGTTGAACGTCTTTTATTGTTGGTTCCCAATCATGAGGTTCAACTCCAACTGGAACTAGTAACCTGGCATCAACTTTTTCCTGTCCAACTATTTGTGAAAATTCATGAAGTGGATTAAACGATGAAATTACCTGAAGTTTAGAGTTATCATCATGTGCAAACTGCTGATTGGAATCAGTGCCATAAACAATAATCGACGTTAATGGAATCACCACTACAATTGCTACAATGGCCAGTTTTGTTTGGGTATTCACAAAAGCAGATCAATCCAGATTATTAATAAATTTATAAAATCTTAATAAGATTAATTGCTAAACTTATAAGATAATTAATAACATTAGGCATATGCCAATAGTTTCAATTTCCCTAAATGATGAAATCCTATCTGAATTAGACAAGCTGCAATCATCAATGGGATTTTCTGGAAGGTCTGAAGCTATCAGGGCGGGAATTAGGACGTTTGTTTCTGAAGAAAAACAAAAGGCAGATTTATCAGGAAACATTCATGCCATTCTTTTGGTTGTACATAATGATCAGTTTGATCACGTTGTATCAGGAATTACACATAATTTTGAGGATCTGATCACAACTCATCTTCATAGTAAAATTGAGAAGGAAAAATGCATGGAGCTTTTTCTAATTAATGGAGATGCAGAGAAAGTAACTACTATGACAAAAGATTTTCAAACAAACAAAAATATGGATACTGTCAAACTCGTTGCACTTTAGATGAATAGATGGTTTCTTCTAGTTACAAAAATAATACTCATTGTAGAAATCACTAACATTAACAATGCAATTGTTCCAAATTCAGGAACAACGACTAGTGCAAATTCGGTTTCTTGTCCTGAATTTCTGATATTTTCAAATTTGATGATAGTGGGGCCGGTTTGATCTTCAGCAAATGTGAACTTTTCAAATTCCCCACCAACCTGAGCCATACCAGAAACACGGTGAATTTCTTTTCCATTTTGAATGATTACAAATGTATACTCAGAGCTTCTCAGTGGATCATTAGTTTTCCCATCCCTAATTGTAAAAATAAAATTTGTATCAAGACCAGGTTCTACGACCATTGGATCCCACGAGAGGTTTACCTTGAAATCATCGCTTTTTGTATATGCTTCTAATGGAAATGCCTTATCTTCGCTATTGGATATTGTAAATTTGATATTTTCAGGCAATTCACCATCTTTTTTCATTTCATTTTTCAAATATCTCAAATGATCTTGTAACAGAACAAGATGAACTATTCTTTCGTCATCTTCCGTATAATCATCAACAGAAATTGAAGATTTGAATAGTTCAATTCCGTTTGCATATCCAGAATAGCTAGGAGACAAAAACTCGACAAAATCTTTTGGAAAATGGGTTTCTATGTGAACCACAGAAACGTGAGACATTTGTTTTTCACTCCAGTCAAATGGCATTTCAAATGTGACTTGTTTAGCCTCATAATCATACCTGAAATCAGAAATTGTGTCAAAATATGACTTTGAACGGAATTCCACATCATTATTTTCAGAGTCTTTTTGAATGAAAGATACAGTCTCAATTACGCTCAAATTTGCATCATATATGCCAGAATCTATTACATTGGTAGGCTCATCAATGGTACGTATCTCAATTTCAAAATTATACAAACCACTAGAATCAAACAATGGGCCTGTAATTTCTAAAGGGGTAGATTCAGTTCCGTGCCATGCTCCAAGCAAAGAATCTTGTTCGCCATGAATTGTTATTTCGGTCTCCTGGGTTGGAGTAACTTTAATTTGTAAAACTCCGTCTTCTGCAAAGAAGTAGTTTCTAAAAATCATTTCATTTTCATGAAACAGGCCAATCAGGAAGGTAACGTTTTTTGCATTTTCTTTTGTTGCATCTTCAGTTGCAGTAATTGTGATTTGTTCTTGATTGTTTTCAAAATACATCGGCATCTCTACAGAAATTGAGAGTTTTTTTCCTTGAATGTCTATCGAAGAAATTGTATCAAGACCAAATCCGTGTCCATAAACACTGCTTGCAGGAAACAGCAAACATGAAATCAATCCAAATATTACAAATTTTTTTAAGGATATCATAATCATACTGTCAACAATTCTTCAACTCGCTTAATTAGTTCATCCATAGTTATTGCCTCTAAAATTGGCTGCAACTCGTTTGGATCCTTGGCACCAATTGCAGATAGCGAGTAAATGTAATCGACTGTTGGCAAATCGGTATCAAGATAGTATTGCTCTAGAACATGATTCAATGAATGCGAATCTACAATTCGAGGCAAAGATTGTTTAATGATTTTATTTTTCCATAATTCAACTAGTTTTTCCCATCTTTCAAGCGATATGTTTTCATCGATTTCAGGAATCATTTCAACTTCTGCCTGTATGTACATTTTTTCCTCTGTTCCAATTTTCTCATGAATTTCAGAGATTTCTTGGTGTCCCTCAACTGAAAGAGGATCATAGTTTGCCGGTTGTGCAATAGATGGTGGAATTATTCTTTTGATTTTAAACGAGTTTCTTCCGATTGTTTCAATGTGTAATTGTAGTCCATCCATGTCTACATCTTCACACTTGGAAATTTTAGCAATGGTGCCCACTAATTTAGGGGAATTCCAGCCATTGACGGAATTGTTTTCATCAATCAAACATACTCCAAACTGACCATCCCCAATCATGCAATCATCGACTAATTGTTTGTACCGAGGCTCAAAAATCAGAAGCGGGAGTTCTTGTCTTGGAAATAAAACCAGGTCTAATGGAAAAATTGGAATAATTTTTGTTTCTGTCAACTAGTCATATTGAAACGTCTCTAGATATATGGAATACGGATTTTCTAAAAATTTAAAATCCGTTCTCATTCAGAATCATACCTAAGAGGGCAGCACGAGTGTGTTTTCCATATTCAGCTTGTTCAAAGTACTTGGCATTTTTTGTTTTGTCAACATCAGCTGAGATTTCATCTATTCGTGGTAGCGGATGTAAGATTATTGAATCATCCTTCATTCGTTTTAGCATATCCAATCCTACGACATAACTTCCTTTGACTTTGAGATATTCCTCCTCATCAGGGAATCGCTCCTTTTGAATTCTAGTAACATACAGAACATCAAGATCATCTAGATGGTCTTCAATGTCAGTAGATTCAGTAAAGTCTAATTTCTTTTTTATTTCATAAGTTGAATCAGATCTTATTCTTAGTGATTCAGGAGAAATTAATCTAACATCAACATCATAATTTCCAAGCCCGTGCAACAGAGAGTAAACAGTTCGCCCATACTTTAGATCACCTATAATTCCAATTTTCAAGCCGTCAATCTTCTTCTTTTCTTTTTTGATTGTAAACAAATCCTGAATTGCCTGAGTTGGATGTTCTTCAGTGCCACTGCCTGCATTGATTATCGGTTTATCAGAAATTTCTGCAGCAAATCTACTTGAGCCATCCATAGTGTGGCGTAAAACTAGGACATCGGAATAAATCGACATTATCTTAACGGTATCAGCAAGACTCTCACCTTTTTGAGTTGATGAAGATGAGATATCAGAAATGCCCAACGAATTTCCACCAATGGACGCCATGGCAGAATCAAAGCTAAGGCGAGTTCTAGTGCTTGGCTCATAAAACAAATATCCTAACGTATTACCTTTGCAAATTTCTCTTCTATCGGACAGGCTTAGCTGCATAATTTTATCAGTGGATGCAAAGATAGTTTCCAGTTGATCTTTCGTATAGTCCTTAATTGAGATGATATCTTTTTGGTAGAACTCGTTCATTCTTTCAATAATATATACAGGTGACTATACAAAGTATTCTGATGGAACAGTCCGACCTCATGGTTCGACGAATTAAGGAGGGCACTGTGATTGACCACATAGACGAAGGCAAGGGTCTTCAGGTGCTTAATGCGTTAAGAATTGATGGTAAAGATGGCAGTCTAATCACCATAGCTTTGAATGTTCCCAGTGGCAAATTTAAGAAAAAAGACATCATCAAGGTAGAAAACAAATTCCTAAAAGACGATGATACAAACAAGATAGCGGTTATTGCACCAACAGCAACGATCAACATGATAAAAGAATACAAACTTGTGGAGAAGAGAAGGGTTTCATTGCCTAATGAGATTGATAGAATTTTTAGATGTTCGAATCCTGATTGCATTACAAATAGTACAGAGCACATAGAATCAGTAATGGATGTTATTGACAAACAAGGAAGAGTTCTCAAATGCAGATATTGTGCAAGAGTTTTGGATGTTAACAAGCTAAAATATAATTAGATTAAAAATCTAAAAATTTGAAAAATATTTACTTTGGACTATTGTCCTAAGATGATAAACATCATAACTATACCATAGATTGCGATTGACTCGACCATACCTACGAAGATGAATACCTTTGATTGTAAAGCTGGATTCTCACTGATGACTGCAAGACCTGCTGCACCTACTTGACCAAGACCCAATCCGGCTCCAAGTGCTGCCATACCAAATGCGATACCAGCACCTAAGAGTTTCATAGAGTCGCCACTAGATGCACCATCTTCTTGAGCAAATGCAACTCCGGTTGAACCTAGAATTGAAATTGTTGCTGCTGCCAAAAGTAACATGACGATAGATTTCATTTACGATCAAGCTCCATGATATCCATATTTAAATCATGATGAAATATCAGACTCAAATTCGATCTAAAGTTTTCTTTTTGAATGATGTCAGATCGGTTTGAATAGATTTTACAAAATTATCGTAATCTCCATCCAGTGCCTTCTTTGAATTTGCAAGTAATTTTTTAATTTCTTCTTTTGCCATTATTTTCTACTTTCCATCTTTGCCTTCACTTTTTTTAACTTTGCGAATTCCTCCCTTTCTCTCTCTTCGAGAGTAGAGAGAATAAATCTAATATTTTCTTTATATTGAGGAATAATGACATTTTCAAGTGCGTTTAGTAATTTTTGGGTCTTTTCTAACGCTTTTGCAAGACTAAAAATGGAATTTTCATATTCTGCAGCTTTACAAATTTTTGGCATCAATTCCTTGATTTGTTTTGCCGCTCTATCAATTGAAGAATTTGTATCTGCAAATCCGTAAGGCATTGATTTTGTGTCCTTTTCAGTTACGGTGAGTGCGGGAATTTTTACATCGACAACTCTTCTAACATGAACTTCTACTTCCATTACAGGGGGAGTGGATTCTGCAACAGAGTCAACAGTGTTGGTACCAAGTGCCAGATATGCTTCATTAACTGATTTGTAAATATCTTGTAAAGGATCCCAAATTCCACCTCTTGCTTTAGATGCTTCCTGAATCATCTCTTCAATATTTTTTAAGAGAACTTTGCGTTTATCATCTAAAATTTGCTGAACCATTGCGGCAATTTGGGTGGATTTTTTATATTTGAAAAGTTCAATTTTTGTTGCTGCAACGTTTTGTCCAAATGACAATTAGTTACTCTCCCTTGTAATATTGATCAACGAATTTATCTTTGATTTTAGTGATCTCATTCTTTGGTAATTTTGATACAATCTTCCATAAAAGATCAAGTGTTTCTTCAATAGTTCTGTTCTCATCAGTTGCTTGTGTAAGGAACTCTTTTTCAAAAGTATCGCCAACATCCATGTATTTGAGGTCGATTTCAGTCAGTCCTGCTTTGCCTACAATGCCTGCCAGTGCTCTTACTTCTTGTGATCTAGAATATGCATCATAAACTTGGTTAGCAACTTCAGCATGATCTGCTCTAGTACTTCCTTCGCCAATCCCGTCTTTCATCAGCCTACTAAGACTCATCAAAATATTGATTGGAGGATAAACACCTTGTCTGAACAAATCCCTGCCGACTACTATTTGTCCCTCAGTAATGTAACCGGTAAGGTCAGGTATCGGGTGAGTAATATCGTCAGATGGCATTGATAAAATTGGAACTTGTGTAACGCTTCCTTTTCTTCCATTAAGTTTGCCGGCTCTTTCATAAATTGTTGAAAGGTCGGTGTAAAGATAGCCAGGATATCCTTTTCTTCCAGGGACTTCTTCTCTTGCCGCACTAATTTCTCTTAATGCCTCTGCATAGTTTGTCATGTCGGTCATTACAACTAAAACGTGCATTCCTAAATCAAATGCCAAATATTCAGCGACAGTTAACGCTACACGAGGAGTAATGATTCTTTCAATTGCAGGATCATCTGCAGTGTTAAGGAATAGAACACTTCTCTTTAACGCGCCAGATTCTTCAAGACTTCTTCTAAAATATTCTGCTTCACTGTATTGCACACCAATTGCTGCAAATACTACAGCAAAGTCATCTTGTTTTCCAACAACACTTGCCTGTCTTGCGATTTGTGCTGCCAAAAGATTATGAGACATGCCAGAGCCAGAAAAGATTGGAAGTTTTTGTCCTCTAACTAGAGTCATCAATCCATCAATTACGGATACGCCAGTTTGAATGAAATCCTTTGGATATTCGCGTTGTTCTGGATTCATCGGTTCGCCATTAATGTCAATAAATTTATCAGCAATTGGATCTGGTAGTCCGTCTTTTGGTCTGCCTAATCCATCAAATACTCTGCCAAGTACCTCTTTTGATACTGGCATTTCCATAACTTTGCCTACGAATCTTGCCTTAGTTCCAGAAATTGATAATCCGGTTGTTCCCTCGAAAACTTGGACAATTGCTTTGCCGTGTCCCACTTCAAGAACTTTACCTAATCTTCTTTCGCCATCATTAGTTTCAATTTCTACTAGTTCATCAAATGCTGCATTTTCAACCTCGTCTACAACAACCAGAGGGCCTTTGATTTCCGCAATCTTGCTGTATTGAACTCCACCTTCAGCTGTCAATTTGGTACTTTCACTCCTGTAATTGATTTGAATTGTTCTTGTAGATCTTTATCCAGTTGATCAAGTTTTGACATCTCATTATCCTTGACATCCATTCTTGCTTTGAGTAAACTAGTCACCACAGGCAATGCACGTATGTCAGATAATGCCACACCTTCTTTGAGTGCCTGCTGTCCCTTTTTGTAAAAGTCAACTAACAATTTCATTAACTTGAACTGTTTTTCTGGACTGCAATAAGTATCAACATCATCAAACGAGTTTTGTTGCAACAAACCAATCTTAATCATTCTTGCAACTTCAAGGATTAGTTTTTCTTCATCAGGCAATGCTTCAGGACCTAGGAGTCTAACAATTTCTTTTAGCGTATCTTCCCTCTGTAAAACACCATAAGTTTCACTTCTAATGCTAAACCAATCCTCACTAATGTTTTCACTCCACCACTTTGAAATATCTGCAAGATAACCAGAATAGCTATTCATCCAGTTGATTGAAGGATAGTGTCTAGAGTATGCAAGTTTTGCATCCAAAGCCCAGAAAGTTTTGATAAATCTCATTGTGTGGGTTGTAACTGGTTCTGTAAAGTCACCGCCAGATGGAGATACAGCACCAATCAAAGTAACTGAACCGTCACGGTCTGGACTTCCAGAAGCTCTAACACGGCCTGCTCTTTCATAAAATTCTGCTAATCTTGATGCAAGATATGACGGATATCCTTCTTCTGCAGGCATTTCTTCTAATCTACCACTCATTTCTCTAAGTGATTCAGCCCATCTACTAGTAGAGTCTGCTACAAGTACAACGTCTTTACCCATATCTCTGTAATATTCTGCAATTGTGACACCAGTGTAGATACTTGCTTCTCTTGCTGCTACTGGCATGTTACTTGTATTTGCAACAAGGACGGTTCTATCCATTAATGGTTTTCCACTACGTGGATCTTTAAGATGTGGAAACTCAACTAACACTTCAGTCATTTCGTTTCCTCTTTCACCACAACCAATGTAAACAACAACTTGAGAATCAGCCCATTTTGCAATTTGATGTAATGTAACGGTCTTTCCTGTTCCAAATGCTCCAGGAATTGAACCAGTTCCCCCTTTTGCAATTGGGAAGAATGTGTCAATGACACGTTGTCCTGTAATTAATGGGACTGTAGGATCATATCTCTTAAGATATGGTCGTGGTTTTCTTACAGGCCATTTATGATACATTTTAAGAGGAATTGATTGTCCATCTTTCTCAGTAGTTGCTAGTACAGTTTCTAAATCATAATCTCCTTCCGCTACTAGGTTTGAAATTTTTCCACCCGGATGATCTGGTGGCACCATAATCAAGTTTTCAATAAGATCAGTTTCTTTAACAGTACCAATTCCACTTCCAGGAGTAACAACATCGCCATTACTTACAATTGGAACAAAATGATATTTCTTTGTCATATCTACAGCGGTTGTTGTGATACCTCTTCCAATGAAAGAACCAGACGCTTTAGATAATTCTCTTAGCGGTCTTTGAATTCCGTCATAAAGTTGTCCAATGATTCCAGGACCTAATAATACACTAAGGGGGTTTCCAGTACCTACTACAGGCTCACCTGGTTTAAGACCACTTGTTGATTCGTATACTTGAATAAATGCTACATCTCCAGTTAATCGAATAACTTCACCTACTAATTTTGAATTACCTACAGTTACAGTTTCATACATTTTTGCATCAGACATACCATCTGCTCTTACAGCTGGGCCACTTACCCAAACAATTCTACCTTTTGCTGCCATAATCTAATTCCCCACTCCAAATTTTGCTGCAATTTCTTTCCTTATTAAAGGCTTCAAGCGTTCAATTCTTGCATCGATCGTATTATCGAATGTCATTGCACCATCTTTAGATTTTACTTTAACTCCTCCAAGACATTCAATTGTCTCAGAAGATAATTCAGCTCCTGAAAATTGAGATACTGTGGATTGAACAACATCTTTGTCTTTTTTATTTGTGAAAATTGTAACTTCTGAAGTACCTAAAATTCGGATTGCCTCATTTATCAAAGTTTTAACAAGATTTGAATAATCACCACTACGATCAGCGTTTGCAATTTGCTCTAATGCAGAAGAAAATACCCTCTCAACTGCCTCCTCTAATGTTAAAAGTTGTTTATTTCTGACTTCAATATCTGAAGCACCTGTAATCTGTTTTTCAATCTTATCAGCTTCTTTTTTGCCATTTAAGATAATTTTATCATATTCGCTTTCTAATTTAGGAATAGCATCATCAAGTTTTTGTTGTGATTCATCCAATCCAGATTTAATATTTGTAAGAATATCTTCTTTAGTGTTTTTTAAAATTTTATCAATCGTACTTTCTAATGCAGAATTAGATACCAATGGGTGCCATCAAGCCATAATGGATTTTAATGTTTGGGAAAGAAATCAGAAAGATATTAAACTCAATGAAAGTACCCAAAATTTGTCTTGGGAACAGCCGATCTAAAAATTGGAACCGTAATTTTACCAAGAAGTGAGTCTCCAAGAGCAATTTCAAGATTAACTGAGTTTGAATGGTATCATAAAATCGATTCTCCTGGCGATTTAGTAACGCCTGAAATCGATGATCTGTTACTAAAAGCACAACAAACTTTTCAGTCAATTGACGATGTGGTCAAAAATATTGGAATTCCCCTAACTGTAGGAATCATGGAAGTGTTATTCAAAGGAACGGTAATCAAGAAAAAAGACTATGAAATTAATGAAATTGAAGACATGGTGGAACAGTTAAGCAAAGAGGCCCCATCAATCATTGGTAAACCTGTAGAATTATTAGAAAATCTAGCAAGCACAAGAAGATCCATCGAGGAGTATGAATCACTCAAAGATACTTTGAAAGTTATTAGAAAGATGAAAATGGATCTTTCTGGTTTTGGTTTGATGAGACACTTTTTTACAAATCTCTTTGTGATTGATTCTGCTGATTTCAATGAAATTAGTCGTTCACTTGAAGATATTACAATTTACAAATATGATTTAGAAAGTAAAGAAAAGTCTGCAATTTTAGTTATTTCTGATACTAAAGATTCAGAAAAAGTTCTCAAAATTCTACGCAGTTTTAATTCTAACATATTTAAAATTCCAGAAGGTTTTCCTCAAATTCCCAGTGAAGCCTATGAACTTGCAGAATCAAAAATTAAAGAATTGGCAGTAAAACAGGCATCAATTAAAAAAGAATTGTCAGTAATTACAAAGAAAATAAGGCGAGACATTCTAGTCCTTCATGAAAAAGCCTTTGTTGCAAAAGATGTACTTGAGACTTTGAGAAAGCCGGGTGGAACAAAAAACTTTGCAGTAATTCAAGGATTCATTCCAAAAAAGATGGAGGCAAAATTTACAGATTCAACAAAACAGTGGATGTCAGTTGTTGAGGATATTACTGATCCTAAACTAAAAGAAGAGATTCCCACCTTATTTGACAATAAACGATTCGTTAGAACTTTTGAAGTAATTACAAAAAGTCAAGGAATTCCAAAGAAAGGAGAGACAGACCCAACTCCAATGATTGCTTTAATGTGGCCAATATTCTACGGACTGATGTTTGCAGATATGGGTCATGGATTATTACTCATGGCACTTGGATTATTGTTCAAGTTTAAGGGGCAAGGAGTATTATCTAAATGGGGAATGCTAATTGCAATCTCTGGGGCATCTGCAGCTATTGCAGGAGTTGGTTCAGGAGAAATGTTTGGTTTCCATCTTGATCATATATGGCCATTTCAAGGACTATTAGAGGAAGGCGGAATACTGTATCCTGTAAGCTGGATTGTTGGAATTCTTAGTGTTGCTGAATTAACATTTGATCAAGTGATTAACATTCTCAAAGTTTCATTGTTTATTGGAATTGTACATTTGGTTTGGGCAATGAGTCTACGTGTAATGAGATTACTAAAAGAAGGACACAGAATTATGACATTTACTGAAGCAATTCCAAACATTACACTCTATGGAGGAATTGTAGTCATTATGATGTGTGCAATTGGTTCACAATATGACGTCATGAACATGTATTCTAAAGTTCACACAGAAGCTGTTCCTTGGGTAACAATATTTCTAGGTGAATGGGCAGAAGTTTGGATTATTACAAGAATTGCAGTTATCGTTGTAATTGCATCTATGGTAATTATGATGGTTGGTGGCGTTATGCATGCAAAGAAACATCCAGAAGATGGAGCAGACCCTGCAAGTGTCATCATGGAAATTCTCTTAGGGAAAACAGTAGAGAGTTTAGCTCATACAATCAGTTATGCACGGCTTGGGATTATGCTACTAGTACATGCGGCTTTGTTAATTACAGTAAACAATGCATTTGAATCATTAGGCGGGGCTGAATCAGGTGCTGCAATGGCAATGATTATTGGCGGCAATTTGGGAATTATGATGATCGAAGGATTAATTGTATATATTCAATCTCTCAGATTGCACTTGTACGAATTCTTTACAAAATGGTATGCAGGCGGCGCCATAGCATTTAGACAAATTAAACCAGAGATGATATACAATCAATTCATTTGGAATAAAAAATAAAATTTAGAATAAATTAATTATTTTCATAAAGATTTACTGTAACTTTTGTAGTCCATGGTTTTAGATCATCAGGGAATATTATCAGCAATCCGCCATTGTTTTTGATATTCTCACAAGTGCCACTATAGCTTTGTTTGTTTTGTCCATAGCAACCTAATTCCGTGTAAAAGTCAAACTCAGAACTTCCAAATTGTTCTCGCTCCACAGATGAGGATACAAAGTATACATCAAAACCCAAATCTTTGTTATCAGTTTTTACACTATAATCATATGATGTGACATCATTTGATGTACAAATAGGAAAAAATTGTGCAAACCCATTTTTAATTTTTGGTTGTTGTTCCAGATTATCATAATTTTGATTTTCAATGTTTGGGTAGACAGAAACATCAGGATCTGTACTCAGTTGTCGTCCTTGGACATATTCTATTTCATGTCTAACAGCATCCACTGCTTTCCGATATAGCATCGGTTGCCATTCTTCTTGGCAATCACTAAATTCATGTTTTAATTCCACATAGGATTTTCCATTAATTTCTTGAAGTTGATTTGTATTGTATTCTTTAAATTCTGCATCAAATACATGGTTTACATTATTAGTTTTATCTGACTTGTGCCAAGAGTTTGTTACATCAAAAATAATATTTTTTGAATCACTTTGCCATTCAGATAACAGATGAACATATACAGAATATTTGTTTACAACCTCCTGGGTTTCTGACGTAAAAATCAAATGGCCGTAAAAGGCATTTACAAGTATTATTGAAAATACAAGAATTGGAATTACCACATAGAGGATTTTTTTCACTACATATCCTAGGACTGCTAGTTTTTTTGAATATCTGTGCCACAATGAACGCAAAAATAAGAGCCATTAGGAGTCCAATAATGCTCACATTCTGAATCAGTCATACTAGATACTGTTTTTTAAATTCATTATCCACATAGATTGCGATTTTGTACTAAATACGAAAAAAAATTAACATCATTTATACAGAATACTAGTAAAATTGACAATAGTATGAATTGTAATAAAATAAGCGAAGCCCATGTTTGGAGATATTCTAAACATACTAAAATGCGTCGATGTCTAAAATGTAAATCCAGAATTGCAATTACTGCAGAAGAATTTGCTCAGAAGTGGGGCATGCATAAAAAATCAAAATCTGTCTAAGATCTTATTTTTCCACAGCAAGTTCCAGTTTATTTCCCCATTCACCCCACGACCCAAGATACACCCGAACATTTTGAAATCCCAATTTTTTCAGTACCAAAAATGTATTGGCAGCACGATATGCCCCCTGGCAATAAGTGACAATTTCAGTGTCTTTTGGAATGTCATATATTTTAGATAACTCATCGTCATTTTTGAAAGTGCCATCTTTTGTGATATTTTGATTCCAATCAATATTGACAGAATTTGGAATATGGCCAGATTGTGCTGCCCGAATTGTACTGCCATCATATTCCCCACTAGAACGAACATCAAGAATTTTCAAATTATTTAGATTATCTCTAACATATTCAAATCCCGAGATAATGTTTTGGTTGATTTTTCCTGAAAAGTTAGACGGCTTGAAACCGTTTGGTTTTGTCTCCAGTGGAAGATTTTCTTTTTTCCATTTTGTCATTCCTCCGTCAAGCATTGAAACATTCTCATGTGAAAAATACATCAGCATCCAAACACCTCTAGCTGCAAGCATTCCAGAAACTGAATCATAAAAGATGACTTTTTTCTCAGGTGTTACTCCAAGAAAGGAAAGGAGGTTTTGAGCCTGATTGTTGAAATTTTCGATCCCTTTTTCTGTAGTGTCAATCCAATGAAATGCAAATAAATCCAAATGAACAGATCCTGGAACGTGTCCTTCAGAATATTCTTTGAAAGAACGCGTATCAGCTATGATAACATCGGGATCATTTAGAATTGCATCAAGTTCGGCAGTAGAGATTAACATGATTTGGATAAAACGATCAAATGTAAATTGATTTGGATTAAAATAAAAAGAGAAAAAAAGGGTTTTTTTTCTATTCGTTAACGTATGCTCTTTCGCCATGCTGTGCCAAATCAAGACCAATCTCCTCTTCTTTAGGAGTGACTCTGATTCCGCCCGGCCATACGGCATCCATTACTTTGAGGATTACAAGGGTAACACCAAAGGCATAGCCTACTGATATTGCAGCACCGATGATGCTGATTGCTTGCTGTTCCATTCCTTCTGCAGTACCAGTCCATGCTCCGATACCGTCTCCAGTATCCCAGATATGTGGACTAGCTAATGTACCAGTCAAAATTGCACCTGTAAGACCACCCATTCCGTGTACTCCCCATACATCTAATGCGTCGTCCCATTTGCGTGCACTCTTGAATGCTATTGCTGCATAACAAATTGTACCAGCTGCAATACCGATTATAATCGCAGCCATTGGACCTACCCAACCTGAGGCGGGTGTGATTGCTACCAATCCTGCCACCGCTCCTGACGCAGCTCCAACAACACTTGGTTTTCCTGTATGTGCCCAAGACATGAGCACCCAAGTGATTGCAGCCATACCAGTTGCTGTGTTTGTAACAGTCCATGCGCTGACGGTAATGCCGTCTACCATAACTTCACTTCCTGCGTTGAAACCAAACCATCCAAACCAGAGTATTCCTGCTCCCAGAACTACCATTGGAATGTTGTGTGGTTCCATTGGCACTTTGCCATATCCAAGTCTTCTGCCAAGGACTAAGGCTCCTGCCAACGCAGCAAATCCTGAAGAAATGTGTACTACAGTACCACCTGCAAAGTCTAATGCATATGATGGCGATAAGTCTGGATCGAGGTCAATTGCCCCTCCTCCTATGTATCCGCCTCCCCAGACCCAATGTGCTATTGGATCATAAACGAAGGTTCCCCATAAGAGAACGAATATGATTAATGCGCTGAATTTGATTCTGTCAATCAATCCACCAATAATTAGAACTGGTGTGATAATTGCAAATGTTGCTTGGAACATTGCAAATAGTTGGTGAGGTACTGTACCAGGCCAACCTTGACTACAAACATCTCCTTCAACCATAGCATTCATCTGGTAAGCTGCTGACCATGTGTCTGCACATGGACCTGCTTCGCCTAATGGTGCGTATGGTGAAACCATGTTAAATCCGACATAGTCGAGATTTCCCATGAACATGTTTGCATCTGAATCAATTCCACCAAATGCTAGTGAGTATCCCCATAGAACCCATTGTACTGACATTAGACCCATTACAATCAAGGTCATACCAAGTACATTGACGATGTTCTTTGATCTGGCTAATCCGCCATAAAAGAAACCGACACCTGGGGACATGAAAAGTACTAAAGATGTTGCTGTAAGCATCCATGCTGTATCACCTGTATCAATTTTACAAGGTAGCATGCCGCCATCTTCTTCATACCAACATTCACTAAGGTTGCCAGTGTAAATTCCACTGGTTCCTTTTACATATCCGTCCATACCATCATCAACACTTTGTGCGTATGCCTGAGACATAGCACCAATTGCCGTGATAGATACTGCGGCTACAAGTAATAGAGCATACTTGTAGTTCCTAGAATTCATTAAGTTAATCGAAATTGAAAATTATTTAAGCATTGGAGACTCGAAAGTATGCAAAAAAGTAAATAATTATATTTCAGTATATTCTGATAGTAACATAAAAGATGAATATTGTGATAAAGGTGGGTAAATGAAAGTCAAGTCCAATACAAAATTAGCAATTTTTGATACATTCAAGACAAAAGGCGATGATCTTACTGGGGAAGCAAATAGACAGAGGGCGATCATCTCCATACTTGGAAGTAATGCAAATCCTGCAGAAAGAACAAGGACAGGCATATCTCAAAGAATTGCAAAAAAAACAGACATTGTCTGGAAGAACATCTATTCAGGAATATTTCGAGATCTAGATGAGATCTTGCTTCCCATAGGAATAGCCGAAGAGGATGGCAGATTGCCCTTGAAAAGAGGACCAAAAGCGCTTCAAGAAATAGGAATTCCGTATTATCATTTGACAAAAAAAGGGATTCTGGTGGCGTTGTCTATCAATGAATGTAAAAATAGAGAAAATCTATTGGTCGAATTTTTCTCAAAGTCCGAACCCGAAGAGAAAGAATTTGAGAAAATTCTAACTAGCCTGGCAAAGACAAGCCCTACTTTCACATATTCAATCTTCCAAAAATATGTCAAGGCATTTTGTGAAAATAAAATCAAGGAGT
>Ga0299912_10001027_pt1 | contig 22554 bp, 20 predicted proteins | sample RVTome_2_FD_207667 | JGI IMG/M metagenome (GOLD analysis project Ga0299912, IMG submission 207667) | Soil microbial communities from uranium-contaminated site in the Upper Colorado River Basin, Wyoming, United States - RVT95D214 (version 2) ... | reverse complement strand
AAAACGCCGATAGAACAAGCACTTAGCAATTTTGAGCCGGAAGAAAACATGATTGATACAGCTAACCAATTGAATCTATTCAACTAACGTTGGGACAGTAGTGATTATCATAATATATTAATGATTCAGCCATTAATCCTATATCAACACTTTTTCCTGAATATTTCAGCGAAGGTGAACTATAACACCAAGCTTCAATTGGAACAAAAGCTCTTGTATGATCTGACATAAATTACCTCTAACATTAAGAACTATATATATCTTTATAATAGTAATGTCAATTTATTTAATTATTTGTAGCCTTTGCCAGGGTGCCCCATCCACGCGGCCTCAAGCGCGGGGTGGGTTATTTTAGTGCAGTCGGGTCTCCGCCCCCATTGCTTTCCGGCGGCACATAAAACATTAAGGCCGTAACAAGTTTAACCAGCTATTTATTTTTATTATAATTAACTTTCATCATAAAAAAAAACTCCTATATTCACCTCCTATGAATAACGATCACCTGAAAGGCTTAAATCCTGCTCAATTAGAGGCGGTTAAGCATATCGATGGGCCATTGTTGGTCTTGGCGGGCGCTGGTTCCGGCAAAACCAGAGTGATAACTCATCGAATAGCGCATCTGGTGGCCAACCAAATTGTCCGCGCCGATCATATTCTGGGCGTGACTTTCACCAACAAGGCCGCCGGGGAGATGAAAGAGCGGGTAATCAAGCTGTTAGGCGGAGTCGGCAATTATGTCTGGCTGTCGACTTTTCATTCGTTCTGCGCCCGATTTCTCCGTCAACACGCCGAAATGCTTGGCTATAAGCGTGATTTCACTATCTATGACGCCGCCGACAGCGACGCGTTAATCAAACGGATTATAAAAAATCTGGGTTTGCCGGAGGGGCAGCCATCACCGGGGCGTGCGCAAAACGCTATTTCCGATGCCAAAGATAAGATGATTTCCTCGACGCTTTTTTTGGAGGCGGCGGATGATTACATTATCCAGAATATCGGGCTGGTTTATCAGGAGTATCAACGTCAACTGAAAAAGAATAACGCTTTCGATTTCGATGATTTATTGTTCGCGACAGTGATATTATTGGAGAAATTTCCCGAACTTTTGGCTCTATACAACGAGAAATTCCCATATCTATTGGTGGATGAGTATCAAGATACCAATCATAGCCAATATCGCCTGGTGAAATTTCTGGCGGGCAATAGGAAAAATGTCTGCGTGGTCGGCGATGATGATCAGTCTATCTATGGCTGGCGCGGCGCGGATATCAGTAATATACTTAATTTCGAATCGGATTTCCCCGGCTGCAAAGTTATCAAGCTCGAACAAAATTACCGGTCAACCGATATTATCCTCGAGGCCGCGCATGCCGTTATCAGCAAGAACACGAATCGCAAAGCCAAGAAATTGTTTACCGATAAAATCGGCGGCGAAAAAATAACGCTGACCATGTGCGGCGATGACCGCGATGAAGCCGAGATTATCGCGGCCAAAATACGGTCGGGTCTGACCGCTGATAAAAGCCTGTCCGATTTCGCTATCATGTACCGAACGCATTCGCAATCGCGGTCTATAGAGGACGCGCTTCGTGATGACGGCATACCCTATAAAATTGTCGGCGGCACGAGGTTTTACGACCGCAAAGAGGTCAAGGACATTATCGCCTATCTCAGGCTTCTGGTTAATCCAGCCGACACCGAATCGCTGATTCGGATTATCAATGTGCCAAGACGCGGTATCGGCAAGGTGTCTATCGACAGACTGCTGAAAACGGTGGAAACGCAAAACGTATCGGCCCTTGAACTACTGCCACGGCTTGATAATTCGGGCATTAAGGGCAAGGCCGCCGGCGAATTGGAGAAACTTCATAAAACACTAACCGATTTGACCGCTCAAGTCGATAAAATCCCGCTATATGAACTCGCTGACAAGCTTATCAAAGGTATCGGTTATATAAAAATGCTTAAAGATGAAAACACGCCCGAGGCCGATGTGCGAATCGACAATGTCAAAGAACTGGTAAATGCCGTGGCTTCATATATGAATCGAATCGAAGAAAAAGGCGATGATACCGAAGCCCCCGCTTTAAGGGGTTTCCTCGAGGAAGTCGCCTTAATCAGCGAAATCGACAACTGGAACAACAAAGATGCCGCGGTTGTGTTGATGACGCTTCACGCCGCCAAAGGCCTGGAATTCGACACAGTTTTCCTGATCGGCCTGGAGCAGGGCTTATTTCCTCTGCTTCGGGAATCAACGTTGCACTCAACCAATAAGGATATGGAAGAGGAACGCCGCTTGTGCTATGTAGGAATTACCCGCGCCAAAACCAGGCTCTATTTATCGCTGGCCGGATTCAGACGCCGCTATGATGGCCCGAATATCTGTACGCCCTCGTGCTTTTTAAACGATATTCCGGAAAGCCTGCTCGAAATCGAACGCCATAACTATTACAACAATGGTTTAGCAGGTAAGTACAGTAATCACAAGCAGACTCATTTTAATCTAAGATATAAAAGCCGGAAGAAAACGCAGTCTTATGATGAAGATTACAATTCAGATCCGGATGTTGACGATGACAGCGATGATGTTTTGAAAATCGGGATGACTGTTTTGCACAACAAATTTGGTGTCGGCAAAATAACCGATAAAGAAGGCAGCGGCGAAAACATGATGTTGACGATTCGGTTTAAAACCGGCGTGAAAAAGATAATGCCGAAGTATGCGGCGTTGGAAGTTATTTAAATTGGTATTATAATATCAGATAAATTCAGATAAAGATCAATCTAAGTAACCATAAATATTAGTCAATATTGAATGTGGTTTGAATTTGGCTATAATATCTAATATATTTAAGTAAATATGGAAATTGAACAGGGAATAACATATTATTGATAATAGCATGAAACAGTTAATAGAAAATAGATCATTATGGCTTATCATAGCCGGATCAGTGATATTTTATCTATTCTTTTATTCTCGGCAATTCAATGGGGATGATTGGCTGTGGCTGGCCAATGCTATAAAAGCCTGGGATTATCCCAGAATATTTTTCGAAAGGCCGATGTATGGTTATTTTCGCCCGCTGAATATGATCTGGGTTTCAATTCTTGTAAAAATTTTTGGCGTTAGCGCTTTTGCGTTTAGCATTATTAATATAATTTTGCACAGCGTCAATATCATGATGTTATGGAAAGTATTAGAGAAATTCGATATTGAAACTCAAATCAGAAACATAAGCTGCCTGTTTTTCGGATTCTATTATCTGAATATCTCGGCCATAGGCTGGATATCGGTCGGGCACGATATATGGGTAGTATTTTGGTCGCTGTTATTCACCTTGAAAATGGTCGAATTCGTTAAAACACCCGGTATATCGGCTTTTATTCAAATCGCTATATTTGGAATTTAAGCAACTCTATTTAAAGAAGCCGGTTTTGTTACTATAGGTATTTATTTCTTGCTATTTTATTTATATCATGTCAACCCGTTCTCAAAAGCTTACCGTTGGCATTCCCTTTTACTGATAATTGTTTATCTACTGTATTTATTCATTTATTTCGGTACGAAAATTTCTATCGACAAACAAATTGAGATTGGTATTGGTACCGCTATAAATATGTGGTATTTTGTAGTTTATTTAATATTTCCGTTATCAAAAAGAATAGCTGACTTATTCCCTTCGGGACTTTTTATAGTTTTAAAGATAATAAAGATTGCCCTGACTGTCGCATTCCCGATATTTCTTGTCTATGCTTATAAAAATAGTAAAACTTCAATTAGATTTTTCGTGATCTGGCCAATATTTTTCCTGGCCCCGGCGGCAGTATTCAGCTGGCATATTGGATTATTAGACCTTTATTCTGAAAGGACGATAAGCAGATTTATGTATGTCGCCGTGCCCGGCCTAGCGGTTATATTTGGATATACTTATTACTACATTTACAATCGCCATCTGAAAGCTTTGAATAAGAATAATATTAAAATCCCACTGCTTATAATATTTTTAGCCTGCAATTGGCTATTGATGTATAAAATTTCCGGATTGTATCGCCATAATCAGCAAGTATTTAGTGACATAATCGAAGTATTAAGTGAAATTAAACCTCTTATAAACGAATGTGATACGCTTACAATTGTCACTGATAATATGAACAATACTGTCGAATACATGCAATCCGGAATGCATACGGAGGCGGTTATTTTTGTAGTATTCGAAAAACAGCTCCATGTTGAAGTAACAGAGTCTAAGGAAAACATGTATGACATATTATCATATTCAAATAAACATCTGATTTTGGGTTGGGATTCATTTGAAAACAAATTGGTAGTACCTCCAAAATCATAGTGCAATAAATCCAGTAATTGGATTTATTGTCAATCTTTAAAACCTTGATTTTCCCTAAATAATTACTTATCTACGTAACTTATGAAATCATTCGAAATAAGACAATCCTTTCTGGATTATTTTAAAAAGAACGACCACCGCGTAGTGAAATCCTCACCGGTGGTGCCATTGGATGACCCAACACTGCTTTTCACCAATGCCGGGATGGTGCAATTTAAGAATACGTTTCTGGGCATAGAGAAACGCGATTATTCCCGCGCGACCTCCTCCCAAAAATGCATCCGGGCCGGCGGCAAACATAATGACCTCGATAACGTCGGCTTTACCGCCCGCCATCAGACCTTTTTCGAAATGCTCGGCAATTTCTCATTCGGTGATTATTTCAAGGAAGAAGCGATTTATTACGCCTGGGAGTTTATCACCAAGACCCTGGGGCTTGATCCGGGCCGGTTGTACGCCACTGTTTATAATGATGATGACGATGCTGAAAAATTATGGAAGAAAATCGCCCCGGAATTGGGTAGCCGCGTACTGCGGTTTGGCGAAAAAGACAATTTCTGGTCGATGGGCGAAACCGGCCCTTGCGGGCCGTGTTCGGAAATCCATTATGACCGCGGCGAAAGTATCGAAGGCGAACTAAACGGCGAAGGCGACCGGTTCATGGAGATCTGGAATCTGGTGTTTATGCAGTACAACCGGGATGAGACCGGCAAGATGACGCCTCTGCCGAAACCATCGGTGGATACCGGCGCCGGGTTGGAGCGGTTTTGTATGGTTATGCAGAATGTCGATTCCAATTATTCAACCGACCTATTCACGCCGCTTATCGCTAAAGTGGCCGAACTTTCCGGCAAGCGTTACGATCCCGGCCCGAATGGCGTAGCGCATCGCGTGATTGCCGACCACGTACGAGCGCTGACTTTCGCGTTGGCCGATAACGCCGGCATATCCAACGAGGGTCGCGGTTATGTGCTTCGGCGTATCCTTCGCAGGGCCGCCCGCTATGGCAATCAGATAGGCTTAACCGAGCCGTTCATATACAAGATCGTTTCGCCGTTGGTTGATTACATGGGCGGCGTATTCCCCGAAATTAAGGCTCAGCGCGGCCATATCGAACTGGTGATCAAAACCGAGGAGGAACAGTTCAGCCGTACGCTGGAAACCGGTATCGCCCGGTTCGAGGAGATCGCCGCTAAGGTGATTGCGCGCGGGCAGAAAGTTATCCCCGGCGAGGACGTATTCAAGCTGTATGATACTTACGGTTTCCCGGCGGATTTAACCGAGATCATGGCGCGGGAGAAGGGGTTTGAGATTGACATGGCTGGGTTTAATAGTGAGTTAAAGAAACAGCGAGAGAGATCGAAAGCGGTAGATTCTTTTTCATGGGTCGATGATGGAAAAACTATAAGATCGAGGACTGATAAAAAATCACGTTTCGTCGGTTATGATAATGATGTAATGGATACTTTAATTTTGGCCAGTTCCCCAAATATGGCTTATCTTGAAGAAACTCCCTTTTATGCTGAGTCCGGGGGTCAGGTCGGTGATACTGGCATCATCGAATCTGAAAAGTTAAGATTTAAAGTAGAAAATACTAAAAAAATTGGAGAGGATATAGTACACTACGGTTATTTCGATAAACTTGCTCCAGATTTAGATCCTGATAATAATATATTTAATGAAAAAGTGACTGCAAGAATTGACACTAGCCGCCGGGCTGATATTCAGCGTAATCATACCGCTACTCACCTTCTACATAAAGCTTTGAGAATGACTCTCGGCGAACATGTGTTCCAACAGGGATCGCTGGTTGCTCCGGACCGCTTTCGTTTCGATTTCAAGCATTTCAAAGCCATGACATCTGATGAGATTGCCGAAGTCGAACAAATAGTAAATGCCAAAATTAAAGAGGATTTACCGGTAAGTTGGAAAGAGTATCCTTTCGATGAGGCCAAGAAGCTGGGCGCGATGGCTTTATTCGGTGAAAAATACGGCGATATCGTGCGCGTGGTCAAATCCGGCGATTTCTCGATGGAACTATGCGGCGGCACGCATGTGTCAAACACCGCCGATATTGGACAATTTTTCATAATATCGGAAAGCGCCATTGCCGCCGGCGTTCGGCGTATCGAGGCTATCACCGGCACCAAAGCGAAAGAGTTTTTCCATCAGCAGGCCGATTTTATCGCCCAACTGAAAAAGCAACTTAAAGTTGCGCCTGATAAAGTGGATGATAACACTGTTGCGATAATTAAGGATTTACAAGTAAAAATCCACCCCCGAATGCTGGTTAAGGATAATCTCGATACCTCTTTAAACGACTTTTTGGATAAAATTAAGAAGCTTGAACGGGAAAAGAGCAAATCTGCGGCGAAAGATATTTCGCAAAAAGCTATTGAAATTAAGCCTGAACTGGAATTACATTCTGCTGAAGGAGATATTCTGGTTTATCGACTGAATTCCCTATCGGCATCGGAGATGATGGCTTATGTCGACAGTTTTAAAGTGGCTTTTAAAGAGAAAGCAATAGTGACAATTTCCGCGCAAGATGGTAAATTCACTATTACCGCGCCGGAATTTGAGTGGGCCGATAAAATTAAAGATATTCTGTCCGAACGCGCGGAGGCCCGGGGCGGCGGCAAGCCAACAATCAGAGGCGCAATGCCGCCGGAAAAAATCGAAGCCGCTATGGCCGGATTAAAAGAGAAATTCGCGAAATGACGGTTTATCAAAAACTTCTGGACATACGAAAGAAAAAAGGTTGCGGCTTTTTGGTCCTGATTGATCCCGACCGCAAATCGCCTCAGCGTTTGGCTAAATATGTCGGTCAATGCGAAAAAGCCGGCGTGGATGCTTTTCTGTTCGGCTCCTCCCTGATGATTGCCAACCATTTCGAGAAGACTCTCAAGGCGGTCAAGAAAGCTACTCACAAGCCGGTGATAATATTTCCGGGGTCGGCCTCGATGGTGAGCGCGCATGCCGATGCGATATTGTTTCTATCGCTTGTTTCCGGCCGCAATCCCAACCTGCTAATTGGTGAGCATGTCAAAGCGGCGCCGATGATTAAACTGCTGAAGCTTGAACCTATTCCCACCGCTTATATGCTGATTGAATCCGGCGTGCTGACTTCGGTTTCGTATATGTCGAACACTCTGCCGATTCCGCGAGATAAGCCGGATATCGCCTGCGCTCACGCCTTGGCCGGACAGTACCTGGGCATGAAACTGGTGTATCTTGAAGCCGGTTCTGGAGCCGATAAACCGGTGCCATTAGAGATGATCGAGCAAGTCAGTAACTATGTCGACATTCCGGTCATCGTTGGCGGCGGTATCAGGGATGCCGATTATGCCGCTAAAGTCGCCCGCGCCGGAGCCTCGTTTATAATAGTGGGCAACGCCCTTGAAGACACTCCCGACATGGTCAGTCAATTCGCTAAAGCTATTTCCAGGAATAAATAATTATGAAAAAACAAATCATAGAACAGCTATTAGAATCGGCTGAAGTCAAAAAACAACTGGCTGATAAATTTGTCGGCGATATCGCCAGGGCCGCCGAAATATGCGTGCAGACTATCAGGAGCGGCGGCAAGATAATGTTATGCGGCAATGGCGGGTCGGCGGCGGATAGCCAACATCTGGCAACCGAACTGGTGGTTCGTTTATCAGGAGACAGAGACCGTCAAGCCTTGCCGGCAATTGCCCTGACTACGGACTCTTCTACTTTGACCGCCTGCGCCAATGATTTCGGCTTCGACCATGTGTTCTCCCGTCAGGTGGAAGCGCTGGGCAAATCGGGTGATGTTTTAATCGCTATTTCAACATCGGGCAATTCGCCTAATGTAATCAAGGCGGTGGAAACAGCCAAACGACAAGATATTCGCACTATTGGGTTCGCCGGCAAAAACATTGGAGGGCTATCTAAATTAGCAGATACGACTATTGCCGTTCCAGCTGATAATGTCCAGCGTATTCAGGAGGCGCATATTACGATTGGGCATATCATAATCAGCTTGATTGAACAGGAGATTTGTTCAACATGACTGAAGCGGCGCGGTCAAGTATCGCAAGAAATTCCATAATAATGCTTTTAGCCCAGGTAGTGATCAAACTTCTCGGCTTTTTTTTTACTCTTTACGCGGCCCGAATACTCGGAGTTGAGCTATTTGGCCAGTATGGCCTGGTTTTGGCGATAATCACTTTTTTCGGCGTAATTTCCTATTCCGGCCTTGATATATATCAAACCCGTCAGACGGCTGTTCTAATCGACAAGTCTAAAGTCGGCCGGTTGATTGGAGACTCTTTTTTAGCCAGAGCGCTAATCGGTGCGGCTTTGATTATTATTATCTATCTTGTTTCTATTTTTATGAATAGACCATTATCATTTAAGGTATTTTTATGGCTATCGGCGATGGCTATGGCTATAAATTTCCTGATGGGGGCTTTTTCCAGCGCTTTGCTTGGTTATGAGAGGTTTAAGCTCTTTGGCTATCTGGCGATGGGGACACAAACCTTGACTACTATTTTAGGTATACTGGTTCTTTATATTGGCTTTGGGCTGACAGGAATCGGTATCGCCTTTGTCTTCGCTTCTCTTATTTCGACAATAATTATTGGATTAGTTGTAATTAAAAGAGTATGCCGCATTTCAGCAGGTTTCAATTGGCAAAACGCTCTTAAGATTTTATACGACGCCGCGCCTCTTGCCGGCGCCGCTATTTTAGCAACGATTTATTATAAAGCGGATTTTATCATGTTATCCTATTTCAAGGGCGATAAAGCGGTCGGTTATTATAATTCGGCTTATGCTCTTATCAATGGCTTATTGCTGGTGTCAACCTCGCTACGGGCTACGCTTCTTCCGCGCATGGCCGGTTATTTCGTAAGCGATCAGGAGAAACTTGACCGGCTTTATCATATTGGTTTTAAGTATATGTTATACATTGGCTTATCGGCGGCTATTGGAGCCGTGATCCTGGCTGAACCGATTTTCCAACTGGTTTATCCGCAGGCTTATCAACCAGGCGCGGCGGCTTTGAAAATATTAATCTGGGCGTTAGCGCTGATGTTCGTAAACACCCTTCAAGGCGCTCATTTAATCGCCCGCGATTACAAAAAGCAGTTGATGTGCATAACCGGTCTTGGGGCGATACTCAATATTGGCTTGAATCTTATATTAATACCAAAATACAGTTTCACCGGCGCGGCTTTGGCTACCGTAATAACCGAATTAATGACGGGGGCCGGTTTCTTTTTCATCTTAAGAAGCCACCTTTCCCTGCGTCAATTATTCCTATGGCTATTACAACTTTTGCCTCCATTAATTGTCATGATACTGTTTTTGATTTATATTCCAGATTTGCCGGTGGTGGCATGCGTCATAATCGGCGCGGGTATAATTCTAACCGGGCTTGTAACAACTCGAGGGTTAACCGGCCGGGATTTAGGCTATATAGCTAATTTATTTCCCTGGGGGAAAAATTGATTTTGTTGACCGATTTTACCAGAATGCCGCGATGTCTTATATAAAAATCGCTTGACTTTTATAGATTATAGCTTAATTTCGAACATTGCCTTAAAATGTAAGGTAATAACTCGGTAGAAGTGGAAGTTGAAAATGGCCAGGAAGACTAAACAAGAAGAAGACAGTCTCGGTTTTGAGAAACTGAATTACGTGCTGATGGCGATTGGCCTGGCTATGATAGTTATCGGCTATATCCTTCTGGCGGTTGGTGATATTACCGGCGCGCCGATACTATTGGTAATCGGTTACTGCGCGGTTTTGCCGGCGGCGATATTAATCAGCGGACGGTCCAAGAAAGTATCGGAACCAGCCGATTCTATAGGGACGGATATTTCTTCCGAGAAATAGTATAGCGAAGAAAACTCTTTTAAATAGCAAATACTGTTACGGGGTTGTAGTTCAGTTTGGTTAGAACGTCTGCCTGTCACGCAGAAGGCCGCGAGTTCGAGTCTCGTCAACCCCGCCATAGACAACATAAATCCACGTTGACGCGTGGATTTTTCCTTAAATAATTTGAATAAAATGATAGAGGATCGTCGATAGAATCTACGTGAACTTATATCAGTCGTTTCTTCGGGCTATTTCTTCCTTGATTTTCTTTCCACCAATCAACATTGCGATGGTGACAATACCTAAACCTGCAAATCCAGCCGAAGAGGCGGAAATAGACGGTGACTTCCCATAAAATAAGGTGATCACAATAGAGATAATTACAGCAGACCAACAGACAATCAGTATAACTTTGCCGGTTTTTACTTTCCTCTTTAGTTCTTCTGTACTTTGTTCTTTGATATCTTTGCCCATTGCCACAATTCTCCTTTCATCAGTCTTAAAACTCTAAGATAAAACAGTTCATGTTAATAGAATCAGGACAAATATAGCCCACCCTTTGCAATTCTCAAAAGAAAAAACATGCTGACTATTCTAATGGACTACCTTCCAACGATTTCCATTAATCATCTCATAGTGTAACTGGACGTCAAATTCAAAGCTCACAAGAGTTTGGGGAGAGTGAGGTCGGGGCCGCTTTTATATCCCTTTAATTACCAATTAGTTACACCGGCCATGTCAGGGATTTCATCACTTTCAGAAAAATTTCTTGACATCTTTATTTATTTGGTTATTTTGCCAACTAACAAAACCGATAGGCATAAAAGGAATGGTATGGATAATAAAACGAAACTGAAATACGAAATCCGGGCGCGAATCATTAAAGCCCTGGCTCACCCATCCAGGCTGCTTATTGTGGATGTCCTTTCCAAGGGTGAACGGTGTGTCTGCGAGCTTCGCGATATAATTGGCGCCGACATGTCTACCGTTTCCAAACATCTTTCGGTGCTTAAGGATGCCGGGATCGTCGAAGATGACAAGCGGGGATTGAAGGTATTTTACCGCTTGCGGGTACCATGCATTTTAAACTTTTTTGGTTGCATTGAAGACGTCTTGACAGCAAATGCCAGGCTTATTCTGAATATGACGAAAGGATAATATTTTTTTGAGCAACTATTTGGCCATAAGACCAAATAGTGCAGGAGTTTTAGTAAACTTTTAAGGAATTGCATTATGGAATGGAAAAAAGAGATTAAGCCATTGATGTGGATTGTTGCAACCTTTCTCGCATTCTTTTATTTGCCCATAGATAACCTTCGCTTGAAAGGCGCTGTAATCGAAGCGCTGGCTTTGACCAAATGGTATGCTCAGGAACACGTTATCCTATGCCTCGTTCCTGCCTTTTTTATTGCCGGAGCTATAGGCGTTTTTGTCAGCCAGGCATCAGTGATGAAATATCTCGGCGCCAAAGCCAACAAGGTACTCTCATATGGTGTGGCATCGGTATCAGGGACTATTCTGGCGGTCTGCTCGTGCACGGTTCTTCCGCTTTTTGCCGGCATCTATAGAATGGGCGCCGGTCTGGGACCGGCTACGGCATTCCTTTACTCCGGCCCCGCTATCAACGTCCTTGCAATTGTACTAACTGCCAGAGTCCTCGGTCTGGAGTTAGGTATAGCCCGGGCGGTGGGGGCTATCGGTTTCAGTATTATCATTGGTCTGCTAATGCACCTGATATATCGTAAAGAAGAAAACGAGAAAGTTAACGCTCAGATGGCCATGCCGGAACAGGAAGTTACGCGACCGCTCTGGCAGAATGGGGTCTATTTTGCAACCATGGTCGCAATTCTGGTTTTTGCTAACTGGGGTAAGCCAAATGAAACCACGAGTTTCTGGTATCTTATCTACTCTTATAAATGGATTATCACCGGCATCGCGGCAATAGGACTGGGGGCCATTCTTATTCTGTGGTTCAAGCTATCAAAAATTCCTGTAATTCTGACCGGAGTAGCAACGGCTATAGTTGTTTTGCTTTTTCCCCATGAACCGCTTCTGGCATTTTCGGTCGGAGTGATCGGGCTCTCCCTGATTATCAGTCGGCGCAAGGACGAATCGGGCGAATGGTTTTCTCAAACCTGGGGTTTTGCCAAGCAGATTCTACCGCTTCTATTTGGCGGTGTCCTCGTGGCTGGTTTACTTCTCGGCCGTCCCGGTGGGGAAGGATTGATACCATCGCAATGGATAAGCAGTTGGGTCGGCGGTAACTCGCTGGCGTCGAATCTTTTCGCTTCGGTAGTTGGCGCGTTTATGTATTTCGCGACATTAACCGAAGTGCCAATTCTTCAGGGTTTGATAGGTAATGGCATGGGCAAGGGCCCGGCGCTGGCGTTACTTCTGGCCGGCCCGGCGCTATCACTGCCGAATATGCTGGTAATTCGATCAATCATGGGAACGCAGAAGACAGTCGTCTTTGTGTCACTGGTAATTGTCATGGCGACAATAACCGGAATGATTTATGGAGCGGTATGGGGATGAAAAGACATCGCATATCTGCAATCCTAATGACGATTGAATTGGGTTTTGCTATTAGCGGCTGCGCCTTGATCCACCCTACGGACCCGTACCGTGAATTGAAACCGTCAAAACTGATGGTGCGGCTGGAATCGACGAATGCGGCCGGACCGGTAGTACTTCACGATTCGCTTACTTTGTCAATGGCTGTGGAAATCGCGTTAGCCAATAATCCTGGTATCGAAGCAGCGGCTTGGGAGGCCGAGCGAACAGCTGCTCAACAAGATATAGCTGTCAGCGGTCGCTTGCCGCGTCTATACGGGACCGGCGGTTATATGCATACGCTTGATCCCCAGAGATTGATTGCCGTTCGTAACTCGCAGGACCCTGGAATATTCAGTCATGACATTGCGTCCGCTGATATTGTTTTGCAAATGCCGCTATTCAGCGGCGGGCGATTGATAAACAATGTTCGGGCTTCAACTTTACTAGAGCAAGCCGCAGAATATCGATTCGCTCGAAGTAAAGAAGAACTGATATACAACGTCACCAGCATCTTCTACTCCATTCTGGCTCAGCGCCGCGTCGTGGAATCGATTGAATTTTCAAACCAGACTTTGCAGGAGCATCTTAAGCGAGTGGCGACTTTAATAGAATCCAAGAAAGCCGCGCCGGTTGATCGCCTCCGTACGGAAGTGCGTTTGGCCAATGTTACCCAACGTCTTGTTCAAGCAAGGCATACGCTGGAAATTCAACACCGCCTGTTGGCAAATCTTCTCGGATTACAGAATTCGGACAAAACAATAACTATTCAGGGTGAACTTGACCCGAACGGCGGTATTCCCCGGCTCGATGTTGATACTTTATTGGAGAAAGCAAGGCTTAAACGGAACGACTACCTGGCGGCGAAATCAGTATTAGAGGCTCAGACCAGATTCGTCGATGCCGCCCGGGCGGAACATTGGCCAACTTTTTCATTGCAGGGTTCTTATGGATACAGATGGGCGGTGGATACGGAAGATGAGGTATTTGGAGCGCCAACAACGGAAGATATTGGGCGGCTTGGGATAGTATTTGATATTCCTTTTTTCGAGGGTGGACGCATTCAAGCAAAGGTGCGCGGCGAAAAGGCTCGTATGGCCGAAAATCAAGCTCGGCTCCGCCAACTCGAGCAGCAGATACAACTTGAGGTGGAAACTGCATTGTTAAACTGGCAAGCCGCAGTTAACCAGCTTGAGGCTACCAACAAGGCGGTCGATCAAGCTACTGAGAGCTTACGAATCGAGCGCGAGAAATATGATTTAGGCAGAGGGGCCATAGTTGATGTCCTGGATGCTCAATCGGCGCTTCTGGAATCACAGACAAACCATTATAAAGCCCTGGCTGACCTTCATCTCGCAAAGGCGCAGCTCCGGCTGGCGACAGGATCGGATCAATGAAGAATAAAAAGGTTACAATTATTGCCTCGGCGGCGCTAATTACAATCATCGTGATTATAATACGCACAATTTTCTCTGGCGGGGCCGCATCAGAAGATGCCAGTTCAAATAAGAAACTCATTCAGGTTAAAGCGGTAGAGGCATCGATCGAATCCATATCGGATGTCCTTGAACTTACCGGTTCAGTGGAACCGCAACGGATCGCGCGTCTGGCGTCGCCGGCTGAAGGCCCGGTCATGAATCTCTGCGTCCGTGAAGGGGATCGAGTGAGGACGGGCGAGGTGCTTCTTTCGATTGGCCGACGGGAAGGAATCGAAGCGCAGGTTACATCTTATAGAGAAGCCGTTAAAAAAGAAGAAGATAATCTCAGTCGAACCCGGCAACTGGTGGAAAGTCAGGCATTGCCAGGAGAAGAATTAGATCAGGCTAGCGCCGCTTACGAAAACGCCAAAGCGCAACTGGCAAAGGCAATGGAAGCGGCGCAAGATTATTCTTTGACGGCTCCATGGGATGGTATCATTTCCAAGGTCAATGTGCGCGATGGCGACTACGTCATTCCACGCACCCCGTTGGTCGAGGTATACGATCCTGCAAATTTGGTTGTTCAGGCCGCCGTTCCAGAGCGGTATGCCACTCAAATCCATAATAATCTGCCGTTGACGCTTCTGCTTGACGCTTTCCCCGATTCGGTCTTTCACGCGAGAATCGTCAGGATATATCCTTTTCTCGAAATCCGGATGCGAACTCGCACTATAGAAGCTGAAATATCCACTAAAGTTTCAATTCTTCCCGGAATGTTTGCCAGATTAAAATTACCACTTAATGTTGAAGATAGCGCCGTTGTTGTGCCAAGCCAGTCCGTTCTTGTTCTGCCTTCCGGAGACAGGGTCGTCTTTGTGGTTAACGCGGACACTGTCTCGCGACAGATTGTTGAGTTGGGGATAGAACTGGAGAACCGCGTTCAGGTATTGTCGGGTGTGGCGGCAGGAGAACTGGTTGTGGTGGCCGGCAACGAAAAGTTGAAACCGGGTGCAGAGGTCCGACTAATTCAATCCGGGCCCAAGGCGAAAGGTGCGGAAGGGAATCAGCGATGAAGATCACGCGATATGCCGTCCATCGCAATCTGGCCACCAGCGCTATGGTTGTAGCCTTGGTGGTACTTGGGCTCTATGCTCTCTGGCAGTTGCCGGTCGATTTCCTGCCCAATATGACATACCCCCTGATCAAGGTGCATATCTGGTGGCGCGGCGCGACTCCGGAAGAGATAGAAAAGAATATTGCCGACCCGGTCGAGAGGCAAATGGCCACGGTCGACGATTTGGACTATCTTGAGTCCTCTTCCATCGAGGGAATGTACACCCTTCAGGCAAATTTTCAGTATAGTGTCGATGTAGACGTCGCATATCAGGATGCCCTTGCCGCCATGGCGCGGGTCGCCCGTGAGTTGCCAAAAGATATAGATCCACCGGTCATTATCAAAGCAGATCCATCGCAACTACCGATTGTGCAGATGACGGTGACCAGCGACCTGTGGGACCTGGTCAAGATAAGAACCTGGACAGACGAGTGGTTGCAGGACCAACTCCTGGCGGTGCCGGGGGTTGCCGGGACAGAAATCGTTGGCGGACTGAAACGGGAAATCCGGATTCACCTTGATGAGGAAGCTCTTGAGAAACATGGCTTGACCATTGCAGGCATTACCAAACGGCTGCGGGAAGAAAATGTCGAGCAATTCGGAGGCAGGGTTACTTCCGGAAGCAAGGAATTCATTGCCAGGACGGTCGGGGAGTACCGCAATCTCGAAGAAATTCGTTCCGTCGTCGTTGCCAGTCACGGTCAGGCTAAAGTGCTTTTGCAGGATATCGCCGAAGTAGTCGATGCCAGTGAAGATGCGCGGGTCATTACGCGTCTCGACGGTCATCCGGCGGTAAAGCTCAGCGTTCTGAAACAGGCTAATGCGAATACGGTCGAAGTAGCGCGGGCAGTCAGCGACCGAATCAAAGAGCTTGAGCCGGTGTTGCCGGCGGGTGTGAAGCTGGGCATGGTGGAAAATCAAGCCGATTACGTGATGGCCGCCATCAACGGTGTCCGCAACGCCGCAGTCGAAGGAGCCGTGTTGGTCATTCTTATAATCTTTCTGTTTCTCGGTTCATGGAGACAGGTTGTGGTGCTCGTTACGGCACTGCCCATAACGCTTATCCTGAACTTCTTTTTAATGGATATGGCAGGCTTTTCACTCAACATATTTTCTTTGGGGGGATTGGTAATCGCGATCGGAATACTGATGGACAATTCCATTGTTGTGATTGAGAATATAACCCGCTGGCGGAAAGAACGGCCGGCCGAATCAATCCTGTCAATAACGGATCAGGCTACTGACGAAATTGGACCTGCTATCGTTGCGGCAACGTTATCGTATCTTGCTCTGTTCGTGCCGTTCTTACTGGTCCCAGGCCTGACAAGTCTCCTTTTCCGAGAATTGATTCTGGTCATCGCAGGTATTGTCGTCATAAGTCTTCTTATGGCGGTTTCGGTTACACCCATGCTGTCGGCTATGATTATCGGAAAAAAATCACTGGAAGGGCAAACCTCGTGGTTTGAGCGCTATTTTGAGAGAATCACCGAGGAATATGGCCGAATCCTTTTATGGACACTTCAGCGCAACTGGATGATCGTAGGCGCATCGACAGCCGTGCTTATCATCGGGATTGCTTTACTCGGCGGATTGGGGAGTGAGTTCTTGCCCCAAATGGACGATGGCCGCATAATGGCCAAAGTAAAGTTGCCCGCCGGGGCGTCTGTGGCGGAAACCGATCGAGTATTGGCTGAAATCGAGAGTCGCATTGGCCGGGACGATAATATCGAAAGCATGTTTACTTTATCGGGCGGCAAGGTGTGGGGCCTGTATACCTACGAGATTGCCGATGAAGGTGAAATCGATATCCAACTAGTGCCGAGGAATAAGCGTGATCTAAGTACGGATGAGTATATAGAGAAACTCCGACCAATCGTATCCAAAGTACCAGTCCCGGGGGGCAAGGCAATGGTCATGCAAATGAAGGTTAAGGGCCTTCGCCAACTCGGCGAGGCCGACATTGAGGTGAAAATTAAGGGACAGGATATGGCCACACTCGACGCCCTCGCTCGGCAGACCACCTCGGCCATGAACGAACTGGCCCACTTCACCAATGTTTACATGTCAATGGATATGACCAAACCTGAATATCAGGTGAAAATCGACCGACAAAGGGCCGCGGAGCTGGGAGTTTCGGTTGCCGATATCTCAGAAACGTTGAAATCTCTAATCACTGGAACAGTTGCAACCCGATATCGCGACGGCGATGAATACTATAATATCCGACTTATGATACCCGAAGTGAGAATTACCAGTCGTCAGGACGTAGAGAACTTGCCTCTCAACTGCGCCCAGGGCGGCTATCTCCGGATCAAGGATGTCGCCGAAGTCAGCCAGGCGGTCGGTCCGGTTGAGATTGTTCGAGAAGATCAGATTAAGCAGGTGATCGTGCGCGGCGATGCGGTCGGCGTTAGTGCCGGTCAGGCGTTGGCGGAACTTCGGAGAGCCGTGACCTCGATTGAACTTCCGGTCGGTTATGAATTCGAATACGGTGGCCAAGCGCAGATGATGGGAGATATGAAGCGTAATATTTTCGCGGTCCTGGCTTTTGCCATATTCTTCTCCTTTATAGTTCTGGCCGTCCAATTCAACAGCCTCAAATTTCCGGCTCTCATCCTTAGTAGTGTTCCGGTTTGTTTGGTCGGTGTGGTGCTGATGATGTTCGTCACCGGATTGCCGTTGGGAGGCACAGTTATTATTGGCATCCTGGTTGTTATGGCCGCTACCGTCAATAATGGTGTTCTGCTATTAACTTTTGCTGAAGATCTTCGCCGTCGTGACCACTTGAATTCGAATCAGGCCGTTATCAGTGCCGCGAAGATTCGGCTTCGGCCGAGAGTCATGACGACCATGGCGGTGCTGGTCGGTTTTATTCCTCTGGCGCTTGCCTTAGAGGAGGGCGGCGATATACTTCAGCCGATGGCGGCCGGAGCGATCGGCGGTTTATTGATGGATATCCTGGTGGCGCTGTTTTTGATGCCGAGTTTGTACGTGCTATTCAATCGTGGCGGCGTCGCCGATAGCGGAAAATGAATGAGTTGTCTTGTTTTGATGATGAAGGAGGATAGGTTGTAATGGAAGTCATGGGCAAAGTGAGGTCCGTAAACTGGCAAACATATTCGATTGCCAGTCTGAGCGGTCTGGTTCTGATAATGATTATTTCAGTAATCACCAAACAGTGGGTATTGACGGCTATTCCGGTTGGTTTTTTGTTTGGTTTCTTTCTGCAAAAGGGCGACCTGTGCGGGTCATCGGCATTTAGCGAAACGATTATGATGCGCGATCCGCGTAAGATGATCGGGCTTTGGATCTTGATAGTCGTGGCCATGCTCGGATTTGCCGGACTGGACTTGTTGGGGTTGGTGAAACTGAGTCCGAAACCATTTCTTTATCTCACTTACATCGTAGGCGGAGTCATATTTGGCGTTGGCATGGTTCTGGCCGGAGGCTGCATTAGCGGTTGTCTCTATAAAGGAGCTGCAGGTAATCTAAATTCTATTATTGCCCTGCTGGGTATTCCCGTGGGAGTCATGATGGTCGAATTCGGTCCGCTTAACGGCATGCATATCTGGATGAAGAAGCACGTCGTTTCGCTGGCCGACGGAAAGGCGGTCAGCCTTTTCGGCCTTACCGGTTTGCCGTTTTGGGTGTTGGCATTGCTGTTCGCCGCGCTTACGTTGGTGATTGCGGTGATTCTCAAGAGAAGACGAACCGAAACGGACCGGCCGATAAGTGGTGACAATAAGTCATGGTTAGAAAGCGCTATGACCAAGCCGTGGAGACCCTGGGTAGCCGGTGTGGCAATCGGACTGCTCATGGTTCCGGCGTATCTCTCATCAGCCGCCAGCGGTCGCAATTATCCTCTGGGTGTTACCCACGGTGTCATGCAAGCCGAACTGCTTCTGGTCGACAATGATTTCACACATGTTTACTCAAGCCAACCGGCTGGATTATCCGCCTTAACAAATCCGGCTAATGCCCCATCCGAATCCAAGGGGAGCGGCAAGCATGTGGTCTGGTGGCTCGTATTAGAAGTATTGAGTCTAATGCTCGGCTCCTGGGTCTCCGTAAAAATGTCCGGGCAAGCAAAGCTTCTGCCAAAACCTCCCGATGAAATCCTGTTTGCCCTGCTTGGAGGAGTAATGATCGGCGCTGGAGCGGCGTTTGCCGGAGGATGCGTGGTGGGCAATATTATGTCGGGCTGGGCGTTGATGAGCGTTGGGATGTTCCTGTTTGGTATTGTTACGATATTAAGCAACTGGGCTGCGACTTATATTTACATGATGGGAGGACAGAGTGGAAGATAGTCAAGTATGGCAAAAACAATAAGGAGTGATTCAATATGAAGAAAATTGAAATTTTGGGTACCGGCTGTCCCAAGTGTAAGAAGCTCACGGAGCAGACCATGGAGGCAGCCGCCCAACTCGGTATGGAATGTAATATCGAGAAAGTCGAGGACATTCAGAAGATCATGGCCTACGGTGTTATGATGACTCCGGCGCTGGTAGTTGACGGGAAGGTGAAAGTCACCGGCAAGGTGCCATCGGTGGATGAATTGAAAAAAATTTTAATTTAATAAAAGCTGTACAGATTTTGCGGCTTAAAGCGATCTTCGCGCGTATGACTAAATATTGCAGCAAGAACTAAATAATAAAAACGGAAAATTGCTGTCAGGACGGATTATTGACAATCCACTAATAAGAGCAAAGGAGCAATGGTTGTGAAACATAGCAGATTGATATTGTTAACTCTTATATCGGGCCTTGTTTTAGGCGTATTCTGTTTGGCTTCCGACCGGGGCGCCAGCGATACGCAAAAGCAAAAAAGCTCTGAAGAGAATATCGCCGCAACCGATGAAATTGCCAATCCCGGTGACACCGCTTTAGCGACAGATAACAAAATCGATTTCGATAAAATAATCATCTATTACTTTCATGGCACAAGACGATGTTTATCATGCAGGAAATTAGAAGCCAATACTAAAGAAGCGATTGACTCATTATTTGCCGACCATATTAAAAATGGAGTGATAGAATTTCAGGTTGTTAATATGGATCAGTCCAATAACCGGCATTTTATGAATGATTATAAGCTGTTTACAAAATCGGTCGTTTTATCGAAAATTAAGGATGGGTATGAAGTGAAGTGGAAAAACCTCGATAAAATCTGGCAATTGTATCGTAATAAGCCAGCTTATTATGAGTATATTCAAGCAGAAATACATTCATTTATGGAGAATAATTGATGGATTCATATATTTGGGCGCTCGGAACCGCCGCGTGGTTGGGCATTCTTACGTCGATTAGCCCCTGTCCGCTCGCAACCAACATCGCCGCCATATCCTTTATTGGGAAGCGTATGGGCAAGCCTCGAAGTGTATTATTGTCCGGCATAATTTACACACTGGGCCGAATGGCGACTTATTTGGCTTTAGGTATACTAATCGTTGCCAGCATACTTTCTATCCCGGAACTGTCATATTTCCTGCAAAAATACATGAACACATTCTTAGGACCGATTCTCATTGTTGTCGGAATGTTTCTGCTCGAACTAATTTCAATCGATCTCATGCGCAGCAATATTGGAGCCCGCATACAGAAAAGAGCGGAGCGATTTGGAATATGGGGCGCGGGCTTACTTGGACTCGTATTTGCACTGTCGTTTTGCCCGGTATCGGCCGCGCTTTTTTTTGGAAGCCTTATTCCATTAGCGGTACAGCACGAATCAAGCGTTCTGATGCCAACGATTTACGGGATTGGGACTGCCTTGCCAGTTTTTGCTTTTGCCGTTCTGATTGCCATAGGCGCAGGTTTTGTCGGTAAGGTATTTAACAAACTGACTCAGTTTGAACTGTGGGCCAGGCGGATCACGGGAGTTATTTTTATATTGGTTGGTATTTATTATTGTTTAATTTACATTTTTAGGTTGGATATTTAGATTACAAAATGTTTTAAGCGATAAGAGAAAAGGTTCGACAGGAAAAATAAGCGAAGAAATTCAGGAGTTTTAAGAAATGAAAGCCAAATCAATTGTAACAGCGTTACTTTTAATCTTTGTCATAGCTAGTCTTGGCTATTTGGTCTTAGGCAGTGTAGCCCCAGCCCTGGTCAATGACAGCGATGGGCCGACTATATCGGAAGGCAGCGAAAATAATTTAGCCAACCCGCGGCAGGTTGTTGCCTATTATTTCCATGCCACCAAGCGATGCCCGACCTGTCTGGAAATTGAGGCTCTGGCTAAAGAAGCGATCGCTAAAAACTTTGCCGGCGAACTGGAGAATGGCCGGTTGAAATGGGAAATGATCAATTACGAAGATTATGGTAATGAACATTATGTTAACGATTATCAACTGATCTATTCCTCATTAATAATATCCGAGTATGAAAACGGCAAAGAGGTCCGCTGGAAAAATCTGGAAAAGGTATGGGACCTGGTATGGGAAAGCGAAGATTTTATCCTATATGTCAAATCTGAAATAGGATTATCGCTTGGCAGTGATGAAGAAGCTCCCGCCGAATCTTCTTTGTGATACGCTAAGACAAGGATAATAAAGAAGTTACATATTATTTGCTTTTTTCTAAGCCCATTCGCAAAAAACCCTTGACACGATTTATTTAATGTTTATATTTCGTCATGTGGCGAAATATAAAATTCACTTCAATCAGTTTAGGTGGCGGCTATTAGCTAACACCGCATCTCCCATTTAATTAGGAGATTTTTTTAGGACAATTAACTTAATAGTACTTCAATCTTAACTACAAGGAGATGTCAAATGACACCGCAAACTACCCTAAAAGCATGTTTACTAATATTGCTTTTACCCGCCATTATTTTGGCTTCCGCGGCACAAGAATTACAGCAGGCGTCCGACGCCGGCGCGGTTGCGTTTTTATTAGTAACTGATATGGGAACGCCGGGTATTGAACAGGCCCGTCAGATGGTGAGCGATGCAAGCTCAATGATTAACGCAAAATCAACAATTATTGAACTCGATCGTTCCGACCAGGCAAATTCTGGGCTGGTAACAAAATATCGCTTATCTACAGCTCCCGTGCCGTTAGTACTGGTTTTCGCGGACAACGGGGTTTTGGCCGGAGGTTCGCCGACTGATAAATCGTCATCGGAAAAGATAACCCAATTAGTGCCAACTGCCAAGAAAGCGGAAGTATTAAAAGCTATTCAATCAAAGAATTCAGTATTTATAACCGCTTCTCGCGCAAGCATGAAATCGGGGGATGATATTTTATCTCAGTGCGCGATGGCTTGCGGCCAG
>Ga0299912_10001026_pt1 | contig 22554 bp, 17 predicted proteins | sample RVTome_2_FD_207667 | JGI IMG/M metagenome (GOLD analysis project Ga0299912, IMG submission 207667) | Soil microbial communities from uranium-contaminated site in the Upper Colorado River Basin, Wyoming, United States - RVT95D214 (version 2) ... | reverse complement strand
AGCTCCCAGCGGGTGTTGATGCCCATGATCTCGTCCGCGGCGGAGGTTTTAAGAAGGCCGACCTTGGTCCGTTGCCTTTGGAGGATTTCGATGAGGTCGGTCAGATAGTATTCGCCTTTGCGGTTTTTGTTGGAGACGCGGGGAAGGGCCCGCAGCAGGACCGCGGCTTTGAAAACGTAGACCCCGGCATTGACCTCGCGGAGGGCCCGTTCGGCCGGCGAGGCCTCCCGCTCCTCGACAATGCGCAGCCCGCGCTCGCCGCGCACGATCCGGCCGAACCCGGAGGGATCCTCGAGGTCGGCCGTCAAGAAGGTCAGGGCGTGGCCTTTCCTGCGGTGGAGGGCGATCAGGGGGCGGAGCGTCTCGGGCCGGAGGATGGGGAGGTCGGCGTTGATGATGAGGACGTCGGCGGCCTCGTCCTCGCGGAGGGCCGGCCGGGCGGCCATCACGGCGTGGGCCGTCCCCAGCCTCTCTTTCTGGCAGGCGAAGGAAACGCCGGGACCTTCGGCCTCGCGCATGACATCGTCCTTCTGGTGGCCGACGACGACGACGATCCGGTCCGGACGGAGGGCCCGTATCGTGTCCAGGGTCAGCCTAAGCATGGACTTGCCCAGCAGGGGGTGAAGGACTTTGGCCCGGCCGGACTTGAATCGGGTCCCTTGGCCGGCGGCCAGGACGACGGCGACAAGTCGATGTTTCATGCGACCCGGGTCAGGACCTTGAACCTCTTGTCCTCCCAGAGGGGTTCGAAATCGATCTCGTTCTGGGCCAGGATCCTGAAGTAATTATCCTTCTGGATGGCCTTCTTCAGGGATTCGAGGGACTCATCGGTTCTGCCCTGGATGCAGTGGATGTCGGCCATCAAGTAATGGACCTTGCCCTCGTCGCCCTTCATGTCGAGGGCCTTTTCAAGGAGCTTGAGGGCTCCGTCATAGTCCCCCTGGTTGATCTTGTAGACGGCGCAGAAATAATGATCGTCGACCGTCTTCACGGCCATCCGCTCCTTTTTCTCCCGGTTCTTGCAAAGCTCGATATAGATCCGGGCGCGATCGACGAGCTCCCGCTCGGCGGGGTATTTCTCGATGAACTCGGCCAGGGAATCGGCGGCCTTGTCGAAATCCCGCTTGTGGAACTCCTTCATGGCCTGGCCGTAGGTCCCCAGCGCTTTTTGGTATTCGTCTTTTTTGGCTTTCTGGTCTTTCACGATTTTTCTCCCTCTGAAGCGGTCTGCAATCCGCTGAAGCTCCACGGACTAACGTCCATGGAATCCCGCGAAGGGGATTGAGACCGCCTATTTTAGCCCAGTTGCCCCCCTTTGGCAAGCCCGCGGCGCCCGCCCCCTAGGAGCGGCCCAGGAGGAAGCGGACGGCCTGGAGATGGAGGGCATGGCCGGCCCGCCAGGCCCGGAAATGGCCCAGGACGGGGCGCCCCAGGAGGGCCATGTCGCCCAGCAGGTCAAGAACCTTGTGACGGACGAATTCGTCCGGGAAACGGAGGGGCGGGTTGACGACTTTTTCGTCATCGAGGCCGATCGTGTTCTCCAGGGAGCTTCCCAGAGCCACCCCGCGGCTACGGTAGGATTCGAGGTCGCTTACGAAGCCGAATGTCCGGGCCGGGGCCACTTCCTTCGCGAAAGACGCGGCGTCGATATCGAGGCTGATTTCCTGGCGGCCGATGGCCGGGTGGGAGTACTCGATTCCGTAGCTGATCTTGAAGCCCTGGTACGGCTCGATGGCCAATGAGGCTTCCTCGGATTGGAGACGATGGGGCTCGACGATCTTGATCGGATCCCAGGGGAGGCCGATCGTCTTCGTGCCGGCGTCCTTGAGGGCGCGGACGAAGGGGGCGGCGCTCCCGTCGAGGATCGGGACCTCGGCCGCCGTCAGCTCGATCTCGGCGCTCCCGATCCCGAACGCGTAGAGGGCGGCCAGGAGGTGCTCAAGGGTCAGGACTTCGAAATCGCCGTCGCGGAAGCACGAAGAGTTTTTCGCTTCCATCTTGCGCGGATCAAGGACGGCCTCCCGGCCCATGTCCAGCCTTCTGAACAGGATGCGGCCGGCCCCGGATGGCTTGATTCGCAATTCGACGGGCAGGCCGGAATGAACGCCCACGCCCGCAAGTTGGGCCTCTCGTTTCAGAGTCGACATTTCCGGCATGAGGATAACCGATCCCAGTATATCTGAAATGGGACGAAGACAACAATCAACCCCTCGACTCCCCGGCAGAAGCTCCACGGACTAATACTCATTGGAGCGCCAGTACTCATGAACCGTTTCCGGTTCGTGAGTGCATGAATGCCGGCGGGGTAGCGTCGGCGAACGGGTCAATCGAAAAATAGATGTCTGTCACCAATTTTGATAGAATGAGGGGCATGAGATCCCGTCTCAAAGATATCCTCGACAAGGTCGCCTCGGGCCGGCTGACCACGGCGAACGCCCTCCGCGAGCTCAGGGACTACCCCTACCAGGACCTGGGTTTCGCCAAGATCGACCACCACCGCGAGCTCCGCAAAGGGTTCCCGGAAATCATCTACGGCCTGGGTAAGACTCCCGACCAAATCCTTAAAATCGCCCTCGAAATCGTCAAGAAGGGCTCGAACCTGCTGGCGACCAGGGTCGAGCCGGATGTCTACAAGCGGATCCGCCGGAAAATCCCCAAGGCCGTCTACAATCCCTCGGCGCGGACCCTGTCCCTCAAGCAAAAGCCGGCCGTCACCGGAAAGGGTCGGATCGCCGTCGTCACGGCCGGCACGTCCGACATTCCGGTCGCCGAGGAAGCCTACGTGACCTGCGACATCCTGGGCAACGAAACGATCCGGATTTACGACGTCGGCGTCGCCGGACTCCATCGTCTGCTGGGCGAGATGGACAAACTCAAAGAGGCCCGGGTCATTATCACCGTAGCGGGCATGGAAGGCGCCCTCCCCAGCGTCGTGGCCGGACTCGTCTCGGTCCCGGTCGTCGCCGTCCCCACCAGCATCGGGTACGGGGCGAGCTTCAAGGGTCTGGCCGCCCTCCTGGCCATGCTCAATTCCTGTCCGGGCGGGGTCGCCGTCGTCAACATCGACAATGGGTTCGGGGCCGCCTACCTGGCCAGCCTTATAAACCACCTGTAATCAAACCCTCGACTCCCCGGCATGAATGCCGGGGCTTGGTCAGGGTTGACCCTGAGCCGCGCTTCTCGCTCCCGCCCTGATAGGCGGGGCTGAGCCCAGGCGAACGGGTTATTTAACGGCTCGCCTTGACAAATCAAGGGGCGGTCCCTATATTAACTTGGTAAATTCAGAATAATCTCTATCTTATATGGAAATCGTCGAACAGGTCAGGCAGGCGGCCTCTATTGTCGAAGTCGCCTCCCAATACACGACCCTCAAGCGCCGCGGCAGTAAGCAGGTCGGCCTTTGCCCCTTTCATGCGGAGAAAACCCCCTCCTTCACCGTCGACGAGGACAAGCAGCTCTACCATTGCTTCGGCTGCAACGCGGGCGGGGACGTCTTCTCCCTGGTCATGGAGAAGGAGCAACTCAGCTTTCCCGAGGCCCTCAAGTACCTGGCCGAGAAGTACCACGTCCCCCTCCCCCAAAGGACGGGGTTCTCGCCCCAGGCTAAAAAGCTCGAGGAGCAGGTTCTCGAAATCAATGAGCAGGCCCTGACTTTTTTCCGCCGGAACCTGGCCAACACCCCGGAGGGCGCCCAGGCCATGGTTTATCTCAAAAAGCGCGGCCTCTCGGACGAGACCATCCAGACGTTCAAGCTCGGGTACGCCCCCAACGCCTGGGACGGCCTGCTGTCCCATTTCCAGTCCAGGAAAACCCCGGCCGGCCTGCTCGAAAAGGCCGGACTCGTCATCCCCGGCAAGAAGCCCGGGGAATATTACGACCGGTTTCGGGGCCGGGCGATTTTCCCGATCTTCGACCGGTCCGGAAAAACCGTCGCCTTCGGCGGCCGGTCGCTCTTCAACCAGGATCCCAAGTATCTGAATTCCCCCGATACGCCCGTTTACACCAAGGGCAAGCTTCTCTACGGGCTCAACTTCAGCAAGGAAGCCGTCCGGGATAAAGAGGAGGCCGTTTTAGTCGAGGGCTACACGGATTACATAACCCTTTTCCAGGCCGGGCTGACAAACGTCGTCGCCTCGCTCGGCACGGCCCTGACCGTCCATCAACTCGACGAGCTCAAGCGCTTCGCCCCCAAAGTCGTCGTCAACTACGACGGGGACGCGGCCGGACAGCAGGCGGCCCTCCGGGCCGTCTCGCTTTGCTTCGAGAAAGGGATCCCCTCCGAGGTCCTCGTCCTCCCCGAAGGCCTGGACCCCGACGGGGCGATGAGGACATACGGCGCCGCCCGCTACCGGGCGCTGTTGGCCAAGGCCCTTCCCGGATTCCGGTTCTTCATGGAACAGATCACCCGCGGAAAATCGCTCGGGGTTCCCGAGGAGAAGGCCCGGATATTCGGCCTCATCAGAATCGAGCTCAATAAAATCGCCGACCCGGTCGCGCGCAGCGAATACATGAAGCAGACGGCGGAATTCTTATCCATCGACGAACAGATCCTGAGGGCCATGACCCTGGGCCATTCCGCTCCGGCCAAGGCCGAGGAGAGGGGCATCTTTTCCAATGCCGAACTGAGCCTCCTCCAGATCCTGATGAATCATCGCCCGATCGCCCGTTATGTCTTCGCCGAGATGGAAGACAATGACGTCCGGGGCCTCCCCAGCGAGCCCATCTTCAACCTCATCCGGGACGCTTTCCAGACAGGGCGGGATTGGGTCTACGCGGAACTCCGGCCGAAGATCGATCCCCGTTTGGCCGGGGCTCTCGATCAAGCCCTTCTTGAAGAGGAGCAGGTCCCGACCGTCGAGCGGGCTTTGGACTGTCTTTACACGCTCCGGGAAATGCGGCTCGCCGATGAAGAGAAGAAGGTTAATGCCCTTATCAAGCCGGGAGAAATGGAAAAACTGGCCGGCCTCAGCTCCCGAAAACACGAAATCTCCCGGGAACGGATCGCCCTCCGGACCCGCAAAACGACGGAATAAAGAAACGGAATGAGTAGTAGAGACGTATATAAGGACGCCGGGGGCCGGGCCCGGGGCTAAGAGGAGAGACGCGTGTCTTCAGACGGCAAGTTCCAAAAGGACGAGATCGACCAGCTCATCACCAAGGGGCGGAAGCAGGGATTTCTTCTGTTCGAGGAGATCAACAAGACCTTCGCCAACGACATGGACGCCGAGGAGCATTTCGACGACTTCCTGTCCTCGATGGACGGCTACGGGATCAAGATCCTCAACCAGAAGCAGGCCGAGATCCTGCCCCGCCGCCGCAAGAGCGACGTCGTCTCGACCCACGGCCTGGAACGGACGACCGACCCGGTCAAACTCTACCTCCGCGAGATGGGCAACATCTCCCTGCTGACCCGGGAGGGCGAGATCGCCATCGCCAAGGAGATCGAACGCGGCGAAAAGTCCATCATCAAGGCCCTGTCCAGGACCCGGCTGGTCCTGAACCGGATCCTGTCCCTCGAGGACATCATCAAGGACAACTCCAGCGCCATCCAGGAGATGTTCGACGTCAGCGAGGAGGACATCGCCGAGGGCAAGCTCGACGAGAAGCGGAAGCAGATCCTGGCCCGGATCAAGAAGATCCGGGAAATGAGCCGCCGCCTGGACGGGATTCCGACCACCCGCCGCAAGATGATCACCCGGGGACGGCTCATCGTCAAGATGAGCCGCCTGATCCGGGAACTCAACATCCGTTCCTCCCAGAAGGAGCGGATCATCGACGAGCTGCGCCGTCTCCTCAAGCGGACGAACGACCTCGAGGAGACCCAGGAGGAGATCGCCCTCAAGATCAAGCACACCAAAAGCAAGAGGACGGCCGCCGACCTCAAGGTCCGGCTCAAGGAGGTCGAGCGCCAGCTCCGCCTCCTCCACAAAGAGGTCGGCCTCGACTCCCAGAGCCTCCGCAAGACCATCCGCTCGATCGCGACCGGAAAAAAAATCAGCCACCAGGCCAAGAAAGAGCTGGTCGCGGCCAACCTCCGCCTGGTCGTCTCGATCGCCAAGAAGTACAGCAACCGCGGGCTCCAGTTCCTGGACCTGATCCAGGAGGGGAACATGGGCCTGATGAAGGCCGTCGACAAGTTCGAGTACCGCCGCGGCTACAAGTTTTCGACCTACGCGACCTGGTGGATCCGCCAGGCCATCACCCGGGCCATCGCCGACCAGGCCCGGACGATCCGGATTCCCGTCCACATGATCGAGACCATCAATAAGCTCATCCGCGTCTCGCGCAGCCTCGTCCAGGAGATGGGCAAGGAGCCGTCGAGCGAGGAGATCGCCCAAAAAATGGACATGCCGGTCAGCAAGGTCCGCAAGATCATCAAGATCGCCCAGGAGCCGATCTCGCTCGAGACCCCGATCGGCGAGGAGGAGGACTCCCACCTGGGCGACTTCATCGAGGACAAGCTCATCCCCTCCCCGCCCGACACGGTCATCTACATCAACCTCCGGGAGCAGATCGAGGAAGCCCTCAAGAGCCTGACCGAGCGCGAGGCCAAGGTTCTCAAGATGCGGTTCGGGCTCGGCGACGGGAACGAGCACACCCTGGAGGAGGTCGGCCAGCAGTTCAAAGTCACCCGGGAACGGATCCGCCAGATCGAGGCCAAGGCCCTCCGTAAGCTCAAACATCCCAGCCGCTCCAAGCGTCTCCGCTCCTTCACCAGCAACTACTGAGACACGCTTGAAGTTCGTTGACCCGTTCGCCAAGCCTCAGGGTCAACCCTTACAACCGCGGCCTGATGGCCTGGAGTAGAGGGTTTGACTCTCCGCTTTATATCTGGTATAAACATGGGCCGAGGGCCTATAGCTCAGCGGTAGAGCTACCGGCTCATAACCGGCAGGTCCCAGGTTCGAATCCTGGTAGGCCCAGTCGAGACTGAGGATGATGTGGACGTTGATTTCAACCAGTTGATCGCGCTCCAGCGCTTGGACATTAAGCTCAAGCACCTCTCCGCCTTCCTCGACACGATCCCGGCCAAGGTCGCCGCCATCGACGCCAAGATCGAAAAAAGCTCCCAGGATCTCGCCCAGGCCAAGGATCGGCTCGCCCAGAACCAGAAGAAGCGCCGCGACTTCGAGGGTCAGGTCAAGGACATCAAGTCCCACATCTCGAAATACAAGGTTCAACTCAACGACATCAAGACCAACAAGGAGTACACGGCCCTCCTCCACGAAATCGACAACGCCAAGGCCAAGGTCGACGCCATCGAGGAATCGATCATCTGCGAAATGCTGGCCGCGGACGATATCGAGGGGGATATCAGGGCCGCCACCGAGACCTGCCGCCAGGCCGAAAGCGTTTTCAAGAAGGAGAAGGAGGTCCTCCTCGTCCGCAAGGCCGCCCTGGAAGGACACTTGGAACGGGTCCGGACCGAGCGGGAAGCCCATCTCCGGAACGTTCCCGGCGAGGCGCTGGACCACTACCAGGCCATCTTCCACAAGCGGGCCGGGATCGTCCTCTCGCCGGTCAAGGGGGACTTCTGCTCGCTCTGTCACATGCGGGTCCGCCCCCAGGTCCTCGAGGAACTCATGGCCGGAAGCGCCCTTATCCTGTGCGAGGCCTGCGGCCGGATCCTCCTCTGGACCAAGAAGCCGGACTAACCCCCTTATCCGTTGTCGTCCTTGTCCTTGTAGAGGGAGGCGATAAGGTCCTTGTATTTCCGTTCGATGTTGTTCCGTTTGATTTTAAGGGTCGGCGTGATCTCGTCGGCCTCGATCTCGAAATCGCGGTCGAGAAGCGCGACCTGCTTGATCCGCTCGTAGGAGGCGAGGCCCGGCGTCGATTTGTCAACCTCTCCCCAGAGGAAGGAGACGACCCGCTCGTCCCGGACGAGCTCGGCCCGGCTGGCGAAGGCGATCCCGTTTTTCTTGGCCCAGGCTTCGAGCTTCTCGAAGTTGGGAACGATCAGGGCCGAGACGAACTTCTTCCGGTCGCCGACGACGACGGCGCTCGAGATGTAGGGGATGGTCTTGAGGATGTTCTCGATCGGCTGGGGCGCGATGTTCTTGCCGCCCGAGGTGATGATGAGGTCCTTCTTTCGGTCCGTGATGACCAGGAACCCGTCTTTGTCGACGTGGCCGATGTCGCCCGTCTTGAACCAACCGTCCTTGATCATGACCTCCCGGGTCGCCGCCGGCATCTTGTAGTAGCCCTTCATGACGTGGGGTCCCCGGGTCATGATCTCGCCGTCCTGGGCGATCTTGGCCTCGACGCCGGGGATGGGTTTCCCGACCGCTCCGAACCTCATGTCCTCAATCGTGTTGAGGGAGATGACCGGCGAGGTCTCGGTCAGGCCGTAGCCCTCGAGGATGATCAATCCCATGGCATGGAAGAACTCGGCGATGTCCTTGGAGAGCGGCGCCCCGCCCGAGAGGAAGAACCGGATCCGGCCGCCCGTCTTGGCGATGATCTTGGAGAAGACGAGCTTGTGGGCCAGGTTCCGCTTGAAAAGGAGGCTGCGCGGGATCGATTCATGAAGGAGGCTGCGTTGGCTGTACTCCTTCCCGACCTTGAGCGCCCAGAAAAAGATCTTCCGTTTGAGCCCGGACCCGGCCAGGACCTGGTCCATAACCCTGGCGTAGATCTTCTCGAAGACGCGGGGGACGCTGACCATGATATGGGGCTTAATCTCGAGCAGGTTCTGGGCGACCGCCTCAACGCTCTCGGCGAAGGCGATCGTCGCGCCCACGTAGGTGTAGCAGAACATGACCATCCGCTCCAGGACGTGGGAGAGCGGCAGGAAAGACAGGACGGTATCCCGGCAGGTGAAATTGACGAGCGGGACGCAGGTCATGACGTTGCTCAGGAAATTGTCATGGGTCAGGACGACGCCCTTGGGAATCCCGGTCGTCCCCGACGTGTAGATGATGGACGCCTCGTCCTGGGGCTTGGTCAGAGCGGCCAGCTTCTGGAATTCGTCCCCCTTCCCTTTTTTCCGGCTCCGCTGGGCCCCTTTGTCCATGACCTCCCGCCAGCTCAGGACGCCGGCGGGCGGGGCGTCCTCCATCGAGATGAAGTGGCGGACCTTTTTGAGGTCCTTCTTGACGGCCTTGATCTTGGCCCACTGATCCTGGCTGGAGACGACGACGAACCGGGCGTCGGAATTGGCGATGATGTACTTGACGGCCTCGGGGACGAGGGTCGTGTAGATAGGGACGGTCACCCCTCCCCCGCACAGATTGGCCAGATCGCTCATGACCCACTCGGGCCTGTTCTCGGACAGGATAATGAGCTTGTCGCCTTTCTTGTGTCCGAGCTCTTTGAGGCCCAGACAGAAATTCTTGACCCTCTCTCCGAAGGCGGCCGTCGAGATCGGCTGGTAGACGCCCCCGGACTTGTAGAGCATGAAATCGTCCTTGGGATAGGTCTGGACGGTGTTGAGAACCATCTGGGACAAAGTCGAAATCATGGATCCCTCCTCACTCTCCATGGATGATGGGTTCCATTTTATTTTTCCGGGCGACGGTTGTCAAGCCGCGCCGGAGGCTCGTCCGTCCCGGAGCTCAACGATGCGGCCGGCCAGCCGGGCCAGAGCCGGATTATGGGTGACCAGGATGATCGAGAGGCGGTCGCGCTCGTTGAGACTCCGGAGAAGGCGCCCGATCTCCTCGCTGCGGCGGGCGTCGAGATTTCCGGTCGGTTCGTCGGCCAACAGGATCCGGGGCCGGTTGACGAGAGCCCGGGCGATCGCGACGCGCTGCATCTCCCCCCCGGAAAGCTGCCCGGGCAGGTGGCGGCGCCGCGCCCCGAGCCCCAGCGATTCGAGCAGGGGCTCGATTTGCGTCTCGGCCCCCGGTTTCTTATAGAACGCGAAAGGGAGCCGGATGTTTTCCTCGACGGTCAGGGTCGGGATGAGGTGGAACCGCTGGAAGACGTAGCCGAACAGCTCCCGTCGGATCCGGGTCAGCGTCCCTTCGGGAAGGGGCTTCTTTCCGTCGAACACGGTCCGGCCAGCCGCTTCGAGACGGCCGGAGCTGGGATTGTCCAAACAGCCCAGGATGTGGAGGAGGGTTGTCTTTCCCGACCCGGACGGCCCGACGAAAGCGACGAACTCGCCCTCGGACAGCTTGAACGAGACGCCGTCGACGGCGGCTATCGATTCGCTCCCCCTCTGATAGACGCGCCTCAGGTTCTCGGCGACCAGGATGGGCTCGGCGGCGGGGCTCATCAGTCGACCTCGCTTCGGATAGCGTCCAAAGGCCGGACCCGGCCGGCCCGCCAGGACGGGTAGAGCCCGCTCAGAAGCCCGATGGCGACCACGATGCCCAGGGTCATGACGATCAGTCCGGTGTCGATCCTGATCAGGCCGCCGCTGGGGGCGAAGGGCAGCAAGGTCCGGACAAGGACCTCGGTCACCCGTTCCGTGGTCAAGGCCAGCAGGGCGCCGATACCGCCCCCGGCCAAGCATAGGAAAACGGTTTCGATCCAAACAAGGCGGAATATATCCCAAGACAGGGCCCCCATCGATTTGAGAATCCCGATCTCGGGCGTCCGTTCGACGACCGACATCAAGATCGTATTGACCACGCCCACGACGGCGATCAGGATGGCGATCAGGGCGATCGACAGGACCATGACCTTGGCCGTCGAGACCAGGGTCATGATCGTCGTCTTGACCTGGGTCAGGCTGATGACTTGGACGTCGGGCAGGGCGTACATCCGGTTCTCGAACTTGGCCATGTCGACGTCCTTGCGGAGCTTGATCCCGATCCCGGTCAGCTCGCCCTGGACGCCGAAAACGGACTGGACGGTTCCGATCGGGAGGAAGATCGTGCCGTCGTCCTGGGTCCCGGTCCGCTTGAGGATGCCGACGACCTTGAGCTCGACCTCCTTGTCGGGGATGAGGAGAAGGTCCCCGACCTCCCGCTGCTCGAGCTCGGCCGCCTCGTAGCCGAGGACGGCCTCCCTGGCGTCGGGCCGGGTGAACCAGCCCCCCTGGAGGAACTCGAGCTTTCCCTTCATCCGCGGAAAGGAGGCCGGATCGACGCCGAGATAGGCCGTGATGCCGCCGCTCTCGCCTTTATTGGGGTCGAAGACGGCCTGCATGAGCATGGGCGTGACCGCCTCGACCTCGGGCTCGCGGCGGATGTCCTCGGCGATCCCCTCTTTCATGTAGCGGAGCCCTGTACCGCCCTTGAGCATCAAGGTCGCCGCCTCGTAGGGACAGCCCTTGGCCGTGACCAGCATCTGGAAGCCAAGGTTGTCGATGTCCTTGCTGAGGGCGGCTTCATACCCCCGGTTGAATCCGAACAGGCTGATCAGGACCCAGGCGGCCAGGGCGATCCCCAACACGGTCAGAAGACTGCGGGTCCGTTTGCGGAGCAGGTTTTTAAAAGCAATTCTGAAAATACTCATCGCGGTTCTCCCGGAAGCTCCATGGGCTCACGTCCGTGGGAATCTTCCTTCATGAGCGTTGGGGCTTCTGTCCCCGGAGCGGGGAATTCGCTGTATCTCCATGGGGTGAAGTCAGCAGAATCCCGCGGAGGGGATCGAAGGTCCGGATTGAAATAGGAAAGATGGCGGTTAGCCAAGAGGAATTCGTCGACGAGGATAAGGTTCTTCTTGACCGCCCGCAGGACGGCCCGGAAATCCGCCTCGGACCCCGGCGCCGGGTTGCGAATCCGCCCGACCGGTCCGGCCGCCGCTTCCCGGCCCGTCCTGACGTCATATCCGTAGAAATCCTTGAGGCTCAGCCCCTCGAATTGGCGTCCGAAGGCCGGGTCGCGGAACGCCTTGGCGTCCTTGGCCGTGAGCTTCTGGAAATAAAAGGATCGGATGGTCCCTTCCACGTCGAAGGCCAGGAAGACCTGGAGTCCGCCGAAGTTGCCTTTTTGATTGACCCCGTGGATATAGCCGATCAGGGCGTCGCCCCGGTAGATCTCGTACATCGTATAGGGGACATCGGCGGTCTCGAACAGCCCCTGGAAGCGGTCCCCGAGCCTGTCCTCGATCCGGCGGAGGAGCTCGGCCCCGCCTCTCTTGGCGATGGAGACATAGATCGTCTTGTAGCCGGTCGAATCGGGGAAAAGGCGTTTGACGTCGCGGTCGGGATCGTTGAGGTCGCACCCGACGGCGGCCAGAAGAAGGCGGCCGGCGGCGAGGACGAAGACCAGAGTTAAAGCGGCCGTCCGGCCTAAGGCCGGCCGCCCGCGTCCATTATTCATCATGGCTCCCCTCCCCTCTAAAGCGCCCTGTAGTAATAAGCCTGGACGACGATCCGGCGGTCGTTCCGCTTCTCGTCCCAAACGCCCATGGCGCGCAGGCTGAGATGGGCCGTGGCTTGGAACGTCGCGCCCATCGCAATTTCCCAGCCTTTGTCGCGGCCTCGCCGGACGAAGACGGGCTGGAGCTCGATCCTGAGCCGGTCCTCCTCCAGGAAACGAAGGCTCCCGCGCCAGAACAATGCGAATAAATCATCCTTGCGGCTTGTCCCGGCCGCAACCTCGATCCGGTTCTCGACCCTCCGCCAAAGATGGGAGGCGTCGAAGGCGACGCAGCGAAAAGGTCCCGGCTCGTCGAGCATGACATGGGGCCCCATGACGTCGAGAACCCGGCCGTAGGCGGCCGAGAGCCCCAGCGAATAATTATCCCGGCTCAGGACGCCTTGGGCAATCCGGCCGGCGGCAAGATAGTTGTCGCCGAGCCTCAAGGCCATGCCGCTTCCCGAGGTCAGGCTCAGGCCGCCCGAACCCCAGGCAAAATCCCGGGAGAGACCGAAGCCCCAATCGCGGTCGAACCCGATCCCCTTCATGGTTAGGGGCTGGAGGAGTTCGGCATGGCTGTCGAGCACGGAGGACAATCCCAGGGCCGGCCGGTTGTGTCCGGCCCAGAGGTCGGCGAAACCGAGCTTGGATTTGAAATAAGCGTTGTAGACCTGGATCTCGGCCTTGGAGGAATTGTCGGCGTCGTAGGCCAGCCGGACCTGAAGCGCGACGGCTCCCCAGTCTCCGGTCCGGCCCGAAAGCCGGAGGAGGGCGTCGAAGCCCAGGCTGGGTTTCTGCATGGCGTCGTGGCGGGAGTGGGAGAAAAATACGACCCTCGCTTCCCGCTCGGCACAGGCGGCGACGGCCTGGAGCTCGAGGAACAAGAGCGAGCTTCCGGCCTCGGCCCGCCCCGGCCTGACGGCCAGGATAAGAACGAGGGCCAGGATCGCTCGATGCTTAGACATTGAACAGGAGCCGGGCCCGCTGGATGACGGATTTGTCCTTGTGGAAGACGAGCCTGATCTCCCACTCCCCGGGCATGACGATATTGACGGGAAGGAGGTAGACGCCTTTCTTGTTGAGCTTGAACGGGACGTCGCCCGAGGCGTGGGCCCCCCGCATCGAGGGCATGTCGGACTGCCCGACAATCCCGAGGTCGGTCGCCTTGCGGCCTTTCCCGTCGAAGAGCTTGATCCGCAGGATGGACGTCCCCATCTTGGGCGTCTTGTCGAAATCGTAGACAAACGTGTAGTCGTCCCCGATCTTGCACGTCTTTCCGATCCCGGGCAGGAGCTTGAATTCCTCCTCCTCCGCGGGCAAAAGTGCGGCCAGGATGAGAAGGATGAGACCTAATAAAATCCATTTGGACTTCGTGAGCATTTTTCACCTTCCTAATTTATACTACTATTTTAATAGTGTTTCAGCCCCGCGTCAATGGGCTTCAAGTCGAGCGTTCTGAAGGCGTTTAGGGATAAAAGCTAAGATCTCGGGAATAGCAAGGTTCACGGAGGAGAGACCGCCCTCTGGCCCCCGTAGCGGAGGGGGGCCCCGTTTTTACGGGGGGAACCGACGGGACTGGTTCCGGGGGGGCACGGGGGCTGAGGGCGGTCTCCCCTCTGTGAACCCGGTATGGATGCGGCTTTTATTCCTCGTCGACTTTGGCGATCGAGCAGACCCGGTCCTTGGGATCAAGCTGAATGAGCCGAACGCCTTGGGTCGAGCGACCCAGGGGCCGGACTTGGGTCGTCCGGATCCGGATGACCTTGCCCTCGACGGTCATGACCAGGAGGTCGTCCTCGGCGATCCCGACCATGGTCAGGGCGTTCCCGATCTTAGGGGTCACCCTGATATTGATGACGCCCTGGCCGCCCCGGCGGTGCTTGGGATATTGCTTGATATCGGTCTTCTTGCCGTAGCCCCGCTCGCTGGCCGTGAAGATGAACTTGTCGACGTCCCCGAGGACGACCATGCCGATGACGGCATCCTTGGGCCGGAGCCGGATGGCCTTGACGCCGGATGCCTGGCGGCCCATGGGACGAACCTCGCTCTCCTTGAAGCGGAGGGCCCGGCCAAGCCGGGTCCCGATGATGATGTCCCTCTTGCCGCTCGTGATCCGGGCCGCGAACAGTTCCGATTTGGGCCGGAGGCTCATGGCGTTGATGCCGCCCCGCCGGACGTTCCGGAAGTCGGCCAGGCGCGTCTTCTTGATCTGGCCGTCCGTCGAGAGCATGATGATGAACTCGTTCTCGCTGAATTCCTTGACGGCGACGACCGAACGGACCTTCTCCTCGGCCCCGATCTCGAGGATGTTGTTGATGGAGCGGCCCCGGCCGGCCGGGCCGACATCGGGGATGTCGAGGGCCTTGAGCCAATACATCCGGCCGCGATCGGTGAAAATCAGGAGATAGCTGTGGGTCGAACAGACGAACAGGTTCTCGACGATATCCTCGGCCTTCATCGAGATCCCCTTGCGGCCCTTGCCGCCCCGGCCCTGGTAGCGGTAGACGCTGAGGGAGGTCCGCTTGACGTAGCCGGACTGGGTGTGGACGATGGCGACGTCCTCTTCCTTGATGAGGTCTTCGGGGCGGATCTCGGTCACCGCCTCGCCGCGGAGCTCGGTCCGCCGTTCATCCTGGTATTCCTGCTTGAGGGCCTTGAGCTCCTCGACGATGATGTCGAGCATGAGCTTGTCCGAGCCGAGGATCTTCTTGAGCCGGGCAATCTCCTTCTTGAGCTCTTCGTACTCGCGGACGATCTTCTCCCGCTCGAGCTTGGTCAGCCGCTGGAGGGGCATGTCCAGGACGGCCTGGGCCTGGATCTGGCTCATCCGGAAGCGGGTCATCAGCCCCTGGCGGGCCTCCTCGACGTTGGCCGACGCCCGGATGAGCTTGATGATGGCGTCGAGGTGATCGAGGCAGATGACCAGGCCTTCCAGGATATGGGCCCGGGCCTCGGCCCGCTTGAGCTCGAACCGGGTCCGGCGCCGGACGACGTCCTGGCGGTGGGAGATGAAGTATTTCATCACGTCGACAAGGCCGAGGAGCTTGGGCTGCTTCTCGACGATGGCCAGCATGATGATCCCGAACGAGGTCTGGAGCTGGGTGTGCTTGAAAAGGGAATTGAGGATGACCTCGGGAAGATCGCCCCTCTTGACCTCGAGGACGATCCGCATCCCCTCCCGGTCCGATTCGTCCCGGATGTCGGCGATCCCCTCGACCTTCTTGGTATTGACCAGGTCGGCGATGCTCTCCAGGAGGCGGGACTTGTTGACCTGGTAGGGAATCTCGGTCACGACGATGGCGTCCCGCTCCCCTTTGCCGCCCCTCTCGATGATGGTCTTGGCCCGGACGTGGATGACGCCGCGGCCTTCCTTGTAGGCGTCCAGGATCCCCGTGCGGCCGTAGATGATGCCGCCGGTCGGAAAATCGGGGCCGGGCACGAACTGCATGATCTCCTTGAGGGTCGCCTTGGGGTGCTGGATGAGATGGACGACGCCGCCGATGACCTCGCCCAGGTTGTGGGGCGGGATGTTGCTGGCCATCCCGACCGCGATCCCGTTCCCGCCGTTGACGAGGAGGTTGGGGAACTTGGCCGGGAGGACCTCGGGCATCTCGAGGCTCTCGTCGTAGTTGGGGACGAAGTTGACCGTGTCCTTCTCGATGTCGGCCAGGAGCTCGCCGGCCAGCTTCTTCATCCGGACTTCGGTGTAGCGCATGGCCGCCGGCGGATCGCCGTCGACGGAGCCGAAGTTCCCCTGGCCGTCGACGAGGACGTAGCGCATCGAAAAGTTCTGGGCCAGTCGGACCAGGGTGTCGTAGACGGCGGCGTCGCCGTGGGGGTGGTACTTGCCGATGACGTCGCCGACGATGCGGGCCGATTTCTTGTAGGGCTTGTTCCAGGCCGTGCCCGATTCATACATAGCGTAGAGGACGCGGCGGTGGACGGGCTTGAGGCCGTCCTTGATGTCGGGGATGGCCCGGCCGATGATGACGCTCATGGCGTAATCGAGGTAGGACCTCTTCATCTCGTCTTCGAGGCTGACGACCGTGAGGTCCGCGGCGGCGGGCGGGAGATCCTTCCGTTCCTCTTTGGGTTTGTCCTTGAGCGGCTCCTTCTCCGGCTCGGGCGCCTTCCCCTTGGCCTTTTCTTTCTCGTCCTTGTCCGGAGCCTTGTCTCTGGCCTTGTCCTTGGCGGTTTCCTTAGCCTTGACCTTCGCCTTTCCTTCGGTTTTATCCCGGGGCCGGTCCTTGGCCTTGCCCTTTCCTTTGTCCTTGTCCTTGGTCATGGAAGCCACCCGCTTTCAGGATTGCTCGGCGCGGATCAGATGTCCAGATTCTGGGCTTTGAGGGCGTTGTCTTCGATGAACTTTTTGCGGCTCTCGACATCGTCGCCCATCAGGATGTTGAAGATCTTGTCGGCCTCAACGGCGTCCTGGATCGAGACTTTAAGCAGGGCCCGGTTGGCCGGGTTCATGGTCGTCTGCCAGAGCTGTTCGGGGGCCATCTCGCCCAGGCCCTTGTAGCGCTGGATGGCGACCCCTTTCTTGGCCTTGTCGTGGAGGTGATCCACGAGCTTGACCTCATTCTCGATCACAACCGTTTCCTGGCCTCCGATGACCTCGTAGGGAGGCCGGAAGCTTTCGAGGTCCTTGTAGATCTTAACCAAGTTCTTGTACTCGGCCGACTCGACGAACTCGTGGCCGATCCGGCCCGTGTTGGCGACGCCGTTGATCTGGTACTTGAAATTGATTTCGTTCGTGTCGTATTCCTCGTCCTGGACGAGTTCGACCTCCAGGCCTTTCTCCTGCATGAGAGACTGGATTCTCTTCATATTCCTCTTGCCCTGGAGGAACTCGATGTCGGTGACCCCCTCCTTGATGAGAAGCTCGATCAGGAACAGGGGGTAGTTCTTCCGCTCCAGGAGCTGGTTGTACTGGCGCTTTTGCATAAGCCGCAGGAAGAGCTTCCGGAACCGCTCGCCCTCGTAGACCTCCTTGCGGCCTTGAACCCGGACCTTGAACTCCTCGGCGATCTTGCGGACCAGCCACTGCTCGTACTTCCGCTCCTCCTTGAGGTACTCGACCTCCTTGCCCCGGCTGATCTTGTACAGGGGCGGCTGGGCGATGTAGAGAAAGCCCTGTTCGATCAGGGATTTCATGTTCCGGTAGAAGAAGGTCATCAGCAGGGTCCGGATATGGGAGCCGTCGACGTCGGCGTCGGTCATGATGATGACCTTGTGGTAGCGGAGCTTGTCCAGGCTCGACTCCTCCTCGGCCTCTCCGACGATCGTCCCCAGGGCGGCGACCATCATCCCGATCTCCTCGTTGTGGAGGATCTTGTCCTGGCGGGCCTTCCAGACGTTGAGGATCTTGCCCTTGAGGGGGAGGATGGCCTGGAAGCGCCGGTCCCGGCCCTGCTTGGCCGAACCGCCGGCCGAATCGCCCTCGACGATGAAGATCTCGGCCAAAGCCGGGTCGCGCTCCTGGCAGTCGGCGAGCTTGCCGGGGAGCGAGCTCGACTCGAGGACGCTCTTGCGGCGGGCCAGCTCGCGGGCCTTGCGGGCGGCCTCGCGGGCCCGGGCTGCGTCGAGGGCCTTCTGGACGACCCGCCGGGCGTTGGTCGGATTCTCCTCGAGGTAGGCGGCCAGCTTTTCGTTGACCAGGCTCTCGACGATCCCCTTGACCTCGGAGTTCCCCAGCTTCGTCTTGGTCTGGCCCTCGAACTGAGGATCCCGCATCTTGACGCTGAGGACGGCGCAGAGGCCCTCTCGGGCGTCGTCGCCGGACAGTCCGCCCGGACCGAGGTCTTTGATGAGGTTGTGGGCGACGGCGTAGTTGTTGAGGCAGCGGGTCAGGGCCGATTTGAACCCGATCAGGTGGGTCCCGCCCTCGGTCGTGTTGATGTTGTTGACGAAGGTGAAGATCGTCTCGGCGTAGCCCGTGTTGTACTGGAAGGAGAGCTCGACCATGATGTCGTCCTTCTGGCTCTCGAACGCGATCGGGCGCGGGTTGAGGACCGTCTTGTTCTGGTTGAGGTACTGGACGAACTCGATGATGCCGCCCTTGTACTGGAACTCGTGGCTCTTGTTGACGCGCTCGTCCATGATCGTGATCTTGAGACCCTTGTTGAGGAAGGACAGCTCCCGCATCCGTTGGGTCAGGACTTCGAAATTGAACTCGATCGTCTCGAAGATCTCCTCGTCGGGCCAGAAGGTGACCTTAGTCCCGGTCTTCTTTGTCTTGCCGATCTGCTTGAGGCGGCCCGTCGGCCGGCCCCGCTCGTAGCTCTGGGTATAGATGCCCCCGTCGCGCTTGATCTCGAGGTCGAGGCGCCGGGACAGGGCGTTGACGACCGAGACGCCGACGCCGTGGAGCCCGCCCGAAACCTTGTAGGTCTTGTCGTCGAACTTGCCGCCGGCGTGGAGCATGGTCATGACGACTTCGGCCGCCGACTTCTTCTCCTTCTTGTGCTGGGTGACCGGGATGCCGCGACCGTTGTCGATGACCGTGACCGAGTCATCAACATGGATAAATACATCGATTTGATTGCAGAAGCCGGCCAGGGCTTCGTCGATGGAGTTGTCGACGACTTCGTAGACGAGATGCTGGAGTCCTTCGGGGCCGGTGCTCCCGATGTACATGGCCGGACGCTTCCGGACGGCCTCCAAACCCTTTAAGACCTTGATACTATCCGCAGTGTAGGTTTTATCCGTCATGGTCTTCGTTCTCTATCCCTGTATGAGAGTATTCTAAACTTTTTCGGTCGCAACGACCTTTCGGAGAAAAAATGACGTTTTTATTATAGAAAATATCCCCAGAAAAGTAAAGTTTTTTTTGGGATTTGGACCCTTTTTGTAGCAAAATTTAGCTCCCCTAAGGGCTCCTCTAGGAAATATCTATTTTATTTATTATCAATATTATATTCAAGTTCATTTGTTTAGAACACCGCTCGGGTTGGGATTTTTTTCTCATAAACTCGGGCCTGAGACGTCATTTTTCAACTTAATGACGGCTCCGCGTCGGGTTTTTCTCACTCTCGGCTTTGATTCCGGCCGCTTTTTTTTGTATAATTTTTACGGATGGATGGGCTTCCATGCCGGCCAACCTGCCACCACAATATTTTGAGGTCGAGCGCAGGCTCAAGACCGCCCGAACCGCCCGGGAAAAGACCGCGATCTACGAGGAGCTCCTGGGCATCATCCCCAAGCACAAGGGGACCGAAAAGCTCCAAGCCCTGTATAAAACCAAGATCGCCAAGCTCCGCCAGGAATCCGAACGGAAGCCGGCCGGAGCCAAGCACGGCCTGATCGGCAGAGTCGAAAAGTCCGGAGCCGGCCAGGTCGCCGTGATCGGCCCTCCCAACGGCGGGAAGTCGTCGATCATCCGGGCCCTGACCGGCCATGAGGTCGAGGTCGCGGATTATCCTTACACGACGCGGACGGCCGCGCCGTTCATGATGCCCTTCGAGAACATCCAGATCCAACTCATCGACACGCCGCCGATCGCTCCCGACTTCATGGAGAGTTGGCTCCCCGAGATCGTCAAGACCGCGGACGCGGTCCTGGTCGCCGTCGACCTGGGCGACCCCGTGGCGGCCTCGTCTCTCGAAGGTGTCCTGGCCGCGCTCAAGGAGAAAAGGATCGAGCTCGTCCTCCAATCCCGGTCGATCCCGCCCGAGAAATGTCCCTTCCTGAAGCACGCTCTCCTCGTCGGCACCAAGCTCGACGCCGAGGGCGCGGCCTCCGTCCTCGAAGAGATCAAGGTTTTGTTCGCGGGCCGGTTCGGGATGACGGCGATCTCGACGGCCTCGGGCGAAGGCGTCGAAACGCTCAGGAAGGCCGTCTTCGATCTCCTCAAGATCGTCAGGGTCTACAGCAAGGCGCCCGGAAAAAAAGCGGACTTGACCTCGCCCTTCGCGCTCAAATCGGGGAGCACCGTCATGGACATGGCCCGGGCCGTCCACAAGGATTTCGCCCTCAACCTCGCCTTCGCCCGGATCTGGAGCCGGGGGGGCCACATCGAGGGGCTGAGGGTTCAGCGCGACCACGTCCTGGCCGACGAGGACGTCGTCGAGCTTCACCTCTGAAACCCATGAAACCGCTGCCCAGCAAGGTCCTCATCCTCGCCGATTATCCCAACGCCCGGTTCACGGACCCGATCAACCCGCCCCTCGATTTCATCCTGTCCTGCGGCGACGTCGAGGATCGCATCCTCGAGGACGTCTACGAGAGGTTCCGCAAGCCGATCTTCGCCGTCAAGGGAAACCACGATTCGGCCAAACCCTTCCCCCCTTTTGTCACGGACGTCCACTTCCGGCTCGCCCAATGCCGACGCTGGTTCATCGGAGGATGGCGGGGCATCCCCGAATACAAGCCGTCCGGCCACTTTCAATGGGATGACCTGAACGCGGCCGAGGCCCTGTCCAAATTCCCCCAAGTCGATATCTTCATCTGCCACGCTCCGCTGTTCAAGAAGACCGACCGGGATGACGCCGCCCACCAGGGGAGCAGCGCCCTGCTGAAATACGTCGAGGATAGGCAGCCCCAATACGTGTTCCACGGCCACGTCCACCAGAAGATCGGGACCTACGTCGGCGAAACGGCGGTCGTGGCGATTTTCGGAGCCGAGATCGTCACCCTGCGCTGACGGCGTTCAGGGGGCAGGACAGGTTGGGGCAGCGGCGGCATTCCTTGCGGGTTTGGACAACCGCCAAGAACGCCGCAGCCAGACCGTAGGCCGCCAGCCATCCCCACTGACCGCCCCCGATGAGGAAGGGCAGCGGGAAGCCGAGGAAGAGGATCAAGAAGGCGACGAAGACCGCGCGCTCCCCACGGCTCATCGGCCCGGGCCGCGGCCTCCAGAGCTTGAAGCTCAACACAGTGGCGTGGCAGCGCAGGAGGCGGCCCGGCCGGCTGTAGCGAGGACAATGGCTGCACAGGATGAGGAGGCCCCATCCGGGGATAAAAAAGGCCGAGACGATCAGGGCGGCCCAAACCCAGAGCCAGGTTCCTTGGCCGGCCGCTCTCATCCCGGCCGCCGCCGGAAAGGCGGCGACGAGCAAGAGTCCGTTAAAGCGGAGGAAATCCCGCCAGCGGAATCGGTCATCCGCGCCAGAAACTGCCGCGCGGCCGCATCCGGCCGGAACTCCGTCCGCGTCCCGCGGTCTCATTTTCACTTCTGCCGGAAGTCGAGGACCGGCTCGTCGCTCATGTCCATGATCGCCGCAAACAGGAGCTGGGCCAGATCCTCCATGATCTCGGGCGTCACGAGATCCAGGTTGTCGTGGGGCGTGTGGTAGGTCGGACGGCCAGGATCGTACCCGAAAGAGCCGGCCGTGATCCCGGGCACGCCCTTCCAGAGGAACCAGGTGACGTCCTGGCGGGGACGTCCCAGGTTGTGGAAGGAACTGGCCGTGAGGACCCGATGGACGTACTTCTGATTGGCCGTTTCCAGGAACTTGAGCAGGGCCGGGAAATCGCGGCCGGCCAGGACGCTAAGCTTGTCCCCCGAGCCCGCGCCCTCCATGTTGATGTAGCAGACGGTCTTGTCGAGCGGGACCAGCGGCCTGGTATTGACATAGTAATTGGAGCCGGCCACGGCCTGCTCCTCGGCGCCGAATAGGAGAAAAAGGACCGACCGCTTGGGTTGGACCTTGCACTTGGTCATCGCCTCCGCGATGCCCAGCGTCACGGCGACGGACGTCGCGTTGTCGTTGGCGCCCGGCATGAGCTCCCAGGCCCGCCCCAGGTGGTCGAGGTGCCCGCCGAGAATAATGACTTCTTCCTTTAGCTGCGGATCCGATCCCTCGATCATGGCCAGCACATTCCGCCCGACGCCTTCGGGATGGTGCTCCGTCTTGGTCCGGATCGTAAAAAGCTTTCCGGTGGCGAACGATTGCGGCTTGAGCGTTTTCGAGATGAGGCCGACGACATCGGCACGCGTCCGGCCCGTCCCTGCGAAAATGTCCTTGACCGCGGCGTCGCCGACGTGGGCATAGACGAAGCCCTCGATATAGGCGTTGTTGGGATTTCCGATCGGCCCGTAGTTGTAGAGCATCCCCTTGGCGCCGTGACCGGCGGCGTTCTGGAGCTTGTACTGATGGAAGGAATAAGGCCGCCACTTCATGAACAGCTCCGCGTTTTTATCGGACGAGACGGGGACCTCCGGCCCCATGAGGACGATCTTGCCCTTGACGTCGACACCCCGGTAATCGTCGTAGCCGAGCTCGGGCGCCGTGATCCCATAGCCGACATAGACGACCTCGGCCGTCACCTGGCCCGTCCCCGAGGTTCCGCCCGG
>Ga0299912_10001024_pt1 | contig 22590 bp, 27 predicted proteins | sample RVTome_2_FD_207667 | JGI IMG/M metagenome (GOLD analysis project Ga0299912, IMG submission 207667) | Soil microbial communities from uranium-contaminated site in the Upper Colorado River Basin, Wyoming, United States - RVT95D214 (version 2) ... | reverse complement strand
TAAATATTCCAAGCAAGCGCCCTCGTTTGGGAACATGTCCATAAAATCTATCATGGTCGCAGGATACTGATTCATTAACAAAAATACTATATCTAGTACGCACGGGAGTCAACTGCATAGCCCCGTAGGATAATTCTGTCCACTCCACTCCACACCTCAACCTACCCTTCCGAACAATACCATTGGCTTGCGCCTTTTCCTAAAAAATTCAGGCGATTTTCTCGCTGTCTTTTGGTGAGAAAGGAATTCCCTTTTCAGAAAGGAGTGTCTGAATCTCACCCGTTTGATACATTTCGCGAACGATATCACATCCTCCCACAAACTCGCCCTTAAGGTATAGCTGAGGGATGGTCGGCCAATTGGTAAAGGATTTAATACCTTCCCGAAGTTCCATATCCTGTAAGACGTCAATCGCTTTGAATTCAACGCCGAGGGTTTTTAAGATTTGAACGATGGTTGCTGAAAAACCACACATGGGAAATTTCTCATTTCCTTTCATGTAAAGCACCACATTGTGAGAGGCTATATCATTCCGTATTTGATCAAGAATCTGTGACATCATTTACTCCGTTGGAACTTGGGTTTTCAGGGAAAGGGCATGGAGGCGTGTTCCCATATGACCTTGAAGCGCTTCATACACCATCTGGTGTTGCTGGATACGCGTTTTCCCTTGAAAGGCTTTTGTGGTAATGGAAGCCGAAAAATGGTCATTATCCCCTGCTAAATCTTGTAATTCGATAAGCGCGTCGGGAAAGGCTTCACGAAGAAATGCCTTAATTTGATCAGAAGTCATGGCCATTGTTTAAGCCCTCCTATGTTTTTATATAGGAGGAGGAAGCCTGAGAAGCAACCCTATTCCTTTTTTACCTTTTCAAGAGTGGGCTTCTTAACCTCTTCAGCAGTACTTTTCTTGGGCTCTTCAACAGTTGTTTTCTTTATGGCTTCCCAAAAAGACTGCTTATTTTTTTCAGCCGTCGAAGGTGATTTCTCCACCTTTTCTAAGGTTGGATTTTTATTCTTTTCTGCGGCAGGTTCGAGAAGAGGCTTTATAATCTTTTCAAACTCTTCAAAGGTAAGTGCCTGCGGGTAAATTTTGGCATTAATGACAATCGTAGGTGTGGCTGTGATATGGTACTTTTTCTGACCTTCAAGCCGCACTTGAATGATTTTATCTAAGAGTTCTTGATCTGTGATACATGCGTCGAATTGCTTTTCTGGGATCCCATTTTGAGCAGCGATGGATTTCAGAGCTGCTAATGGATCCGAGGCCGTAAGCCATTTTTCTTGTGATGAATAAAGAAGCTTCATAAAGTCCATATATTTTATGCCACCTTTACACCATGCCACCTGATGAGCCTGCAAACTCACCTGATCCCCAGGATAATCCCGGAAGACAATGCGTACTTTGCCCGGATTAATATACTTCTGTTGAATTTGAGGAAGGACATTTGTATGAAACTGGGCACAATGACCACAGGTCAAGGAAGAATACTCAATGATGGTAACCGGTGCTTTGGAATCTCCCATGCTCATTTCTGGCAAGGGATTCGTAACAGGTTTAGCGGGCTTGGCGTCAAACTTTGCCTTATCTGCTGCATGCACCTGCACAGTCATCGCGCTTAACATGATTAAGCACTTGAATAAGAATTGCATATAAGTCTCCCTTAAAGCTTATAAAGAATAAAAAAAATATGGCCTTCTGACAAGACTTTCTTATAATTTTTGTTAGAAAAAAAAAGACGTCCCCGTTGTCATCACAATCGGGGCAGCTTTCAATGTTTATGCGCAAGCAAATTTCATGCGTATAAATAATGAAATTCCATTTGCCTCTTCTCATCTCCGTGAATAGCCTGCGCTTGGGTGTTCAAGAGAAGAAAAGTAAGTAGGGAAAAAGAATGAGATGATTAGGGCTAGGAACAAGAAAGGCTAATATCCTCTTAAAACATCCCAATCGAAAGGCGGGGAATTTTAAGCGTGCGATGAAGACTGACATTCAGCAGAAAGCCCATCCCCATCAGCAGAGTCAACATGGCCGTCCCTCCATAAGAAACAAGCGGCAGGGGAACCCCTACAACGGGTAAAAGACCCATGACCATGGCAATATTAATGAACACATAGAGGAAGAAGGTCATTGTCATTCCAGCAGCAACAAAACGACCAAACGTATTTTGACTCGTTAGAATAATGCGAAAACACATCACCATCAAAAAGAGATAAAGTGAAAGGAGGAAGGCTCCGCCCATAAAACCCCACTCTTCACACAGAAGGGTAAAAATAAAATCTGTTTGTTTTGCCGGCAAAAAGTTCAATGAAGCTTGAGTCCCTTGCATATAACCTTTACCCCAAAGCCCCCCAGAACCAAGTGCTATCTTTGATTGTGTAATGTGATATCCTGCCGAAAGGGAATCTTGGCTCGGATCAAAAAAAGTTAAAATCCGTTTCTTCTGATATTCATGGAGAAAACTCCATAAAATAGGGCTAATCGCGCTCGCTCCAATCAATGCCACTGCAAACAACCACAGGGAAACGCCCGCTAAAAAGAGGAGTGTTCCTCCCACCATCACCAAAATCATGGCCGTCCCTAAGTCTGGCTGTCGGAGAACAGGAATCACAGGCGCCATTATCAAGAAAAATGGCACGAAAAGTTTATAAAAAGGGATGGGAAAGGGTTGGCTATGAAAATACCTTGCAAGAGCCATCACCAAGGCAATTTTCATGAGTTCTGAGGGTTGTACTTGTATTATATAAAGGTCAAGCCATCTTTGAGCACCCATCCCAATCAAGCCTGAAAATTCAACACCCCATAAAAGCAAAAGAGAAAGACCATAAAAAATGTAAGAAAAATGGAGCCACCACCTCAGATCCGTAAGCGCAAGAGCAAACATAATTAGCACGCCTACGCCAAAACGAATAATTTGTTTGAAGGCCCAGAGATGGATATCCCCTCCTCCTGCGGATATCAAAACCCCCCAGCCGATGGCTGAAATTAAAAGGACAAGACAAAAAATTCCCCAGTTTATACGCGCAAGCTTTTGAAAAAGGACCGGTAGAACATCAATTTTCATAAGGCATTTTCCGTTTCAAAAAGTTGCGCTTTCAGCAATATATCCCGTGCCGCCTGGACGGCCAAACTTGCACCTCCCGCATGCTCAACAATAACAACGACCGCATAACGAGGCGCATGCACAGGTGCATACCCTAGAAAAAGACCATGCTCTCGATACTTCCAGGGCAAATGGGTCGTTTTTGTTTGTCCAGCTTGTCGTTGTTGCATGGTAATACGCCGTACTTGACTCGTCCCTGTTTTACCCCCCATTTCCTTACCTTCTATTGGAATGCGCCAACGGAAGGCCGTTCCTGCGGGGGTATTAGAGGTGGCGTTCATAACTTCAAGTATCAAATCCAAATGCTTTGCATCATATTCCATATTGGGAAAGAAGGGCGTATCTTGTCCTTCCAAGCGAGGAGTAAGTCTTTTGCGTCCCACAAGACGTGCAATTGCAACAGCCAATTCGAGGGGCGTGGTAAGCATATATCCTTGTCCAATGCATGTTTGAATGGTATCACTCACAGTCCACTTGGCGTTTTTCTTCTCTTTTTTCCATTTCTTAGTAGGGACAAGGCCTTTTTTACAGTGTGGAAAGCCCTCAAGGCCTCCCCCTTCTCCGATCCCAACGTCTTGAAAAAGAGCTGCAAGACGTTCTATTCCAACTTTTTTTGCAACTTCATAAAAAAAGACATCACAGGATTCAGAAAGGGCACGTGAAACATTCACCGTTCCATGGCCTTCCTTACGCCAACAATGAAACTTATGATCCCCAACATAAATATAACCCGGGCAATAAACCGTTGAAGTCTTATCAATGACACCAGATTGAAGGGCCGCAAGGGCCACAAAAAGTTTAATAGTAGACCCTGGCGGGAAGAGGCCCGAGATCGCTTTATTGGTAAGAGGGACATATGGATTATCCCTCAGTTCATGCCAATCCTTACGACTAATTCCTTGAGGAAAAAGATTAGGATCGAAAGAAGGATGAGATACAAGGGCCAGAACATCCCCATTCCGAATATCAATTACGACGGCAGACGCGCTTTCATAAGCCGAAAGGACCTCTTGTGCATATCCTTGAAGACGAGCATCTAATGTTAACTGAATATCCCCCCCTGGCACACTCGCAACTTGATCAAGCTCGCGAACGATTTTACGCCTTGCATTGACCTCAAAAGCACTGTGTCCCGGAATGCCGCGTAAACGAGCCTCAAAGAATTTCTCAAGCCCAACTTTCCCGACCTTAAGCCCCGGAATAGCGAGCATAGGATCTCCTTCTTGTTCCTTTTCAGATGGAGCCGCCACATACCCCATAAGATGGGCGCCTCGAAAATTTTCGGGGTACTTGCGCATCGAACCAACCTCGACCGAAATGCCTGGCAAATCAGCGGCATGAAGTTCAATCGCCGAAACCTCGTGCCAGCTCAGATTATCCTTTATAATCAAAGAATCAAGCCCTCGTTTTTTCTGGGTCGTTTTTAAGATTTCTTCTTTTTCTTCTGGGGACAACATAATCAAACTTGAAAGAGTCTCTAATGTTTCCTCTATCTCATCTTTTTTATCCGTTAATAAAACAAGCCGAAAACTTGTTTCATTCTGGGCAAGTAAGATCCCATTGCGGTCATACATTTGACCTCTTAGAGGCAAAAGCGGACGGGTGGCAATGCGATTGCCTTCCGCCAAAAGATGATAATAAGACCCTTCAAAAATCTGCAGATAATACATGCGTCCTAAAAGGATTGCGATGAGAACGAGTTGAAGAACCCCTAAAAAAAGGGCACGGCGAAGAAATTGTGTATCTCCCTTTTCAACCATAAGAGTGCAGCCGCAAATGAAGATGGCTAAGTCCCCAAGTCACCAGAGGATATAAAATGAATCCATAAATCCACGAAACCAAAAGTGGGAACCCGGCCGACATAACAATCCCATAAAGGATCAGGTAACCAAAACTATAGAGGCCAAATGCGCCCCAAATTAAGAGAAATTGATAGGAGCTTAAGAAAGGGCGGACATATTGCCCAGCAAAAACGCTCGCCATCAGAAGAAGGGAAGAAAAACCAAGTTCATAACCCATCAATGCATCATAGAAGAGCCCAATTCCGAAAAGGCTCCATAGGGGAAGCCATTCAGGACGAAAAATGAGCCAATAAAAAACCGGAATGAGAAAAAGAGCCGGCAAAAGAGGATACCCTCCAAGGGATAAAGTGCTCCCCCCCACAATAAAAAAAAGAACACTGAAAAAAGGAAGCGTCTTAAGAAAACGATGAAGGGGCCTCATTCCCCCTCCAATGCATTATTGAGTTCTTGAACGAATCCTTCAGAATTGGTTCGCAGCACATGAACCCACTCCAGATTATGAATAGGAACATAGGGCCTAACTCTAATTTTACCATTGGTGATTTCATCCACGATCCCAACGGGTAGCCCTGAAGGAAAGATCCCCCCAAGACCTGAAGTCACCACTTGTTCCCCTTTTTGAACTTTTCGAATATCTCCAACATACACAAGAGCCGGTAAAAAACCTCCATCTCCCGCTAAAATTGCTTTTTGTTCCGAAGTTGTTGTCATCACAGGAATGCGGGAGCTTGCATCATTAAGGAGCAACACCCGAGCCACATGTCTTCCAACTTTCTCAAGACGCCCCACAACACCTTCATGCACGATAACGGCTTGGTCTTTTTCCAGTCCTTCCTTTTGCCCCGCAGCAATTAAGAAAAAATGATGAATACCATCATATGGATTTGCAAGAATACGGGCCGTGAGATACCCATGTTTTTCAAAAGCGGCTATATGCAGGCTTTGTCGTAAAACCGCATTTTCATGTTGAAGAGGATTTAAAGCTTGCAGTTGCCATTTCAGTTTTTCATTTTCTTCTTTAAGGCGAGTATGATCTTCTTTGAGATGCATAAAGATATAGGTGTCTTTAAGGAGGGCCCGCGTTTCATAAAAAGGTTGAACAAAAACGCCCTGGACCCATGCTGCCCCCTCAAAAAGTTCTTGTTGAAAACCATCATAAAAGGGTTTGTAAAGCCGAAGACCTCCCCCTACAATCAAAAGTAAAACAAACGTCAGCCCAAGGCTATGACGCCACCTTTGGAAACGGGAGGGATAAGGATTTGCCGTAGGCTTTAAAGGGCTTGGTTTTTTATGCCGAATAAAAAGGGGCACACTTCAAGCCCCCCTTACACCGTAATCAAAACGTTTTTATGGTAATTCATCATATCAAGCGCTTTCCCTGTCCCTAAGGCAACGCATGTCAGAGCATCTTCTGCAACGATCACAGGCAGCCCTGTAGCTTCCCGGAGAACAGCGTCAAGGTTTTTCAAGAGAGCTCCACCACCGGTCAAGACAATGCCTCGATCAACGATATCAGCAGCAAGCTCAGGCGCCGTGTTTTCAAGGGCAAGTTTTACACCATCCACAATGGCGGCCACAGGTTCGCTGAGGCTTTCGGCAATTTGCTTTTCTGAAATTGAAATTTCTTTAGGAACACCATTCAGAAGATCTCGACCCTTAATTTCCATCGTACGCCCTTCCCCATCTTTTGGAGACATGGCAGAACCAATGCCTTTTTTAATGCGTTCTGAGCTCGCCTCCCCAATCAAAAGGTTATGTTGGCGGCGAATGTAACTGATAATGGCTTCATCCATGTTATCACCACCAACACGAACAGAACGAGAGTACACAATCCCACCAAGGGATAAGACAGCAACCTCCGTCGTTCCCCCGCCAATATCCACAACCATCGAACCGGTGGGTTCTGTCACAGGCAGTCCAGCTCCGATGGCAGCTGCCATCGGTTCTTCAATTAAATAAACGCTGCGGGCACCTGCACTTTCAGCTGATTCTTGAATGGCTCGTCTTTCAACGGCGGTCGAGCCAGAAGGCACACAAATAATAACGCGAGGGCTAATAAAACTGCGCCGCTTATGGACTTTTTGCATGAAGTATTTGATCATCTCTTCAGCAATTTCAAAGTCTGCAATCACGCCTTGTCTCAAGGGACGAATAGCTTGGATGTTCCCCGGCGTCCGTCCTACCATGAGCTTAGCTTCCTCACCTACAGCGAGAACTTTCTTTTTATCGCGAGATGTGGAAATCGCAACCACAGAAGGCTCGTTCAGTACAATCCCTTGCCCTTTAACATAGACAAGGGTATTGGCTGTGCCTAAATCAATGGCCATATCGGATGAAAGTTTACCAAGTAACTTTGAAAACAACTTTGAAAACATTGCCCTTCAGCTCCATATTATAATTTGAAAAGTGTTCTTCTATTTAGCACACTCTTTAAAAGAACACAGCTTTTTTTCAGCGTATTTTTAAGAGATTGTTTTTCAAAGTCTTTTTATAGTACTTCCCATTTTGAACAAATTTTAATGGATGTATACAATTTGTCCAACAATGCTGTGTTTCCATTATAAATGAATCTTTCTTTATATGTCCCCCGCAATTGGACCCGCTTTAAATTGATGGCGAAACCAAGTTCTTTGCCGCTTGGCGTACTGACGTGTATGAATGAGGGTAAGCTCCTTCGCTTCTTCCAATGAACAATGGCCTTCTAAAAAAGATCCAAGCTCCCTAAGACCTATAGCTTTCAGCGCATTGGGAGACGGAGAAAGGGAAAGAACCTTAGTCACTTCTTCGAGAACGCCTTTTTCAAACATCTCATTTAGACGACTTTCAATGCGAACCTGAAGCTCTTCTTTGGAAGGCATCAGAAGAATCTTCTCAAACTCATAAGGAAGCCGTGCGGGCTTTTGAGATTGCCAATAACTCAAAGGCTTCCCTGTTCCATAAAAGACCTCGAGCCCTCTTAACATTCTTTGCTGGTCATTTGGATTAATCCGTTCAGCAAGCTCTGGATCAACCTTTTGGAGTTCTGTACATAGGGATTCTTGGGAACGTCCTGAATTTTGAAGTTCTTTCCGAACCGATGGATCCACAGAAGGCATGTGAGATATTCCTTCGAGAAGGGCCTTTAGATACAGTCCCGTTCCCCCGACAATGATTGGAAGCCGACCTTCTTTATGGATTTTCCCAATTTCAGAAAGGATAAGGACGCGCCATTTCCCAGCTGAAAACGTCTCGCACGGATCCAAGAATCCATAAAGTCGGTGAGGAATTTCTTTTTGCTCTTCAAATGAGGGTTGGGCCGTTAGAGTTTCAAGACCACGATAGACTTGAACACTATCTCCATTCAGGATAACCCCATCTTTTTCCTGTGCAAGCCTATAAGCAAAGGCGGACTTCCCACTTGCTGTGGGGCCCGCCACAACCACAACTTTAGCCAAAACTGTGCAAGATACCGATGATGGCTGCACTCATGCAACTGGCAATTGTACCTGCGATCATCGCTTTGAAGCCTAAAGAAATAATTTCTTGCTTCCGCTCTGGCACCATTGTGCCAATGCCGCCGATTTGAATAGCAATGCTGCTAAAATTTGCAAATCCCGCAAGAGCGTAGGTCATAATCAAATTACTTTTTATGCTTAAACTGCCTTTAGGTAATTCTGCGAGGCCAATAAAAGCAACAATTTCGTTTAAAATTGTCTTTTTTCCGAGAAGCGCCCCTGCAGGCCCAGCTTCTTCCCAAGGGATGCCTATAAACCAAGCTAGAGGCGCCAAAAGGTAGCCTAACAAGAGTTGGAGACTCATTGATTCTCCTCTAATACTCGGCAAGAGGGATAACAATGAGTTAGCCAAAGCCACAATCGCTAAGAAGACGATTAGCATCGCTAAGATATTCATAAAAAGGCGAACACCGTCAGATGTGCCTTGCGTAATGGCTTCCATAGACCCTGAAAATTGATAAGGCACAACAAGGTGACCAGATGTTGCTTCCCCGACCTGGGGAATTAAAATACGAGAAATAGTGATCGCTGCCGGAACGCTGATGATGGATGCAGTTAAGATGTGGGCAATTGGATCTGGAACGGTGCCTTCTAAAACCATCGCATAGACCACCATGATAGAGATGGAAGTCGTTGCCATTCCGGCTGTCATCACAGTAAAGAGCTCACTTCGTGTGAACTTTCCCAAATAGGGTCGCACAAGAAGAGGCGCTTCGGTTTGTCCTAAAAACATTTTTGCAGCAGCACACACCCCTAAAGCCCCGCCAATCCCAAGAACTTTTTGAAAAAAACCAGAGAAGATCTTCACGACAAAAGGTATGACGCGCCAATGAAAAAGAAGCATAGAAATGGCACTAACGACAATGACCATCGGCAAAGCTTGGAATGCAAAAATAAAGGTGTTGGATCCTTCTTTTGCCTGATAAGGAGATTCGCCCCCCCCTAAGTATCCAAAAACGAAACTCGTACCGGCCACAGTTGCATCTTTGAGAGCCATTACGCCGCCACCAATCCACAAGAAAGTTGACCGAACCATACCGAATTTTGTAACAATAATTGCAATAGTAATTTGAATTGCTAAACCTATGATAGCCGTCTTAAAATTAACTTGACGCCGATTTTCACTAAAAAGCCAAGCAAGGAAGAAGAATAAAATCAGACCTGCGCAGGCCTGCATAACGAGTCCTATATTTTCCATTTAAACCTCCGCAAAGTGTGGTCAAAACATATAAAAGCGTGTATCCCTAAAAGGGAGTATATATTGTCATAAAACATGTTGGTTAAGGATACCAGAACTATTATCATATTAGGTGAACTTTTTTTGCATACTTATTATAAAACAAAGAGATAAACATGATGGAAACTGACGTGATCTTCGGGTTTGTGGGAGGGATCATCCTCGCGTCGCTTTGTGCTTTCATTTATTTCCAACGAAAGCTCTCTTTTGTCTCCCAGGAAAAAACCCTTTATCAAGAACGGGCCAGTCGCCTTCAAGAGGTAGATACACTGCTCATCAAACGAGAAGAAGAGCTCCGTCTTCAAGGGGAAAGAAATGCAGAACTACGGGTTGCCCTGCAACGCACAGAAAAGGAAAGCAAGGATAAGCTTGATCTTTTAGAAAATATTCAAAAACAATGGGAAGATAAATTCAAGGTTATCTCCTCCGAAGCCCTCACACTTACCAACAAGTCTTTCTTAGAACTTGCCAACGCGACCCTTGAGAAATTTCAAGAGGGCGCACAACATGACCTTTCAAAGAGACAGCAAGCCATTTCTGATCTCGTCAAGCCCGTGACCGAATCTCTTCAAACGGTGGATCAAAAAATCATTGAACTCGAGAAATCCCGTATGAGTGCCTATGCTGTTCTCAAACACCAAGTTAATGAGCTTATTTCAAGTCAAAATCAGCTCAAAACAGAAACGTCTAACCTTGTCAATGCCTTGAGAGCTCCTTCCGTCCGTGGCAGATGGGGGGAGATGCAGCTGAGGCGTGTTGTGGAAATGGCTGGCATGGTCAATTATTGTGATTTTGAAGAACAAGTTTCCTCATCAGAGAATGAGGTCAAGTTGCGCCCCGATCTTATTATTAATCTTCCTGGGGGGAAAAAAATTATTGTAGACGCTAAGGCACCTTTAGCGGCCTATCTGGAATCCCTTGAAGCCAAAGATGAAACCCAGCGCCAAGAAAAACTCAAAGACCATGCCCGTCAAGTGCGGAATCACATTAAAGCCCTTGCCAAACGATCCTATTATGAACAGTTCCAACCAGCCCCTGAGTTCGTTGTCTTATTTTTACCCGGCGAGACCTTTTTTAGTGCGGCCCTTGAACAAGACCCCAGCCTGATCGAAGCAGGCGTGGAAGACCGTATTATTCTCGCAACGCCAACAACCCTCATTGCCCTTTTAAGGGCGGTTGCCTATGGGTGGCGCCATGAGCAATTAGCACAGAATGCAAAAGAAATTAGTGAGCTAGGACGCGAACTTCACAAGCGTCTTTCTGATATGGCGGATCACTTTGCCAAGCTTGGAAGAAATTTAGGTGGCGCGGTTCAATCCTATAACCAAGCCATGGGAAGCCTCGAACATCGTGTCCTGTCCAGCGCCCGAAAATTTAAAGAATTAGGGTCCGTTTCACAGGCAGCTGAGATTGTCTCTCTCGATTCCCTTGATCAGATTCCTCGTGAACTACAAGCTCCAGAACTAAAAAAGGTTGGGTAATCATGAACCGTATGCTTTTCTTTCTTCTCCTTCTTTTACCATGTCTCGCAGAAGCAGTTGTACAAGAGGTTTCTCAATCCTCCCAACGCGAGGTAGATATCACCCTTTATCCCCAGGGTATGGCTCTTATAAAAGAAAAGAGGGAGACCTCCTTAAAGGAAGGCTCCAGCAAACTCTTAATTAAAGACGTGCCTTCTTCCATTTTGCCAGAAAGCATTCTTTTCCAAATTTTGCCTCCTTCTCCAGCCTTAAATGTTTTAGAATATACCTTTCAAGCCCCTCACCTTTCACGTGAAGAACTTTTGCAGCATTCCATCGGAGAAACCATACAAATCCTCCCTCTCCAATCCACACCTGCTCCTTCAACAGCAAAGCTTTTAGCAATCGATGGTGACGATGCTTTAGTTGAATCTATGGGATTGATTTTTGCCGTCAAAAAAAACAGAGTTGCTTTCCCTCATCTCCCCTATACCCTCGTTTCTGAACCGATGATTAAGCTAAAGATCATGGCTTCAAAAGAAGGAAATTATCTCTTTGAAATGGGATACCTCGCAAAAGGCTTTTCATGGGATGCAGGATACACCATTGTGGTAGATACGGAAGGAGGACACCTTGATCTCAATACCTGGCTTAATATTCATAATCAAAGCGGTGTAGATATTAAAAAAGGCCATTTCCGTGTCGCTCAGGCACAACAAAAAGAACGATTCTATGATATTGAAAGACCTCTAAGCCTTTCGGATAAGGCGACTAAAAATATTTCTTGGCTTGCTGCCCAAAATTTAACGCCAACCAAAAGCTTTCGTATTTACCCTAAGAATAACATTGTCATTAACGAAGAGGGCGTCGTTATGAAGCCAACGGTTGAAACTTGGCTTTCCGTTCAAAATGATGCCTCTCAAGGACTCGGCGCTCCTCTACCCCAAGGGGTTATTAAGGTTTTCCGTCGGAATCCAGATGGTTCTCTCTTTTATGTCGGCGAAAATAAAACACCCCTCACACCTATAGGAAAATCTCTAAGCCTACGCATAGGAAGTACGAAAGAAATTACCGCTGAAATGCGACAAACTGATTACCGTAAACTGGGTAGCCAAGTGGTGGAATCGGGATACCGACTGGATTTAAAAAACACAACCGATTCCCCCAAACAAGTAACTGTTTTCCAAAACGTTGAGGGTGAATGGGTCATTTTAAGAGAAACACATCCCCATGAGGAGGAAGAAAGTCGCCTCAAATGGACGGTGAGTCTCGCGGCTCAAGAAGAGGTCAGTTTACGTTACCGTATTCGAATGAATGTGGAGTGAGGTATAAGCTCACACGATGGTGGGGGGAGTCGTTATGACTACTTCCCAGAGTTTGAAATTATTTTCTCAATAAGAGCACTTAACCTTGGATGATTCTTTTTTAAGTCCAGCCTTTCACCAAAGAAATCTTTGAGTTCTTGGAAAGCTTGTACGTCCGATGTGTTTAAGACGTAGTGAAGTTCTCCAAAAGTAGGACTGTCTTTTTTCGGGAATTGTTCTTCCAACAGGAATATAAAGTGGTACAGCGCGCCGCGCCGAGCATCTGTAGATGGTTGTGACGCTCTTATCTTCTCAAGTCCATCGATAATCGGATCACCCTGCAGCAGATCTTTCTGGTTGTTGTGGTCGGCAATCCAATTCCGATAAGGGAAATAGTTTTTTGATATATAATGCTGTGAACTTGTAAGTGGCTCGTAAAAGGAGGCATGATCAAGGATAGCGGATTGCTCAGCATTCATGTGTGCCAGTAATTCTGGGTCTTCAATAAATTTTAGGAAAGTCCCAAGGAATGCTTCTATAGACTCTTTAGAAGGATTAGCCTTCGATATTAAATCATGAGCTCCCTCCCTCATAATGCTTAATGTGGAAATGTGATTGTTTTTTTTAAGCTCATTATAAAATTCTATGGATTGTGAGCCATGGACATTGTGGTCATCGATAACGGTTTGAATGAGATAGGGGATTTTAGGGAATTTATTAGCATGAAAGAAGGGGTTCAATTGCTGATTTAACACATGGTTTACCATGGGATTATAAAACCGTTGCATATGACAAGGCGAATGGTAGCCCTTATAGTTCAATGTGGTTACCCCAAAAAGTGATATGGGCCAAAGACTTTTAATATATTTATTAGGTTCAGACATCTCCATCCACCGTTTGGCCATTTGGTAAGCCCAAGACCCTGTATTATAAACGCCTCCTGAAGAAATGATGTGATCAAAACCAGACTCTTCGCCAAAGTAGCGCAGATAATTGAAAAGTTGGAAGGCGCCATAGCTATGAGAAAACCCAATCCATTTTTGCTCTTTATAAGCCTGACGTTGCTTTAAGTATTCCATTATGTCTTTGGTTTGGACAACATAATTTGGCTTAGCCGTAAGATCATAATCATCAATGCGGCGGCTTACATTCGCGCTTCCAGCAATTTCAACGCTCGTAAAGCGGTACCCTTTTGTTAAAAGTGGCTTCACAAAATCTTCATATCCTGCGATAGAAAAACTTTCACCAGGACCTCCATGAAAAAAAACGATTGTTCCTTTTGTTGGCTGGTCCTGGATTTCCCCAAAAATCTGAATTGAAAAGTCTGGAGCAGGGTTGGTTAGGTTTTTTTTAAAGGTAATTTCTTCCACGGGGATTATATAATCCTCTTTAAAAGGCGTGTGAAGTGTATGGGACGTTTCGACAGTGTAATCCTTAAATAAGGTTGCCATTGCCAAGGAATTTAAACCGAGGGGAACTATAAAAGGTATAAAAAGAGAAGACGATTTTACTATATTAAGAAATTTTCTCATAAAAAAAACCAATTAAAAATGAAACTCTATTAAATAGATAGGATGTAATAAATAAATTTCAAGATCAGATGCAAGATTACATGTATGAAAACGTTGGTTATAACTTTTATAATGTAACCCGAGCTGTGGATAAAAAAATAACATGCAGTTTCCCGCGGGTGCGTTTCTAAGAAAAATACTTAAAATCAAATGAGGTCTTCGATTTTTACGATTGATAAAGAAAGGAAAAGAGACATATGAAGGGTTTATGGAAAATCTCAAAATTTTAAGAAAGCGCCTTTTATACCAAAGCCAGCACCGCGGCATGCGAGAGATGGATTTTGTTTTGGGTGGATATTCCCAAAAATATATAGAATCCATGTCACACGATGAGCTCATCCAATTTGAAGCTCTCCTTGCTTTTCCAGACCAAGAACTTTACGGCTGGTTTTTTGAAAAAATGCCCTTGCCACAGGATGCGCCATCTTCTCTCATCAAACTGATTCAGCAACGTCTTTCTTAAGCTTGGCCAAATTCTTCGGAAAGGGATTCAGGAGTTACGCCTAGCTTTGCAATGGCCTTTTCCCACCTTTGTTCAATGGGAATATGAAAGAGTGTATCAGGATCAGCCTCAACCTGAAGCCAGCGATTACTATGAAGTTCGGAATCGAGTTGCCCTGGGCCCCACCCCACATAACCCATGGCAAGAAGACAATCTTTAGGTCCGTCACCTTCTGCAATGGATTGAAGAACATCAACTGTCGCCGTAAGTGCAATATGGTTTCCCAAAGGAACCGTCCCCGGATGGGTAAAATCATCAGAATGAAGAACAAACCCACGCCCCGTATCGACGGGTCCTCCAAAATAAATAGGTAAATCTCGGTTAATTGACTCTTTGGGAAGGTTTAAGTATTCTAAAAGTCCTTTGAGGGTTAAATCCCCTAAGTGTTTATTAACAACAAGGCCCATGGCCCCATTTGTATCATGGCCACAAATATAAATGACAGCTTTTTCATACCGAAGATCTTGCATATGTGGCATTGCCAGCAGAAATTGGCCAGCCACATACCCTGAAAGATCTTGCTTTGATTTTGTTTCTTCTATCATGCTATATTTATGCCATAAGATGGATTAAAAGTTTATTACAAATGATAGAATTTATGAAAAGTTTCTATAATTTACCCCCATTCTCTGCTTTTTCTGTGGTAGGAGACAGCTTTAAAAGGCTGCTGAGCGGGTTATTCTGTCTTTTTATCCTCACAGCTTCCCTTCAAGCTATGGATAAGGCTCCCGTTGGCCTCAAACTCGTGTCAGGAGGTTTAGAAGGTAAACATGTCCTTGCAGGCATACTCCTTACGATTCCTCCCAACTGGCATGTCTATGCCCCAAGCCCCGCAGGGGAAAAAACAGCGGGTTTTGAACCCACACTTACCTGGGAAAATTCCTCAAATCTTCAAAATGCTAAAGTATTATGGCCTGTGCCTCATAAAACAGAATTCCAGGGACAGTTGTCTTATGTTTACGAGGGCGAAACCCTTATCCCTCTTGAGCTGACCCCCGATCAACTAAAGGAACCAATTTCCCTTAATTTAAAAGTTTCCTTTTTAGCATGCTCTGAGCTTTGCGTACCTATTGAAGAGACGCTCTCACTTGTTCTTACCCCCGATGGAAAGAAAGATCGGGCTTTTGAGGCTATAAAAGAGCAGGAAAAAGCCCATGAAGAACTTTCACTTTTAAGCCTTCTGATGATCGCCCTTCTAGGAGGATTGATTTTAAATTTCATGCCCTGCGTGTTGCCTGTCTTATCCCTTAAGGTTATGTCTTTAATTAAGCAGTCAAAAAAGACCCATGTCGACCATGCAAAACAAGGTTTTTTCATTACAGGCCTTGGTATTATAGCTTCCTTTATCCTCCTTGCCCTTTTAACAGTCATTTTAAAAGAATCAGGAGAAGCTTTTGGCTGGGGAATTCACTTTCAAAATCCTCACTTTCTCCTTTTTGTGTTTCTCGTTCTCATTGCTTTTGCGGCAAGCCTTTGGGGTATTTTCGAAATCGATCTTCCCTCAGGGATTGGCACGTGGCTTATCAGCCATGAAGGAAAGGGCAGAGCCAAAGATTTCCTTTCAGGGGTTTTTGCTACCCTTCTCGCAACACCTTGTTCAGCGCCTTTTGTAGGCACCGCTCTTAGTTTTGCTCTTGCACGTAATATTGAGGATATCTTTCTAGTCTTCCTCTTTTTAGGTCTCGGTTTTGCTTCTCCTTACTTTTTGGTGGCTTCCCTTCCCCAACGTTTTATTTACCTCCCCAAACCAGGAGCCTGGATGGTGGGTATGCAACACGTCCTTGCCCTTATCCTTGCCTTAACGGCTCTTTGGATTGGCTGGATTCTTAGTTTCCATCTCCCTCTTTGGGTTTTATTCTTAAGCATGTTCTTAGCCCTTATCGCCCTCTCTCTTTTTTGGGTAAAACACCATAAAAAGCCTTCACTGAAAGCATGGGCTTTTGCAGGTCCCCTTTTCCTCATGGCTTGGGGGCTTTCTTGGGTTTTTCCAGAGAAGACTATCGACCCTGCTCATAAATTTGGAAAATCCTCTACTACACTTGAAGTTTGGAAGCCTTTTGAACCTGAGGCCATCTCTACGTTCGTGAAAGAGGGCAAAATTGTCATTGTCGATGCGACTGCTGAATGGTGTGTGACATGTGCTGTCAATAAAACTCTCGTCCTGAATGACCCTCAAATTACAAGTTTACTTGCCCGACCTGATGTTATTGCCATGCGTGCCGATTGGACAAAACAAGATCCAAAAATTACCCAGTTTCTTCAGAGCCATGGGCGCTATGGGATTCCCTTCAATATTGTTTTTGGTCCGCAACATCCAAATGGCATTGCCCTGCCTGAGATCCTCACCATTGGCTCTGTCCAAAATGCGTTCACCAAGGTGGGATTACCCTCAACAAAAGGAGAGGTGCCTAAGTGATCAAAATCGGCGAGAGGCTTCCTTCAATACTCTCCTCTCGGATGGAAATGGCGAGTTTACAAAAGCTGTGGGACTTCTGCTGGATGCAAGTGGTCATGGATTAGACCTTCGTTCCAAACGATATGTCGCTCTTGTTGATAATGGGATTATTAAATCCCTTGAGGTTGAGCCTCAAGGGACCGAATGCACAATTACCTGTGCTGACGAGATTTTAAAGCATCTTTGATAGCTTGACGCGCCAAAGCATCCGCCCGCTCATTCTCTGGGCGTCCCACATGTCCTCGGACCCAATGCCAAGCAATCTTGTGGGTTTGAACAAGGCTCTCCAGCTGTTCCCAAAGGTCTTGATTTTTAACAGGTTTTTTATTCGACAAACGCCAGTTATTCTTTTTCCATTGAGGAAGCCATTTTGTAATTCCATCGCGAAGGTATTGGCTATCTGTAAAAAGATCGACTTCCACCGATCGTTTTAATGCCTTGATTCCTTCAATAGCAGCTTGAAGTTCCATACGATTATTTGTTGTTGCGGCCTCAAAACCTGAAAGTTCTTTTTCCACACGATTATGGCGCAAAATGACGCCCCATCCTCCAGGACCAGGGTTTCCCTGGCATGCACCGTCAGTATAGATTTCAACTTTTTCCGCCATCAGGCCCCCTTTTCTAAAGCAAAGTGCCATGGCGAATTGATCTTGTCGAGAGTCTCATCCTTAGCTAAATTTAGATAAAATTGAAGGAGGCTACCATGACCTTACCCCGCTGTGCCCAAGCTGCCCCTTATGAGGAGGATGTTGAAGAAGGACAAAAGTATTTTTGGTGTACCTGTGGCTTAAGTCAAAAACAGCCTTTTTGTGATGGAAGCCATAAAGGATCAGGACTAAAATCCCATTGTTTTACCGCCGAAGTCTCAGGAAAAATATGGTTCTGCGGGTGCAAACAAACCAAAAATCCACCCTTTTGTGATGGAAGCCATACGAAGGTTGCTGAATGAAAAAATATCTTTTCCCCTTCTTTTTCCTCTCCCTTGTGGGATGCGGCTCTCTCACTTCGGAAAAAGTGCCTTGTCCTAAAACAGCCATTCTTGCTGAATTTTCTAAAGCGATAGATTTTCAAAAAGAAGTCCCTATTCGCACCGAAATGGATAGTCTTTTTCCCCGCTGTACGGTAAATGGGACTATAATTTATATGGATTTACGCCTTCGTGTAACGAGTCTCAGGCCTTTGCCAAGTTTTCTTGCACCAATGAAGATCAAATCTTCTTATTTTGTAGCCGTCGTGGATGGAGCCGGAAATGTGCTTTCTCGCACCAATCACGACCTTGATGTTGAATTTGAAGAAAAGCAAACAACCAAAGTGACCTTCTTACGCCTTCAGGAAAAAGTCCCTTCAGAAAAGGAACTCGCTGTTTATGTTGGCTTTAATCTTGATGAGACTCAGTTCGACTTTTTACAGAAAGAACGGGAGGGAAAGGCACAGGGTACGGTCATACTTAAAAAAGGCCGTAAGTCTAACAAAATTCAATTAAAACTAAATCAATCAAGCCCCGAAACAGGACAACATGACCTTAAAGATATCCCAAAAACAAATTGAATCGGTCTTAAAACTTGATGCTCCAAAGAGGTATATGTATTCTATTAAGAGAATAGCCGATCAAGAAGAGATATGGGGTTTATATAACGATGGCTGGGCTTTGGCAGCTGATGAAGGTGGAAATGTTGTATTTCCATTGTGGCCGGCTAAAGAATATGCCCAACTTTCTGCTCATGAGAACTGGAATGGTTATGAACCAGAGCCTATCTCCCTCGACGATTTAATTAATGCGTTGTTACCTAGGTTAATGAAAGATCATATCCAGCCCAGCATATTCTATACACCTGCAGATAAAGGAATCGTACTAGATGCGAGTGCGCTTATTGACGATCTCAATAAGGAACTTGAGAATTATACTTAAAATAAGATTCATTGGAAATTTACTAATGTAATAATAGTGTTTTTAAAGAGACAAAATACTTACGTCAAGGCCAGATATACACCAATGCTGAAATAGCCAATTGTAACTTATTGAAAATAAATATTTGTTAGCGATGATTGAACATATTTTTATAAAATGGGCAGACTTACTCCACCTAAAAAATCCATGACAGGGGAGAGCTGAGTTTCAGATTAACATTTTACCCTGTAATTTAGACATGCCATGTCTATAATACAAGGTAATTTTGAATGAGCAACCCCTAAAATAATCCTACTCTTTCTTCTTTAACACCTCAAAAGGAGATGAGGCACCATTGTTTTCCTTATATTCAACCGGCCCTGATTCGGGCGCTACAGGATAAGGATCGATGTTTAAGGAGAGCAGCTGAATCACAACTTCACCCAAATCAAGAATATTGCCCTGAAGAGGTTCAGTCAGTTCTTCCGCTTCCAGTTCAATTTCTTCCTGGGTTTCTTCAGGCACGGGCGTAAAAACTTCATTGATTTCAACCTCAAGATGCTGTGGTAAAGGTACCAGCGTACGCACACACAGTTGCGTTACATCCGCGATCACTGTTCCACTCACATAAATGTGATCTTTTTTCTGAATCTCCCCTTGGGCTTCCAAACGGCCTATAGACTGGAGGTTAAGACGCTTGGCAATGATCGATTGCTCTTCCAGTGTCGCAATCAAATGAAAGCTATGGGGTTTCAAAGTCAGGGTTTCAATCTGAACGGAAAAGGTTAAGGATGACATGTCTCACTCACTTTCTCATCAATGGAAGGCCATAAAAGTGCCGTGGCTCTTTCAAAGTCTTGCCCACGAAGATGTTGATCACAAGCTCTTATATAAGTTGCCACTGCGTTTGCGTGAAGAGAAGGTTGGCCATAAAGATTCCGCATGAGGGCCTCTTCAAGGCTTTCCTTCCCTTCCGAAGCATTTTTATAAGATTTTAAGGCCCCATAGAAAAATTTTGCACATTGTTTCACTTGTTTTCCAACCCTCAAATCGCTGACGCCTACCTCCCGTAAGGTCAACTCGGTATAAGTAAAGAAAGCATCAAATACGGCCTGAGCTAGGGGCCCTTTAAGGTATTTCAAGAGAATAGCCATATGAAGACATGCACAATCAAACCGTCCCTCAAGGGTATCAGGCACCCCCCATTTTTCATAAAAAATCGGCATCCTGGCTTGGCTTAGTACCGAAAGGCAAAGGCGCTCTGCTTGAACGCGTCTGCTTCTTTTCCAGAAACCGTTGACAGGGGACGCAACCAAAGGCATGGTGAACCTTATTTGTAAAGTATATAACTGACACGTAACGATAAATGACCTTGAAATCAACCCTTTTCAGACTTTCTATTGCGCTGCTCCTCACCCTTGCAGGATGTACAACCATTGATATTCGTGGCCATGAAGTCGACCCAAGTCAATTGGCCAAAATTGAAATTGGTGTAACAACAAAAGAGCAAGTCGCCCAAATGTTAGGTACCCCCTCTTCCGTCTCGACCTTTGGAAATAAAACTTGGTTTTATATCTCCGAAACCACACGCAGAAGAGCCTTTTTATCGCCTGCCGTCGAGAAAAGTAATGTTACACGCATCGAATTTGATGAAAAGGCACATGTCAAAGGTATTGACTCCTTAACAGAAAAGGACAAACAAGTTGTGTCTCATATCAGCCGTGCAACGCCAACGTCTGGCCATACCTTTGGTGTCGTCGAACAAATCTTTGGCAATATAGGCCGCTTTAACGGCAAAGATCCGGATAAATAGTCAAGAATGTTAACTCTTCCCAGGCGGACAATAACCAGCGAGATAGAAGGGTACTAAAGCTTCAAGAGCTTTTGGGCGAATTCCTAAATCCTCTGCAGTCAGTGCTTCTGAGCTAACCACATTATCTGTTTTCAAAAGCTCTACCTGATCTGGTGTTAAGGGTGGCGTAGGCAGAAATTGTGTAAAAAAGGCGATTGTTTTTGCCAGAGGAAAGGGAAGAGATACCAAAAGTCTTTTTCGGCAAATGGTCTTTAAAAGAAATTCCATAAGTTTTTTAAAGGTGTAAATTGAAGGCCCACCAAGTTCATAGGTATTCCCTTGAACTTCTTTTTTAAAGGAGGCTTTCAGAAAGGCATCTGCGACATCTCCGACATACACAGGTTGAAACTGCGTCTTGCCCCCTCCAATTAAGGGCAGAAAGGGGGAGAGGCGAGCCATCTCAGCAAATCGATTAAAAAAAGAATCTTCCGCACCAAAAATAACGCTGGGGCGAAAGATTGTCGCCTTTGGAAAGTGTTTTAAAACGGCCATCTCGCCTCGGGCTTTTGTTGAAGCATACCGAGAGTGAGACTCTTTATTGGCCCCTAAAGCCGACATATGAAGGAGGGTGGGAACACCCTGCTGAGATGCTATTTCAGCAATACGGCGAGCCCCTTCCACATGAACCGCTTCAAAAGTTTGGGATCCTTTTTCATACAAGATCCCTACAAGATTAATCACCACATCTGCCCCTTGGATAGCCTGCATAATCTCATCTGGGTTCAAAAGAGAAGCCTGAATGGGAGTAATTTGACCAACTCCACCTAAAGGTTTTAAAAAATTAGCTGCAATTGGATTGCGAACTGCCACACGAATAAGGTCTCCATTTTCAGCAAACTTTTGAACGATATATCGCCCTACAAAACCAGAACCTCCAAAAATTGTAACGGTACGCATGACTTATCTCTTCTATGAAATCGGGGAAACAACGTAGGATCTTTTTCGAATCGTCGAAGGCTAATTATTTTTTTAGATACACTTCTCTCATTTTACATTTATTATTTTACTAAAATTTTTTGAAAAAATCAAACTTACGATTTGGCCAGTCTTAATACCGGAAAAATTTTAAAATACGTGTAAAATCAATGCATTATCGTCATTGCGAGGAGGGACATAGTCCTGACGAAGCAATCGTAAGTTGAAAGTGTGTTATATTCTATTACTGAAAAAATTGTCCGATGGTAAGATTGGCCATTCTTACTATCCAACGTTTTTTATGCTACCTATCCTCGTGTCACTTCTCGCTCGATGATAAAAAGAATGATGGGTAGAAAAATTGTCAGATTTTAAGTAAAATGCTTAAAGCATTTGATTATTTCCCACGGGTAGATATAATATGTTGCAATCTAAGTTTGATGTAAGAATAGATAAAATTGACTTATTGCTTGGTGTTTTCTCGGTTTTAAAAAGAAAAAATTTGTAAAAAAGTTTAACAAAAAAGGGAGGCGTCTATGAAAATCAATCTAAAACTTTTATCGCTTTGTCTGAGCTTTTCTAGTCTGGTTTTGAGTTCGCCTGGAAAAGCGCAAAATTCACCAGATTTACAGTGTTTGGCACAATGTGAAAACTTTTGTAGTAACTTTATACAATCGGTGCATACGCTAGAAAACTTCGCGAGTAACAATCCGAACTGTAGTAGTACTGTGGTAGGGAATTTCCTTAACGCCTTGCACCAGTCCATAGCTACTCCTTTCGCCAATTTATGTGAAAACTCTGCAAATATTCGTTTTTACAACTGCCGTTCCCTATGCACAGCATCCACTACTATGCGCAAAGCTGCACCTCCAAAAGCATCTTCTGCGAAAAGAAAAGAGACTGAAGAAAAAGAAAATGTATCTCGTGGTAAGAGCAGATCTTCTTAAAATCCCTTAACGTGTTCCCATTAAAAAACCAATTAATAAAAGGAATAAGCTTATGAAAA